>FWWL01005727.1_pt1 | contig 18899 bp, 23 predicted proteins | sample 2228331 | NCBI WGS metagenome assembly FWWL01 (sample SAMEA103939775, study PRJEB20133) | metagenome
GCGGCGACGACGTCGACGCGCTTCGAGCCGCCGGGGCGGGGCTGCGGGAGGCAGGCGACGACGGCGTGTTCGACGTCGAAGGGGACGACGCGGCGGATGCGGAACCGCACGAGCTGGAGCTGTTCTTCGGGCTCGGAGGGGAAGGAGTCGAAGTCGAGGACGGTGACGCGGGCGCAATAGTCCGGCAGGATGAGGGCGGCGCGGCGGCGGCCGCGGGACTCGCCGTTGGAGGCGGCGGCTTGCACGGCGGCGGCGAAGGCTTCCGGGTTGCGGATGTTGTTTTCGAGCGGCGAGATCTCGAGCGTGCCTTCGGGCAGCGGAGTCCACGCGGGGCGCGGATTGCGGGTGAATGCGGAGGAGATGCCGCGAGCGGAGACCTCGAAGACCGCCTCGGGGGGCGGATCGACGACGAGCGATTTGAGCCAGTGCAGCCAGCGCATTCAGCCCTCGATGAAGGTGACCTTGTTGATTTCGCGCAGGGTGGTGACGCCGGCGCGGACTTTTTCCAGAGCGGACTCGCGCAGGAACGTCATGCCTTCCTCGCGGGCGGCGCGCTTGATTTCGGTGGCGGGGCGTTTTTCGAGGATCAGCTCGCGGATGCGTTCGCTCAAGTCGAGCAGCTCGTGGATGGCGGTGCGGCCGCGGAAGCCGGTTCCGCCGCACTCGAAGCAGCCGGCGCCCTCCCACATGGGCACGTGGCGCCATTCGTCGGGGTTGAGCCCGCTTTCGACGAGGAAGGCGTCGTCGTAGCGCACCTCGCGTTTGCAGTGTTCGCAAATGACGCGCACGAGCCGCTGGGCGAGGATGCAGTTGAGGGCGGAGACGAAGTTGTAGGGCTCGACGCCCATGTTCAGGAACCGGCCGATGACGTCGAGCACGTTGTTGGCGTGGACGGTGGTGAAGACGAGGTGGCCGGTGAGGGCGGCGTTGATGGCGATCTGCGCGGTTTCCTGGTCGCGGATCTCGCCCACCATGATCTTGTCGGGATCGTGGCGGAGGATGGAGCGTAGGCCGCGGGCGAAGGTGAGGCCCTTCTTTTCGTTCACCGGGATCTGGGTGATGCCCTTGATCTGGTATTCGACTGGATCCTCGATGGTGATGATCTTGTCCTCGTCGTTCTTGATTTCGCTGAGGGCGGCGTAGAGGGTGGTGGTCTTGCCGGAGCCGGTGGGGCCGGTGACGAGCACCATGCCGTAGGGCTCCTTGATGTAGCGGCGGAAGCGGACGAGGTCGCGTTCGCTGAAGCCGACGACGTCGAGGGTGAGGCGGGCGAACTTCTCGCTCATCGACTCCTTGTCGAGCACGCGGAGCACGGCGTCCTCGCCGTGGATGGTGGGCATGATGGAGACGCGGAAGTCGATGAGGCGGTTCTTGTAGCGGACGCGGAAGCGGCCGTCCTGCGGGATGCGGCGCTCGGCGATGTCGAGTTCGCTCATCACCTTGATGCGGCTGATGATCATGGAGTGCCAGTCCTTGGCGATGGGCGGCATGGCGTAGTGCAGGACGCCGTCGATGCGGTACTTGATCGCGACTTCGTTGTCGCGGGTTTCGATGTGGATGTCGGAGGCGCGCCGTTCGAGGGCGTTGAAGATGGTGGTGTCGACGAGCTTGATGACCGGGGCGATGTCAGCGTCCTGGGCGGTGAGCTTTTCGATGGAGAGCGTTTCGTCGGCGCTTTCCTCGTCGCCGACGACGTCGAGGGCGAAGCCTTCGGTGATCTCTTCCAGAACGCGCTGGGACTGTTCGGTCTTCTTCAGCAGGTCGGCGATCTGTCCGAGGGCGGCGACCTTGACGCGCAGCTTCTTCTTGAGCAGGATGGAGAGCTCGTCGATCAGGTTGAGATGGCGGGGATCGGCAAGCGCGATTTCCAGAACGCCGTTGGAAGCCGACAGCGGGACGAAGTTGTAGCGGAACATGAGGTCGACGGGGATCGACTTGAACAGCTCGCTGTCGATCTTGGCCGATTTCAGGTCGACGAACTCGCAGCGGTAGCGGGCGGCGAGCCGTTTCGCCTGTTCGATTTCCTGTTCCGGGGATCCGGGTTTCACGCCATTGGAAGCCATCGGGTCACTCCTATTTCATGGCGTCGGCCAGAGAGAAGATGGGCAAATACAGGGACACGAGCACGAAGGCGACAAAGAGGCCCATGAAGATCATGATGGCGGGCTCGATGAGGGACAGGGCGGCCTGCATGCGCGTGTTCACGTCGTCCTCGTAAAACTCAGCAACGCTGTTGAGCATCTGGGGCAGCGCGCCGGTGCTTTCGCCGACCTCGATCATGTCGATGGCGAGCCCCGGGAAGAGGCCGGTGCTGGCAAGCGCGCCCGAGAGGGGCTGCCCTTCCTTGACGCGCTTCTGCGCCTGCGCGAGCGCCGAGCGCAGCAGCGGGCTGTTGACCGACTGCGAGGCTGTCTCCATGCCCTGCACCAGCGGGATGCCGCCGGACAGAAGGGTGGCGAGAAGGCGGCCGAGCTGCGCCACCTGGTATTTCAGCCAGATTTCGCCGAGCAGAGGGGTGCGCGCCTTGATGCGGTCCGCCATGGCGCGGCCGGCGTCCGTGCGCAGGTAATAGCGCCCGCCGAAGAGGGCGGCGAACAGGGCGATGGCGCCGACGACGATGAATTGCTCGGCGGCCAGCCCGACCGAGATGAGAATCCGGGTGGGCGCGGGCAGCGCGGCGTTGGTGGTGGAATACAGCTCGGCGAAGCGGGGCACGACGAAGGTGACCAGAAAGACGATCAACCCGATGACGAGCAGCACGAGGACGCTGGGGTAGATCAGCGAGAGGAGGATTTTCTTGCGGACGGAGAGGGCGAGCCGCTGATAGGCGAGATAGCGCTCGAGCACTTCGCCGAGGGCGCCGCTGCGCTCGCCCGCCATGATCGAAGTGACATAGACGGGGGGGAACATCTGCTGGCGCTGGAAAGCCTCGCTGAGCAGGGCTCCCTTTTTCACGTCGTCGCGGATTTCACGGATGACGGGGCCGAGCTTCGAGTCCGTCAGGCGGTCGCCGAGCAGATCGAGGCACTTGAGGATGGGCAGGCCGGCGCGAAAGAGCGTGATGAATTGCTGGTTGAAGATGAGGAACTTTTCGACGTCGAGCTTGCGGGCGCGGCCGGCCTTGGGAACCAGAGAGAGCGCCGCGCGGGGGCGCACCGAGTAGACAAGGAAGCCCTGCTGCGAGAGGCGTTCGCGGACCTCCTGTTCGCTGGCGCCTTCGACGATTTCCTGACGGATCTCGCCGCGGGCGTCGGCATATTTCAGTGCGTACTCGGGCATGGGCGCAGTTCTGCTGCCTCTGATGGGAATGACGCGCGGAGGGGCCCGGGTGTGCAGGAAGGGCAGGCAGGCTGGCCGTGTTTTCGCTGTTTTTTCGCGATTTCCGGCCGGGAGCTCGGGCGGATGAGTCCGGGGCGGCAGCGAGGCGCACCAAACGCGGCGCCGGTGAGTTGTGTTCGGGCTTTTCTCGCAGGCTGGTTTGTGTAGAATATTGGGTAGCCACTGTCCCCCGTGAGCGGGAGTAATTCAGTGGTAGAATGTCAGCTTCCCAAGCTGAACGCCGCGGGTTCGAATCCCGTCTCCCGCTCCAATCCCCTCAACAACTTACGGGCGCCCTCCGGTTACGACGCTTGCGACAGTTTCCGAAAACAGCCGCTTTCAGGGCTTTTTCTCGCCCGTAACTGCTTGTCTCCATGGCACATCTTGCCGTTACGACGTTTACGACGATTCAGGAAACGACGTCGCAATCAGCCTCTCAAGCCGTTGAACCGCCTCCTGTTTCGCCTCCAGCCCGCTCACCGTGTAGACCTCCAGGCTCACGCCCAGACCATGCCCGCGCTGGTCCGCTCCCACCTTCGGATCCACTCCCACGCGCTGCATCAGTGATGCGTTCGTCCGCCTCATCACCTGGAACGTGGCCCACTCCAGCCCGAGCGATTTGAGCACCGGCCCCAGGTGCCGCCTCCAGATGTTGTCGCGGCTCACGGGCGTCCTGCCGGACTGCGAGCAGAAGACGAACTCCTCTTCGCTCTGCGGGGCCGCAGCTCTCCGCCACTCCTCCAGCAACCGCTCCGTGCCCGGGCTCAGGGCGCTGGCCCGCGCGCGGTCGTTCTTCGGCGTGTCGATATCGCTCCGGTAGATCCTCGCCCGGACCTGGACATGCCCGGGCTGGATGTCCCGCCACCGGAGCGCCAGAATCTCTCCCGGCCGCAGCCCCTCGAAGACCGCCAGCCGGAACACGAGCCTCTCCCTGAGCCTCAGATGGCCCAGGACGCGCGCGATCTCCTCGGGGGATAGGACATCCCTGCCCCGGCCGTCTCCGGCGGTTCTGCGGGGCACGTGGAGCTTCTCAGCCGGGTTTGTCAGCAGCAGCCCGTCGCTGACCGCGAGCGCGAGGATGTCGCGCAGATCCCATCGCAGGTGGTCCACCACGCTCCGCCCGTAGCGGCCGGCCATCTCGAACAGGAAATCCTGCAGTACTCTCCGGGTCAGGCTCGTGACGGGAAGATGGCCGAGCCGCTCGAGCACGATCCTTCGGATCCTGTGCCCGCTGGTCCAGGCCGTCGACTTCTTCCAGATCTCGGCCTTCAGGGGCATCCACGCCGTCTCCACGTACTCCCGCAGGCTGATCAGCGTCCGCGGCGCCGTCGCCTCGTTCACCGGCCGCAGGATCGCCTCCAGCGCCGACCGCGCCTCGGCCTCGCTCATCGTGCCGTACTCGCCCAGAACCTTCGACCGGCCCCGGCCCAGTTCGTCCCGCCACTGCGCCACCCACACCCGCCGCGAGCCGTGGCGCCGCACCTGAAGGCTCCCTTTCTGGCCTCGTCTCCGGGGCATTCAGAGCCGCCTCGAAGCCGCCCGGACACCCCGTTTCCGCCCGTGTGTCTCTCGTGTGGAGCCTCTCCCCCCGTAGAAAATCCGGCCAATCCGGCCAATTTCTCGTAACCGCCTGTCTTTGCAATAAGATGCCGTGGCCGGATTTTCAAAAACGGCCCGAAAAATCCGGCCAATTGGCCGGATTTTTTCCGCCAGAATCCGGCCAGGACCCGTTTTCGGCGGCAAACAAACGGCGAATGCAAACGAATTGTAACAATTCTCGTGCATGGCCCCGGCAAGCCTCGCTCGCACACAAAAAAGCCCCCCTGCCTGGGGGGATTCCATGGCTGGCAGGGGGGCTGCCCAGGGCCGGGCACGGAGGAGAAGGAGATCAGCGAAGCTTGCCATGCCGCCGCGCCTCAATTTTAGCGGCGGTCTCATAGATGGCCTGGTAGTCGATCGTGTAAGTGTCTGATTTCCGGCCTTTGGTCCGAATGACCAGGAAGCCCGGCCAGAGTTCCACCACCAGCGGATGCCGCCCGCGGAGGCTGACCGCCGTCTCCCGGACCACCGGCCGGCTGCTCGTCAACTTGGTCATGCCCGCGCCTCCCAGTGCGGGCCCGGCTGTGCTGCCGCCAGAATCTCGTCGTCGAGCCAGGCCTGTCCGGCCTTTTGCGCCCGCGTGCGCCTGGCGTTGGCCAGGTGGAACCGCCGGTCATGAGCCAGATGGCAGCGCTGGCACAACGCCGCCAGGTTCTCGTCGCGGTTGTCGCGCCAGTCATGGTTCAGGTGCGCGATTGTGAGCACCACCCGGATGTACCGGAACTGTTCCGGCGGTCCGTCGGGCTTCTGCCCGCGGGGCCACCACTGGCCTGATCCGTCTCGCGCAACCCATACATGCCTCCTGTCAGGCTTGCCGCACCACTCGCACACGCCTCCGGCGCGGGCCAGCACGCGCGCCCGGATGGCGCGCCATTCAAGGCTCCGGTAGAACGGCCGCAATTCACGACGGATCGGCATTGGGCTGCTCCCGGCCGGTCTCCAGCTGCATGACATCCAGATACCGCCGCCAGCTCTCCGCCCGCATCCGCCGCGCGGACTCCACCGTATCGGCGTGCGTCAGCAGCGCGGCGGCCAGATACCGGCACAGCGTCGGCGAGAACGCCGCCGCCAGCGGCAGCGCCACCACCAGAGAGGCTGCGATCAGGAACACCGTCATCAGAACCCCCTTCCCGCCGGCGGCGGGTAAATCGTGTCGATTGCCGTCTGCACTTCCTCCGGAATGTCGACATCCAGCGACTCGACGAAGCTCGACACCACGGCCAGGTTTTCCCGCAGCCGCGCCGCCTCGTTCCGGAACAGGCAGCTTTCGGCGTAGTTCTCGTTCGCCTCGCGCTCAAACTCCTCCTGCCGCGCCGCCAGACGCCGGAACTCGGCCGTCAGGATCACGCGGAGCCTGGCTGCGTCGAAATGCTCGGCCGTCACCGCGCGGCAGATCTCGTCGGCCCGCCGCTCGGCCCAGTGCGGACTCACGCGGCGCCGGCCGCGGCCGCCCGCCTGGCCCGCGCCCTCTCGCGCAGCACCATCGACTGGATCACCCGCGCCCAGCGCTCGACGGCCGTCGTCAGCCGATCCACTTCCGCCGGGTCCGCGCCCTGCCTCTTCCACTCGTCCAGGTAGTTCAACAAATCCAGGCATTCCTCAAACGCCTCCTCTCCGGGATGCCCGCGGAACGGCCCGTTGCCGTGCCGCTGCCTCCCCAGGTCCCACTTCTGCCGTTTCGCCTCGTGCAGCTCGAGTTCGACCATCCCGTCACCGTCCTGCCGCCACCGCTTCTTCCGTCTCCTCCACGGCCGCCGCCGGCGGCGGCGAAATCAGCGCCGCCCGCACCGTCAGCACCCGGTGCCGCGCCCCCTGGATCATCCGCCGCACCAGGATCTCCCGGTCCCGGTGGTTCCACTCCGCCAGCAGCCCGCGGTCCCTCATCCGCTTGTGCAGCGTCTTCACGCCCACTGCGAGGCTCTCGCCCATCTCCCGCAGCACGCGCTTGGCGATGGCGTAGCTGGCCTGCGGCTCAAGGTACACCTCGTCGCCGTCCACCCAGCCCACGCACTCCCCCATGGCCCGGTACCGCGTGACCTCGCCCAGCGGGTCCGGCCGCCATCCCCACCGCTCGGGCGCGCGCGGCTCCCGGCCCTCGGTGTCCGCCAGGTGCGCCTTGCCGCTCATCAGCGCCGCCCGCAGCGCCTCGATGTACTGCCGGCAGGGATCGCTCATCGACTGCTCGCGGTCCTGCTCCGTCAGAACCTCGCTCAGCACGCCGCGCCACTGCTCGCGCAGCGCCTCGGCCCGGCTCTCGCTCACCGCCTTCTTCTCCAGCGCGAACCGCAGGAAACTCTCCAGCCCGATCGTCAGCTGCGCCATGTTGTCCGGCGCCCGGCGGCTCTCGGTCTCCATCCTTTCCTGCCGCAGCCGCAGCAGCTCCATCCGCAGCCGGTCTTCCATCTCGTCCATCTGCGGCGCCAGCCACTGGACGTAGGCCGCCATGGCCAGCGCATAGGCGCCCTGCATGCCGGCCTGCTGCGCGTTGGTGAGCGGCGCCCCGAACCGCACGTCGCCAGGCGCCACGTCCAGAATCACCATCCGCGCCCGCAGGCTGTGCCCTCGCGGCGTGTCCTCGCCCGTGGCCACGATCATTCCGCGCGGCCACTTCGGCGACCGCAGCCGGATGTCGCTCGTCAGCCGCCCGCGGCCCATCCGGTTGCCCTGGCTCCGGATGATCCTGTCGGCCAGCGCGTGCATCCGCTGGATGTCGGAGTCCGAGCCCTGCGGGTTGAAGTCGTCCACCACGCACACTGCATCCTTGAGGGTGAACAGCTTCGCCTCCAGACTGTTGGCCGTGTCGATCCAGCTCGCCGGCAGGCACTCGGCCGTCATCTCCCGGCCGAAATGCTGCTGCGCCAGCGATGCCAGCTGCGTCTTGCCCACCTGCGTCTGCCCGCTCAGGAACACGCTCACGTTCACCGGGCCCATCGGCACCCTCCACACGGCCGCAAACAGCGGCATCGTGATCCGCGCCGGGGCCAGGTGCAGCAGCTCGAGGCTCGCCTGGATCGCGTCCCGGACCTCGCCGTTGCCGTTCGGGTCGGGCAGATGGAACAGCCGCGTCCGCCCGTCCAGATCCACCTCAATGTCCGCAGCCAGCCCGTCCCGCCCGATGGCGCCGCCCCCGTGCAGGTAGATCCACTGCCCGTCCTGGTGCGCCCAGCCCGTGTGCGTCCGCACCACCCGCGTCGAGCCGCGCTGGCTCAGATGCTGGATTGCCACCTTCGCCGCCGACTCGCACCCCGGCATCACGATCGCGTGATGGCTGAAGCGGTCGATCGGCCAGTGCATCTGCTGGAACTCCTGGCTCGAAATCACGAACTGCGCCGCATGATCGCCCTGCCGCGCCTCCACCCTCAGGAACGGCTCCACCGTCTCGCCGTCGCACCGGTGGATCGTGCACAGGATCCGGGCCTGGAAGTTCGTCAGCCGCACCGCCACCATGCCCTCGCTCATCCGCCGGAACCGCCAGATGCCGTACTCGTTCTCGACGAACTCCGCCCCCGAGTACTCCGGCGGCCGCGCGGCCTCCTTCTGCCGCTCCAGCTCCCGCCGCTGCCGCTCTTCCTTCAGCACCCGCTCGAACTCCGAACGCAGGAACTGCCCCGGAAACGCCTCCTGCAACTGCCTCCTCACCTGGAGCCGCTGCAGCTCGTTCAGCTGCGCCAGCAGCCCGATGTGCTCCGGCTGGAAGATGATCTGCACGTCGCCGGCGCGCTTGGCCGCCTCGATCACCATCCCGGCGTCGTGCACGATGTCGGCGTGGCGCGCCCGCTCGAACAGCTCGAGCACCGCCTCCGGCCCGCGCGCCGCCAGCATGTCGTCGACGCCCTTCTCGCCGCCCGGCGGAATCTCGACATACAGCACCTGGGCCTTCCGTCCGCGCGCCAGCTCGCGCGCCAGCGCCCACCGCGCCCGGGCCACTTCCTTGTTCACCAGGACGTCCGCGTCAAAGCAGATGTACGCTCTCCGCCCCTCCCAGTGGATCCGGCCCAGATCCTCGATCGGCGCCTTCACCTCGCGCCGCTCCCCGTCCGGGCCCGTCTCGTACAGCGTCCGCCTCCAGTTCCAGACGCCCGAAATACCCAGCGCCAGCCACCGCGGCCCCTGCTCCTGGCTCCGTCCGTGCCAGGCCAGCCGGTGGAGCGCCAGCGTCTTCTTCTCGCCCTCGACGATCACCACCGGCAGCCGCGCCTCATCCAGCATCGCCGGCGTCACGCCGGGCGGCACGTACAGCATCGAGCCGCGCCCAGGCGGCGCCAGGTACTTCCGCCGCTCCTTCTTCGAGCCGTCCGCCTTGTACTCGTACTCGGGATGATCGCGCCGCACGCGCCACTCCCTCACGCGCGGCTGGCCCGGCCAGAAGTAGGGGAATCCGATGCCTGAGCAGTCCGTCTTGTTCGCGTCCTGCCCGAGAATCTCGGCCGCCGTCTGCCGGTCGAAGCGCCGCAGGCAGGCGGCCTCGGCCAGTTCGGCTGGAATCCAGCTCTTCTCCAGCCAGGCCAGGTCTCGCTTGGTGAGCGGTTTGCCGGCCAGCGCCGGCGCAGGCGATGTCACCCTTCCACCTCCCGCGCGCGCTCGATCAGCTCGCGCGCGATCTTCACGCAGCACCGCGCCCAGCGCAGCTCCGGCGCCGCCTCACCAGGCTGTTGCGGCAGCAGGGGCTGAGACGGGTCCGTGTAACGGTCCAGGTAGTCATCGGCGATCGCTGCCATCTCCGCCGCCAGGCTCAGCATCTGGTCCCGTGTATGCCTGTTCATCTCTGCCTCCCAGCCGCCGCCGGATGGCCCGTCACGGGCAGCGGCAGCGCCCACTCCGGCCGGGCCTCCGCCTGGATCCGCGCCCCGGGCAGGAAATCCTGCCAGTCGGACTCCTCCAGGTAGTTCTCCGGCGACTGGCGCAGCCGCCGGCAGGCCTCCTCAAGCGTCGGCGCCTCCACCAGCACGTCGATCCGGCCGTCCAGCCGGAAGCGCGCCGAAATCAGCCAGAGCTTCCGCGGTTCACTCATGGTCCGCCTCGCCTGTTGCACAGACCTGCTCCCACCACTCCTGCGCCTGCCAGTCTTTCAGCAGCAGTAGCCGGTGTCTTGGATCCAGGTATCCTCCTTGCGCGAGAACGGAGATGTTCAACAGCGGCTGACCGGGATCCGGCGAGATGTCGCGGCGCACCCAGTTGACCAGCACCTGCTCTCCGCTTCGCAAAACCACTGCATCGCCGGCGCGCGGGTCCGTGCGCATTCGCTCCACGTCCTCGGCTCGCGGCGGCATCACCATCCCCCTCGCCGCGCCGCCATCGCCAGCACCTGCGCCGCCACGCTCGCCGCGGCGCAGGCCAGCCCGAGCCATCCCCACATCCTCCACCGCCGCGCTTCGTTCCACGCCCGGCGCTCGCGGTCCATCGCGTCGCACAGCTTCTGCGCCAGCGACTCGATCACGTCGCCGTCGGTCTTCCCGCGCCGCCGCTCCAGCCACGGCGCTGCCGCGGCCTCACCGTCCGGCCGCACGCCCAGCCCTTGCAGCCGGATCCGGTCTTCCAGGCTCAGGTCGAACATGCATGCCCTCCTCGTCCAGACTCTCCCGCCACCGCCGCAACACCGCATCGCAATCGGCGCAGATGCGCCCGCCGTTGCGCAGTTCCGCCGCCCGCGGCTCGCCGCACAGGTCGCACCGGATCCCCCAGACGTAGATCCGCTCAGGCGGCATTCCAGATCTCCTTGCGCGCCCGCGCTTCCTCGTCCATCGCCCCGGCGATCCCGGCCCGCAGCGTCGCCGCCGCCGTGCGGTGCTCCAGCATCAGGCCGGCCAGAATCCAGTCGGCCAGCTCCTCGCTGATCGAGAACTCGCGCGCCAGCACGCGCGAGTACTCCTCCCGGCAGTCCTCGGCGTGCAGCTCCATCACCCGCGCCTCGATCGTCCGGCGCAGCAGCGGGCTCAGGCACGGCCGGCGCGTCTTTTCAGCCGGTTGCGCGGCGGGCCCTTTCCGGGCCCGCGCCAGGGTGGCAGAATGCTGGCTGTGCATCCTCGCGCTCCTACCGGCCGCCCGCCGCCGCCTTCCGCGCCGCGGCGATCTTCTCGCTGCGCGAGCGCGCGGCCGACAGTATCGCCCGCACCAGCGCCGTCAGCGCCACGCCGTCGCGGTGCGCCCTCTCCGTCAGCCAGGCGTGCAGATCCTCCGGCAGGCGGACCTGAAGCACTTTGCCTTCCTGCATGCGTTGTCTCCTTTCGTGTTTGGGGAATCCAGGCGCGCCGGCGGCCGCCAGCGCCGCGGCGATCCGCGCCGAGCGCGCCCGGCCGTGCAGAACACGGTAGATGAACGACGGGCTCACGTTGGCCCGCTGGCTGATGTCCAGGATGACGCCTGGGTGTTTGATCAGCCAGATCTTGCGTTCGAGGTCGAGTTCTGGTCTCATGAGGTAGGTTCAAGAGTGAACCTGTGCACATTATGACTGAGTGACTGATGTCAGTCAAGACTGAATTTCGCGCCGAGAGCCCAAGTGCCTGAACGCAAAGAGAAAATTGTCACAGTCCGTGTTCCTGTCGACCTGCATCGCCGGGCGTCCATGAAACTGGCGGAGACGGGCCAGAAGTTCCAGGGTCTGCTTGAAGGCTTTCTGGAAGCATGGGTTGAAGGCAATGCCGCGCAGCCAGCCTCCCCGCCTGCGGCGAGCAGCCAGCGGAGCCAGCGGCGAGAACATGAGTTGCTGGACCGTCTTCTGGCTGCGGATCCGAAGACGGCGGCCGCGGTCAGGACGAGCCTCGAATTATTGGCTGACGCGGTTCAGGCCCGGGCGGCGGCGGCCAAACAAACAAAGGCCGGCTGATCGAGGTGCGAGATGAACTCGTATCGGCATATCGGCCGGAGCGGGCAGAGGTTGAGCGCCGTCGCTGGCGCTGCTGGAGGCTGCGTCTTCCGGGCGGCGCTCGCCTTCAGCTCGCGGGCCTCGACTGCCCCGTGCTGGTGGCGCCGCACGCGATGCCGTACTGCCTGGACTCGCTCCGCCGCGGCTGCGGCTTCGCCTGCCCGGCGGCCGAGCCCTCCCCCTGCCTCGCCGCCGCGGCCTGGCTGCTGGGCGGGGCGTGAAATCTGGTACTACAATGCGGCTCGGAATCGTCCGATAGAATAGGTTGGCGATTTCGGAATTGAATGAACAAGGAGCCGATCATGAACGAGGAGAAGGAACTCACAAGGAAAGGGAACCAACCCGGCAGACAGGAAGAGTTGGAGCGCCTCATTGCAGAGGCCGTGGCCCAGCCGGGCCTCGCGGCGATGATGAAGGTCTACCAATCGGCCTGGTTCCGGCTCGGGACGCATCCGGTTCAGATTCCCATGCCGAGCGGCAAGGTGACGGTCTCAACGAACAGCTTGCCACCAGCGGCCTGAGCGGAGATCGTCAATGCCTACATGGAGCGGGATACTCGCGGAACTCCACCAGGCGGCGCAGGCTCCGGATCCACAGCCATTCGACACCATACGGCGGAAATACCTGGCGAGCCTGACCAACCACACCGGCCGGAACGTGGTCCTGTACGCCACGAAGTGGACACAACCGGATGCCAGAATTTCGCCCGAGATCATTTCCATTGTCGATGAGGACGTGCAGGGCTTAATGGAAGTGGTCCATGGTCTGGATGGCAACAAGGGACTCGATCTAATCCTCCACAGCCCGGGCGGATCGCCGGAGGCCGCCGAGGCTTTCGTAACCTACCTGCGATCGAAGTTCACCGACATTCGAGTCGTCGTTCCCCATCTCGCCATGTCAGCGGCCACGATGGTGGCTTGCGCTGCCGACGTCATTCTGATGGGCAAGCACTCGTTTCTGGGCCCGATCGATCCGCAAATGATCCTCCAGACGCCGCTGGGATTGAGGGCTGTTCCAGCGCAGGCGGTTCTGGCCCAGTTCGACCGGGCCGTGCGCGAATGCCAAGATCCAGCGAAACTTGCTGCCTGGCTCCCGATCCTCGGGCAGTATGGGCCCGATCTCCTGAACCAGTGCGAGGCTTTCTCTGTTCTGGCCAGTTCGATGGTCCAACGATGGCTGCAAGAGTATATGTTCCGGGGCTTGGCCGATGCTGAATCGAAGGCCAAAGCCATCGCGGAATGGCTAGCGGACCGCGAAAATTTCCGAAGCCACAGCAAGCACATCTCACGGTGGGAGGCAGAGGGGCGCGGTCTGCGCATCAAGCATTTGGAGGCAGACCAAAAAGCGCAAGACCTTTTTCTTTCAGTATTCCACGCGACAACCCACACGTTTAACGGGACGCCGGCGGCGAAGATCATCGAGAACCAATTGGGCAAAGCCTTCATTAAAATCGTTGCTCCGGGCCAGCAGCCCGTGATGTTGGCACCACAAGGCGCTGGGCGACTCTTTGGTTTGCAATGAGGGCCACGACTGTCTTTGCGTTGGCCTTCAACTCAGGCTCCTTCGTCGCCCTAGCCGCGATTTCTCACATCGGGTCTAGCAAAAAGCCGCCGACTGAGGCATAACTAAGTTTCCAGGCTAAAGTTACGGCCTCAGGAAGGCGGCTTTCCGCTATGACACAGTGTAACCAAGAAAGCTTCGAGTTTGAAGCCCATTTTTCGCGCGCGGTGACAGCGCGGTTCGACGGCGGGGCGGTGACGTCGGATGCGGGGGCCTTGCTGTTACGCGAGGCGGAGCGGCGCATCGGGCTGCTGTCGCGGCTGGCCGCCTGTTTCGACGACCGGCGGGATCCGTCGCTGATTCGGCATTCGGTTGAGGAGATGGTGGCCCAGCGGGTCTATGCGCTGGCCCTGGGCTACGAGGATCTGAACGATCACGACCAGTTGCGGGAGGATCCGCTGCTGGCGGTGTTGAGCGGCAAGCGCGAGGCCGGTGCGCAGCCACTGGCGGGCAAGAGCACGTTGAACCGGTTGGAATTGAGCACGGCGCGGCCGAGCCGGTACAAGAAGATTCATTGCCGGCAGGAGGCGGTGGACAAGTTGCTGGTGGATCTCTATCTGGAAGCACATGACGGGCCTCCAGAACGGATTGTGCTGGATCTGGATGTGACGGACCTGCCCCTGCATGGGCATCAGGAAGGGCGCTTCTTCCACGGCTACTACGACGAGTACTGCTATCTGCCGCTGTACATCTTCGCCGGCGAGCACCTGCTGTGCGCCCGGCTACGGACAGCGGACCAGGACGCTGCGGCGGGGTCGACGCAGGAGGTGGAACGGATCGTGGGCCAGATCCGGCAGCGCTGGCCGCAGGTGGAGATCCTTGTGCGGGCCGACTCCGGTTTCTGCCGCGAGGAACTGATGGCGTGGTGCGAGGCGCAGGGGGTGGGCTACGTGCTGGGCTTTGCACGCAATGAGCGGCTGCGGCGCATGATCGCGCCGCAGATGGAAGAGGCGGCGCGGTTGCAGCAGGCCACCGGCAAGGCGGCGCGGGTCTTCACCGAGTTCGAATACCAGACGACGACCGGCTCGTGGAGCCGGGCGCGGCGCGTGGTGGCGAAGGCGGAACAGATCGAGGGCAAGGAGAATCCGCGCTATGTGGTCACCAACCTGAGTGCGGAGCGATGGCCGGCACAGGCGCTGTATGAGGAACTGTACTGCGCGCGGGGCGAGATGGAGAACCGGATCAAGGAGCAGTTGAGCCTGTTCGCCACGCGAGTGAGCGCCGAAACGATGCAAGCCAATCAGGTGCGGCTGAACCTGGCGGGCTGTGCGTATGTGCTGCTGCAGGCGCTGCGGCGGCTGGGGCTGAAGGGGACGGGGATGGAGCGCGCGCAGGCGACGACGATCCGGCTGCGGCTGCTGAAAATCGGGGCGCGGATTCGCATCACGGCCCGCCGCATCTGGCTGTCGATGGCGTCGGGTTTCCCGCTCGAGGCCATATTCCGGCAGGCGTGGGCGCAACTGCGCTGCTGAGCGGGGGGAGAGGCTCCGCGGACAGGCGAAAACGGGAAAGCGATTCTGAGCGATCGCAGGCGGAGCTTTGGTCAAAAATGCCTCCCGGAGCGCCATCAGGGGCCCGAGTGCGCCTTCGCGCCGCGGCAACACCCCATCCAGACGGCGACCGGCACAACGGGCACTGAAAAATCCCACCCGAAATGCCCTCTCAACCCCGTCCGTGACATCCTCTCCACAGCGTGTGAGAAATCCGGGCTAGCCGGTCCACTCACTCCGCCGCGGCTGCGGCTTCGCCTGTCCGGCGGCCGAACCCTCCCCCTGCCTCGCCGCCACCGCCTGGCTGCTGGGCCGGGGGTGACGGTTTGTTTCTCTTGTCGGGCTCTTCCAGCTGAGGTAACATGCTCTCGTCGGCGCTCCTCTCATGAATCAACAGGAACAGTTTTGGTATCGGACCCTGTTCCGCCTTAAGTTGCTCGAAGCGAGCGGAGAGGCATTTCAGAGACTGGTCGGCGAGGTTCTCGAGGCTGAAGATCCGCGTTTCCGGCGCGTGGCTCCATGGGGGCGCGCCGGGGACAGCGGCAACGATGGGTTCATCAAAGAAGAGGGGCATTACTTTCAGATCTACGGCCCGGAGCGCCCCGAATATGACCCGGTGGCAGCTGCGCGGAAGGCCGCTCAGGATTTCGCGAAACTCAGCCACAGTTATGCCCCGGCACGTTACACGTTTGTCCTGAACGACCGGTTCCGTGGGATCCCGGAGCCGGTCTACCGATCCCTGCGCGAAATCGAAAGCAATTTTGGTGTTGATTCTGCGGCCCTGGGAGCCCGCGACTTGACGGAGCGCTTCATGCGTCTGCCAGAGGAAAAGAGGCAGGACATCCTCTGCGGGATTCCCGGAGACGTTCCTGGCTGGGTCGATCCATCCGCCGTCGGAGAGGTCCTTCGATGCATTGCCGACAGGGCTGTGGCTGGAATCCGGCCGGCGAAGAATCTGGCCCCTGAGTTCGAGGAGAAGATTCGTTTCAATGGGCTTCGTGGATATCCAGCTGACAGGCTGAGGGCCATGTCATATCAAGCCCATCAGGTCGATGCCTTTCTATCCACGCGTGAGCCCCACCTGGCCCAATGCGTGGCTGAGGAAATGCGCACGCTATATGGAGAGAGCAGGCGCATTACCGTGGACGAGCTGGATGGTGCGGACTGGGGCAATGACCCGCCAGACCCGGCGGCAATGCAATACTTGTGGCTCGTCGAACAGCTTGTCCCAGATCACGCGCGTGGACATCTTCATTCTTTGAAAGCTTACCGGGAGGCCGCCGAGGTAGTGTTGTCCAAGTACTTTGAGAGCTGCGATGTCTTCGAAGAACCTGGCGCTGGCAATCGCGCCCCATGAGCATCTTCGCTTCTGCGACAGCCTGCTGGGTCTGGCAGGCTTTCTCCGCAAGGAGCTCGTGGCGCCCAGAACCGTCGACGAGTTGTACGCTCTCGTCTCTCGTCAGACTGATTCATGGCCTGCAAAGCCGACATTCGAACAGGTCGTGCTGGCGGTTACTTTACTCTTCGCAATCGGAGCCGTGCGTTTCACAAGAGGCGCTGATGACAGGCTGGAGGCGATCCGTTGAAGTTGATTGCGCTGCAATGCGATAGGCCTGGCTTTCATGCTCTTCATTTCCGTCCTGACGGTATCTCCGTCATCGTCGGAGACGCCGGTGGTGGAGAAGGCAGCTCCAACGGGGTCGGCAAGACGCTTGCATTGCGGCTGGTTCATCATTGCCTGGGTGGAAGCGTCCTTGAACTGCTGAAGAAGTCACTGGGGGATTGGACTTTCTCGCTGACTTTTGAGCTCCCTGACGGGATGCACCGGATCGATCGCGCGGGGAATGGCAAGAGCATCTATCTCGACGGCTCCCGCATCAGTGAGCGCGGCCTTTGTACCTGGCTGGATAGCCACGGTCCATTCGTGCTCGATCCGCATGTCCGATGGATCTCATTCCGCTCCCTCTATGGCCGCTTTGCGCGAAAGGAACGCGAGGATCGGGTTGACCCCGTGCGACTGAAGAAAGAGCAGGACTACCAGGCCTTGATCAGGACTTTGTATCTGCTCGGCATGGATGTGACGCTTGCGCAGAGGAAAGCCGAGAGACGCGACCGGGTCAAACGGATAGAGAACACGAAAAAGCTGCTGAAGCAGAGCGACCCACGGCTTCAGGATCTGCTTCGGCAAGGCGTTCCAGCTTCAGCACAGAGTGAGTCTCTCAAGGATGATATTCGCAGACTGCGGCAATCCCTGGAGACAATGCAGATCGCCGAGGATTACGAAACGATCCGCCGCGAGGCTGACGAAGCAACGGCCCGCCTGCGGGACATTGAGGGCGAACTCGCACGTATCGCCTTTCATCTCGAGGGCATCGAGAAACTTCTTGATCAGCGACCGGATATCAGTCGCGCTGAGCTTCTTGGCTTCTATGAAGGGCTCCAGCACTGGTTCAGGCCAGAAGCGCTCAAGCATTTCGCGGATGTGGAATCTTTCCACCAGTCGCTGGCAGAAAGACGTCGGCAGAGGCTTGGTCAGGATCGGCGGAAGCTCCTGGATAGGCAGCGGGAACTGGAGGAGCAGAAACGTTCCGTGTCGCGGGAGAGGGATGCGAAACTGAAGTATTTGGCCGAGAAACATGCCATTGATGAATACCGCGCGGTTGCGCAGCGGCTCGCCAAGGCTGAAGAGGATCTACAAAGGCTGGAATCCTACGAGGAGACAGCGCGCATCTGGGAAGAGGAGCTCCTGGCACTGAACGCTGAACAGAGTCATGAAGATCAGGAGGCCCTCAACCTGGTGGCATCGAAGCCTTTGGCGAGGGCGGACGAGAGGTTTCGAGCCATCGTCCGCCGTCTCTATCCTCAAGAGGCGGCAGGGATCGCTCTCGAAAACAATCTCGGCAGGAACAGGCTCCGTTATAACCTAAGCGTCTCCATTCAGGGAGAAGACTCCGACGGAATCAATGCCGCCCGAGTGATGGCCTTCGACTGGATCGTGTTCTGGCACGGGGCGAACCACACTATGCAGCACCTTTGGCACGACAATGGGTTGTTCGATCACATTGACCCCCACCAGAGGGCTGCCTGGCTTGAGATGGCGTTCGCCGAGCTCGAGGGTAGCGGTCGCCAATACATCATCTCCATCAACACCGAGAATTACGAGTCCACAAAGAGCTGTCTTCCCAGGGACCTGGCAGAGAGGCTTGAAGACTCTGTCATCACCAGGCTTCGAGGAGACGACCCCCGCCACAAACTCCTCGGTGTTCTGGTGTAGGTAAATTGCCCATAGAAAGAAATCGCTTACATTCGCGATTCGATGTTTGTTCGCCTTCGCGTCGACGGCCTGGCCGGATTCTGGCGGAAAAAATCCGGCCAATTGGCCGGATTTTTCGGGCCGTTTTTGAAAATCCGGCCACGGCATCCTGTTGATATGAAATACACTTAGTGCAAATTGGCCGGATTGGCCGGATTTTCTACGGGGGGAGAGAGGGGACACGGAGCACAGCACAGCGCCCATGATTGGGCTTACAGAGGTTTCAGACATGCCACGACCACCCCGGAAAGCACCTGAATGGCCCTTCCCGAGCGTCCTCCCGGGCCAGCCCGTCAAGCCTTGGGCGGACCCGGACACCGGCCTTCCCGTCCACACCGTCGCCATCAGGCTGCCGGACGGCGGCTGGCTCGCCTTCATCGCCGAGTGGCCGGAGATGCGCGCCACGGCCCGGCGCCAGGCCGCTGCCGAGCGGCGCGTGCTGCGGCTGTACGCCCGCTCCCAGCCCCGGGAATGGCTCCGCCACGCGCGCGTCCAGTGGAAGGCCAGGCACGACCCGGATTCCATCACGGAGGACGAGCTCGACCTGATGCTGATCGAGCTGGCCAAGCGGGAGAAGGGTCCGTGGGTCCCGGCCGAGAAGGTTCTCAAGAGATTCGGCTACGGCCCCGATGGCAAGCCGTTGCCGAAGGCAGACCGGAGGCGCAAGAGCGGCCGCTGAAACATTTTGCCCGTTTTCCGTTTTCAGGGCATAATGAGTCCAAGCCTCGCTGCATGAGGCGGTTACGCGACTGCCTCA
>FWWL01005729.1_pt1 | contig 18896 bp, 22 predicted proteins | sample 2228331 | NCBI WGS metagenome assembly FWWL01 (sample SAMEA103939775, study PRJEB20133) | metagenome
AGTCAGTAATCCAACTAAAATACGGGCGATGACCCTGTCGGGCAGCATAACTGACATCCACCTCATGGAAAGGTTGAACGAAGGAATTTGAGTACGACGACAAAATAATCCCGATTAAGAACCTTGATAAATCAAGGTTCTTTTTCATTTGTACGGATATTCTTGTCGTTTTTTTTTGGACAAGAAAATCCCGTCATACTGTACGGGCGACAAAAAAAACACCTTAATAAGGTACTAATAAGTTTAACTAAGTCTTATTTGGACAAAAATTGATACTAAGAACTACTATGAAAGAACGGATTAACTTTCATGCTTCGTGGTGCAGAATAAGAGATGCATGGATGACTAATGGGAGGGATTTGAGTGTATACAACACCTTTAATAAAAAAGCGTAATGGACGTTATGGAAATAATCATTGGATGGCCTACAGCTCAATAATAAAGAGAGATGTGAACTTATTTAGTGATCTTGAATTTGATCACTGGGTGTTAATCGAAACTGATCGAACGGTTGAATTTTTCTGTGAGCAGCCAGATGAAGCAATTATTGAAGGGGAGAAAACAACTTCTATATTCGATATGTGGATTAGGAAAAAAGATGGTAAGGAGATTTACATTGAAATTAAATATGAGCAAGATCTCAATGATGAACAAGTGGTAAAACAAATAAACCTACAAAAAAAATGGTGTGAATTACATGGTAAAGAACATCAAGTTCGAACAGAGAAAGATATCAGAAATAACGAAATCTATTTAGAAAATTTAAAAGATATACTCCCATATCTACAGAATAACAGTACCATTGTTGAAATTGACCGCCATAAAGTTATTTCTCAGCTTAAAGATGGGAGAAAAACATTAAAGGAATTGAATCAGGTACTTAACATTAATTTACCGCGGCTATATGAAGCAGTTGCTTGTCTTATTTATACCGGTGAAATAAAAGCAAATATTAATATTGAATATTTTGGTCTTGAAACGGAGGTATGGATTGATGAGACGGAAAAGCTTGGTTGAAAAACTAGGAGTCAGCCCTGACATGCTCAATTTAGCAGAATGGCCGATTGTAGACACAAATGCATTAGATGAGGTAGGTACTGAAAAATATCAAAATAGAAAACAGGCGGTTGAAATGTACCTTCAAGATAGTGCCACCCTTAGTGAAATATCTGAAGTTACTGGCATTGAAAAAAAAGAAATCACTCGTTTTGTAGAGCGTTGTCTTAAGGTTGATCAATACGGAGAAATCTTAGGTTTCAGAGCCTTGAACCCTGGCCTACATTTAAAAAGCTATGAACGGGAACATCTACCAAAAGTAAATGCTTCAAATTATACGGGTGCTTTTGAGTTATTACTAGAAAAATTTACAGATTTACGGGATTGGATCCATGAGAAGGCTTTGGCAACTAAAAAAAATTCACTTGAAATCACTTATTCAGTTAAATATATGCATAAGAAGTTTCTTGAAAAGTGTAAAGAGCTTGGAATTTCTCCAAGTCAGTATCCTAGAAATACAGAAGATCAAGCGAGACGATCCTTAGAAAGATACGTCAAAAAATTGAAAGTGAGACACTTCGGAAACGAGCATATTTACGGAGAAATTGCAGCAATGATGGCAAAAACTGTAGGTAGAGGGGAGAAGAATTATACAACAAACTTCAGACCATTCTCTCGTGTTATGTTTGATGCGCATAAAATCGATTTGATATTAACGATTCGATATACAGATCCAGACGGAAATCGGGTAAAGAAAACATTAAAAAGGATCTGGTTACTAGTCATTCAAGATGTCTCAACAAAATCAGTCCTAGGTCACTTGTTGTGTGTAAAGCCTGAATATTCCCAAATGGATGTATTACAGTGTATGCAAAATGCAATTCATCCGCATAATCCCATGACATTTACAATAAAAGGGCTAATGTATCCAGAAGAAGGATCGTTTCCCTCATTGTCTATTCCTGAGACACAGTGGGCCGTATGGAGAGAGTTTTGGATGGATAATGCAAAAGCAAACTTAGCTAAGAATGTAAAAGATAAGTTGACCAAAACAGTTGGTTGTTTTATTAATGCAGGTCCCGTAAAGTCTCCTTTACGAAGAGCTTTTATAGAGAGGTTCTTTCGCATTCTTGAAGTTAACGGGTATCACTTACTCCCTTCGACTACAGGGAGTAATCCAAATGATCCTAAAAGGAAAAATGCTGAAAAGAAGGCACTGGCATCTGAGATTAGCATTGAACAGCTTGAGGAACTAACAGAGGTTATGTTAGCCCAATATAATGTTGAACCACATAGTGGGAATTCAGGACTAAATCCGCTTAAGGCAATGCGAGATAAAATCCAAAGAGGGATCTTACCAAGAATCTTACCTGAACATCGGCGTCAAGAATTAGGGCTTCTTATCGTTAGTAAGACAGTAACTGTGCAAGGAAATTTGAGCAAAGGAAGGAGGCCGTACATTAATTTCGAAGGGGCACAATATAGAAATTCTGTTTTGTCTCAACATGCAGGGTTAATAGGGAAGAAACTAACGATTTATATAAATATAATGGATGTACGTTCCGTCAGGGCGTTTTTAATTAATGGAAGCGAACTCGGTCCGTTACGTGTATCCGGTAAGTGGGCTAAAACCCCTCATAGCTTAGAAACAAGAAGAGCAATTAATAAACTCCTAAGAACTGAAAAGAGAAAAGTCTTCTTAGCAAGCAATGACTTTATCCAAGCATTTAGAGATCATTTAGCGAGTAGTAAAAGTAAGGGCGATAAAAACTGGTATGCACATGAGCAAAGATATCAACAGCAGATGGAAGAAATAAAACAGGAAGTAGCTACCGATTTACATGAAGAAGAAGCTAATGTCATTCTTGGAACTGATAGTTATCAAGTAGACACTGTGTTCAATACAACTAATGTCATTAAGCAAGTGGATACCATTGAGGAACTTGAAGATGGATGGGATGAATTTTTCAAGCCAATGTCTTTTTAGGAGGAGAGGTGAGATATCATGAGTGAGGAACAAAGAATATATAAGGATAGGCCTGTAATCCCAACAGGTACACATAAGCTCGTACAAGATAAGTATCTAGTCCCCACAAATGAAATAAAGAAACTATATAAGAAAATAGACGAGTGGATAGAGGATAGATCTCCTGGTGGGATTGTATATGGGCGCCAAAGGCGTGGTAAGACTCAGGCTGTAACTTATATTCGCGAAAAACTTATGACGGAATATAATGGTGAATTACCTATCTTTTTTGTACCGGCTAAACATAAGTTTACTGCAAATGAAGAGGTTTTTTATGAATTGTTATTACAGTGGGTCGGTCATCAATTTCCGTTTGCCGGAAAGAAAAGCCAAAAATTTGATCGATTAGCTATGTTTTTACTGGAGAAGGGTCAGAGTTCAAAGTTTAAGCAGATAGTTATGTTTATTGATGAAGCTCAAGCCCTGCTTGAAGCCCATTATAAATGGCTAATTGACCTATATAATTACTTACACGAATATCAGGTCAAATTAATCGTATTACTGGTAGGTCAACCTGAACTTAAGGGTAATAAAGATTCTTATGTAGCGGATGGAACGCATCATATCGTAGGTAGATTTATGCTTAAGGAGCATGAGCTATTTGGAGCAAAAAATGTTGCTGATTTACAAGTCTGCTTAAAAGGTTACGATACAATTGAATATCCAGAAGGAAGTGGATGGTCATATACAAGATATTATTATCCTGAAGCATATGCAGCAGGGAAGAGGCTTGAAGAATGTGCAACAGATTTATATGAGGCATTTGCAATCGTAAGACAAGAAAATGGGTTAGGTGGAAATATGGAGATAGGGATGCAAGACCTAACCAGTACGATAAAGTATGCTCTCGTAAAATATGGAGCAGAGTCGAAGGATAAGAAGAAGAAGAATTATTGGATCGACCTTAATACCTGGGTAGAGTGTGTTAAAAAATCAGGTTACGTTGAGTCAGAAATCTCTTTTATTATATCAAAGTGAGTGCGGGACCTCGCGTGCTTGAAACACTCAGATTTCGCAGAGAGAAACGGATGTGTGTGTCCTTCTGCTTGATGTGCAGGATTTGAGCTAATAAAAATATAGGCTGTCCCTATGACAGTGTCGAAATGTTGCGACACTAATCATCTGGACAGCTTAGGAGTGTATCAAAAAATCGCGTTACCTTGATTTTGCGCTGTCTTTTAAATCGTTATTTTCAAGGTATTATTCTGCAACAAACCGTAGTAAAAATTCTAGTGAGTTAGTTTTGGATGTTAAGCCTGGGAAATAAAAATATGTTTTTTGAACTTTGTTAGCTGCAGTTTGATCCAAATTCAACCACTGCTCTAATATTTTATTTTTTATCTCAGGGTTAAAGTTCCATGCAATGTAATAGTGTTCGAAATCAACAATATGATTTGAACAACTACAAATAAAACCACCAGCTTTATTATGATTTGATAGCTCAAAATATGATGTTTGCCCACAATTATTGCATGAGTCTGTTAATTCACATAGGTGATAAGGACATTGATGAATGAATTTAAATTGATGGATGAGACTGTGATAACCAACGGTAATACATATTTTGCAGTAATTAAGATTATCTCTCAAGAGATAAGAAGTTTTTGTTTTTCGAGGAAACATACCGATCATTAGAGATAAATATTTTTGGGTATGTTCGTTAATATTAATCATTAGTGCCTCTTTAAGTGATTCTTGATTAAATCCCTCGTATTTTAATAAACCTCTGTGCTGTCGCCCGATTAATGTCCCCTTTAAATTCTTGACAGAGTTTTTCCCGAATTCACGTAGTAAGTCACGAGATGTAAGCACATTCGCATATTTAAACTTTTCCAGTATGGACCATCCGGACTCAAAGGGTCTGACCCAATTCGGATTCCATGTCACATTCATTTTAAAGTCTCCCGACGTATTTGGATTTCTTTTTTACAAGTTTTTGTTTTAACTCATTAATTTTCTGGAAATATGAATTTAATTCATCCTCGGAATGTTTACATACACAACTTAATAGAAAAACGGGGACTAGATTATTATTTTCTAACATAATATAAACATTTTCATTATCTTCTGAATGCACTATAGGGAATTCATTAACTGCATCTTGATTTTCTACTGTTGCAAACCATTGTTCCGAAATGGCTAAGGAACATGAATAATTCCTGCCTCTAAATAAGATTCCCAGAGATGTTAAAACTGCGACTGAATCGAAATCAGTATGTAGCGCTTTGTTCATGGGGTTTCTCCCGCATTAAAATTATAATTCGGTTCTTTTTATCTTTATTTCCATTAATGAGAAAGTACATTCATTTATGAATACAAAATGTATTCTTTTTTGAATTTAATGATATATAGGTAGTAAATAGTTTTTGAATCTCAACAAAATCTCTTGTTCGATTAGGGTTTGAAATTTTTTTAAGGGGGTTTGAATACGCAACTTTATTTTATTTGGCGGAGGTCAAGTTGAGGTTAGGGAGTATCAGCGGATTAATTATTCTAATGCAAACTTTTTGAATCAGGATTTCTTACCAACTTTCCTCCCAATGCATACCTAAATATAAAACTAATAAAAAATGACAACAGTTAGGTGATAACTGTGTCATTTTTTTTCATTAGTGGATTTAATAAACTTTAAATTCTTTAATGAATATTCTAAAGCCATATTTATCAATTCATTACGCGAACGATTACTTAATTTTGAGAGATGATCAAATTGATCTTGCGTTGCTTTATCCACTCTTATTGTTATGGTAACTGATTTCTCTTCCTTTGGCGTAATAATAAAATCTTCATCGCTCATCAAGTTCACCTCTTAATATAGTATGAGGTAAAAGACCGAGCAAAAAAATAACACAAAATGTAATCAAAAATGAATACAATCAATCTCTTTGGAAATAATACACGGTAAATGTAATGGGAGGAGATTAAATGAAGTTACTAAATGTTGATATAAAGATGTGTATTCTAATTGCTGCCAAAAAATTATTTTCCCAGCAGGGCTATGAGGCAACAACAATAAGGCAAATCTGCCAAGAGGCAGGAGTCAATATTATGATGGTTTCTTATCATTTTGGAGGGAAAGAAAATGTGTTGTCTGCATTATTTCAAACATTTTTACCAATAGAGTCCATAATCAAATTCCAACATGAGACAAGGGACCCGGTTTATGAAATTCAACTGCTTGTATCTGAGATCATGAGGATTAGGATATACGATCCTGAAATATTTAAGATTGTGCAGCAAGAGATCCTTTTGAATTCTACAAGGGCGGATTTGTTGAAGTCGATCCTTTTGCCGCATTGTTATGATTTTAGAAGCAGCTTATCTCTTGGCCGAGAATGTGCTTTGTTTAATTTCGCCTCTCTTGATACTACACTCGTTTTAATCTTGGGGGCTGTACTCCTGTCACAGCATAATGAGTTTTTTAGTGATCTGTTGACAGGTTTAACACCGAATGACGAGGAACTAACAAGGCAAACATGCCGTTTCGTATTTAATGCATTAAGATTTAGTGATACTGAGGGGATAGCTACTTGATTACGAAAAATATAATAAAGTTTATTGAAGATGGGTTTTATTATCAAATGAAGAATGAAATAAATAAGCTTAAAGGTTTAAGGCAAGCAATTCGAATAGAACAAGAAACCTTAAATAAAAAGCGAATGGTCTGGACTGAAAGTGGGGTGGTAGGAGAATTTACCATTTTCAAAAAATATGAATACAATCATTTTGAATTAAATGATTTTCTCTATCAACTAGGTATTTTGCCAGCAATAGCAATTATTGAATCCAAGACCTTATCCGATAAAGAAATTCTAATGATGCAGTCGACCCAAATACCAGGTACAAAATATGTTAAGTTTTCCCCGAAAGATAATTATCTAAAGAATATAAAAAAGGAAAATAGCAGCTTCCAATTGAACTTGAAAGAAAAAATATCTATTTGGAAAGAAGCATACATTAATTTTAATTATCTCAGCAATGCTTGGGATGTAGTTAGAAAAAGGGCAATCCTTTTAGAGGTTTTTCGCGGTGCGAGTCAATTGCAATGTAAATTTGGTACCATATCGCTACTGCACACACCGGTGACATATCAAGCAAAAGATATTTTAGAGATTTTGGGGCCAGAAAGACTTATAAATTGTGCAAAGGTAGACATGGATAAGCTTGCTGATTTTACAGCTAAAGGATTTCTAGCAAAATCTGATATTAATACTTTTCGTAAGGTAACGGAAGTATCAATCAAATACACCTTGATGACTTTGGAGAAAGAAATTGCTAGAGATAATTACTGGAGTTTAAAATTAAATAAATTATCGCAGTTAAACCAAGATGCTAACATTTTTGAAGCTTAAAATTTTTAGAGCGTTTAATTTCATTTATTGATGCTCTTTTGTTTTGATGATTTGTTATTGGAGTTTAAGCACGAAGATCACATCGATCTTATTAGCTTCAATTTGCCGTATGTATAACCACTCTCCAAAATGCACAAGATAAAAATTAGTCAAAATAAACTTTCAATAGGAAGCTGCAGGGCAAAGTATTGAGCATAAATTGGAATAGTAATTGGTTGGTAAAGTTTGAATCGCCTTTAAGCGTTTTCGGTAAATTACGTTTTGCAAATCAGTTGAGTGGAAAAGAGTTTTTTCAATATTATACTACTGAAAACCCACATAATCGGCAGAATTTCTTGCTTGGAGAAAATTTTAATTACAAAAAACTTGAAGAAGATATAGAAGATCAACTTTTGGATCATTTTAATAGTACAATAAAAAATATGACACATGGGTTCCTTCAAGGCGAATTTAAGCACTCACTGTATTGTAGGAAAGAGCTGTTTCTGTGCAACCAATGTGCAGGTCTTGGCTATCACAGTTTATTATTTCAATCTAAATTCATAGTTAATTGTCCGTTTCATAACATAGAACTCACGAACCAATGCAGAAAATGTGGTATGAAATTGTTTTACAATTTCAACAAAAATCATTTCGTTTATGAATGTTGTAAAGAATGTAAAGAACCATTTTTTGATCACTCAAGTAATTACCCGAACTATCTGAGGTATACACAAGAGGATATTAAATGCAGTTACTTTCTTGAATGGATGGGCTTATCTGAGTTCAAAAGACACCAATTAAAAACCATTCATATTTCAGGTATTGAGAGTAGTCAAGTTGTGAGTCTCAGTTTTACATTTCATATACTTGAACAGCTCTTCATGTTGCGAGGTTCAGAACAAACAATATTAGATTAGAGCAGTATCATTCTTGGAAATATGTAACGGTGAGGGTAACTAAGTCGATTGTTATTAAAAAGAAGTATGAAAGGTATTCGGGGATAATTCATATTCATCACCTAGCCTCAGTATGAAGGGAGCGAAAAATGAAATATCAGCACATGCTTGAACGTCCATATATTCGCGAGGTTAGTAAAAATTTACAAGAAATGGGTTTTGAGGGGCCGGAGTCCCCGAGCTTCAGAGACTATTTGGTGGTCGGAATGATTTTCTGCATGCATACGAACGGTTTCGTGCTAGACGGATAGAAAAAGCATTGAATGTATACCGACTACCCACACCTTTTGTATTCCAATAAGAAAACGATACTGATCATTCAAAAAACCTATTATATTGGATCTTTTGTGAACAGTCCCTAAATCGCTGTTTATTTCGTTTATGGGATAATGTTCTTGTCAAAACCAAATGACAAGAACATTATCCCATTCCCGATTTTGACAAGAACATGATCTCATTCCCGACAAAGATTAAGCGTTAAGCTAACTGTCATAGAGATCGTGAAGGACGAAGAGTTTCTATATGCGTCATTAAAGGGAAAGCATGTAAAAGTGATTAGGAATGTGATGAACAGGAATGTGACTGTTGAAGTCGGGTCTGTGTGTTCTTTTACTAAATTCTATAACAAAATAAACGATTGTTATTATCTTAGAAATGAGAATAAATTCGTGATTGAATCTGTGTGTAATAAAAAGCACGCTTCGAGAATTCGGAATGTGTTTTGACTGTTATATCTAATTTTAATAACGCCTACGGCGACGGCGGTTGCCGTTTTTTTCATTTGAAAGTGAAGCCCAAGCGAATAGCGCTATCACGGATAGAACAATTAAAAGCCAAGAGAAATAAATTAAAAAATATACTCCAAGCCCCAGGACACTAATACCGACTGCTGCAAGCAGAATTTTGCTCCACATGAATAAATGTTCATCTATGTAAGCAGAACGAATCGAAATTGCCGATACAAATGCACAAAACAAAAAGGCAAACATTGATATCAACGTAACTTCAAAATAGTCTAATGGTGATTTAAAGTAGAATTTGACTAACTCCATAAACGTCTCCGGCTTCGGAAGCGTTCCAATCAATTCAATGGCATAATACGAAAGCAAACAAGTTACAATGAACGCTGACACATACAACCACTTGTTGCGATGTTCATCAATCATTTCTAAGATTGCGCCCATAAAATTTTCTCCTTATAAAAAAGTGAAGCAGGAATTTGGAGTTACATAGAGAACTAACTATTAACTGTTATGTTTTATGAACCCTCGCCAAGTCGTTGATAAAACAATCTATGTATAGCACCAAATTCCTGCGGAGAGCTCTTAACGTAATCGTTAAGGGTTTTTCTTTTTAGTACACATAACGGATGATGAAGTCCGGATCGATTTGATAACCGAAGTTAACCGCGAACCGATTTGCATTTGCCAAGTGGACTTTTTGCTCAGCGATTTCTACGCCATTTTCATCGCGCCCATGAGTTGCTGCATCGTCAATTTGGGCACCGACTGGCGCAAGGAACGAGACTTGCACGCGTCCACCTTGTGGGAAAAACGTCAATCCATCGAAAGGAAGGCGTACTGCAAATTCAAATGCGTTCGGAACGTCATGTACCGGATATAACTTATAATCATAGCTCAGAAGGTACGTGTTCGGCGCATCAGGAATCGGAATCAGAGGCGTCTTCTTCATGATGGCACGAAGCATAAACCGTGCTGCATCCTTTTGAACCTCCTCGAGGTTTCCGTCCTGTGCTTGATTTCCGATGTCTTCCGTGCCGGCAAGGATGTTCGACTCCAGTGTTGGGAACATTTTAAGTCCTGTTGCATTAAACATGGCGAGAACTTCTGGTGGTACAGATACGCCGGATGGGACGTACCAGCTCACGTCGGCTGCACGCGGCTCGTTCACTACGAGCAGCGTCTGTACGCTGACGGTATCCCATTTTCCGCCGTTGTAGCGGGAAGTGCCATGAACAACAGCAGTAAGGTCTTGCAGTTTGATTTGTTTCATCTTCATCACCAATCCTTTTAGTTTAATTTTCTTTTCTTACACCCTTAAATGGGGCATCGCTGCTTGTTTTCTGGTCCATAATGCGACCAGTTGCAGTATCGCGCTTTACCCAATTACCGTTTGGAGCTTGAAACTGGCTTCTGCCCGATACTGCTCCATGACGCCCATTGCCTGGTTTTCCGTTTGTAGCCATTGGTACATCCTCCTTTCCTCTTGTGACGTATCATCATGTGTGATACACTGTCTTATATCTGAAACACACCTGATACGAATATTATAAACACATGACGTTTCACTTGTCAAACAGTGTCTCTCAAAAGAAGCGAAGGTGAGGTTTTTATGTCTAAACAAAGCATGAAAATGGAGGAATTGAGTGCTTTAGTCAAAGCGAAACGCGGCAAAACAGGGCTTCGCGTAACGGCGAAAGCAGCCGGAGTAAGCCCTTCGACGTTGTCTAGGGTGGAGCAAGGGAAAATACCCGATTTAGAAACACTGCAGAAGCTGTGCGATTGGCTCCAGGTGCCCCTAAGCCGTTTCATGAATGAAACGGACCAAGACGATTCAAATGTCATTGCAGGATTGAATTTGCAGGGAATGGATACGCCAACAATTATATCTGCGCATTTACGTGCGGATAAAGCGCTTAGCCCAGAAAGCGCAGATGCCTTATCGCGGATGATTCAAGTGGCATACGACACATTTGCGAAAAAACCTGGCAAAGACGAGGTACAATGAAAAGAGGATTTAAAAAGTGGTGTGAAGAAGAGGCAAGCCGTTTTCGAAAGGTGTTGGGGCTTAAAGAATACGAAGCCTTAACATGGGAAGAACTGTCCAGTCATTTGGAAGTTCCCGTTGTTGATGCATCGTCACTTGATCTTCCAATAGATGTCCGGCAGCAACTGTATAAAAATGATCCAAGTTGCTGGGATGCCTTCACCCTCCCTGTAGGGGAAGGTAAACATATGGTTTTTTATAATTCGAATCAACCGACTAGGCGGAATACGAACACCATCATGCATGAACTTGCTCACTTGCTCTGTAATCACGTCCCATCGAGAATCGTAAACCTTGCTTTTCCCGTTCGCACTTATGATTCCGATCATGAGGAAGAAGCGGATTGGTTGGCCGGAAGCTTATTGTTACCGAGAGCTGCATTATTTCATCTGCTAAAAAAAGGAATGAAGAAAGAAAATATTGCGGATCAATTTCAAGTTAGCGTGGAGTTATTACAGTACCGGATTAATATGACAGGCGTGTTGAAGCAAGTTTATGCTGCGAAAAGGTGGTAAACAAGTGGTTTCCATTGCGGAAATCGCTTTTTTTCTGTGAAAATCATAACGCAAGCACTGATCGGACTTCGTTCTTTTGAAAAGTAACAATTACTGTGAATTGGCAATAGGATGCTCGGGCTCATTTATTCTGTGAGCCATGTTTAATTGCAAAGAAAGTTGGGAGTATTAGTAGGTTAGCTTGCTTAAGCGACTGCCTTTGGACCACCTTCCATGTAAGGTTGCTTGTTCTTTAATATGTGATAGGCGATGATAATTATTTTTCGAGAGATAGCAATGCATGCTTTTTTCTTCACGCTCCTAGAAGCAATCTTCCAAAACTCAGTTGAAAGTTCTGTGTTTCAGGAGCGAGCTACTATCACCTTTTGGCTTGGGCTACCGGCTGCTTGATAATGCTTAGTGTAGCTTGGTGGATTAATGACAGCAGCCGCACAACGGTATTACTTTCCACAATTTCAACGTGGAGCGAAGTTGTGGGTATCGATTTTGTAATAAGTTTCAGTTATACGATTTGGTCCAAGAAAGAGCAAATGAAAACGAATGAAGGTACTGCTTTAAATAAGGAGGACGTGTTCATTATCAATTAATCATCTACGCCTTCAAATCGTTCATCTAACGGAGAACCATAGCTCATTAAACTATATCTTGCCTTTTTAGATGGTAAACCACGATATAGTGTTTCACTGTGTATGATATCGCCATAATTATTTGCTTAGTGTCTGCTTGGAATACGCTAAAATACAGTAATTAGAGGGTCGCCGACTGACGAGCAGTCGGTGACCCTCTAAGGCGGATTATCCACCGGCGCCCTGGTAAGACGATACACCGCGCATCCACAGCTTCACCGATAGCCACAACAGAAGCGGACCTACCGGTACTGCGAACCATCCGATCCATTCCGGAAATGCACCGGCATCCTTGGACAGAATAAGCACACTCGGATAGTAATTGATAAAAGCCAGCGGGATTATAAACGTCAGCAAGGTTTGCATGGCGAAGCCAAACATAGCGATCGGATACGAGATAAATTCTCTTAGCCGGAAGTAAAGACTAAATAGAAAGCGAACCCGTAGAAAGCGGAAGGCTAAGCTGCCGATAAGAATAAAGAAAGCCGCTTGAAGCATCGACCCGGATATGACGAAAAGGGACAATATCAGTATTCGCTCAGGGCTCCAGTCAATGCCAAGATTGAACACGGACCAGATCAGAACGGCCGTAGACATTAAAAAATGAGTGATATAGCCGATGTTATAGTGCTGAGCTGTAAAGTAAAGCAACGGGTGAATGGGCTTAATCATGTATTTATCGAATCCTCCCGATATCACCTCTTGATCCAGTCCTTCTTCCTGCTGGATTGTAAAGGAAGCCCCGATTGCATACGTAAACAAGTTCAAACTGTAGACAAAGGCTAACTCTGGCCAGCTCCATCCGCCTATTTCACGGAACCTGGCTAAAAGCTGCCATATTACGATGTACTGGGCGCCGTAGCCGATCGTTTGCCCGAATATTTGCAAAATAAAATCGCCGCGGTATTGCATTTTTGTCTTCCAGTGCAGCTGGACGAATTTTAAGAAAAGTTGGACGGTCATGCTATTCTCCTCTCATTACGAATGATGCAGCTGAAGGGCAGCGCCACCGGTTACCCGCCTTGAATGATAAGTTTTCGTATCGTAAACCGCCAGATCATTGCAAGACATCCGTATATAAGTACCGCCCACAGCACTCCGATGGCAAGTATCGTAACGATTTCACCGGCATCGATCTTTCCCAAATATATGGCCGCCGGCACATAGCCCAAATACTGAAATGGAAGCATATGCGCAATCGTCTCCCAAGAGCCCGAAAAAAACCATAGCGGTAAAAAGGCACCGGAAAACAGAGTACGAAGTCCCCAATAAATCCAGCGAAGCGAAAATGTCGTCATCACCCAAAAAGCGAGGAGCGAAACCATATAGCCAAACGCGAACGATAAAATGATAGACAGAAACAACGCCACACCGAATGGGACAAGCAAATGGGGCTGAGGGAACTGAAGTCCGAACCAAAGCCCCGCAATCAAGGCTGTCGGTATGAGTGTGAACAGAAACCGAAAGCCGACGCTGCCTAGCTCTTCAAAAAATAAGTAGAGCGGAAATCGAACAGGTTTCAGTAAGTAGACGGCTATTTGGCCGGACTTCAAGGAAGAGTCGACTTGGCTCAAGACCCCGGACATTTCCAAAATCATAATGGTGGTTGTAACGATCGAGTATGTAATCATTTCCTCCACCGAAACTTCCGTCGTTCCCGCCCCGATAAGAGCTCTCCATATCGCTACTTGAACCCATATCGTGACGATGTTGCCTACTACACGAAGCCACACGTCAGAACGATAAGCCATATTTCTGGAAAAAGATTTGCTGAGAAATTCCGCATATGCCCTCACGCATGCATCACCGCGATTCGTTCAGATTCATCGGATTTATTTTCGGTTGCTGTTTTATGTAAAGAGTGGTACATGCTGCGGATGACATCCTCTATGTCCGCTTCCTCCATCGTTACGTCTGCAATCGGATGCCGGGTGGCGAGAGCCGCGAGCAGCTCCAGCACTTTGGACGACTCCTTCTCGAATTGGTATGTTTTAACACGACCGTCGTCCTTCGACAAAACAGCGCCCTCCAACTCGACGGGGCCGGGGTTTATCTCAAACTCGACTTTTACAAGACGTTTATGTCCGTAATTCTCCTTCAATTGTTTCACGGAGCCGTCATATACGGTTTTTCCGTGGCTCACGATTAACATCCGACCGCAAATTTCCTCGATGTCTTTTAAGTCGTGCGAGGTGAGCAGAATGGTCACTTGCCGTTCTTTGTTGACAACACGCAAAAATTCTCGAATGCGATCTTTCGCAAGTACGTCCAATCCGATCGTGGGCTCATCCAAAAACAAAATATCCGGGTCGTGCATCAAGGCAAGAGATATTTCAGCTCGCATCCTCTGTCCTAGACTAAGTTGACGTACAGGGCGGGATAAGAAAGAACCCATGTCCAGCAGCTCCGTGCAAAATTTCATATTTTTTTCGAAGTGGCTTGAGGACATCTTGTAGATGTGTCGATGCAGATCAAACGAATCGACCACCGGCAAATCCCACCACAATTGGCTGCGTTGGCCGAAAACTACGCCGATACGTTTCGCCAGCTTCACTCGATCTCGATAAGGAACGTAATTACCGATGCGAACCTCTCCTGACGTTGGGACGAGAATTCCGGTAAGCATTTTGATCATCGTCGACTTACCGGCGCCGTTTGGCCCCAAGTATCCGATCGCTTCTCCTTTACGGATCGTGAAGGATACGTTGTCCACCGCGGATACTAGAGAATATCGTTGCGTGACCAGATTTTGAAAAGCCCCCCAAAATCCCCTTCGTTTTTCAGCTTGTTTGTAGACCTTCGTTAAATGTTGTACTTCGATATCCATTTTTTCTCCCCCCTATGCCTTTTCTCTTTAATGATTTCGCACAAGTATACGACCAGTAACAAAAGGTGTCAACGAAAACTTTTGGTATAATTTAACTTTAAATATATTAGACTCGTGCCAAGCGGGAGGGAGCTGCTTATTCTTACATTAGTTCAATCTTTGAAGAAAAAGACCAGATTAAACGAATGCCTTGTCAGCTGTAAATATCACTATTCTTTCCGGAATTGAAACGAAATTTGTATATCAATTAGATTGCAGACCTGTTTATCAATGGTTGATCGGGAGGGTTAAACTCGCGTTCTACATTGATCATTGTGAGCGAATAGCATTACGTTAACGGGCAGGATAACACAACTAATAGCTCCTATAAGACGTCTAAGATAATAAACATCACTTAATCTTGAGAAGGTGGTATTGTATGAAGAAGATACTTGGTTTACTTGTTCTTATGTTATTTACATCAGTATCAATTGGTTGTAGCAAACAGGACATTGATGTTCAAGTAAGCCCCACTTTTAAGAGTGGAGTTTATACGTTACAGGGCATTGAAGGAAGAATTGGTATATTGGCACCTGGCGGTTTTATAGCCAATAAGCCGAATAAGTATATGTGGCATTTCTGGGGTACGAAAGAAGAATTAGCTCGAACTCCCTTCAAAGTTGAAGCTATTGATCTGAATACTGGTAAAAAGCATCAAGTTTTACTTGAGGGAATGGGAACTCCGAATAAAAAATTTGTTTGGGAATACACCCGTTTAGGTGGTCCAAATAATGGAGCGGATGCACATTTACCTTCAGGTCTAGAGCTACCGAATCCAGGTACATGGAAACTAAATGCGTATTTGGGCGGAGAATTGTTTGGTAGCGTCGTTGTTAATGTAAGTTAAGTCCAATGCTCCTTTTGTTTCATTGAACTAAAGGAGTACTAGTGTAGCAACAATTATTTAGAGTATATAGATTAAACCTTCCCAGACAAAGCGAAGCTAAGGATAATAAGACATTGGGAGGGTTTTTCGTTATGAAATTAATCGATTTGTGGATGTTGTATGAGGCCGACAAGCGCATTTTGGGATTCAGCCCGCATACTTTGAAAGCATACTCCCTTCAGTTAAAAGTGTTGATTCGTGAAATCGGTAATCTTGAAATCGAAGAAATCTCACTAACTTTGCTGAAAGAATATCTGGCGAAACAGTCAGAACGATTGAAGCCGAGCAGCTTAGGCCACCGAATTCGTTTCGTGAGATCTCTTTTTCGTTTTGCATTCGAAGAAGGTCATGTTGCAAGAAACCCATCTTTAAAACTGAGAGAACCAAAGATGGACAAACGGATTCCAAAATTTTTGATTGAGGAGGACGTCATTCATCTCAAGATCACCTGTGATTCCCCACGTGAGCATGCACTATTGGAGTTTTTGTATTGTACAGGTTGCCGTGTTGGTGAAGTACATCGATTAAATGTGGAAGACATTAACTGGGAAAATTGTTCGGCTATTGTGAATGGTAAGGGTTCTAAACAAAGAGAAGTATATTTTACAACAGAATGTAAGGTCTGGTTAAAAAGGTATCTTAAAAGCCGCGAGGATTCCTGTAAAGCGCTTTTTGTTACTGAAAGTCACCCTACTCGTCGAATGACGATCCCTACAATCCGTTTCTCACTTAAAAAATTAGCAAGCCGTGGGGAGGTTGCTGCAAACGTATATCCCCATCGTTTTCGTCATACATATGCCTGTCACTTGCTAGATAATGGTGCTCCGTTGGATTTTATTCAAGGGATGCTGGGACATGAAAAGGCATCCACAACTCAGATCTATGCCCAGTTACGGGGAGAACGGCGCAGAGAATTGTATCGACGTTATTTTTAGGGGCCATGGGGCCCCTTCTCAACTAAAGGGCAGGATAGTTGACTAATCAGGCTGAGTATGCAAAATAAACGAAGGACCTATTCTCGACTTTAGCATCGAAATAATTATTGACTATTCCAATATATGGTTTATACTGGTGACAAATAGTTGAATGGTGGGATATGTGCAATGATGATGATGATGGTATTTCTGACGGCAGTTAAAGGTTAATCTAACCTAATAGCACATGAGCGTGACCGAGGCACTCTACTTATCTAGGTAGGGACAGCTTTGCTGTGTCGTCGTTCATGTACTCCGTCATGAACCAAATCATCATCACTGCTTCCGTATTGAATGCTTGGGACAAGGCATAGTCTTGTTTAGGCATTCCTACGGATTGGAAGCCGTGGATGAACGATTGTTCATCCATGGCTTTTTCTATTTCCATTCACTATTTTATTTCCATTTGTATCTCTCAATAAAGGGAGGAATTTACCATACCTAGAGAAGTCATAGAAAGAATGAACGGGCACAAGGGTGGAGTTGTTTGGTTTACCGGCTTGCCTGGTTCAGGCAAAACAACGTTAGCCAATGAAGTGGAAAAAGAAATGCTTAAATGCGGTATCCGATGTGTAGTCATAGATGGAGATTGTTTGAGAAAGGGACTAAACCAAGATCTCGGATTTTCTGAAGCGCATCGGATAGAAAATCTTCGACGAGCCGCTGAAGTTGCGCTTATGTTCGTGGAAGCAGGTTTTCTCGTCTTGGCTCCACTTATTTCGCCCTCCGAATCGGGTAGGGTGATTGTCAGGCAGTGTTTTCAGAGGGAAGATTACACAGAATTATTTATTAAGTGTTCATTAACGGAATGCAAGCGGCGGGATCCGAAGGGGATGTACCGCCTCGCCGAAGCCGGCGAACTTCCGAATTTCACGGGCATATCTGCACCATACGAACCGCCAGTTCAGCCTGACCTTGTGTTGGATACGGAGAGATTTCATTTACAGCACTGCGTCGACACCCTCGCCAACTATTTACGATTAAAAAACAAAAAACTAAACCCATAAGGAGAATGTACAATGAAACCATTACGCAGTTACACAATCTGGTTTTCGCAGCGGACCGGAAGTACCTTGTTATATAAAGCACTCGAATCGACGGAGGTAGCAGGAATTCCAGGAGAGTGGCTGACGGAGCCAGATCCCGGTACATTCGGCATCCAGGATATACGGCAAATGTGGCAAAATGGTACGACTTCAAATGGCGTATTCGGGCTCAAGATCTCGTCTGTCAAGCTGGATGAATGGTTGCATACGTTCCAAAGAGAGTTACATCTGCCAGAAGGGCTGTCTAGGCCACAGATTTGGGAAGAAGCCTTCCCGGCTTGTAAACACATTTTTATGACACGTCGCAATAAAGTGAGGCTCGCAGTGTCGTGGTGGAGAGCTATCGTATCCGGAGAATGGCACCGGGTACATGGCACGAGACCACATCAGGAGGAGATAGCGGATAAGTATTCCTTTGATGCGATTAATCATTTGCTTGTGGAGTGCACGTTACGTGAAGCTGCCATGGAAGCATTTTTCGCAGAGGAGCGTATTGTACCTATGACGATCGTATACGAAGACTTTATCCAGAACTACGAAGATACGGTTATGAACGTATTGAACTTTCTGAACATACCGACGGAATCTGTTCAGGTAGCCCCTCCGTTCTTCGACCCAATCGCCGATGATATCGCTGAAAGCTGGGTGCAACGTTTTAGGAAGGAGCGGCAAGTGGGCTGGGAGAACATAGCTTGGTGATTTAAACCAGCAGCATTTAACTAACGAAAAACGAGAGTTCAATGACAAAATATGAGAAGGCTGCCGACGATCAATGTTCGGCAGCCTTCTCAGCTAACGGGCAGTATAGTGAAAAAGGGCACTTTTCTTCAGTACGAAAAACTGTCTTGTACCTAGAGATTCCATCAGTGTATAATATTTGTAAT
>FWWL01005738.1_pt1 | contig 18887 bp, 16 predicted proteins | sample 2228331 | NCBI WGS metagenome assembly FWWL01 (sample SAMEA103939775, study PRJEB20133) | metagenome
CTAAAATATTTTCTTGATTACGAAACAAGGGAAAGCCCATATCTTCTGAATATTGAGCATCTTAAAAATCCATTCTCTTACAAACTCAAAGTTAATCTTGAGGAAGTAGGAGAGCCTGAGGAAGTGATCGTAGATATACCCGAAACCTTTAACTATCTTCTGGGGCTAAAGGTTAAGAAAATAAAGGTAAGAAACAATGAAAGAAAATATCTATTTATTCTCGGTGAACAAGAAGGCAAAGAGATTGCTATCGTCTGGAGAGAGTATGAGAACAAATGGAATGAGGAAGATTTTAAGAAAGATAAAGAGTTTATCACCAAGGAACTTGAACCATGGACACCTCACATTGTCTATATCAACGGGCAAAGTGTTTTGACTCCAGAACTTGGCAACCAGACCGTTGAAATCAGATACATTGAACCTGAGTTTAAAAGGTTAATGGGGTAAACCGTAATGATTAGCTTTTACTGCACTTTCTTGTTGACTTCTAATAATATCTGTAATATCAGATAAATGGGAGAGGAGTAATGAAGTCCTTTGAAAAAAGAATAGACAAGCTCACCAAAACATTAGAAAAGCGCATTAAATCTGCAGATGATGAGTCCTTACGACATTTGCTTCGCGTTTATAACGCGCTTTTAAAGGGATACTATTTGTATCAGCGATCTAAGGCCTACGATAGCCAGTATATTTTGAAATCTGAGTTTAACAAGCTGGTAGAGGATGTATTGAAGTTAAACAAAGAGTTTTTGCTAAGTGGGATCAATGTTATTTCACGAGAAGTTGCTGTTGAGCTTGGTGTGGATGAAGTGAGAATTTCGATGATTGTTGACAGGGTTGTGAGAAGGATGTTGAATGAGCTTGGTGAAAAGATGATAAGGTTGGTGGAGGATGAAAGATCTCAAGCGTCTGATTCTTGATGTGTTTGATGTGCCACAGCCAATGAGTCTTCCTGAGTGGTCTGAGACATTTCGTGTTTTGTCTCCGAAGACAAGCGCCTATCCTGGGAAGTGGAGCAATGCCATGACGCCGTATCTGACAGAGATTATGCGCTGTTTATCTGTTGAGTCTACGGTTGAGCGTGTGATTCTTAAGAAGAGTGCGCAAGTTGGGGGGACTGAGGTTGGTTTAAACTGGATAGGTTACATCATTCATCAATCGCCTGCGCCAATCATGATTGTTTGGCCTACTGTAGAGTTAGCTAAGCGAAATTCAAAACACAGACTAGATGCGCTTTTTGATGTCCCTGTTTTAAAATCGAGAATAGCACCACCGAGAAGTAGGAATGCGTCAAACACGGTTTTTGTTAAAGAATTCCACAATGGAATTCTGGTAATAACTGGTGCCAATTCTGCCGTTGGGCTTCGTTCCATGCCTGTTCGATTTCTGTTTTTAGATGAGGTAGATGGTTATCCACCTGACGTTGATGGTGAGGGAAGCGCGATTGCGTTGGCTGAGGAGAGAACTGTTACCTTTCCCAATAGAAAAATTTTCATAGTTTCAACACCTACTCTGGCTGGTTATTCCCTTATTGAGAGCGAGTATGAGAGAACGGATCAGCGAAAATTTTTTGTTCCGTGTCCTTTTTGTGGTGGTTATCAGGTGTTAAAATTTGATGGTTTTGTTTGGGAAGCTGGTTATCCACACACGGTTAAGTATAAGTGTGAGTTATGCGGTGAGCTGATTGGTGAAGAACATAAGAGAGACATGGTTGCTAAAGGTGAATGGCGCGCGACTAACGTTTCTTCAAATCCAAAAGTTGTTGGATTTCACATTTGGGCGGCGTATTCTCCATGGAAAAGTTGGAGTGAAATAATAAGACAATATGAAGAGGCTTCCGATCCAGAAAATGGCAGTGTCTTTTTGATGAAAACGTTTTATAACACGGTATTGGGTGAGGCGTGGCAAGATGAGTGCGATGCACCAGAACATGCTAAGATTATGTCTCGTGCTGAAGATTACACTCGGGGAATTGTTCCAGAAGGTGGCTTAATTTTGACTGCGGGTGTGGATGTCCAGAAAGTCAGGATAGAGTGTTCTGTATATGCCTGGGGTGTAGGGAAGGAGTGTTGGTTAGTAGATCATCAGATCTTTTTTGGTGACATTGCTGAAAGCGCAGTTTGGGAGAGCCTCTATAGTTATTTGACAAAGCCATTTCAATTAGCCAATGGTGTAGATATTAGAGTAAGTAAAGTTGCTATTGACACGGGATACAATCCAGCGTATGTTTATGATTTTTTGCGGAGCAAGAGAGACTCTAGGTTGGTTGGTGTGAAGGGAACAAACAAGGGGTCTCTACTTGTTGGAAGTCCTATTGGAATTGGGATTCGCAAGGGGAAGAAAGTCTTGAAAGACTTGTGGGTGTTCCCAGTTAATACCTCTTTAGTGAAACAAGAGTTATATGCCAATTTAAGGAAAGAGTCAGTAGTTGACCTCTCAACCAATGAGAGATATTATCCTCCTGGATACATCCATTTTCCGAAGATGGATGAAGAGTTCTTTCAGCAGATTTGTGCAGAGCAGTTAGTGTTGAAGAGAAGAAGAGATGGTTTTCACTCTCAAGAGTGGAGAAAAATAAGGGAGCGTAATGAGGCTTTGGATTGCTATGTGTATGCAAGGGCTGCTGCGTATCTTCTAGGGATTGACAGATTTACCGACAAGAATTGGAGGGACATCAAGAATCGGCTGTCTCCAGTGTCTGTGGTAGCTACACAGAGTGATGAGAAAGAAGAATATAAACCGAGGAAGTATCGAAGTAAATGGTTGAGTAGTGTAAATTTTACATAGGAGACATGGCATGGAAATAAGCAGAGAAAAAATAGAAAAGTTGATAGAAATAATGTTGAGTGGTGTTTCTAAGATAGAGATGGGCGACAAGGTTGTGTGGTATCAGCGTGTTGATGATGTGTTTCGATTTTTCTCGAATATATCTTCAAGAATTTCGAAACCAAAGAAATATATTGCGATAACAAGTAAGGGTGTTGATTCATGAGGGTATATGATTCAGCGAGTCGCTCTGCAAGGTTTGCTACTTGGAATCCACAGCCAGTTGATCCTGTAGCTGCTCTCGAGGGGAGTTTATCTGTGTTGCGAGCAAGGAGTAGGGATTTAGCTCGCAACAATCCTTACGCAGCGTCGGCAATAGATGTTTTGGTTTCCAACATTGTTGGATGTGGCATCAAGCCACAGATTCGTTATTCAGATGCTGATATAAAGGAGAAGGTTCGGCAATTGTGGAACATATGGGTCGATTACTGCGATTATAGCGGTGTATATGATTTTTATGGCATTCAGTCTCTTGTTGTAAGGAGCATGATTGAGGGCGGAGAGGTTTTTGTGCGGTTTATTTACGATGGGGACCCAATACCGTTGCAGCTACAGGTGATAGAGGCTGAACAGGTTCCTGTTGAGCTAAATAGTTTTTTATCATCTGGTAACAAGGTTAGGTGTGGGATTGAGTTTGATGCTGGTGGCCGTAGAGTAGCTTATCATGTTTATGACTCTCATCCTGCGGAAGGATATAAGACATACAAAACCGTAAGGATTCCTGCTGGTGATATGTTGCATATATACCACATGAAGAGGCCTGGACAGATTCGTGGTGAGCCGTGGTTAGTTAAGTCAATGTTGAAACTGTATGAGTTAGATCAATATGAGGATGCAGAACTGGTGCGCAAGAAGATATCTGCCATGTTTGCTGGTTTTATTATAAAGGGTGGTGATGATCAGATCTTTGAGGAGAAGAATGTTGATGGGAAAACGACTTTTTCGTTGGAGCCAGGAACAATTCAGGAGCTTCCTTTTGGGACTGATATTAAGTTTTCTGAGCCTGCAGACGTTGGAACGAATTATAGTGCCTTTGTAAAGCATCAATTGCGTGCGGTAGCAGCGAGTCTTGGTGTTACATATGAACAGCTGAGTGGGGATTTATCTGATGTAAATTATTCGAGCATAAGGGCTGGTTTGGTTGAGTTTCGCAGAAAGAGCGAGGCAATTCAGGATCATGTGGTAATTTTTCAGCTCTGTCAGCAGGTTTGGAAAAAGTTTTTAGATCAATCTGTTTTAGCTGGTCTTTTAGATATCAAAGACTATTCTCAGAACAAGTATAAATATTGGCAGGTAAAATGGATACCACATGGTTGGCAGTGGATTGATCCGTTTAAAGAGGTGACTGCAATGAAGGTAGCGATACGGTCGGGTTTGATGAGCCGTGCTCAGGTTATTTCTAGTAATGGCTATGATATTGAGGAAGTGGATATGGAAGTTGCGGAAAGTAATAAGAGAGTTGATGAACTTGGTTTGGTTTATGATAGTGATGCAAGGTATGGTGGGCGTCAGGTTTCAATTTCGCAGCCACCAGAAGATTAGCGAGGAGGTTTGGTGTGTATACGAATCGTCCCATGTTAATTGATAGCAATAATATTGATTTGTTGATGCAAAATACAGTAACTACTAATTCTTCTTTTGTTGAGACAAAATTTGGCATTAGATTGATATATATAGATGGTATTTTGTCCAGGGGATCGCCTTTGCGACCAGAGGTTGGAACTTATGAATGGGTAAAGGCTAATGTATTAAGTGCCGTTAACGATCAAGATGTTAGGGGCATTATTCTTGTTTTTAACACACCAGGTGGAGATGCGAATGGTGTTTTTGAGACAGCAAGGTTAATTCGTAAGAGTGGGGAGAAGAAGCCGATTTGGGGTGTTGTGCGTGATATGGCAACATCTGCTGGGTATGCGCTGGCATGTGCATGTTCTAGATTGTATGCAACAGAGACTGCTTCTGTTGGTGGGGTTGGTGTTTTGGCTGTGCATATAGATCAAACAGCGAGAGATCACGCTATGGGGTATAAGTATTCATTGATACACGCTGGGACAGAGAAAACACTTTTTAATCCTCATCTTCCATTGGATCAGAGAGGGTATAATCTTTTGAAGGCAGAGGTAGATCGTTTATATGAGATGTTTTGTAATCATGTTGTTGCTATGAGGTCTCTTCCGAAAGATTTTGTGGTTGCATCTCAAGGAAGGATTTTTTATGGAGACCAAGTTGTTCCTGAGTGGTGTGATCAAATTTCAACACTAGAAAATGCGGTTGCGGAGATGTTGGGGGTTATAAATACGGGCAAGCAGGATATGATAAATGATCAACAATCTGATGTCAACAATAATGATGTTGTTAAAGAAGAAGATCAAAGACAAGAAGAAGAGGAGGTGACAGTGATGAACGAGATGGTTGACAAAAACACAACTATGGACTCAGTGTTAGTTATTGCTGAGATGTGTGAGATTGCTGGTCTTCCACATCTGACTAGTCATTTTCTGAGGCAGTTTTTGAATAATAAAATTTCGATTGATGATGTGAGATCTTTGTTGTTACAGGAGAAACAGAAAAGTCAACAGTTATTGAGTAATATTATACCACCAAACGATGATAAACAACAGAATGTATTGTTGAATGTGGTAAAAAAAATGTATGGAGGTGATTAGGTATGACTGTTATTACTGAACCTGTATATCTAACAGATTTACTTTATTATGAAGTAAAAGATCTGTGGTATTCGAGGGAGTCTGTAATAATAGCTGCAGGTCAAAATTTATCGATTGGGTCTGTGGTGGGGAAAAAGACAGCCGACGGCAAGTATTTGGCGTGGGATCCAAGTGCAACAGATGGCACAGAGATTGCCGTTGGTGTATTGCTTGAGTCTGTTGACGCAACAAGTGGTGAGAAGCGCGGGTTGATTGTTGCGAGGCAGGCTATTGTTGGGAAGAAGTATCTAGTTTTTAAGACTGGGGTTACTGAAGAGCAGAAACTTACTGCATATGCGCAGCTTGAGCAGCGTGGTATTCTTGTGAGAGATGCATTTTAACGAGGAGAGGTAGAGATGCAGAATATTTTTAGCAACAATCCAGCTTTTAGTCTTGCAAGTTTGACTCAGGGAATCAATTTGATTCCAAACAAGTATGGTAGGATCAATCAACTTGGTATCTTTACCAATCGATCGATAACTCAAAGGACAGTGATAGTTGAGGAACAAAAGGGAAAATTGGTGTTGTTACCAACGAAACCTGTTGGGTCACCTGGTAGTCTTTATAGTGGTGAGAAAAGGAAGGTTAGGTCTTTTGTTGTTCCTCATATTCCGTATGAAGCGGTAATTACTCCTGATGAAATTCAGGGAATACGGGCTTTTGGTTCAAGTAGTCAGGAAGAGACTGTTGCAACTGTTGTTGCTCGCAAACTCGAGGATATGCGCAATAGCCATGCAATCACGCTAGAGTATTTAAGGGCTGGTGCATTAAGAGGGCAAATTCTGGATGCTGATGGTAGTGTTATTTATGACTTGTTTGAGAGTTTTGGTGTAACACAGAAGACGGTAAATTTTGCTCTAAATGTTGCAACTACAAAGGTAAAAACAAAAGCGAGTGAGGTGCGTAGGCATATAGAGCAGAACTTGATGGGAGAGTTGTTTACTGGGATTCGTGTATTGTGTTCGCCTGAGTTTTTTGATGCGCTTACTTCTCACGACAATGTTGAGAAGGCTTTTGCTTTTTATCAGGGTGGTGAGGTATTGGTAAGTGACACTCGGAAGGGCTTTGCGTTTGGTGGTTTGATTTTTGAAGAGTATCTTGGAAGTGTAGTTACTCCACAGGGCACTGTTGTGCGGATTATTCCTGAGGGGGAGGCTATTGCTTTTCCTGAGGGGACGTTTAATACGTTTGTAACTTATTTTGCGCCAGCCGACTTCAATGAGACTGCTAACACATTGGGGTTGGAGTTGTATGCGAAGATAGAGAGTCAGCCTTTTGATCGTGGTTATATTATTCACACACAGAGCAATCCACTTCCTTTATGTTTGAGGCCTGGGGTGTTAGTGAGACTGACAGCTCAGTAACAAGGGGTGGCTTTAGATGACAATGATAGAAGAGATATACTCCTGGGCTAAGGAAATGGGCCTTCTCCAGGAGATTATAGTTGGTGGTGAAGTTAAGTATGTTCACTTAGTTGTAACGGAAGACGAGATTCTAAAGGGTCTCGTCTCTTCCGTTGATTATGATCTTCAATACCCAGCTAGTTGGTTGACGTTAAAGCAAGGGGATGTGATAATGATACACAATAGTAGTTTTAGGGTTAAATTTGTTCAGGTAAGAAACAGGGATGAAATGGTTGCAAGGGTGGAAAGGTTGCCGTGAGCACAAGAGAGAAGATTATTCAGTATTTTTTGGATATTGCAAGAAGAATTCCTGGAGTAAGGGTGTATCGTGATTATCCTATTCCTCTTACAAGAGAGGATGTTCCTGCTATTGTTATTAGTTTTGTAAGTGACATAAACATTGAGGTAAACAATGCTATGCTTAAGCGAGAGCTTACGCTTAGTGTTGATGTTTATTTGAGAGAGCCTGATGGAGGGCATTCTTATGCTGATCAGATAATGTGTTCATTTCATCGTGAGATTGCAAAAGATGAATCGCTTGGGAAGATTGCGGTTTCCACTTATCTTGGTGATGTTGAGTATGAGCACCATGGGGCAGATATAGATGTTATTTATGCAACCAATACATACAAAGTTACATATTTTGTTAGCAGAAAAGACTTGGAGGGGTAAGGAGGTGTAGAAATGCCTTATTATGCGTCATTTCAGGGAAGGGTCTATCTAGCTGATAGGGATGCAAATGGTAATCCCAAAGATTTTAAGTTTCCTGGGAACGTTGGACAATTAAAGATTGCTCTTAAAACAGACGTATTAGAGCATTATGAGACACAAACTGGTCAGCGTTCGTTGGATTTGAGAATGGTTAAACAGAAGAGCGCCACGGTATCTCTAATAATTGAGGAGTTTACGTTAGACAATTTGGCGTTGGCTCTTTATGGTCATTCTATTTCAAGGAGTGCTGGAAGTGTATTAAATGAGGTGTTGTCTGGTTCTACAATTGCTGCTGGTGATATTTTTATTTTACCACATCAGAAGGTTTCTTCTGTTGTTATTACCGATTCATCTACAACACCACAAACGCTTGATACTGACGATTATGAGATTGATACTGACTTTGGAAGAATCACGTTGTTAAACGTGACTGGTTATCAGCCTCCGTTAAAGGTTTCTTATCAATATGGTTCTGTGTATGACATTTCTATTTTCACGCAGCCTCCTCCAGAGAAGTTCTTGCGGTTTGAGGGGTATAATACGGCTTATGGCAATGAAAAGTGGTTGGTTGAGTTGTATAGAGTGGTATTTGATCCACTCAAGGATCTATCTCTTATTTCGGATGATTTAAACAAGTTTGAATTGGAGGGCTCTTTGTTGGTTGACACTTCTAAGCCTTACAATTATGAGCTTGGGCAGTTTGGAAGAATGGTAAAGATAGGATAAGAATGGTGGAGGCGTGCAATGTCTGATGGTTTCTTGAAGGAGATGGAAGAAATTTCCAAAGTGTTTGCTTGTGGTGTAGAGGTTACTGTTGGTGGGGAAAAGATAGAAGTTACTCCACTGAAAATGAAGCAGATTATAGAGATGAGGCGGATCTCTGATGAGCTTTTTACTGCAATAACGTCAGGGGAGGATCTTCTCAGGACTTTTGTAAAGCACTCTGATGAAATTTCCGAGTTGATATCTATTGTTATTTCTAAGCCAGTGGAGTGGTTGAATGAGCTTACAATTGACGAGGTAGTTCATCTTCTGGCGATGATTGTATATGTAAACGCTGATCTTTTCAAAAAAAAGATTCTACCAATTCTTCAGAAGATCTCGATTGGTGGGAATTGATTCAGGTTTTAGTGCAGAATGGACATAGGCTTTCGGATATTTTAGATTATACACTTTATCAAGTATTTGGGTTTTACAGAGCATGTCAGAAGGTTGAAACCAAACGACATGCTCTTTTAGTAAATACAATTGCTGTTGGTTCACGTGGTTCTGAGGAAAATATAAGCAAGTATATCAAGGAGATGGTTAGTGTATATAAAAGTAAAGATTAGCACTGAGAATGCGAAAGCGTGGTTATCAAGGTATGGTGACACTTTGCCACCTCGTGGCATGAATGCGTTACATGATGCTCTACGTGATGTAAGTCCGATGATTACGGAATCGGTTAGAGCCAATGTTGCAGCGTCGCTACGAGTGCAACGTGCTGTGTTTAAAAAGTCTTATTATGCGAAGCCTAACAAGATTGGTGATAAAGTTGTTCTTAAGATTGGAAGCGGTGTTGTTTGGGCTTGGGTGCATGAGAGCGGGTTAAGATTTAGTAAGAGATTGCTAATTCCGTTTGTGCGAATTGGTTACAAGAGCTTTAAAATTGCCATTGAGAAAATTAGGGCTGGTGGTGGTTATTTTGTTAAGGGTCGTAATGCTACGATATTAATGGCAAGGCATGGCACTCCTCTTCCTAGGGGTGCTGCTTTTAGAAGGAGATATAGGATTGAGAAGGGGCTTAAAAAGGTGCCTAAACGCAGTGATATACCTTTTGGTGTCCTTGTGAGCGGTGTGGTTCTTACGCCGAAGACCAAGGTATTTCAGACAGTGATGGACAAGATGCCGATAATTATCAAGACCATTGAGACAAGGCTGGAGGGGTTGTGATATGTCTAAATCTATTCCCATTTTAATAGAGTTTAAGGGGAATGTAGATGAAGCGCAACAAGCTATAAGAGATGTGTCATATTCTTTGCAGAAACTAGCCTCACAAGGGCAAAGTATTGGAAATAACATAGGAAATCCAATTAAAGAGCTTAAGGCTGGATTTGATGCTTTAGAGAAGCAAATCAAGACAGTTAAAGATCTTTTTTTGTCTTTTGTTAGCATTTCTTGGGCAAAAGATAAAGTTACCGAGATAATAAGGCTTGCTGATTCTTGGAACTTGATGGAGTTGCGTTTAAAGAGCATTAACTCGAGCGCGACATCTGTTACCGATGTGTATAATAAGTTATTTGAAGCTTCACAGCGTTCTGCGACTCCTATTCCCACGATGGTGACGTTATATCAGCGTTTGAATTTTGCATTTCGGAACATGGGTAAATCGCAAGAGGAGGCGATTAAGTTTGCTGAGCTTTTGTCTAAGGCACTTCGTCTTTCTAGTTCAAGCGCATTAGAGACAAAGTCAGTTTTGATACAATTAAGCCAGGCATTTCAATCTGGTATTCTTGGTGGTGAAGAATTTCGTGCTGTAATGGAGAATGGCGGTCGAGTTGTTCAAGCGCTAACTGATGGTTTAAATGTGTCTGTTGGTAAATTGCGAGAAATGTCTGCGCAGGGTAAATTGACTAGTGAGGAGATTTATAAAGCACTCACCAGTCAAGCGGAAAAGATAGACAAAGAGTTTTCTAATGTGACATTCATAGTTGATTTTGCTTTAACGCGAGTTAAGAATGCATTTTTTGAGTTAACACACAAAATAGACGAAAATTATAAACTTACAGAGACATTGAGTGTTGCTTTAAATAAGTTATCAGATGCATTGTTGTGGGTAAGAGATAATTTCGATACGGTTGCAAAGGTTGTAGAGAGAGCCTTTATGGCCATACTTGTTGTTTTGGCTAACGTGTATCTTCCATCGATAATATCAAAATTGGCCAAACTTTCAGAAACGCTTATTAGGCTGGGTGGATCTTTTATTTCTTTTTCTAAGATAGCTGGATCGTCAGTTAGTAACGTGGTGACATCTTTGGGTAAGTTGCAGACTGGGCTTGCGGTAATTGATGCAGCGCTAATAGGATGGCAGATTGGAAATATCTTGCAAGAAAAGCTTGAGTCTGTTCGAAAATTCGGTGTTATGCTTGTGGATGGATTTGTGCAGTGGGGATTGTATATACAATATGTTTGGGAATCTATAAAAGCTGTATTTACCAACGACACAATTGATGCAGCTTACTCTCGATATCAGGAGAAATTAAGACAGCACAACGAGATAATATCTCGTTTATGGAAAGAGACGGGTGATGTTGTGCAGAATGAGTCAAAAAGGATAGGAGCAGCAGCGGATGGATTGGCTAATGGATCAGTTAATGCAATGTCTTCTACAGCAGATGCTATGATAACAATTACTCGAACACTAACAGAAGCAAGCAAGAAAGCCAAAGATCAACTAACAGAAGTAATAAATGAGGTTAAACAGAGGATTGAGAAGGTAAGCTCTCAAATTAACAAACTAACCAGTGAAGTTGTATCTCATGTGGAGAATGTTGGTAAGTCGTATAAGGGTCTTACGGAGATAGTGGATTCGCAGGTTAAACACCAGATTGAAATAATAAGAGATAGATATACTGAAGTAAGAAACAAAATAGAGGAGACATCAAAAAGTCAAGCAGAATTAGCAAACAAAGCAACCAAAGCGTTGGTAGATAGCATTAAGCAGGAGATGGCTATTTATGAGGAAGCATATAAACGCAAAATGCAGTTTTTAAACGAGGAGAGTGAAAAGAGAATAAGTGTCACCAAGCAAATCATCAAAAATGAAGAAGAGCGAGTAGCTGCTGTTATCGCTATAGAGACAGAGATTTTAAAAACGAAGAAAAGTTATCTAGAACAGATTGCAAGCGAGTATGCTAGGCACATTGACAAACTCAACCAGGAAACACAGCGGCATCTGAACGAGATTAAGCGGATTGAGTCTGAGATAAAAGACTTAAGGATGAGCACAGAAGACAAGATCAGGGAGATGAGACGTGCTGCGTTATCTGAGCAAGAGCAGCTTTTGGATAAGGAAAGGGAAGCTCAAGAGAAGCTTTCAATGGCGAGAAAAGCATTAGCAGAGCGTGACACAAACACTGCAAGAGAGTATGGGAAAAAATATATTTCCATCCAACAGGAAATAGCAAGTGAATATATCAGAATCTACAGAGAGAGCGAAAGAAAACGAAATGAGGTTGAGGAGTTATACAGAAAGGCGAGAGAGGCAAGGGAAGATGCATATAGAGCCAGAATGGAAGGAAACATTGAGCGTGCAGAGAGATATCAGCAAGAGGCTGCTGAAGCAATAGCTAAAGCAGAAGAGCTCAGACAGCAAATAGAATCTTCTATTGTAGAGTCAAAGCACAAGATGGAATCTGCGATAGCTGCTGTGAGAGAAGGTGAAAACTTAGTTATTGAAGCACTCAAAATAGAAAAAGAACTGCACGCAGAGGCTGCTCAGGTTGCTATAACAGAGAGAGAAAAGTTACAGCAGGCTTTGGTTAATATAGAAAACAAAATTAATACTATTAACAAGCAGTTGCAAGAAAAATTTGAGCTTGTGATAAATGTTAATATTGATGATGTTAATAACAAAATAAAGAAGATTGAAGAATTGTTTAAAGAGAAGAAGTTTTTAATTGCGATAGAGTCCGATCTTGAGCAGGCGAGAAGGGATCTAGCTAGGTTTGAGGAGGAGTTGAAGAAAGGTAAGGTTATTCCTATAGACTTAGAAACAAAAGTTGCTATTAGCAGATTGCAGGAGTTTAGGGCTTATGCTGAGAGTAAGTTTGATATTGAGCTTAAAGCGTCAACAGAGAAGGCTGAGGCGACTTTGAACGCGTTTTTGGAAAAGGCAAAGACATCGCTTAATTCATTGCAGACAATCAGTAGGCATGAAGTAAAACACAATGTTGATCAAGTTGCGGCCAAGATACGATCTCTTAACGGAATGAATACATCAAGCACGCATACTATATATATACAGAAGGTTGAGAAGAATTTTGCGGGTGGGCCTGTTCTTGGATTTGCATCTGGAGGAGCTGTGCCTTTGGTAGGAAGAATAAAAGATGCGTTTGCAAAATTTAGGCGCATAAAGAGTGGTTTGGTGCCTGGTGTTGGAAATACAGATTCCGAGTGGGCTCTTTTAGAGCCTGGTAGTTATGTTATTCGCAAGAAATCTGTTCTAAAGTATGGCGTAGATAAGCTAAAGTCACTCTTTGGTTTTCAGAGTGGTGGTTTTGTTCCTTCTGTAAGCACACCTCCAGTATATGGATTTGTGGGAGAGACATCAGATAAGTATAGCATACCCAAAGATTTTATCAATATATTTGAAGACAAGTATTTGACTTTCAGTAAAAAGAAAGAGATCTTTGAGAATATATTTAAGTTTCGTCTTTTAGAGGAGTATCTTAATGAGTTAAAATCTTTGGTTGGGGATAAGAAGGCATATACTGGAAAATATGCTGGCAAGAACATGTGGTATTTCGATAAATTGAAAGTGATGACGCCAGAGGAGAGAAAAGCAGAGGGATTAGATGTGCTTCATGATCTTTATCGCAAGCATGAGGCCACAACTGGTGTATTAAAAACAGCGAATAGATATGGTGATGAGATTGTAAAGTCTGTGTCTTTGCACACGACGCCATCAACAACATCGATTCTCTTCTTTGGGGAAGCTGTTAAGTTTATAGAAAACTATGTAAGGATGCTGTCACGAAAGGCAGAGGTGTTGGGCATACAAACTGATTGGGAAAGTCGTTTTGATGAACAAATGGCACCAATTAGAGATATTATAGAGATGCATGAGAATATGAAGGAGATAAAATCCTTTACTGACTCATTGAAGATAAAAGAGATGTTTACCAATGTATTGAGTAATATTAGCAATATTGGTATGAACTTTGCCAGCGGTGGATCTGTGTCTGACACTGTTCCTGCCTTACTGACACCTGGTGAGTATGTAGTGTCAAAGGAGGCTGTTTCCAAATATGGACTTGCCTTTTTGGAGAGCATTAATCGTGGTTTAATTCCAGTAAGTTTTTTACAAAAAGTCTTTAAAGGATTTGCAAAGGGTGGATATGTTGGTGATATAGCCACACAACCATTGTTCCATGTATCAAAGGTTATAAAAGTTGAGTTTTTATCTGGAATGCAAAAGGTTGAGTCATATATTCACAAAGATGATGAAGCTAAGTTTGTGAATATGCTTGAAAATCTTAAGTTAAGGTGTGCGGTATGACACTAAAGAACCTAAAAACATTAGAAGTAGTTACATTACCAGATTCTCTTATTTGGAGTGACGAATATCTTTGGACGGATGTTACCAGTTCTGTTGCTTATTCTGTCTCTGGGTCTTTGATAATTCAAGACAATGTAAAGAAAAAGGGTAGGGTTATTACACTAACTAGCTCGCCTGATATGGGGTGGGTGCAAAGGAGTGTTGTTGACAAACTTTTTCTTTGGTCACAAGATCCTGAATTAAAAATGTTACTTACGTTAAAGGATGGTCGTGAGTATGTGGTAAGGTTTAGACACGACGAGACACCAATCAGTGCTGAGAACGTGAAAGGCTTTTATGATTGGGATGGTTCTGGGTATTATATAGTGACTCTTAGTTTTAGAGAGGTTGAGTGATGGCGATTACAGCAAATGATATTTTCTTAAGAAAGTCTTTTATAATGGAAGACACTGATGATGGTGGAGGAGCGCCATCAGCTAATATAGTGCAAGATGGTTTGTCTAATGAGATTTTTCCAGATATTTCTGAACTCGATAGAACATTGGGGCGTGTAAATTTGCGCAAGCTATTTGTATGTGTAAATTCGAATGACACTGATCATTACTATGGCGCGAATGTGATTATTTCTGATCCTCCACAAGATCCAAATGTTTCTGTTACATTGTTTACAGACAAGGAGTTCTTTTCTAATCGTCAAGATGCTATTAATAGAATTACTTCTTTTTTGACTAAAGGGGTTAGGAAGCCTGGGTATTTATTGGAAAACCATATAAAAGGTCAGGTTGTGATACAGTTTTTTCACCGACCAGAGGATTCTTTGCCAAATATAGGTGAAACGGTAGCGCTTGTGTATAACGAGGGCGGAAGCACTGCTTTAGAGCAGTATGTGCGCATAGTTGGAATCTCTTCTGAGGTGAGAACATTTACCGATGAAAAGGGTGACTATAAAGCGAGAGTTACTGCCATTACGATTAGCGATCCTTTGTTGTATGATTTCCCAGGTGGTGGGCCATCTAGAACTTTTTATAATCCCTCTGTTACTAACATGCGCGAATGTGTGGTTGCTGATGCTGGGAAATACGCTGGAGTATCAAAGCTTGTTAAACCGGCTTCTGTTGGTGATTTAAGTCTCAAAGTGGCATCTATTTATTCTCAATTAGTTCCCTCAGCACAAACTGAGACACCGATTATTGATTATTCTCCACATAGCAGTTTTTACAAGTATTTATCTACCTACACTGTGTCTTTTTCTAGATATTTACAGGTTAAAAGTGGTTCTGTGTTTGTTTTTGGGATGCCAATTAAGCCTGGTAGTTTTAAGATGACACTTGGAAGTGTTGAGTTCACAGATCTTGGCGGTGTAATATATGAAGGCAGCGTTGATGTTGGATACATCTCTTATGAGACGGGAACTGTTGGTTTTTCTCAGGTCACTACCAGAACTGGAACTTGGCAGATTGAGTATGTTGCTGCTGGTTTGCGGCAGTTAGCTCCAAAGTCTTCATCGTGGGCGGTTACTGCGTCAAATCGTTCCGAGTCTCTGGTTGGGTATTTTGTAACAATTCCACAACCTGGAAGTTTGGAGATACATTATCGCGCACAGGGGAATTGGTATGTCTTGAAAGACCGTGGAGATGGGCATTTGAAGGGTGCTGATGATAGCTGGGGTTCTGGTTATATAAATTATAACACTGGCAGTTTTTATGCTACATTTGGTGCTCTTCCAGATGTAAACACAAAGATTATTGCATATTGGACAACCAAAAGTGTTGAGAGACAGGTTACATTAGATGTTAAAGCATATTGCGAATTTCAATTATCTCATACGGGTATAACACCAGGAACATTGAATATATCTTGGGGAACAAATTCAACAGCACAGGATGATGGGCATGGCTCTATTATTGGAGATGCAACTGGGAAGATTGATTATAATACTGGGAAAATAACTTTTATTCCAACAATAATGCCACCAAAAGATTCTGAGATAACATTTAGTTATCAATATGGGGATCCAATTCAGGAGAATTTTGAGCATCCAGTTAGAAATACAAATGGTGAGTTGTCTTTAATATTGTCTCATCAAAACATTATACCTGGCACAATTAAGGTTCAATGGAACACAGAAATAGAGATAAATGGTCCTACGAAGAGTTTTTGGCAATTGATTTATAGACCTGAGCCACCAAGACCTCCTTCTCGAGATCCATGGAGGATTGATCCAATTGTTACAGCATTTGATTCTGGTAATGGCACTTTGATAACTGCAGATGGGCAAACAATAAGTAGTAGTATTTCATACACAGATGGAATTTTAACTTTTATTCCTGATGTTGAAGTATCGCTTCCAACGCCTAACTATTCTTACACGCAGATAGGGACACGCACAGATTCTGCAACTGGAAACATATATGCACTTATGAAGCGAGAAGTGAGCGGATATACATATTATGAACATCCTGCAATGTATCCTCCAGGAGAAAGTGGATGGGTTAAGGTATGGTATCGTTCTACAACGTCTTCAACGCAAGCTTCGGATACATTTGTTTTTGTCCCTCATATAGATCTGACTCCTGGGTATGGTGAGATAGTTATTCCTTCTTCTATATATATGGAATATGCTGGGAAAGTTTGGAAAGATAAACTAACTGGTGGTATTTATTTTGATATTGACTGGCTCACAGGTGCTGGAACTGAGGGGGGTAATATTGATTATTCATCTGGTGTTGTAACACTTACTCAGTGGCCTGTTGGTGCAAATAATAGCGGATCTGCGACTGTTTGGGTTAGTAGTGGAGATGAATTGGTAGATCATATATCTTTTCGCACACCATTAGCGCCAATCAAACCTGGTAGCTTAACGATACGATATCAGATAGCAGGAGAGAACGCAGCCAGGGTTGTTAGTGCAGATGATAGCGGCGTGATAAGTGATGATTATGTTCAAGGAAGTATTGATTATGAAACTGGTATATGTGTAATAAACTTTGGTTTCAAGATGACACTTCAAGATGCTCAAGAGAGTGGATGGTATGAAGAAGGAATGGAAGTGGATCAAGACAGCAAAGTATGGAATCCAGTTTGGTGTTTAGCATCAACAATAAGATATGCTTGTGTTGGATATACATATACACCTGTTGATTCAACAATTCTTGGAATTAATCCTGTGCGTCTTCCTCCGAATGGTAAGGTGCCGATCTTTAAAGCTGGTGATGTTATTGTTATTGGGAAAACAAACGTAATTGACAACATCACTGTTCAAGATTCTCAGGTGGTATCTACTGGATATACCAGATTGAGTAGGATCAAGATATATGACAAAAATGGTGTAGCAATCACAACAGGGTATAATGCTGATTTAGAGTCTGGTGTGATCACTTTTATAGATACATCTTCTTATGAGCAACCAATCTCAATTCATTGTAGATATGAAGATATGGCGTTAGTGACTGATGTTCAGATAAGCGGAGATATTTCGATAGCAAGACCAATCTCGCACGATTACCCTGTTGGAAGTTATGTAAGCAGTGCTATTGTAATTGGCGATATGTGGGCAAGGGTGACAAATATTTTTGATCAAGCATCATGGGACAACCAATGGCTTGATTATGTAAATGGTAGTCCTGCTACAGCTAGTTATGATTATGTTAATTATCCAATAGAGGTTACAAATGACGGTGCAGTTACAGAGCGGTGGTGTATAAGGTTTACCACATCAACTACATTTGATGTTATAGGCGAACATGTTGGTGTGATTGCATCTGGCAATACTGGTGTTGTTTGTTCACCCATAAATCCAGCGACAAATAAGCCTTATTTTGTAATAAGGCCTGAGGGATGGGGTAGTGGTTGGTCTGCGGGAAATGTATTGCGGTTTAATACCATAGGCGCAATGTTTCCTATTTGGGTTGTTAGAACAATTCAAATGGGTGAACCGACATATGAGAGTGACAAATTTTGCATTCTTATTCGTGGGGATGTGAACAGAGAGGTGTGAGAATATGGTTAAGTATTATCATAGTAATATGATTGGTGCACCACAGCTAACAGAGCAATGGGGAAGCTTAAAGAATTTACTGAAGATTGTATTGACAGAAGGATTTAATGAGAGAAGTTGTAGTAGTTTAACACAAACAGATGGCCTTGCAAGGGCTGTTGTTGGGAGTGGACATGGTTATGCCATATATCAAGTTGTTAGCATAAATTGTGGGAGTCAGGCGTGGAATGGTGAGTATCGGATTATAAGTGTTGACGACACAAGTATTTATTTTAGGGTTGATCCATCTCTTCCATCTCCAATTACTGGCAACATAACAGTCAAAGTGTCATCTTTGGGATGGTCTGTTTATGCTGAGGATGATTATAGAATTGCGCTTTATTCAACGTCGTCATTATCGTTGGGTAATTATCTTCTGGTATATGACTCACCAAAGGGAAATGGATATAATGATGACTCTTGGGCAAGATGGGCAAACGTTGGTATTATTGAAAGGGGAAACTTACAAGGGTTAGATATCATAGATTACGCAAAGACTACACCATACACTGGCACATCTCCCTTAAAAAATTGGACATACACAGCAACAGACACTTGGGGATGGATGAAGTGGTATCATGGCAAACAAGCTGGTTACTCGTCAGAGAAAAGTGGGTATGGTGGTGTTGGAAATCGTCAGTGGGCTATTGTTGGTGATGAAAGATGTTTTTATCTTACAAATTCTGTTACTCCTTCGAATAACTTGAGACCTTTATATTTTGTTGTAGACATTATTCCAATTTTACCGGGCGACAATGGAACAACCATATTGAGCGCACACCACAATGAAAACTCGAATACTAGTTTTGATTATATAGGTTATTGGGGTGGTAGCGATAGGCTGGAGGCATATCGGTATGCGTATCCAGGTATGCTCAAAGCACTTAATGGGGTATATAGTCCAACATATACACTTACAACAATACACTACTTTCAGGACTCATTTA
>FWWL01005390.1_pt1 | contig 18879 bp, 16 predicted proteins | sample 2228331 | NCBI WGS metagenome assembly FWWL01 (sample SAMEA103939775, study PRJEB20133) | metagenome
CTGCCCGGTGCCCCCGGCACTCGGAGCATCGCGCAAGCGATGCTCCGAGGCCATTCCCTTCTCACATTTTTTTGCCAAAAAACGATTTTTATGCTATAATAATATTAGCTCGTGTAAAAGAAACAAAAAATAAAAGGGAGGCTTTTATGAATATCCAAGAGCAATTAGAAAAGGCCAAAGAGCTTTTGAAAGAACAGGATTACGAAGAGGCCCAGAAGATTTACAATGAGCTCTATCAGAGGATGGATGAGGCAAACGCTGATGAAAAGGCAGATATTCTGGCGGGTATGGGCGATTGTCTCAGGGAACAGCTCTACTTTGAAGAAGCCATCCCCTATTATGAAAGGGCTCTCGAACTCGATCCGATCCACAAACGCTCTTTGGCTGGAATTGCTGACAGTTATCGAGGACTCAAGGACTGGAACCAGGCTTTGCACTACTGGTTTGAGATTGTCCGATTGAATCCTCAGGATTTTCTGATCTATACGAGAATCGCAGACGCCTATCGCAAGCTGGGAGATTTTGAGCAGAGTGAGAAGTACTACCTCCTGGCTATCGAGCTCAATCCGAGAAACAAGTTTGCCCTCATGGGTATAGGCGACCTCTACTACAAAAACAAGAAATACAACCAGGCACTAGAATACTGGAAAAAACTCCTCGACGTCAATCCAAAGTTCATCAACATCCTGACCATGATAGGCAACATTTACCGCAACTGGAAGCAGTATGACAAGGCTATCGATTATTATCAGAGGGCTCTCGAGATTGACAGAAACAACTTCTATGCTCTATACGGTATTGCTGACTCGCTCCGAGGAAAACGCCGTTTCCGCGATGCGATCAAATACTGGAAAAAGATCCTCGATAAGGAACCAGACAACGATAGGATTCTCACTCGCCTCGGTGATAGCTATATTCGCATCGGGAAATACGCAGAGGCATCAGCAATCTACCACAAGGTACTCGAGAATAGCACCAACAAGTATGCACTAATTGGTCTGATTCGTATTGAAGTGGAACAAAAACACTACTACAAAGCCGCTCAGCTTTGCGAGGAATACCTTGAACAATTCCCCTCTGATGTGAGAGTCGCCCTGTTGCTCGCCAAGCTCTACGAGGACAATGGAGACACAGAAAAATCTCTGGGTGTCTATGAACGATACCAGAGCATGTTTTCTGGAAGAAAAGACTTTGACTCCAAATTGGCAAGTACAACTCTGGAGCATTTTAAAACCTATATTGACGAGTATACAGAAAATGAATTCGACAATGAGTAAAGTTTTCCTGACGCTGTTGTGGGTACCGTTGCTGGGGTGGGCGATAAAGCTTCCCCCTGCGACAGTTTTCCCTATGCGGGTGGGCTTAAGTGGTGAGCTCACTAATGCAAAAGGAGATGTGCTTCGCTGGGAGGTTACGGGTTTTTCCATCCTCGACAATGAAGACACCGAATCAGATGTAAGGATTGAGTGGCGGATTTCTCATCGAGGAAGCGCCTCTTTTAGTTATGGTGTGGGATTTATCGTAACACTAGAGGGCGAGATCTATCTGGATGCTCTCTCAGATGGGGTCCAGCGAAGGTCGTTTCTTCCCTCGGTGATGGTGCTGGATACCTCGAGCCGATTTGTCGAAGGGACTCTAGGAGAAGGCATCACTTTCACCAGACCTGTTGTGGTAAGACACCTCAGATGGGGTGGCAAAAAATATACCGACGTAACCTCAGCAATCCTGGTGTTTGGCGATCATCGCTGGAAGGTTTTCTTTTCTCGTTCTTTAGGACTTATCGGCATAGAGGGAAAAGAGTCTTATTTTCTGAAGTAGGAGGTCCCTATGGAGGATCAGAGGATTACTGAAGCCCTGAATCTTCTCTCTGAAATACGGGGTTTACTCTTTCAGCGAAAGCGGCTTATGGAACGTTATCTCTATCTTCCAGCGATGCGAATTCTCTTGTGGGTTTGGGGTGTGATACTGTCCCTCGTAGGGGTGTGGCTTTCGCTCGATGGAGAGGGGTTTCTTTCCCTCTGGAAGGAATTTCCTGGATGGGGTGTGGCACTTCTGATCATGGTTGCTCTAGGCGGAATCTCCTGGCTTAAGATGAGAGCATGGAAGGTGCTGTCTCCCTCTGAGTCAGTGGTGGAGTCGCTTTTTGCTTCACTGGGAAGGGCTCTTCTCTTCCTACTGGCGGTAGAAACGATTGTTTTTGGGGTCATCCATGTATGGGTTATTCTCCAGGGAGCAGTGTGGTATCTTTTCCCACTCTGGGCTATCTGGGTAGGACTTGTGTATACGATGTATGGAGTGTTTCTCTCGCTGGGAATCGTTCAATGGCTTGGGGGATGGTTTATCCTCGCTGGTCTGGTGACACTTTTCTGGACTCCATCCCATGTTACCCAAGGTGGGGTGGCGTTTCTGTTGGTTTTTGGACTGCCTTTTCTGGTTTTTGCCGGGCTGAATGAACTCTTCTTTCGATTAAGGAAATAAGGGTGGACGACATCTTTCTTGATCCTGTGATTCATGAACGAGCCAGGCTTTTTATTCTCACGGCTCTCCTTAAATCAGAGGAGGGGAGACTCTCGTTTGCTCATTTAAAAAAAGAGACCGGCCTCACATCCGGTAATCTCTGGGTTCAGATCAAACGACTGGAAGACGCCGGCTATGTGAAAGAACTCCCCCGTGGTGGCAAACTGACAGAATTCATCCTCACAGAGAAGGGAGTAGAGGCCTTAGAAAACTATTTTGCTACAATCAGGCGACTCTTCGGGAAAGAAGAGAAGCGTTGAAGTTTTGATGCGCTTTTTCCGATAAGCTTTTTAAGGAGCTGGTATGAAAAAGGTTTTTGCGGGGCTTTTTCTTGGAGTTTCCCTGGGGTTTGCCACGGATCTGTGGTATAGTCAGGCGTATCTTGGGTATCTTTCTCTGGGGTATCTTTGTATGCTTTCGACGAATGGCATGTATTCTCCTCAGGAAGCAGTAAATCGCGCTCGAGAGGTGAGACTCATCGCTCAAACAGCGCTAAAAACACTCTACCAGGCAAACGATGCCAGAGGACAGGCACTTCGACTGGTGTATGAGAATCTCGTCTTTCAGGCCAATGGTCTCATGAGTCTCCTTCAGACCCCATCTGAGGAGACTATTCAGGCGTACGAATCTTTAAGACAAAAGACCTGGAATGCCCTCGAAATGGTGAAAGAACTCCCCTAAGCAAAACCTTCCACGCTTAACCAGCGTATCTTTTGTTCTCCTCATGGAAAACCCAAAAAGCAAGACCTTTATACGAAAGCTATTTCCTTGTTTCAGTCCCGACAAACACAAAAATCAACAAAAAACTGAAATAAACTAATAACCACTTTCCAGAACCTCCCACTCATCTATCCCTGGATAAAATTTGTATTTACAGCCACCCATGCTGTTACCTTTTTACAGTCTCATTTTTACCTCAAAAAACTGCAAAAAAGGAATAGCCATACCCTGTCCAGGGTTTGAGAGGAGATTTCCTTTTACGATTCGTGCAAAAGGCACAAAGCAGAAAACCATCACCTTCCCAAAAGACATGCAAGGATTATGGTATTTCCTGTGCGTATCGAAAGACGTTACAAAACTTTTCTCCAGAGAAACATAGCATCTCCATAGCTCAAGAAACGATAGCCTTTTTCCAGGGCATGCCGATAAGCTGCCTTGACACGTTCTCTCCCACCAAAGCTCTGCACCAGCAAAAGCAGGGTAGAATAAGGCATGTGAAAGTTTGTCACCAGACCATCAATGACACGGAAGGGAAAATCCCCGTGAATGAAGAGATCCGTATACCCCGTATACGGCTGCCAGTCTTCGGGAAAGTGTTGCGCCATGGTTTCCAAGGCTCGTGTCGATGTTGTCCCAACGGCTATGATGCGTTTTCCTCTCTGTCGGGTTTCTTTGAGGGTGTCGATGGTTCGATCAGGGATAGAGATCCACTCCCTGTGGATGTGAAACTCCCTGTCATCCGGGGAGAGAGTACGGAAGGTACCCGGGCCTACATGAAGTGTCAGCGTAGTAATGATGACACCTTTGGCAGTGAGCTTGTCCAGAAGAGACTCAGAGAAATGAAATGAAGCCGTAGGGGCAGCCACAGACCCATAGAGGGAAGCAAGCACACTCTGGTAACGTTTCTCGTCTTCACTCGTAAAAAGAGCATGCCCTTCTTTTTCCCGTTTTTTGACAATATAGGGTGGAAGGGGAATTTCGCCCAATTTTTCAAGATCCTCAAAACTGATGGAAGGAGAAAAATCCACAATACGATAAGCAGGATCCTCGGGGTCTGGTTGTATAGAGATCTCCCAGTGTTGTAGTCGAAATCGATGGTGAGGTTTGACTCGCCGGGCATTTCTCACCATGGCTCTCCAGGATGTTTCAGAGATACGCTCCACCAGCAGAACCTCAAAGATCTTACCATCATGACGGGTCAGAAACAACCGAGCCTTAAAAACACGGGAATTGTTAAAGACAAGACAATCACCAGGGGAAAGATACTCCAGAATATCCGAAAAGATCCTGTCTTCAAAGGGACTGTCACCAGGTGGCACAATGAGAAGACGAGACTCCTCCCGTTGAGGAAGAGGACGAGTTGCGATCCTGTCCTCTGGGAGCTCATAAGCGATATCCTCAAGGTAGGGCTGAATGTTCACGGATGCCTCCAGCGACGATAGTAGGCACGGAAATCCCCTATGGTGAAGCTTTCACCGTGACCAGGGTAGACGACCGTATCATCGGGGAGAGAAAGGGCTTTTTCCACGGATTGCCAGAGGGTTGGTTCGTCTCCTCCGGGGAGATCTGTCCTCCCAACAGAAAAGGCAAAGAGAAGATCGCCCCCAAAGAACCATCTTCTCTCAGGGAAAAAGATTCCCACAGAGCCAGGAGAATGCCCTGGAAGATGCCAGACCTCTGCTCCCCAGCTCGCAAGAGCTTGAGGTTCAAGAGGAATAACTGTCTGCTGGTAGGCAAAAGGACTGGAAAAGTAAACTGACAAATTGAGAGCGGGATCACGTACCATCGGAATATCTAATGGGTGAACATAGAGAGGGGCACCATACTCTAAAGCCCACGGTTCAGCATAGAGAATATGATCAAAATGTCCATGGGTAGCCAGGAGAAAAAGCTCCTGATCTCCTCTTTTGGAGAGGGCATAGGGGTGAGACGGGTCAATACAGAGCATCCTTGTCTCGTCAAAGACAACATAGGTATTGGATGCGAAGTCTGTAGGGGTGTATATTTCCAGATTCATTGTCCCAATAGCTTCTCCTCCAGCACCGAAACTCCCTCACCAACACCAACCCAGGAGGGTTTCTCCAGCCAGGGAAAATCCCCATAATACACCCGCTGAATACGCAAAAGAGAGGTCGACACAGTGGTTGCCTGTCTGGTATGAGGATTGAAAACCACGATGTGAAGCCCGCTCGGTGGTTGAAAACCAACCACCACATAGTGCCATATCCCCTCTCGATACAGAGGAGAACACGAGAGAAAATACCTCACAGGAAGCGAGACGGTTTCTATCCCCACATTGGTGAGACGGCCATCGTCGTCTCTCTGAGCCTCAGCATAGACAAAAAAGGCATTCGTATACGCATCCCTTGAAAAAATAGGCGTTATCCCCTTGTATCCTGAAGTCCATGGAAAAACCGCAGGCTGGGCGTACAGCAAGAGAAATCTCTCATTTCCCAGGGATTCTTCCATAAATAATGCATAGCGGTTCTGACCTGGTTTACCAGGTCGAACAGAAAACGGCATCGGCCAGTCTCGTGTCATACGAGGAAACATCCAGTTCTGGGTTTGCAGATAGTACCCCACTGAGCGATTGGTAGGCACATATGAGGGAAGTTTGGTCTCATACTGCCAGAAGGGTTGGCCGGTTTGACGATAGTCTTCCAGCCAGGTCTCAAATCCCACCACCTGCTCATACTGATTCGTTGAGCGGAGAAGCCTCAAAGCATCCCTCGGTTCTGTGGTTCTCTCGTTTTCCATGAGAAAAGCACTCCACTGACGGCTACTCATCCCGAGTTTCTCTGGTCTCACACGAGAGAGAATCTCTCTGGCCTTGGTTTTGTCCCTCTGGATGTACCAGTACCACAGTCCATAGTAGTACAGCGTCTCATCAGTGACCTGAATCTCAAAAGACTCCCGGAGAAGCTCTATCGCAATGGGATACTGTTTTGCCTTAAAGGCGGCAATCCCCGCTCTCCCCAGCAGAAATCCCCTATCCACCACATCATTGGTAAACACATTGGTCAGCGTGAGGTAGGAGAGGTACCCCGAACGATAGGCACTACTATCCCAGAGATTGTTGACAAACTCATTGGAAAACGCTCGTGCTAACACGGGATGAAAATTTGTCGCGCCCTGGCTTCCCGCCAGCATCAAACGAAAGCTGAGGTATTGTCTCTCTACCTCTCCGATACGGCTATCCTTGAGCTTTTGAGCAAAATCCTCCAGCTGTTTTTCCTGAGCCTTTTGCTCTTCCTGAGAGACTGGGGTTGTATGTTTCACCGCCTTTCCACATCCTGCCAATACAAAAAACACCACCAGTACGGCACAAAAACGTTTCATCTCTCTCCTCTTTTTCCCTGATTTTTACCCCTTTAGGATAGGGAAAAACAGAAAAAAAATCAACTCATTAAGACCTTTGCCATTCAAGGTCAAAAGATAAGATAACCATGGGGTATAGTGATACCTCTGGATTCAAGGAGTAAGGACAATTTTCTCCGTTTTAAAATTTATGTGTTGGCTGATTATGAAATTATGGAGCACCATGTGTCAAAGTCGAGAAAAGTAATAACCAGGACGAAAAATTACTGAATAATTTGGGTTTCCGTTCCCCTGTATGTTCTCAAGTATCCTGTCATCCTGTTGTGTTTTTCTGGCACTGTTTTTTGAAACAGAAGAGGCAAGTATGCGACGAGACTGAAACATAAAAAGAGCCTGCCCAGGGAAAGAACTCTGGTTTATAAAAACTTGATAATCGCCGTGGTAAGTGTAAAGAGAATACCCACAAACCACATCATCATGGTGAACCGTTTATTCATATCTTCAAATCGTTTATTTATATCTTCAAATCGTTTGTCTATGGCTTCAAAACGGGCATTCATAACCTCAAGCATAACTTTCATATCGGAGCGGATGTTGACGAGTTCAGAGAAAATCTTGTCTGACTTTTCCTCAGCGTCGTTTTTGAGTTCTACCTGCTGGAGGAGAAGTCTCAGAAAATGCCGAATAGATTCTTTGTCCTTTTTTTCTATGGCTTCGGTGAGTTCTTCTTCCATAAGTTCGTAGATCTCAGGACTGATCATGGAACCTCCTTTGATGAGTATAGTATATATCGATATCGGAAAAATGTCAATAAGCGTAAAGGTTAACAATACAAAAAATAGGGAATATTGTTTGTCGAATGAACAGAATGGGTAGGAGAGATGGACATGCGACGAGACTGAAACATGAAAACACCCGATTCATCCCGGAGTCTTTTTGGAGAGAAAATTGACAAAATCCCACTTTTATGATATACTATTCTATAGGAGGTGTGTATGGTTTCGTATGAACAGATTTTCGAAAACAACAAGGCCTGGGTAGCTGAAAAGCTTCAGCTTGATCCGGAGTATTTTCTCAAGCTCTCTCAGGGACAATCCCCTGGCTATCTTTTCATCGGCTGTTCGGATAGCCGCATGCCCCTCAATACCTTCACCAAAACCTCTCCCGGAGAACTCTTCATTCATCGCAATATCGCCAATGTCATTTCTCCAAAAGATTCGAATTTTCTTGCTGTTCTTCAGTATGCGGTCGAGGTATTACGTGTTCCCCATATTATTGTCTGTGGTCACTACGATTGCGGAGGGGTGAAATCTGTCTTCTACAATCAAGCCTACGGACATGTGAAGCGCTGGCTTCGTCCCGTGTTTGAGGTGTACCACAAACACACCCATGAGCTGCGTACGCTTTCAACGGACAGGGAAAAATACGACAGGCTTGCCGAACTCAATGTGATTTCAGGAGTAATAAAGCTTTCATCCCACCCAATTATCACAAAAGCACGTCAACAAGGACAGTCTCTCCAGATTCACGGCTGGATTATCGACATCTACACCGGTCTTATAAAAGATCTCAAGGTTTTTGGTTAACCTCACCGTCGCCAGAGCCTCTGGACTCCCATAGGTCTTGGGATCCTTGAGAGAAGGGGAAAATCCTCCACCGTCAGGGTGGTTGATTTAAAGTGATGTTCACTATAGCCAGAAATATCCGGGGAAGGGCCAAAAGCCGCAAAGATCCCCACTCCCTCTATCATGGCAGGAACAAAACTCTCGCCCAGAGCATAGATTCCCTTGAGTGGGGAAATGATTGCCACCCGACGGAGAATCCTGGGGCTTCCATCCTCCTGCAAAAGCCAGACACCAGCCCTTGAAACAAGAGCCACAGGTTCTCCCCCCTGGGGATTGATATCACCAAGATACAGAGAACCCTCACTGACAATACAGAGCCTCTGCTTTGCCGTGCCACGAACAATCAAGGGGACTGTCGAGTAAATCACCCCATTCTCCGGAGGGTTATACACATCATCGAGGTCAAGCACAACACAGCGTTCCACCGGTTCGGCAAATATCCCATCATCCGATGCTGGGGGCTTCTTATAGAGAGAGAAGTTCTCCACACCCCGCACTATCTGGATTTTACTCCCCGCGAGAGGAGCCTGTTCAAAGACGATCCTTGTGGATGTTCGTTGATAGTTCCATACCCGTTTCCCGTCGATATAGACCATCACATTCCCCCGTACCGAAGGTACCCCAAACTCCCGGGACCATCCATCAGCTGTGGCTACATCCACCACATGCCGACGGAAAAACTCCCCCGAGATTATTCGCAATATACCCCTGGCTCTTTCATAGACAAAATCACTCTCACTAAAATAATACTCTCTCTCCCCCAGCCGAAAGGCAAGAACATCCTCGGCCTCAGATACGAGGCTTACATCCTTTCCCCGGAGAACAATCTCCCCCAGATTGTCCCACGCCTCCTGGGGAAGCTCCACCACAGGAGCGTTTTCCTTGAGGTAGGGATTACGGGAGAGTAAGAGAACAAGACGGTTTTCCCCATCGATGCTGATGGTTTCCATCTTCTGCGGTCCACGATAGTAGAAGAACCTCTCCCAGGAAGTGTTGGTAGAATTTTTCTTACGGATATAGAGGTTTTGTCGGGATGTCCAGAGAAAAGAAAGCCTCACCTCACTCCCTCCCCAAGCAAGCCATTGTTTTCGGGGAGAGAGATGATTCACCACCTCCTCGACAGACCACATCCCTTCGGAGGTGATTCTCCACGGGTCTTTTGCCTCACGTTTGGCATATTCAAAAAGGAGAGAAATATCCTGCCTTTTTTCCCACAACAATGGGACATGAATGGCCTGCTTTTCGGGGAAAAAACGCCTCTCTTCCACCCTTCCCAGGAGCACCCTCCCTGTCAGATGAAAGGCATAGCTATTGGTTTCAAAGGTACTCCCCGGGGGCAGGGCTATGTCGCCCTCAACCCCCCATGGCCAGCGAAGAGACAGATCAACAGGATAGAGCCAACATATCGTTGCCGGGAAAAGTGGTACTATCCACCCCTCGAGGTGGAGTTCACTTTTTCCTACGCCACCACCAGCCCAGCCGTCCAGTTGCCAGTTGGTAACCCCAAGGTACCATTTCAATTCACCGGAGATAGGAGTATTGGAGAGGGATAGGGGTACCTTACCCTCCCTGCCAACCTCCCCTCGCTGGAAAAACAAAAACCACCTCGCTACCTCACCCTCAAGGAGCCACCTTGCCTGGGTCTTTTGCGCCATCCTCTGAGTCTGCAAAAAACCCACCTGCACCATGGAGGCAATCACCATACTCAATAAAAAGAGAAGGGTCACCGCCACTAACGCTACGACGGTTACTGATGCCTCTATCCTCAGAAAACCCAAAAAGAAACACAAAAATCTTTCTTTCCACCATAAAAAAAAGAAAAAAGAGCGTTTCATGCCCTTTACTTAATCCCTAAGCGTTTCATTTTTTGCGTCAGGGTATTGCGATGGATACCAAGAAGCTCTGCTGCTTTTGAGATGCGCCAGTGAGCACTATCCAGAGCACGGATGATCTGCTGTTTTTCCATCTCGTCCAGATCCATCGAGGTGATCACGAGATCATCCTTTTGAACCAGCGGTTTGTGAGTTGACTCTTCCGGTTTTGGTTCTTGTTGGATGAGTTGTTGGGGAATATCCTCTATCGAAATCACATCATCCGTCGTCATAATGATCGCATGGTGAATAGCATTCTCGAGTTGACGGACATTGCCCGACCATTCATACTGGAGAAAGATCTTTACCACCTGGGGATCAACCTCTCGAATACGCACTCCCTCTTCCTGCTGGTACAGATGAATGAAATGATTCATCAGAAGGGGAATATCCTCTCTTCGCTGACGAAGGGGAGGGAGAGAAAGGGAAACAACATTCAATCGATAATACAGGTCTTCTCGAAACTTGCCTTCTTTCACATACTGCCAGAGTTTGCGGTTCGTGGCTGCAATGATACGCACATCCACAGGAATAGTCTCAAGCCCCCCAACACGAGAAATCGTCTTGTCCTCAATCACTCGAAGCATCTTGGCCTGAAGCGAAAGCGACATCTCACTGATCTCATCGAGAAAAATCGTCCCCTGATTGGCCAATTCAAACTTCCCGATCTTGCGTTTCTGTGCCCCGGTAAATGCCCCCTTTTCATAGCCAAACAGCTCACTTTCAAGAAGCATCTCGGGAATCTCAGCACAGTTGATCTTCACAAAAGGACCAAAATTTCTGCGGCTCAAGGTATGAATAGCCTGAGCAAAAACCTCCTTTCCCGTGCCGCTCTCTCCCTCAATGAGGATATTGGCATTGCTTTTTGCGGCCTTTTCCGCCTGCAAAAAGGTCTGGATAATCGCCTTTGAATACCCCACGACACCGAGCTTTTCCATCGTATCTGTAATGCCCACCGCCTCTCGTTCGGGCACAGGAAGATAGGATTCCATGCCAGGTATAACTTCCATGCATTCTCCTTTCCCGCAAAAACATAGCTCTTTCATTATAGCATATTCTCAAAAAAAAGCAAGTAGAAAAATAAAAAAGTAACTAAAACAATCTTAGCGTCGCTTGGTTTGCGTCATCTTCTTCAGGGTTTCATCCATCCCCTTCGCCTGTTCATAAGGTGAGATCTTTACCTGGCTCCCCTCTCCAAGCGAAAAAGTCACAAACTGGAAGTCACTTTTCACCTGAAGAACAGCATTTTTAATCTTTATTTTCACCCCTGGATAGACCGTTTTGCTTGCCGAAATTTTAGCCTCAGATGCAAGACCTTCTATATACTTCTGAATCTCGGCGATTTGTTCCTCAGTTTCCTGAAGGGCTTGCTTGAGTTCATTTTGTTTCGTTATAAGCTCGTTATAGAGCGTTTCCTTATCAGGAGGCAGAGGACCACTCGCAAGGAGCATCGAATAATTCGTCACCTGTTTGTTGATGTCTGGTAGCTGTTTTTTGATGGTGTCCCTCTGTGTAATAAGCATCATCAGTTTATCCTCAGCATCAGGATCAATACCAGCCTCAAGAATCGTTTCAGCATAAGCCTCTGTACCCAGAAATTTCGCATTAATCTCCTGAAACGCACGAACCCTTCCTCCACCAATCTGTGATCGCCTCCCCCCCTGGCAGAAGACCCGTTTTTTGGATGTGACATCGCTATGGAGTATTGCTTCCGTCACCACTATATCGCCCTCTGCTCGTATCTTGGCACGCTCGATAAACTTAGCATACAGATCGCCACCACATACAATCTGAGCCTCATCCTTTCCCTGAATACCCTGTCTCACAACCAGGTTCCCTTCTGCGGTCACATTTGCCTTGCCCACGTTGCCCTTGATCTCGACATTTCCACCAGCATATACCTTAAAGGTATCATTGACATTGCCATAAACCACGACATTTCCAGGAAAGTTGACATCCCCTGTGCCTGGTCCCACATCACCCCTCACCTCATAGACCGGTTCGACATTAATACGGCCATTCTTGAACACTACCTGCCCATTGATGTCAGAAATGAGTTGCATCCCATCGGGAGAGAGATGGTTGTTGTTCCCCGGGAGAAGCGGCACATCCCTGCCATCTCGTGCAGGTAGTACGCGACCGGTAACGGTTTTCCCTGGCTTACCCTTCCCTGCAGGTTCTTTCACCGCCAAAATCTGACCGGCCACAACTGACTGCACCACATCAAGGTCATGAAAGTCTACCGAACCATCCTCTTTAACCTTCACCGTAGCTTTATCACTGTCGGTTTTGAAATGGTAGTTGATCTGGGCGTCCTTACCATCCTCAGGATAATCCCCTTCAGCTACAATCACCGGGACATTGTACAGCTCATTTTCAAACGCCTGGGTGATGGCATCCTCTTTCACCCCATAAAACACCTTCTTGGCCTTGAGGAGATTAATAACCTCATCGTTTTCAGGAAATCCCCCTCCTTTTTCTGGTCGGGTGACAGTCATAAAGGCCTTCATTTCATCAGTAGAAACCTGCAGAGAGATCTTGGCATCCGCCGGTGTAGGGCTTCGGTCACCGATTTTCACCCACTGATCAGAGGCACTCTGGATAGCCTTTCGCAAAAGATTTTCATCATACCCCGTGATACCCTTATTAGATAGGATCATTTTCGCTACTTCCAGGGAAACAGGTTTACCCTGTCCTTTGGGAGGGGTTACCTTTACCATGAGACTATGGGTTCTGGGAATCACATGGAATGTCCCATCCTGATTAGCCACAAACTCTGGCTCTGTCTCCCCAACACCCCCAAAAAGTTCCACCCCCAGGGCAAGCGACTTGGTCTTTTTGACCAGGATTTTCATAGGCTTTCGACCAAAACCGAGGAAACCGTTTTTCCCTCGTTCGAGAATCTCGTATTCCAGATTTAAAAGACTCGTATTCCAGACCTTTGCCGCCTCCTTCAAAGCCTCCTCAATAGAAAAAGCATAGACCTCAAGCTCTGCCGGTCCCTGATCAGCGGCTGTTTCCATAACCTGATCGTGTTCGAGGAGCTCTCTCAGTCTATCCATACGACCTCCCTATCGGTGTTCCCGCCGTGCATGTGCCGGAGGGATACCGAGTATAGTCCTGTATTTGGCAACTGTCCGTCTTGACACCTTGATGCCTTTGTTTTCAAGAATGCTCACGATCTGCTCATCACTCAAGGGGTCTACCTTATCCTCTTGAGCCACAATCTGGCGAATCATGTCATGAATGCTTTTGGTAGACACCTCTTCCTGAGAAACACTTTTGAGCGAAGCGGAAAAAAACTGCTTCAAAGGTACAACCTTTCCCTGAATCTGAATGTATTTATCCTTCACTACACGGCTCACTGTTGATTCATGGATACTGAGCTCATCGGCAATATCCCGCAAACGAAGAGGCTTCTGATAACGTGCCCCCTTGATAAAGAATTCTTTTTGATATTCGACAATGGCATGAATAACACGGTATACGATCTCTTTGCGACTTTCTAGGTTTTCAATCAATGTCTTGGCACTGTTCAGGCTGTTTTTCAAGAACTTTTTATCCTCACGAGAGAGTTTCTCGTTTTCTGTCAGAGAAAGATAGTACTGATCCAGCCTCACTTCAGGAATATAATATTCATTCAAACGGATAGAGATCTTGTCACCATCGACATCCACAAATGCCTCGGGAATGATTGTCATGGCTGACTCACCCCAACCCATCACAGGGACAGGTTTGAGCTGTGCCAAGTTTTGAAGCACCTCATGAAGAGCCTCATCCGAGAGTTTATAATGTTTTTTTATCTGGGTATACAAGCGTTTCTCTAGGAGGTCGGGAACCTCTTTTAACAACCGAACCTCCAGACTCTCCGGGCCAAAGGTTTCCTCAGCTTGAAAAACAAGAAACTCCTGCACACCACGAGAACCAAGCCCCTCCGGATCAAGATGCATGAGTTTTTGTCGCACCTTTTCCACCTCATCAAGGGTATAGTCTGCCCCCTCTATCAGATTGGCTAACTCCTGGCGCAAAAAGCCATTCGCGTCTAAAGAGGTAAGGATGAGCATGGCTATATCTTCTTCTCTTTCAGTCCAACCCGCAAAATGGATCTGTTCACGCAGATGGTCGAGAAGCCCTCTCGTATCCGCCGCATTTTCAAAGACAAAATCCGGAGCCGTAGGAAGAGATTGTCGTTTGAGATGCCGCTTCTCCCCCACAGGCAAGGGATTCTCAAGCTTTATGAAGGGATTTTTTTCCGCTTCCTCTATTAACTTCTCCCTGAGTTCTGGCAGAGGAAGCGTCAAAATCTCCATCTGTTGGACAAGCAGAGGCGTCAAAATCTGGCGCTGTTCCTGAACAATTTGCTGCTTCATTTTCTCTACAAAAAGTATGCCATATTTTTCATTTTTTTGCAAGTCTTTTGAGAGCAAGGAGGAAATTTTTTCGATAGTATTTGTATTTCTCGAAAACTTTTTTTTCTAACCCCTTGCAAAAAAATAAAAATGGTGTATAATGAAACCGTGGGTTTTTTGATAAAAACAAAATTCTATAAAGGGAGGATTCTATGGCTGAGAAACCAAAGTATGTGTACTTTTTTGGTGGCGGTAAAGCCGAGGGCAATGGCAAGATGAAAGACCTTCTGGGAGGGAAGGGAGCCGGTCTGGCCGAGATGACAAGCATTGGGCTACCAGTACCAGCTGGCTTTACGATTACGACAGAGGTGTGTGAGCTGTATTACAAGAACAACAGACAATACCCCACAGGTCTCAAAGAAGAGGTCGAGGAACATCTCAAGCGGTTAGAAGATCTCGTCGGCAAGAAGCTGGGCGATCCAGAAGACCCCCTTCTTGTTTCTGTTCGATCGGGTGCGCCCATCTCGATGCCCGGTATGATGGAAACCATCCTCAATCTAGGTCTTAACGACAAGTCTGTGGAAGGTCTCGCCAAAAAAACAGGCAACCGTCGTTTTGCTCTCGACGCCTATCGTCGATTTATCATGATGTATGGCTCGATTGCCATGGATGTTCCGAGAGAGGAATTCGACAAGGCGTTTGATCATGTGAAGGAAGCCATGACCAGAAAACGCCTCAATATCCCTCGTGGACAAAAGGTTCAGGATACCGACGTAAACGAAGAAGAGCTCGAAGTCCTCATCAAAGAATTCAAAGAGATTTACAAGCATCATGTGAAAAAGGATTTCCCCCAGGATCCTCACGAACAGTTGTGGGGAGCTATCCGGGCAGTGTTTGACTCCTGGATGGCAGACAAGGCCGTCACCTACCGCAAGGTAGAAAAGATCACCGGTATCCGTGGTACCGCTGTCAACGTGGTACAGATGGTCTTTGGAAACAAGGGTGACACCAGTGGAACCGGTGTCTGTTTCACCCGTGACCCCAGCACAGGAGAAAATGTCTTCTACGGGGACTTCCTCCCCAATGCTCAGGGAGAGGATGTGGTGGCAGGTATCCGCACCCCCCTCAAACTCTCAGAGTTTGAACGCACCAATCCTACAGCCTACCAGCAGCTCGTCGAGGTCCGAAAGATTCTCGAAACACACTACAAGGATATGCAGGATCTCGAATTCACCGTAGAAGAAGGCAAGCTCTACATGCTCCAGTGTCGTAGCGGGAAACGTACACCAATGGCTGCCTTCAAAATCGCTGTGGACATGGTCAACGAGGGACTCATCACCAAAGAAGAGGCCATCCTGCGTATCAGACCTCAGGATATTGAGGGACTCTTCTATCCCATCATTGACCCCTCTCAAAAGGAAGAACTCAAGAAAAACTTCATCGTCCAGGGTATTGATGCCGTGCCTGGTGCAGCGACAGGACGTGTCGTCTTCACAGCCAAAGAAGCCGAAGAATGGGCAGCCAAAGGGGAAAAGGTCATCCTCGTTCGACATGAAACCAGCCCGGAGGACGTTGGTGGTATGCACGCAGCCCAGGGTATTCTCACCGCTACCGGTGGAAAAACCTCCCACGCCGCCGTGGTCGCTCGTGGTTGGGGTAAGTGTTGTATCGTAGGATGTGAACAGATGAACATTGATTACAACAAAGAGGAATTTCGTGTTGGTAATATTGTGGTAAAGAAGGGTGATGAGATCACCCTCAATGGAAGCACCGGTGAGGTATTCAAGGGAGCTATGAAGCTCATCAAACCCACCCCCCCTGAACAGTACTACACCCTGATGAAGTGGTGCGACGAGATCCGCAAGCTCCGCGTACGCACCAATGCCGATACACCCTACGATGCCCAGAACGCTATCGAAATGGGAGCCGAGGGCATAGGTCTCTGTCGAACAGAACACATGTTCTTTGATACGGAGGAGAGACGACTCGCCATCCAGAGTATGATCGTCGCCGATACCTATGAACAACGTGTCAAAGCCCTGGAGAAGCTTTTGCCCTTCCAGCGAGAGGATTTCATAGGAATCTTCAAGGCCATGGACGGCAAACCCGTGACCATCCGTCTCATTGACCCACCTCTCCATGAATTTGTGCCTCATGGATGGAATGGTCAGGAGGTTCTCGCCCAGAAACTCAAGATCCCAGTAGACAAGGTGCGTCAAAGGGTGGCACAACTCGAGGAAGCTAACCCGATGCTTGGACACCGTGGGTGCCGTCTCGCCATCACCTATCCTGAAATCCTGGACATGCAGGTACGCGCCATCATCGAGGCTGCGTGTGAATGTACCAAGCAGGGTGTCAAGGTCTTCCCTGAGATCATGGTTCCCCTCGTCATGGACAAAAAGGAGTTTGAGATCCTCGAAAAGCGAATCCGTGAAGTAGCTGACAAGATCCTCGAAGAAAAGAAAATGAAGATCGAATACAAAGTGGGTACCATGATAGAGGTGCCTCGAGCAGCCCTTCTCGCTGACAAGATCGCTGAAAAGGCTGAGTTCTTCTCCTTTGGTACAAATGACCTCACCCAAATGACCATGGGACTCTCTCGAGATGATGCTGGACGATTCCTGCCGGATTATGTCGATGAAAAGAAAACCGGCATCTTCAAGGCAGATCCCTTCCAGTCTCTGGATCAGGAGGGAGTAGGTATGCTCATCAAATGGGCAATCGAAAAAGGTCGTTCCACCAGACCAGACCTCAAGATAGGAATCTGTGGAGAACATGGTGGTGATGCTGCTTCGGTTAAGTTCTGCCATCGCGTTGGTATGAACTATGTCTCATGTTCTCCCTTCCGCGTACCTATCGCAAGACTCGCTGCCGCTCAAGCTACCATCGAGGAAAAAATGAGTAAATAACCAAACCCAAGCAACGCCGGGGGCTGTCTCAGGAGGTGAGACGGCCCCCTTTTTTATTCTCAAACCATTTCACAAGCAGGGAATCAAAAGTGACCATCTCTTTTTTACGGTTTTGAAATCCTGGCAGGATTGGTTCTTTCCTTTTTGCAGTTTTTTTGTAGCGGAGGGGAAACTGTAAAAGAGGAATAGCATAGGTGGCTAACCTTATCCAAGGACAAATCCCCAGGAAGTTCTGGAAATAGGCTATGACTTTGTTTCAGTTTTTTATCGTCCCTTTTGCTAATTTTTGGGCTGAAACAGGGAAATAGCCCCACGCTTTTCCCTCACCCCAAATCTTCCCCGTGTATTTTTTGTGTGGAGGCAATTCAAAACCTTGACTTTTTTGAAGAATGCTGTATAATATATAATAACATGTATTTGGTTTTTATATGTTGTATCTGTTGGAATACCAAACATTTTGATAAAAGTTTTCAGAATCACTATACGAGAGGAGTAGAAGAAAAAGCATGAGTGGTTCCTCTTTTATTACTAATGAGGGCGAAGAAAATCTTAAAGCTCGCTTTTGTAGCTTAATTCAAGATGGAAAATTCTTCGATTGTTTGGTGGGATATTTTTATTTAAGTGGTTTTCATGCAGTGTCTCATGCCCTGGAAAAAACGGAAAAAATACGGATTTTAATTGGAATAGGGACAGATAAAGAAACTTTTCATGCCATAGAAAACGCTCGTCAATCTCATGAAATACTCTCTCATTTTGAGGTTAAAGAAAAAGTGGCCGAATTGGTAGAAAACGAAATGGCTGATTCCGAAGATACCAGAGAAGTAGAGGAAGGTGTCCGTATTTTTATAGAATGGCTTAAAAATGGTAAACTGGCTATAAGAGCTTATCCATCAGGGAATCTTCATGCTAAATTGTATATTGTGACTTTTCCAGAAGGAGATAGAGATAAGGGTCGTGTGATTACAGGTTCAAGTAATTTTACAAAGGCTGGGTTACAGGATAATTTGGAATTTAATGTAGAGCTTCAGAGACCAGAGGATTATAATTTTGCACTTCAAAAATTCAACGAGTTGTGGGCTCAAGGAGTTGATGTTAGTGAAAAAATTGATAACACGGTTCAAACAAGGACCTGGTTGAATCCAAATATTACCCCGTATGAACTTTATCTCAAGTTTCTTTATGAACATTTTAAAGCAGAACTTCATCAGACTGAAGACGTTTCTATGATATATCTCCCGGAAGGATTCAAAGAATTTGAGTATCAGTGACAGGCAGTTTTGAATGCTAAACGAATTCTTCTGGAATATGGTGGTGTTTTTATATCTGATGTGGTCGGACTTGGAAAAACCTATATTACAGCCATGCTTGTTTCCCAACTTGAGGGGAGAACCCTTGTCATTGCTCCTCCAGCTTTGATTAGCAAAAATAACCCAGGTTCCTGGTATAATGTGTTTTTTGATTTTAAAGTTTCTGCTGATTTTGAATCCATTGGTAAGCTGGACAATATTATAGAGAGGGGAGTTGATAAATACCACAACGTCGTCATAGATGAAGCCCATCGATTTAGGGT
>FWWL01005542.1_pt1 | contig 18872 bp, 17 predicted proteins | sample 2228331 | NCBI WGS metagenome assembly FWWL01 (sample SAMEA103939775, study PRJEB20133) | metagenome
TGAGCGGGCCACGAGCGGCGAGGACCGCCGCGGCGGCGGCCACCCCGCCGAGGCGGGCATCGATTGCCAGGCGCGAGCCGTCGGCGATGGTGGTGGTCGCGACGAGGGCCGCGAGCAGGGCCGGCACCAGCGCATCGAAGAGATGCTGCAGGCGGGCCGGCGCGGGGCGGTTGCCGACAAGGACGGGCCCCGCCCCCTTGATGGCGATGGTGCCGAGCCCAACGAGGAGAACGGCAGCCCACGCGGTGCTCACCGATGCCTCCAGCCTGCGAGCGAGCCGGCGGAGGCTGCCACGATGGGGACGCCCGCGGGTGTCCACGGGACGAGGAGAATGGCGATGGCGAGGCCGGCGAGTGCGGCGGCCCGCCCCCGGGCCGTGCCGAGGCGCGGCGCGAGTAATCCGAGGAAGAGCGCCGGGAAGGCAGCATCGAGGCCGAGGGCGGCGGGATCGGCGAGTGTGCGGCCAAGCGTGACGCCGGCGGCGGTGCCGGCAAGCCAGCCACCGTAGAGCATGAGGCCGGCGCCGGCCAGCCGGTGGGCGGCGATGCGGCCGCCGGGAGCGACGGCGAGGGCCCAGGATTCGTCGACGACGAGCTGGGCGAAGGCAAGGCGGCGGAGCGGGCTACCGCGCAGCGCCGGCGCGACGGTTGCGCCGATGGGACCGTAGCGGGCGTTGAGGAGCAGCGCGGCGGAGACGGCCGCGAGGAGCCCACCGCCATCGGCGAGGATGGAGACGACGGCGAACTGTGCCGAGCCCGCGAACGTGGTGGCGGACATCGCGAGGGCGGCGAGCGGGGAGAGGCCAGCGGAGGGGGCCAGGACGCCGAAGGAGGCGCCAAAGACGGTGACCAAGAGCGTGATGGGGAGGGCATCGCGCGCGCCGGAGCGGAACGAGTCGTTGGGTGCGGCGCCGCCCTGCGTCATCGGCTCAGCCTACGGCCGGGATGCGCAGTGGGCCACCGCTGCACCCCGGGCTGGGGATGCTTCAGGCGGTGCGGATGGCTCGCTCGCGGTCGAAGGCGCGCTGAACGGAGCGCCAGAGCAGGGCATCGATCGCGGCGACCGCGGCAGAGAAGGTGAGCCAGGCAAGGACGGTCGGCTCGATGGTGCGGGTGACGAGGAGCAGGACGGGCAGCATGGAGGGAAGCAGGACGAGGCCGCTGAGGTGCTCGGCGACGCGGACATCCCGGGCGCGGGAGGAGAAGTAGAGACCGGCGAGCGTCGAGAAGAGGGCGAGGAGTGGGGACGTGAGGAGCATGCCGAAAGGCCATGTCCAATCGAGGGCGGGGGCGCGGACTGGAGGTTCGACAACGGCGGCGACGATGACCATGTAGACGATGAAGATGCCCAAGGAGGCGGCGAGCGTGGGGATGAGGACGGCGAGCGCTTTGCCGGCGAGGAGCTGGCGATCGGTGAGCGGGAGCGTGAGGAGGGGTTCGAGGGTGCCCTGGTCGCGCTCGCCGATGATGCCGTAGGCGGCCATGGTGGCGGGCATGATGACGGGGGTGAGGAAGAAGCAGAACATGGCCTGGCCGACGGCGAAATCTGGACCGCCGATGGCGCGGGCGGGGTCGTAGAAGAGGAGGTTCGCGACGGGCAGCACGAGGAAGGCGACCGGGAGGATGGCGGCGGTGACGACGATCAGCCGGTGGCGTCGGAGCTCACGGAGCTCCTTGCGGGCGAGGGCGCGGACCGGCGGCGCGAGCACGGGGGCGATCATGCGGCGAGGCTCCCGGGGGCAGGCTGTGTCATGAGTTCGAGGTAGGCGCGTTCGAGGTCCCCGGCGGGTCGGACCGCGATGATGCGGGCGCCGGCGCGGACGAGGCGCGCGACGAGCTCCGGAGTATCGCGGTCGGCGTCATCGAGGCGACAGCGGAGGGCGCGGGGTCCCCACCATGCTTCCTGCACGGCGGGGAAGGACTCGACGGCGCGGCGGACGGGGGGCTCGACGATGCCGGCGAGTTCGACTTCGACGATGTGGCCGAGGAGCGCGGCCCGGACCTGGCCCGGGGTGCCGACCTGGAGGAGGTGCCCTTCGCGGAGGATGGCAACCCGATCGCAAAGCCGTTCGGCCTCGGCGAGCCGGTGGGTGTTCATGAGGACGGTGGTACCTTCGCGGGCGAGGTGGCGGATGAGGCCCTCCATGGCAGCTGCAGCGGCCGGGTCGAGGCCGCTGGAAGGTTCATCGAGGAGAAGGACGCGCGGGCGGTGGACGATGGCACGGGCGAGGGCGACGCGCTGCTTGAGGCCCTTGGAGAGGGTGCCGACGGCTTCGCGGCGGCGGTCGGAGAGGCCGACGAAGGCGAGGGCGCTGGCGATTGCGGCATCGGGATCGGGCAGCTCGTGGGCTTCGGCCCAGAAGCGGAGATTGGCATCGACGGTCTGCCGCTCGTAGAGGCTCGGGCGCTCGGGCATGACGCCGATCACGCGGCGGATGGCCATGGCGTCGGTGACAACGTCCCAGCCGAGGACGCGGGCGATGCCGGAGGTTGGGGGCAGGAGGGTGGCGAGGATGCGAAGGGTGGTCGTCTTGCCGGAGCCGTTCGGGCCGAGGAGGCCGAGGATCTCGCCCTGTTCGACGGCAAGGGTGAGTTCGTGGAGGGCGATGCGTGCATCGAAGGCGCGGGTGAGCGCGAGGCATTCGATGGCCGGGGACGCACCCTTCACACGGGGAGAATCGGCAGGCGGGCCGGGGATCTCCAGTCAGCGGGCCATGCGGCCGCCATCGATGGGGATGATGGTGCCGGTGAGGTAGCTGGCATCGCTGCTGCAGAGGAAGGCGACGAGTGCGGCGACCTCGGCGGGTTCGCCATAGCGACCGAGGGGGTTGGTGCTGGCGAGCTGCTGGTGCACGGCTTCGGGCTCATCGGGATTGATGCCGCGTTCGAGGGCGCGCATCATGCGGGTCTCGATCGGCGCCGGGCAGACGGCGGAGACGCGGATGCGGGCCGGGGCGAGCTCGAGCGCGGCGGTCTTGGTCATGCCGACGACAGCGTGCTTGCTCGCACCGTAGGCGATGATGCCGGGGGTTCCGCTGAGCCCGGCGACGGAGGCCGTGTTGACGATGGTCCCGCCGCCGCTGGCGGCCATGACGGGCGCGACGTACTTCATGCCGAGCCAGACGCCCTTCACGTTGACGGCGAGGACGCGATCGAACTGGTCTTCCGGGTAGGAGAGCATCGGGCCGATCCAGCCCTCGATGCCGGCGTTGTTGAAGAAGGCATCGATGCGGCCAAAGCGGTCGCGGGCAGCGGCCACGTAGCGTTCGACGTCGGCGGCGCGGGAGACGTCGGCCGGCACGGCGATGGCGCTCGCGCCGATGGCCTCGGCGGCGGCGACGGTCTCATCGAGGGCGGCGCCGGGGAGGTCGACGGCGACGATGCTGGCGCCCTCGGCGGCGAACCGTTCGACGGCGGCCCGGCCGATGCCGCCGGCGGCGCCGGTGATGAGGGCGACCCGGCCTTCAAATCGACGTTCCATGGGATGGCCTCCTGAGGGGGTTGGGGTGGTCAGGCCCGGTCATTCGGGCGGAGGAGCGGGTCGGGGGCGAGCGCCGGGTGCGCGGCGGGTGCCGGGCTGCGGCCGCGAAGGAGCGATGCGACGACGGCAGTCGCTGAGGCGAGGCCGGCGGCGAGGAAGGCTGCCCGGACGCCATCGACAAGGGCCGCATCGGGCAGGTCGGCGACGCGGGCTGCCGAGAAGCCGGCAGATGCGGTGGCGACGGCCACGAGGACAGCGCTGGCGAGTGCGAGGCCGACGGCGTTGCCGATGTTGCGCGCGGTAGCGACGCTGGCGGAGGCCGTTCCCAGGCGGTCGGGCGAGACGCTGTTCATGATGGCGGCGCTGTTGGGGGACATGAAGATGGAGGTGCCAATGCCGACGAGGGCGAGGCGGGCGACGATGCCGGCGACGGGTGTGGTTGCGGTGATGGTCGCGAGGGAGAGGAGGCCGATGCTGACGAGGGCGATGCCAAGGGTCGCCTGGTGGGTGAATCGGTGGCGGTCGCTGATGCGGCCGCTGAGCGGCGAGAGGAGGAGCATCATGCTGGGGACGGTGGCAACGAGGAGGCCGACCTGGCCGGTGGAGAACCCGCGCACTTCCTGGAGGTAGAAGGGAAGGAGGAAGGTGACGGCGGACTGGCCGGCGAAGCTGAGCGCGAGGCTGCTGACGCCGACGGAGAAGGCGCGTGCGCGGAAGAGGGTGAGGGCAACCACTGGGCTGGGGGAGCGCGCCTCGATGCGGAGGAACGCGATGAAGGCAGCGATTGCGAGGGCGGCGAGGGCCAGGATGCGCGGGGAATCCCAACCCCACGCCTGCCCGCGGTTAACGGCGAGGAGGGCGGAGGCAAGGGCGAGGAAGAGGGCGAAGGCGCCGGGGATATCCATCCGGCGGCCGGCGGATGACGCGGCCGGGCGGGAGGGGCGGATGAGCAGCCACGCGAGGGCCATGGCGGCGAGGCCGACGGGCACGCGCAGGGCGAAGATGGCGTGCCAGGAGAAGACCTCGAGGATGAGGCCGCCGAGGATGGGGCCGGACATGAGCCCGGCACCGACGACGGCGCCGGTGGTGCCAAGGGCCTGGCCGCGCTGCTCGGGCGGAAAGGCTTCGGTGACGATGGCGTTCCCGTTGGCGATGGCCAGGGAGACACCGACGGCCTGGATGAGGCGAGTGGCGATGAGCTGTTCGAAGGTGGCGGCGACGCTCGCGGCGGCCATGCCGGCGGTGAAGATTGCCCAGCCCGCGAGGTAGACACGCTTGCGCCCGTACAGGTCGCCGGCGCGGCCAGCGGTGAGCGTGAGGCCGGTAACGACGAGGCTCGATACGAGCGTGGCCCAGACGACGGTATCGGGGGTGCGGTCGAATTCGCGCGCGAAGGTGGGCAGGGCAACGTTGACGATGGAGAAATCCATCGTGGCCATGTAGGTGCCGAAGGCGACGGCCAGGAGGGCGCGCCAGCGGTACTGCACGGTCGAACTCTACGCGGGGCCTTCGGTGGCCACAACGTCACCGGGAGCGGGGGAGCGGGAGGGGCACTCGGCGAGGGGGCAGCGCGAGCACGCGGGGGATCGGGCGGAGCAGGTGCGCCTGCCGTGCTTGATGAGCAGCATGTGGAAGGGATAGTAATCGGCAGGTTCGACGAGGGCTTCGAGGAGTGCGTGGGCGCGTTCGGGGGTGGTGCGGGAGGGCACGAGGCCGAGGCGCTTCGCGACGCGCTCGACGTGCGTATCGACCGGGAGCGCGGGTCGGCCGAGGGAGAAGAGGAGGACGCAGGCTGCCGTCTTGGGGCCGACCCCGGGCAGGGTGCGGAGCCAGGCACGTGCCTCGTCGAGGGGGAGGGTGCGGAGGAAGTCGAGATCGTAGGAGGGAGAGCGTTCGGCGACGGCGCAGAGGGCAGCCTGGATGCGCGGCGCCTTCTGGCGGGCGAGGCCGCCGGGCTGGATGGCATCGATGACCGCTTCGAGGGGCGCCTCGGCGATGGCCTGCCAGGAGGGGAAGCGGCGCATGAGGCTGATGAAGGCGCGGCCGCTGTTGGTATCGGAGGTGTTCTGGCTGAGGATGGTGAGGACGAGCTCGGCGACGGGGTCGCCGCTGGGTTGGAGCACAGGGTAGCCGTAGATGGGGGCGAGGCGCTCGATGATGGAACGAGGGGTGAGTGTCATGAGCGGGGGAGGCGGCGAGCGGCGATGCCCGGGAGCAGCGGGAGGCGGGCAACTTCGCGGGCGTAGGTGGATTCGCCCCGCTGGACGGCGAAGAAGGCGTTCCAGAGGTAGGGCAGGGCGCGGGTAGCGAGGAGCCACGGAGCGGGCGCGCGGCCCAGCACGCCATAGAACATGTGGGCGATGATGCGGGCAGCGCGGAGCTCGGGCATCAGCTCGCGGTCGATCTCGGTCTGGTAGGTGGTCAGCGGGGCGGCGCCGGTGAGGGCCCGGAGGACGGCGCGGGCGGCTATCCGGCCGGATTCGATGGCGTAGTAGATGCCCTCCTGGGTGAATTCGTCGGCGAGACCAGCGGCATCGCCGGCGAGGACGACGCGGGCGCTGGCGATCGGTTCGCTGCCGCGGCGGAAGCGGATCTTGTGCCCTCGGGCGATGGCGACGGGCGCCCCGGCGAGGCCGAGTCGTGCGAGGTAGGCGTCGAGCTGGGCCTTCATCGTGCCGGCCTGTTCGGGCGGGAGGACGATGCCGATGGAGAGGACCTCTGCTTTCGGGAAGACCCAGCCGTAGCCCCAGGGACGGTAGCCGAGGTCGATGAGGGCAGTGCCGCGATTGGCCTGCACGCGGGAAGGGATGGCCTGGACCTCGAGCTCGTAGGCGGCGCATTCGGCGAGACCGGCGCCGAGGCCGGCCATCCGACCGACGGGCGAGTGGGCGCCATCGGCGGCGACGAGGTAACGGGCGGAGGCGGTGAAGCCGTCGGCGGCGGAGATGGTGACGGAGTCTTCTGTTATGTCGACAGTTCGCACGGTAGTACCGGCCCTGACGTGGGCGCCAGCGCGCCGGGCATGGTCGAGGAGGAGCGCATCGAAGCGGTCGCGCATGACCATGGCGGCGAACGGCTCGCCGGAATCGCGCTGGAAGCGAATGCGGCCCTTCCATGAGATATCGAGCAGGGCGACGCGGTCTTCGATGACGGGATCGAGGGGGAAAGGGAGCAGCCGAGCGGTGCGCTGGGGGATGCCACCGCCGCAGGCCTTGTAGCGTGGGAAGTCGGCGCGGTCGACGAGGAGAACGCGGGCGCCGGAGGCGGCGAGCTCGCGGGCGGCCGTGCTGCCGGCGGGGCCGGCGCCAACGACGAGGGCATCGAACACGGTCACGGGCTCGACTGTACCGAGGGAAGGCGAGCGGACGGAAGGGGCGGGCCTACTCGGGCGTGTTTTCCCAGTCGCGCCAGGAGCCGGCCCGGGCACTGGCCTCGATATAGTGGCCCTGGCCGAGCTTCTTGGTGGCCGGCGGGCGTTCGAGGCGCCTGAGCAGGAGCCAGACGGCGAAGGAGAGGGCGCCCATGATAGCGGTGAGGGTCGCGAGGCGCTGGATGCCGCGGGTGGTGGCGCCATCCCAGGTGTCGTAGGCCTCGCGGGCAAGCCCCAGCGCCCGGGTGCCATCGCCAGCGGCCAGGGCTGCTTCGGCGGCGGCGAGCTTGGCCTCAGGGTCGGTGAAGAGCATGCCGATGCGCCCGAAGAAGCCGGGGGAGAAGGACGCCTGCTTCTCGCGGGCGAGTTCGATGAGGCGGGCTGCTGCGTCGGCGTTGACGCGGGCGGTCACGCCGCCTGCTGCCGTCGCCCGGGCGCCAGCGAAGTCGCCGGCTTCGTAGAGCTCGCGGGCCTGGCGGACGGCGTCGCGGTGGGGCGAGTCGGCGGGTTCGCTGGCGAGCTCGGATTCGGCGGCCTGGATTGCAATGATGGCCTGGCGCTGGTCTTCGATGAGGCGAGCCGTCTCGGAAAGGCGGGCGCGGCCCCAGGAGACCGCAGCGGCGTCGGGGGTGCCGAGGCCGGCGGCGGCGGCGAGCGCGGTAACGGAGCGGTAGGAGGCGATGATCTGATCGCCCTGTTCGACCTGGGCGGCGACCGGTTCGAAGACCCAGGCGATGAGGTTGTTGTAGATGTCGGAGGGGATGCCGGAGCCGAGGCCGGCCTCGGCGGCGCGGGTGCGGAGGCCGCGGACGAGCTCATGGGCGGCGCGACGTTCCTGGAGGAGTGGGGTGGCTGACTCGGGAACGAAGACCCAATCGAGGAAGAGCTGGTCGAGGTTGCGGTCGGAGAGGAACTCGCCCTGGTCCATGAACCAGCCCTCCTTGAGGCGCCAGAGGGCGGGCTCGTCATCGATGCGGGAGAGGACGGTGGTCATGTTCTGGCGACCACCGATGGCAGCTTCGTAGGCGAACCAGAAGTCGCCGGAGCGGGCGTACCAGTAGCCGGCCGGGCCGCCCTGGGTGACGCCCCAGGTGGCGAGGGGGTGGTTGAGGCCGTAGCTCTTCCAGTCCTCGGGGGGGACGGTGAGGCCGAGCGAGGGGCCGACGACGCGGGTGGCCCACTCGGCGAGGCCCTCCCAGAGGAAGGGACGGGCGAGCTGGGTGCTGCCAGCCCACTGGTGAGCGAGCTCGTGGATGGTGACGACCTCATCGATGCCGCCGGTGTCGTGGGAGAGGAGCACCTGGCCGTTGCCGGAGAAGGCGACGCCGAGGATGCCATAGGAGGCGATGTGGTAGGACTGGCGCATCGTGATGTCGGTGTAGGGGTATTTGAAGCCGAAGAGAGCCTCGAGGGCGGGGAAGGCCTGGCGGGCGATGGCGAACTGGCGCTGGGCCCATTCGGCATCGCGGCGGAAGAACTTGAGCGTGAGGGTAACCTGGCGGCCGTCGGGCATGGTGATGGGCTCGGAGAGGACGCCACGGCGGGATTCGTCGGTGACGGAGAGGGCGAAGGCGGAGAAGATGCCGGGGTCGAAGCGCTGGCGGCAGCGTTCATCGAGGGCGGCGCAGCGATCGAGGACGCCCGGGTCATCGGCGGAGAGCGCGATGAGGAAGACGTCGCCGCAGACCCAGCGCTGGAGGCCGGCGCTGCGGACCTCGGACGGCTGGTCGCGGCCGACGAGGCAGCCGGGGTCGAGGACGTTGTCGCCATCCTTCGGGACATCGACGAAGACCCACGAGCCAGGGCCCTGGCCAATGAAGGGAACTTCGATGAGGCCCGGCTCGAGCGTCATGAGGGGGCCGGAGGCGTTGCCGAGACGGTAGGTGGCTTCGATGGTGACGCGGCGCTTGGGCTTGAGGGGCTCGGGGAGGGTGACCGAGAGGAGGCCGGCCTGGCGGGCCTGTTCGTTCGGCGGGGTGACGACCCGGGACTCGAGGGGGCGTCCGCTGCTGGTGACGGTGAGATCCTGAGCGCCGGGGAGGTAGTAGAGGGGGATCTCGCTGATATCGAGTGAGGACTGGTTCAGGAACTCGGCCGAGAGCGTGACACTCACGGTGCCGGCCGCGGTATCGAGGCGGTAGGTGGTCTCTGAGGCCGAGGCGAGGGGCGTCGTGCTCTGCTGGGCAGCCGCGAAGGCGGATGGCAGGACGGCGGCGACGGAGGCGAGGGCAAGCAGGGCAGCAGCACGGAGCGCAGCGCGAGGCTTCATACTGGGAGATTCGGCAGCCGGTGCCGGGCGCGCAGGGACGGGAGGGTAGGAGTCAGTTGACGAGGACGCCGCCATCCACGGGGAGGACGACACCGGTGACCCAGCGCGCCTCGTCGGAGCAGAGGTAGACAGCAGCCCAGGCGATGTCCCACGCGGTGCCTTCGATGCCGAGCGCGGTGGAACGGCGGCGGGCCTCGCGGACGGATTCGGGCATGCCACGGGCCGCGACCATGGGCGTGTAGGCGGGGCCGGGGGCGATGGCGTTGACGCGGATGCCCTCGCGGCCGTGGTCGGCAGCCATGGCACGGGTGAGCGCCTCGACGGCGCCCTTGGAGGCGGCGTAGGGGGCGAGGCCACGGCCGCGGAGGGAGGCGATGGATGAGGTATTGACGATGGCACCGCCGCCTGCAGTGGCCAGCATGGCCGGGATGGCGTGCTTGCTGGCGAGGACCATGCTGGTGACGTTGACGCGCATTTGGAGTTCCCACTCCTCGAGGCTGATCTCGGGGATGCGGCGGGCGATGCCGATGCCGACGTTGTTGGCGAGGATATCGAGGCGCCCCCAGCGTTCGAGGGCGTGGCTGACCATGGCCTGGCAATCGGCTTCGCGGGTGACGTCGGCCTCAAAGGGGTGGGCCTCGCCGCCGTCGTCGGCGATCATGCGGGCGGTGAGGGCGGCGGCTTCGGCGCGGCGATCGACGAGGAGGACGCGGGCACCCTCGCGAGCGAAGAGGATGGCGATGGCGCGCCCGTTGCCGATGCCGGCGTCCTGCGAACCGGCCCCGGTGACGATGGCGACTTTTCCGGCGAGGCGGCCGGGCATGGGGGACCTCCGTGGTGAGCGCTGGGGGCGGATTGTAGCAGCAGGTTGCCCCTCTCCCGGGGGCCGCCTATCGTCAGGCGGGTGGCGACGTTTGCGTGCGAGGCGTGCGAGCGGGATTTCACTCTGCCGGAATCGGTGCTGGCACGGTACCCGGGCTGGCGGCCGCGCCGATGCCGGGCGTGCATGGAACGCCAGGGGGGCGACGGCGGGCCGCGAAGATCCCGGGCACCGGCAGCGCGGGCGGCGGGTGCGGAGGAGCCGGAGGAGGACCCGGAGAGCGGGATTTTTACGGACGGTTCGTGCCAGGGGAACCCGGGACCGGGCGGCTGGGGCGCGGTGTATGTGCGCGATGGACGGGTTATCGCGGAACGGCACGGCTTCGAGGCATCGACAACGAACAACCGCATGGAGCTGACGGCGATCATCGCGGGGTTGGAGATGGCACCGGCGGATGAGCCGGTGACGGTGTATTCGGACAGTCAATTGGTGGTGAGGACGCTGAACGAGTGGGCGAAGGGGTGGGAGGCGCGTGGCTGGAGGCGGAAGGACGGACCGGTGCAGAACCTGGACCTGGTGCGGCGGGCGTGGGAGCTGCGGAAGGCGCGGCCGCTGGCGCGGATTGCGTGGATCCGGGGGCACGCGACATCGCGATGGAACGCCTACGCCGACCGGCTGGCGACGGCGCACCTCCGCGTGGGCGGCGAGGCGGGGCCGGGCGAGGCATAGGGCGTCACGGGTCCGTCACTCGATGGGTGCTGTTCCATCCGGGGAGCGGGGGTGAGACTGGGCGTGTGACTTGCGGAGATGAGGCAGCCCGGGCGGAGGTGCGCATGGCCCTGCTGGAGGTGGTCGAGGCGCTTGAGGCGGTGGTGGTCGCGCTGCAGGTGCACGAAGAGCGGCGCAGCGCCGAGGTGGCGATTCGCGAGGCCGTGCGGAAGGTGGTGGCGCTACGGCATCAGCTCGGAACGAGGAGCGAGCCGGCGGGCTAGCGTTCGGCGCGGGCTGCCTCGAGGAGGGCCTGGGCGGCGGCACGGTTTTCGGCCGTGGGGCCGCCGAGCATGGCGGCGAGCTCGTCGATGCGCTCGTCGCCGGTGACTTCGTGGACCTCGGACCAGGTGCGGCGGCCGTCGCTACGCTTGGCGACGACGAGGTGGCGGTCGGCGTAGGCCGCGACCTGGGGGAGGTGGGTGATGCAGAGGACCTGGTGCCGGCTGGCAAGCCGGCGGAGCGCGCGGCCGACGACGGCTCCGGTGCGGCCACCGACCCCTTCGTCGACTTCATCGAGGACCTCGATGCGGCCCTCGGATGCCTGGCCGAGGGAGATGGCCAGGGCGAGGAGGAAGCGGGAGGTTTCGCCGCCGCTGGCGACCGCAGCAAGCGGGCGGGAGGGCTCACCGGGGTTGAAGGAAGCGAGGAATTCGACGCGATCGACGCCGGTTTCGGTGAAGGCGCGGGCGACCGGCTCCGGCCGGGGGCCCGGCTGCCATTCGGACTCGATGACCTCGTAATCGGGGAGGGCCACGGGCGGGCCCGCGGGGTCGTCGTCGCAGGTGAAGGCGACGGCAAGCGTTGCGGAGGGCATGGCGAGGGTGGCGAGTTCGGCGCGGATTGCTGCTGCCAGGCGGCCAGCGGCGCTGCGACGGCCAGCGGAGAGGGCTGCCGCCTGCTCGGCGAGAGCTGCGAGCAGGCGGGCTTCTTCGGCGTGGAGTGCCTCGGTGGAGTGTTCGGCGCCGGAAAGGTCGTCGAGCTGACGCGCTGCGCGATCCCGGTAGGCGAGGACGTCGTCGATTGTGTCGCCGTACTTGCGGAGGAGGCGGGCGATGCGATCGAGGCGCTCGGTGACGAAGGCGAGGCGCGCGGGGTCCTCCTCGAGCGTGTCGCGGTAGGTGCGGAGTGCGCGGCGGAGGTCGGCGGCGGTGGCCTCGAGGACCGAGGCGAAATCGGCAAGCTCGACGGCTGCGGGGTCGCGGGCAGTGATGGCGGCGACGGCTGCGAGGGCCTCGCCAAGAGGCGGTTCATCGAGGGCGGCGAGGGCACGAGCGGTCTCCTCGCGGAGGCGGGCCGCGGCGCCGAGGCGGGCCTGTTCGGCGCGCAGGGCCTCATCCTCGCCGGGGACGAGGGCCGCCTCATCGATTTCGCCAACTTCGAAGGAGAGGCGCTCGATAAGGCGCTCCCGCTCGCGGGCATCGGAGCGGAGGGCCTCGAGGCGGCGGCGGACGTCGCGCAGGGCGCGGACGGTTGTGGCGAGCGCCTCACGTGCCGATTCGAGGCCGGCGAAGGCATCGAGGGCGGCGAGCTGGACGGCGGGGCGGAGGATGGCGAGCTGCTCGGACTGGCCGTGGAGGTCGAGGAGGCGTTCGGCGAGGGGGCGGACGTCTTCGAGGCGCGCGGGGGCGTCGTCGATTCTGAAGGTTGAGCGACCGGCAAGGGAGATGGAGCGTTCGATGATGCGGCGGGTTCCATCGAGCCTGACGGTGGCGCGCACGGTAGCGCGGTCGGCGCCGGCGGCGATGACCTCCCGGCCGGCGCGGGCCCCGAAGGCGAAGGCGATGGCATCGACGACGAGGGATTTGCCCGCGCCGGTTTCGCCCGTGAAGACGGTGAGGCCGGGGCCGAGGTCGAGTGCGACGTCGCGGGCGACGGCGAAGCTGGAGATTTCGAGGCGCTCAAGCACGGGGGTTGATGGTGCTCGAGAGTTGCATTTCGAGTTTTTCGGCGAGCTCGGCGTAGAAGCTGGAGGGCTCGCGGAAGCGTACGAAGCGGGTGACGTGCTCGCTCTGGCGGACGACGATGCGGACGCCGGCGGCGACGGGCTCATCCTCCTGGCCATCGATGCTGACGATGGCGCCCTGCTCGGAGGTGACCTCCATCTCGATGACGGAATCGGGCTGGAGGACGAGGGAGCGGCCGAGGGCGAGGTGGGCGGAGACGGGCGTGAGGACGAGGTGGTGTTCTGTGGGGGCGAGGATGGGGCCGCCGGCGCTGAGGGAGTAGCCGGTGCTGCCGGTTGGGGTGGCGACGATGATGCCGTCGCAGCGGAAGATGGCGAGGCGGGCGCCATCGATGTGCACATCGACGTAGACCGGGCGGCCGGGGGATTTGCGGCTGACCACGATATCGTTGAGGCCGTCGAAGGCGTGGAGGGGTGCGCCATCGGCCATGACGGCGCCGTGGACCATGATGCGCTCTTCGAGGCGCCACTGGCCGGCGATGATGCGCTCGAAGAGGTTGAAGAAATCGCGCGGGCTCATGTCGGTGAGGAAGCCAAGGCGCCCCATGTTGACGCCGAGGACAGGCGTGGCGTGGGGGATGGTGATGCGGGCCGCGCGGAGGACGGTGCCATCGCCGCCGATGCAGACGACGAGGTCGGCGGCGGCGAGTTCGGCGCGGGGTGGTTCGGCCCAGACATCGGCGACGTGGGCTTCGATGCCGCGGCGGGCGAACTCGGTCGCGACCTGGCGGGCGAATGCGAGGGCGCCTTCGCTCCGGGGAGCGTGGAAGACGACGGCTCGGCGCAGCATCAGGCGACTCCAGCGGGCGGGGTCTTGAGCAGCACGAGGTACTCGGTGTTGCCGTCGCCCCCGCGGATCGGCGAAGGAATGATGCCACAGGTTTCCCAGCCGTGAGCGGCGGCCCAGGCGAGGAAGCGGTCGCGGACACGCTCGAGGACAGCCGGGTCGCGGATGACGCCGCCGGGCGGGACATCGGCGGGGCCGGCCTCGAACTGCGGCTTGAGGAGTGCGATGACCGGGGTGCCCGGGGGAACGCGGCTGGCAACGGCCGGGAGGACCTTTTCGAGGGAGATGAAGGAGAGATCGGCGACGACCAGGTCGACGGGCGGGAGTGGCGGTAGGGCGCGAGCGTTGACGCCTTCGAGGAGGGTGACACGTGGGTCGCTGCGGAGGCGATGGTGGAGCTGGCCGCGCCCGACGTCGAGCGCGATGACGGACCGGGCGCCGTGCTGGAGGAGGCAATCGGTGAAGCCGCCGGTAGAGGCGCCGAGGTCGAGGCAGGCGAGGCCGGTGGGGTCGATGGCGAAGGCGGCGAGGGCGGCTTCGAGCTTCAGGCCGCCGCGGCTGACGTAGCGGAGGGGCTCGATGAGATCGAGCGGCGCGGATTCGTCGAGGAGTTCGGCGGGTTTCACGAGCGTGCGGGTGCCGGAGCGGACCTGCCCGGCCATGATGAGCTGGCGGGCACGCTCGCGGGATTCAGCGAGGCCGCGCTGGACGAGGAGGAGGTCGGCGCGGATGCGGGGCACGGGAGAAGGCTACACCGGGGCGCGGATGTACGGTGGGGGCCGGTTCCCGTAGAGTTGCGGGGCTGGAAACAGAAGAGTTCGAACGGTTTGGGAGGAGCAGCCATGGCCGAGATCTCGGGCGCGCAGATTGTGGCCCGTGCACTGAAGCAGCAGGGCGTGGAGTACATGTTCGGGGTGGTCGGGATCCCGGTCGTGCCGATTGCGGTGCACGCCCAGCGGGAGGGGATCAAGTTCTTCGGGTTCCGGAATGAGCAGGCGGCGAGCTATGCGGCGGCGGCGGTTGGCTACCTGACGGGCCGGCCCGGTGTCTGCCTGGCGGTCTCGGGCCCGGGGATGGTGCACGGGATCGCGGGGATGGCGAATGCGTGGGCGAACTGCTGGCCGATGATCCTCATCGGCGGGGCGAACGATTCGTACCAGAATGGGCAGGGGGCGTTCCAGGAGGCGCCACAGATTGAGACGGCGCGGCCGTACGCGAAGTACGCAGCGCGCCCTGACAGCACGCGACGTATCCCGTTTTTTGTGGAGCAGGCGGTGCGGTACGCGATTTCCGGGCGGCCGGGGGCCGCGTACCTGGATCTGCCGGGCGACATCATCACGGGGACGGTGGAGGAGAGCGAGGTGCACTTCCCGCCGCGGTGCCCGGACCCGCCGCGGTCGCTTGCGCCGTGGGAGAACATCGAGCGTGCGCTGGAGGTGCTGAAGGGCGCGGAGCGGCCGCTCGTGATCGTGGGCAAGGGTGCAGCGTATGCGCGGGCGGAGGAGGAGGTGCGGAAGTTCATCGAGGCGACGCAGTTGCCGTTCCTGCCGACGCCGATGGGGAAGGGCGTCGTGCCGGATGACCATCCGCTGGCGATTTCGCCGGCGCGGTCGTTCGCGCTGCAGAACGCTGATGTGGTGCTGCTGCTGGGGGCGCGGCTGAACTGGATCCTGCACTTTGGGCTGCCGCCACGGTTCGACCCGAAGGTGCGGGTGATCCAGGTGGACATCGCTGCAGAGGAGATCGGCAACAACGTGCCGGTCGAGGTGGGGCTGGTGGGTGACGCGAAGGCGATTACCGCGCAATTGAACGAGGCGCTGGCGGGTTCGCCGTGGCAGTACCCGGCCGAGACGACGTGGTGGACCGGGCTGCGGAAGAAGATCGAGGAGAACGCGGCGACGGTGGCGGAGATGATGGCAGATGAATCGGTGCCAATGGGGTATTACCGGGTCTACCGGGATATCCGGGAGTACATCCCGCGGGACGCGATCATTGTGAACGAGGGCGCGAGCACGATGGACATCGGGCGGACGCTGATGCCGAACTTCTTCCCGCGGCACCGGCTCGATGCGGGGACGTTCGGGACGATGGGTGTGGGCGTGGGGCAGGCGATTGCGGCGGCTGCGGTGCACCCGGAGAAGCGGGTGTTCTGCATCGAGGGCGATTCGGCGTTCGGGTTCAGCGGGATGGAGGTGGAGACGGCTGCGCGCTATGGGATGAAGAACATCGTGTTCATCGTGATCAACAACAACGGGATCGGCGGCGGGCCGGACGAGCTGGACCCGGCGCGGGTGCCGCCGAGCGCGTACACGCCGAATGCCCGCTACGAGAAGATGGCGGAGATTTACGGGGGACGCGGGTTCTTCGTGACGCAGCCATCGGAACTGCGGCCGGCGCTCGAGGAGGCGCTCGCCTGCGAGAAGCCGGCGATCGTAAACATCATGATCAGTGCCAGGAGCCAGCGGAAGCCGCAGCAGTTCGCGTGGCTGACGCGCTAGGAGGGGGCATGGGGAGCGACCTGGACCTGGTGCCGTGGGACTCGCTGACGCCGGAGGAGCTGGCGGCGGCGTGCCAGCGTGCGATCGATGCGTGCGAGGCGGGCGTGGCGGAGATCGTGGCGATTGCGCCGGGGGTGAGGACCTACGCGAACACGCTGCTTGCGCTGGAGGAAGCGGTAGAACCGGTGGCGTTCGCCTCCGGGGCATATGCGTTCCTGGCGTACGTTTCGGCGGACGACGCGCTGCGCGCCGAGGCGCGAGCCTGGGACGAGCGGCTGGACAAGTACCTGGTCGGGCTGTCGTTCCGGGAGGACCTGTACGAGGCGGTGCGGCAGTTTGCCGAGAGCCCGGAGGCGGAAAGCCTGACGGGCGAGGATGCGCGCTACCTGGCGTTCGAGCTGCGCGACTACCGTCGGAATGGGTTCGGGCTCCCGGCGGAGCAGCGGGAGCGGGTGCGCCAGCTGATGGATGAGCTGGTGGAGATTGGTGTCCAGTTCCGCAACAACATCGACGACTGGGACGACGGCATCGAGGTGACGCGCGAGCAGCTTGCGGGGATGCCCGAGGGGTGGATCGCCGGGCTGCGGACGGTGGAGCGCGATGGGCAGGTGCTGTATCGCGTGTCGCTGGATTACCCGGAGCTGCACCCGTTCATGGCGAACTGCCCGGACGCAGCGTTGCGGCGGGAGCTGTTCGAGAAGGACCAGCGGAAGGGCGGACGGGCGAACGTGGAACTGCTGGAGCGGGCGCTCCGCCTGCGGCAGGAGGTGGCGGAGCTCCTGGGGTACGCCTCGTGGGCGGACTACCGTACGGAAACGCGGATGGCGGGATCGCGCCAGGCGGTGGAGGAGTTCCTGGCGGACCTGCGGGTGAAGGTAGCCCGCAAGGCCGAGCGGGACTTCGCCGAGATGCGGGCGTTTGCCAGGGAACGGACCGGTTCGGAGCGAGTCGACATCTGGGACTGGCGGTACTGGCACAACGAGCAGTTGAAGCAGCGGTACGCGGTGGACGAGTTCGAGGTGGCGCAGTACTTCCCGCTGGATGCGGTGATTTCCGGACTGTTTGCCGTGTACCAGCAGGTGCTGGGGGTGAAGTTCACGGAGAACGAGTCGGCGCCGCGGTGGCACGCGGATGTGCGGGCGTTCGACATCAGCGAGGCCGATGGCGGGCCACCGTTCGCAAGGTTCTACATGGATCTGTTCCCGCGGCCGAACAAGTACGGGCATGCGGCGGCCTTCACCCTGCGACGCGGGCGGCGGCTGGCGGATGGGAGTTACCAGAAGCCGGTGAGTGCCATCGTGGCGAACTTCACGAAGCCCTCGGGCGGGCAGCCTTCGCTGCTGCGGCACAGCGAGGTGGTGACGTTCTTCCATGAGTTCGGGCACATCATGCACCAGACGCTGACGCGGGCTGAGCGGGCACGCTTCAGCGGGACGCAGACGGAGCGGGACTTCGTGGAGGCGCCGAGCCAGATGCTGGAGCACTGGTGCTGGGAGCCGGAGGTGCTGGCGTCGTTCTCGCGGCACTGGCAGACGGGCGAGCCGCTGCCGCGGCGGCTGGTGGAGGCGATGGTGGCGGCGAAGAACCTGAACAGCGGAATTATGACGCTGCGGCAGATTTTTTTCGCGACGCTGGACCTTCGCTACCATTCGCCCGGCTTCGACGGTGATTCGACGCGGCTGGTGGCGGAGCTGCATGAGATCACCGGCTTCCCATACACGGCGGGGACGCACTTCCAATCGGGGTTCGGGCACCTGTTTGGCTACGATGCGGGGTACTACGGGTACCTGTGGTCGCACGTGTTCGGCGATGACATGTACACGCTGTTCGAGCAGGCGGGGCCGTTGAGCGCGGAGGTAGGACGGCGGTACCGGTCAACCATCCTGGCGCGGGGGGGCTCGGTGGATGGGCAGCAGCTGGTACGCGATTTCCTTGGTCGGGAGCCAAGCAACGAGGCGTTCCTGCGTGGGCTGGGACTCGTCGATTAGTCGTGGCGGGATTGGCCGGTGGTCGGGTTGCGCGTGAGCAGTAGCAGCAGGAGCCCGATGGCGAGCCCGAGCCAGCCGAGGATGGCAACGGCCGCCCAGGCGGGTGAGCGGTGGAACCGGCGGGCGACGACAGCGAGGATGGTCGCCGGGGGCACGAAATAGAGCAGCGTCCCGATGTAAGCGAGCTGTTCTTCGGGTGACATGGGCGTCAGCCCCGCGGGTGAGCCCGGCGCCGGTGCTCGGCGACCCAATCGCGGGCAAGGAAGCGGAGGAAGGCGGCCCCAGCAAGCGCGGCGACCGACGCGGAGTAGGCGAGGTGCGTCGGCCAGTGCTCCGTATCGGTGCCGGCGAGGACACCGTGCGCCAGGCCAAGGGCGAATGCGGCATAGGCGAGCCGGTGGACGACGTGCCAGGCCGCCCGGGGGACGAATGCGGCCAGCCAGGTGGAGAGCAGGACGGCAGCAAGGATCCATGCTGCCACCGTGCCGGCGGCGACTGCGGCACGTTCATACCTGATGGCGAAGGGGACGGCGACCTGCCAGGGGTCGATGTCGAGGTAGGGGTCGAGGGCGAGGACGGCGGCGTGGACGATGGTGTAGACGAGGGCGAGAGTGGAGACGACGCGATGGAGCTCGAGCACGGGAACCTGGCCAGCGATTCCGGGGTGGTACTTGAGACTGACGCCAATGCCCGTGAAGACGGCGGCCCAGAGGAAGGCGAACGCAAGCCATGCTGCCGCCCGTGCGGCATCCCAGGTGATGGTGGCGCTGCCGAGGTCGAGGGCCGACGCAACCGCGACAGCTGTGACCAGGACGGCTGCGAGCGGGATGGCCAGCCATCGACTCATCAGCTTGCCCTCGAGGAGCGGGTTGGCGAGCGCTCGGGCCGCGGGGGTTCGACGGTGGCGGCTACTGACGGCGAGGTGC
>FWWL01005748.1_pt1 | contig 18868 bp, 19 predicted proteins | sample 2228331 | NCBI WGS metagenome assembly FWWL01 (sample SAMEA103939775, study PRJEB20133) | metagenome
GGTTCGCGTAGATCAGTCGCGTCCCCTCCACCCGCGCCCACGGCGTCAGGCGGTGCCGCTCCCGTCGACGGAAGTCTAGGATGTGTTCCACCGGGATCCCGCGGACCAGCAAGGCGTCGGCGATCAACCGCCGGTGGCACCGCCACGGGAGCGCCTCCGCGCACATCAGCGCGATCTGAACCTGCACGGCCTCCCCCGCCACCGCCCCCAGGGCGGCCTCAAAAGCGGGCGTCTCCATATGATCCGCATACCCCCGGAACCCCGCGTCCTTCCAGGCCGTGTGGATCGAATCCGGGCGAGGCGCCCGCCGCCCTCCCAACTCCGGGAGGTGCCGATACCCCATGCCGACGGCCGCCAGCGCCGCCGCCAGCGCGGGGCCGTTGAAATGGGGATGGCGTCGGGAGGCCGGGAACCGCCGCACGTCCACCACCTGCTCCACGCCATGGGCCCGGAGCAGGGCGATGAATTCCTCCAGCGCCCGGCTCGAATGACCGACGGTGAACACCGTCCCCCTCATCTCAACCCCCGAAACCGCCCGCGGGCCTGTTCATTGTCCCCAACCTCCTCGCGGGGGGCAAACCCAGCGCGACCGATGAGCCCCGACCGGACGTCGCGCGGGTTCCTCGATCGCACCGGAAGGCCCTTAATCCGCTGGGCGCTCGGGCGGCCCGGAGGTCCCCTCCGCCAGCCGCCAGAACTCGCCCCGCGGAACGGGGATGCGCTGGACTTTCCCCTCCTGCTCCAGACGCTCCATCTCCGCCCGGATGGCCTCCCGATCCCGCGCGTAGACCTCCGCCAGCTCCCGCGTCGTGAGGGGGCCATGTTCGGCCAGGAGGATCAACGGATCCCGGGGCGAATGCTCCTCCAGCGTCGGCGCCATTCGGTGGAGGATCTCCCGATAGGTGGCGTAGGAGCGGTGCCCCACGACCAGGACAGGCCGCTGGGCGCCGGGGGTCGCCACGCGCCCGACATACCGGAACAGCAGCGTCGGGAAGCCGGTCACCCCGTAGCGCCGGCATTCCTCCAGATCCTCATGGAAAGCCCGCTCCGCCCGCCCGTTCTCCAGGTCCGCCCGCCATCGCTCCAGATCCAGCCCCTCCACCTCACGCGCCAGCGCCTCTTGGATGTCCCGCCGCGAGATGTTCCGCCGCTCGGTCAGCGCCGCCCGGCGGAAGCGCCGCAGGAGCCGTTCCCCCACGGCCTCCCCCTGCAGGAAGGCCGCCCGGATGGCAATGCAGGCGGGCCATGTGGAGAAATGGGGGTCGTCCAGCTCCAGCCACAGCCGCTCATCAATCGGCTGGCCGGAGCGCTCGGAGACCATCCGCCAGTGCGGGGCCACCTGAGCCGGCGTCCGGATGTCGTTGAGGGCATCGTAGAACTCCGCCATGTCCCGCACCAGGCCGCCCATCACATACCGGATCCGCACCTGATCCCGGAACGTCTCCCGAATCCGGTAGAGCATCGGCTCGGTGGCCCAGCACCAGGAGCAATAGGGGTCCGTGAAGTAAGTGATCTCCACCTTCGCCGAACGCATTTCCACGTTCCTTACCTCTCGAACTCATGCGAAAGCGTTCCGCCCTCAGGGGCCGGCCAGGAGCAGGATGGACTCCTCGGGCCAGGGGAGGGATTCGACGCCGAGGAGACGCAGGCCGTCCTCCTCCAGCCAGCGCCGGGCGAGGCGCGCCTCCTCCTCCCCGATCAGGGTGAGGATCACCCGGCCGCCCGGCGACAGCCACCCGGGCAGCCACGCGAACACCTGCCGCCATCGCCCGGGCTGAGCCAGGAGGTCCGGCCGCCGGAGGAGGATGGCATCGAAGCGCCTGATGCGCCCCGGTGAGAGCCGGGCCGCATCGGCGCAGACGAAACGGGCCCCGGGCCAGCGGGCCCGCGCCTCAGCGATGGCCCCTTCATCGAGGTCCACGCCCAGGAAATCCCGCACCCGCCCACTGGCGAGCAGCTCCCCCACCTCCTCCGCCACCCCGCACCCGATGTCTAGGACGCGAAGGGCCGTCCCGGGAGGAAGCCATCGGCTCCACCCGAGCTCGCCCATCCGCCTTTCCCTTCGGCCGTCCCGCCGCCCCCGCCTACAGCCCGAGAAGCGGATCCAGGGCGATGGAGCCAGCCCCCAGGAACAACAGGGCCAGGGACGCCGCCAACAGGGCGAAGTCGAGCTCCCAGCCGGTGGCCTGCTGGGCGACGAAGGGGACCTTCATGAAACCGCGCTTGGCGACAAAGGCGGCCACCAGCATCTCGACGGCGAAGCCCAGGGCCAGGATCCGCGTCCCCAACCCCAGGATGAGCAGCGCCGCGCCGACGGTCTCCAGGAGGGCGACCACCCAGGCGAAGAACAGCGGCAGCGGCATCCCCATCTGCTTCAAGAACCCGGCGAAGCCGGCCGCGCCCCGGATCGGAGAGTTGGGGTTGAGCTTCGGCCAGCCGTGGACCACAAAGATAATGCCCACGGCCACGCGCAAGATCAACAGGCCCAGATCCCGATACGGCATCAAGGCGCTCTCCAACATGGCCTCCTCCTTTCTAAAAAATTTCGTGGCGGGCTGAAGGCCCTGGCTCCGCCCTCCTGAGGCGTTCAGCAACCGAGGCCCGAATCATCGGCCCGCATCGCCGCACGAGCCGGTGGTGAGGTCGCACGCCGGCCCCTCCCCCGCCTCACGCAGGACCTCGGGCTCCTGGGCGAACGGTTGATCCCACAGCGAGGGGAGCCCAGCGATGCGACGCCATCCCTCGCCTGCGGATACCCGCTCCACCCGGAGATCCTCAAAGTAATGATCCAGCACGGCGGCGCGCTCCATCGCCAGCGGCGGGGAGCAGTAATCCTCCTCCTCCCACACCGCCTCGCCGGCCTCAGGATCCCAGCGGGCGTTCTCCAGAGAGGCCGTCAGGGCCGGCCCGAACGGCCGCAGGGCGCGGAACTCCTCCCGCGCCAACCGGGCCCGCAACTCTGCAGCCCGCTTCATCCGCAACCGGGCGCGCACCAGATAGAACGCCATCGTTCCCTCCTCGAAAGAAGGGGCAGGGGCCTTCGAGTCCCTGCCCCTCATCAAACGCCGGCTACGGCCACCGCTGTGGGATCAAGCTGAAGGGCCAGCGCTCGATCATCAAGAACATCAACGCCGACCCCATCAAGGCCATGTTCTTGGTGAAGTTGACCATCTCGATCATCCGCTGCTGCTGGTCCTGGATGGCCCAGAAGTTGTGCATCTTGAAGGTCACCGGCAGGAAGAAGAGAACCAGACTGAGGACCCCGACGCCTGGATAGACGCCGAGCAGGAAGCTGAGGCCGCCGATCAACAAGAGAATCCCGGACAAGATGACCGCCAGCCGCGGCGAGGGCACCCCTTTGTATTGGGCGTATTGGGTCAATCCTTCGGTGCCCACGATCAGATGGTTCGCCGCGTTAAACAGATAATAGACCCCGACGAGGATGCGGCCGATGAGGAACAGGGTCTCCATCGGTCACCTCCTTGTGGACTGGGATGCGTTCCGGGCGTTCGCCCGGGGGGAACGCAGCGGTGGATGCTGCTCTCCCCCCGGGCGGGATCGGCTGTGGCCGATCCCCCCGGTCCTCCTCCGCACCCCTGGATCCACCATGGGGAGTCCGATTCCATCCCAGGAGCACAAGAACCGTCCCATCCAGCCGCGAGGTCTTGAGGACCTCCCCGGGCTCATCACGCTGGACGAATCCCCGATCGTCCTTCATCCCGCTTCCCTGATCTTCAGCCGCTCCCAGACGGCTGGCGCCCCCTCCTGGACAAGGGCTTCCGCCTGGACCTGCCCGATCCACCGAGAGATCGCTGTTCAGGCCCAACTACACGCCGTCGCTCATCCGACCCCCTCCTCCAGGATGAACCGGTCCTCCAGGACCACCTGGAGGGGGTTGGCGGAGGGATCGCGCAGGAAGAGCACGCCGGGGCCCTCGCGGACCGAGAGGCCGGCCGCCAGCGCCCGCGCCCGGATCCCCGCCCAGGCCGCCTCATCCGGGACCACCAGGGTGAACGCACGGAGCCCGACCGCATCCGCCGGAGGCGGCGGGGCGCCCCGGCCGGCCCAGATGTTGGTTCCCACGTGGTGGTGATATCCCCCCGCGGCGAAGAAGCGGGCCCCCGGATAGTCCCGCTGGGTCACTTCCAGGCCCAGAATCCCGCTGTAGAACGCCTCCGCCTCGTCCAGATCGGCGACGTGCAGATGGATGTGGCCGATGTCGGTCCCCGCCGGCAGCCCGTCCCACGGCTCCGGGGTCGCCTCGCGGAGCAGATCCTCCACGTCGAGGGGCTTCGTGACCATGACCAGGCGCCCCTCCCGCCACGGCCACTGCTCCCGCGGTCGGTCCCGATAGATCTCCAGGCCGTTCCCATCCGGATCCGCCAAGTAGAGGGCCTCGCTGACGCCGTGGTCCGAGAAGCCATGGAAGGGCCATCCGTGTTCCAGCAGCCACCAGAACGCTCGGGCCAGATCCCGCCGGGTCGGCAGCCGGATCGCCACGTGATAGAGCCCGGTGGTCCGGGGCGGCTTGGGCCGGGCCCCGGGGCGCTCCGTCAGGGCCAGCCGCGGGGGGAGGGATCCGGTGGCCGAGAGGAGCACCGTGGCGCCCTCCCGCCCGATCTCTCGAAGCCCCAAGAGATCCCGGTAGAAGGCCAGGGCGCGCTCCCGATCGCGGACCTGAAGGTGGACACAACCGATGTGGGTGCCCGGCGGCAATTGTCCGTTCATGGGCGCTCGCTCCTCAGGACTCATCCTTCAGCTCGCCGCACGCGAAGGCGTAACTGGCGAGGAAGATCCGCCAGACGACCTCCAGCTCCGCCTCATCCCGCGGCCCGTAGATCATCACCACCGTCGGTGGGAGCACGCCCTCCGCGACCAGCGGATGGAACTCCCCCCACCCGCGCTCCACCACCCGCTCCGCCAGCGCCGGCGGCAGCACCAGATGCAGGCTGCCATCGCAGGGCGGATGGAGATGGGCGAACTCTCCTTCAACGATGAACGCCTCCGCCGGCCCCCGCCTCCGCCCGGGCTCCAGCAGGAAGGCACGCGCCCCGGGCACGGAGACGCGGCTGGGGGCCACGCGGATGCCGGGCAGCGCCCGGGCGCGCTCCCACAACGCCTCCTGTAACGCCCGGGGGGCGTTCTGGGTGAGCTGTTGATGGGGCATCGGCTGGCGGGTCAACGGCCGCTCCCCGGCCCGCACCGGAAGATCGTCCAGCGGATCCACCGCCCTCGGCATGGTTCCCTCCTTCCGTCCCGCTTCAGACCGGGCGGAGCTCGAGCGGCGGCAAGGCCCGCTCGATCTCCGCCCGCAACGGTTCCAACCATGGGGGCAGCATCAGCCCGGTCCCCAGGCGCTCCGCCGTCTCATCCACCGTGAACCCCGGCGGATCGGTGGCGATCTCGAAGAGCACCCCCCCGGGCTCCCGGAAGTAGATCGAGCGGAAGTATCGGCGATCCATCACCGGCGTCACGAAAAGGCCCCACGCCTGCAGGCGGGTCCGCCAGGCCCCCTGCTCGGCCTCGTTCCGAACCCGCCAGGCCACGTGGTGCACCGTCCCCACCGCGACGCGGCCCCGGGGCGCGCGCGGATCGACCTGCAGATCCACCCACGCCCCCGGCCCGCCCGGCCCGACCGCCAGGCGGATCCGAGCTCCTTCCTCCTGCACCACCCGGAAGCCCATCCCCTCCGTCAGGAAGCGGAGGGTCGGCTCCGAGACGGCCGCCAATATCGTCACCGCATGGAGGCCGCGGATCGCATGCTCCGGTGGGATGGGGCCGCCCGGCCAGCCCGGGCGCTCCGGCGCCCGGGCATGCGCGACCAGCTCCAGCGCCAGGCCGTCCGGATCCTGTAGGCGCAGGACCACCTCCTCTTCCCCGAAACGCGGGGCGGTGGCTTCCACAGGGATCCCGTGGGCCCGCAGCCGTCCCTGCCAATAGCCGATAGCGGCCTCGGGGATCGTGAAGGCGGTCACGGCCACCTGCCCTGCCCCCACCCGCCCGGGACGGGCTCCGGGCCATGGGAAGAACGTCAGCAAGGTCCCCGGGCGGCCCTGCTCATCCCCGTAATACAGGTGATAGGTCCCCGGGTCGTCGAAGTTCACCGTGCGCTTGACCAGCCGCAGCCCGAGCACCTGCGTGTAGAACCGGACGTTCCGCTGCGGATCCCCGGCGATGGCCGTCACATGGTGCACCCCATGGATCTCCGGTATATCGCCCATAAACATCCCCCTGCGATCCGGGTTCCCGCGCGGGCTTGCTCGCTCCGGAAAGCCCTGGCCCGCGCCCGGCCGAGGCGCCCCCCGCGCAGCGCCCTTCTTGAAAACGCCTCGATCGCCCCAGGGCGTGAGCGCTGCTCTAGGATTTAAATCTAACTTTAAGTTTAACTTTGGGGACACTATACCGCCATTCCGGCAAGCTGTCAAGCGAGCGCCCGGAGGGCGCTCATCCCGAATCCCCCCAGGCCCAATCCAGCGCCGTGGGGTGGAGTTGGCGACGTGTTCCGAGAAAACGGGGTGCCTCCGAATGAAGCCTCCGGGCCGCTCGCTGGATGGACGCTGCGGACGGACAGGGAAGCAGGTCGCAGGGTCCCTAAAGGATCCCCGCTATAATGAGGGGCGTGATCCCCCTCGAGGCGGAGGTCCAAGCGATGGCGCGTTCCTGGAATCGGTGGGCGGCGTGGGGGGCGGCGGGGTTGCTGGTGGGGTTCCTGACCTGGCAGTTCGTCCTCTTCCAGCAGGAGCTCCATCGGATCCCACCGACCTGGACGGTGGCCGGGCTGGCGGTCGGCGGCCGCTCGATCGAGGAGGCCATGGACGCCGTGGAGCGGGCCCTGCAGACCCCCCTCCAGGTCCACTACCGCGATCAGACCCTGCAGCTGGATCCGGCGGATCTGGAGGTGCGGTTGGACCGGGAGAAAACCCAGGCGCTCCTGCAAGAGGCGATGGCGGAGCGCCAGCGTCCGGTGGCCTTCCTGCAGTTCCTGTTCCGCCAGCCCCCCGCCCCCCGGGACCTTCCGGTCGCCATCCAGGTCTCTCCGGAGAAGATCCGCCTGTGGTTGCTGGAGGTCGCCCAGCGGTTCGATGAGCCCCCGGTGGAGCCCCAGCCGGATCTGGAGCGCTTCACGTTCCTTCCGGGACAACCGGGCTACGTGCTGAACATCAGCCGCTCCGCGGAGCGGCTTCAGGCCGCGCTGGCCCAGGCGGTCCCCCGCGAGGCGACCCTCGTGGTCGAGGAGAAGCCCGCGCCGCCCCTCTCCCTGGCCGCGCTGGGCCGCTTCTTCCAGGCCTACCTTCAATCCTTCAACGGCACGCCGGGGATCTTCGTCAAGGACCTACGCCGGGGGGACACGTGGATGCTCAACGGGGATCTGCCTTTCTCCGGCACCGGGGTCATGCGCGTGTCGGTCGCCCTCGCCGTCGCCCGGAGCCGGGATCTGGCCCACGACGAGGCCCGCCGGACGCGCGTGTTCCAGATGCTGACGGATGAAACCGCCCTGCCCGCTCTCCAGGAGCTCCTCACCGACCTCGGCGAAGGGGATCCCGTGAACGGGGCGGAGCGGGTGACCGATCTCATGCGGGCGCTGGGCCTGGTGAACTCCTTCATCGCCTGGCCCCTCGATCAGCCCGGCGCGCCGCCGGCGGTGGTCACCCCCGCGAACAGCCGCCCCGATCTTCCCACCCGCCCGGATCCCCGCCAACAGACCACGCCGGAGGACATCGGGGTGCTCCTGGAGATGCTCTACCAGTGCGCCCGCAACGGAGGGCCCTTGCCCCTCGCCTCCGAGGGAGCGATCGAGCCCGCCGAGTGCCAGTTCATCATGGAGGCAATGGCCCAGAACCGCCTCATCGACGCGCGCGGCCAGCCGACCCTCCTGGCCGCCGGCCTGCCCCCCGGCCTCGTCTTCGCCCGGCGCCCGGGGTGGACGAACGAAACGCGCGCCGACGCGGGGATCGTCATGGCCGGCCGCTCCGATTACGCCCTGGTGGTCTTCCTGCACCGCTCCCCGCTGATGGGGTGGGAAGAGGCGGTCCGGATGATGCGGGACCTGTCGCGGATCACGGCCCAGTTCTTCCTGGGGATACCAGGGGAGTGACGCCGGGTTTGAAGGAAGGGCCCTCCGCCGCCGGATCATAAAATCAGAGAGAGGGCCTCCTCCGCGCGGCGCCGGGGGGCCAGGAGCTCCGGCCGGGTGGTCCCTTCGGTGCGCTGCAGGAAGAACCGGATCTCCCGCCACAGCTCCTCTGCGCGCCGTCGGTGGTGCGCTGCATCCCGGGGCTTGAATCCCTGCAGTTTGCGCGGGCCCTCCCGCCAGCCCTCGGCGATGGACCAGTCCCGGAGCGGGAAGGCGCATCGGGCGTAGAGCAGACACATCCCCAGCGGCGTCAGCACTGGGGGGACCCCCAGCCGGAGCGCCTGCTCCGTTTCCTGGTGGATGGCCTGCGCCTCGCCGAAGGTCTCATACGCCAGGGCCAGCCATCCCCCGGGCGGGATCAGCTGGCCGACAGCGCGGAAGAGCGCCGGAAGGTGCGCCGCATCGAGCGCGACAGCCTGCCCCTGCACGACCACCTGAGGGCGGAAGAAACCGTCGAACCAGCCGGGGATCGGCCGGGGTCGGGGCTCCGCGTAGAGGCCCCGCAGGATCGGCGGATCCGCGCGCACTCCCCCACGCTCCAGGTAGAAGGCCAGGCGCCGTTGCCCGACGGTCGCCGCGGGCCCCTCATCCTGCACGCGGATCCGATAGGCGCCGATCTCCAAGCCGTCCAGCGCTTCCCAATTCGGCACCGCCATCGCCAGCCCCCCGTTCGGAGTCGAGCGCTTCAGCGCCCCCCTTCCCTCGCCGGACGGGAGATCCCGCAGAACCATTCGTAGTCGATGGGCTCGAGGATCGTGGGGTAATCGCCGCACACAGGGCAATCCGGGCGGCGCTCCACGCGCGCCGCGATCCATTCCCCCTGCAGCCCATCGAAGGCCAGCAGGCGGCCGGCGAGGGAAGCACCCAGCCCCAGCAGCCATTTGAGCGCCTCGAGGGCCTGCATCGCGCCGATGATCCCGGGGAGCGCCCCGAAGACGCCCGCCTGCTGACAATCCGGGACCGCCTCAGGGGGCGGGGGCGTGGGCAGGAGACAGCGATAACACGGCCGTCCCCCGGGGGGCACCATGCCGATCTGGCCTTCATATTGGAAGATGGCTCCCCAGATCAGCGGCTTGCCTTCCCAGACGCAGACGTCGCTGGCCAGATACTTGGTGGGGAAATTGTCGCTCCCGTCCAGCACCAGGTCGTATTCCGCCACCAGCCGGCGGGCGTTGGCCGCCGTGAACCGCTCGACGTAAGGGATCACGGTGATCTCGGGGTTCAGGGCCTGAAGCCGCTCCCGGGCGACCTCGGCCTTCGGGCGCCCGACGTCCTCCGTGTGGAAGAGGACCTGCCGCTGGAGGTTGCTCAGATCCACCACGTCGTCATCCACGATCCCGATGGTGCCCACCCCGGCCGCGGCCAGGTAGAGGGCGATGGGGCACCCCAGGCCGCCGGCGCCGATGATCAGGACGCGGCTCTGCAGAAGCCGGCGCTGCCCCCGCCCGCCGACGCCGGGCAGCACGATGTGCCGGGCGTAGCGACGGATCTGGAGCTCGCTGAGCGGGAAACCCATGGGCCGATCCCCAACGAGGCCAGGAGATCTTCCGCCGATCGGCAAGGGGTATTCTATTCGGGCGCCCCGCTGGAGGCCATGTCGGGGAAGGCGCCGCCCCGCCCGCCCAAGGGGGCTGAATGGGAGGAAGCCTGGGGGCGGGGCGGGACGGCTCCGCGCCCCGCGCCGCCCCTCCCAGCGCACAGGCGGATGATCTTCACCGCCCACCCGGCGGCTCATTCGTGCGGGTGGCCGTGCTCCATCTCCTCGGGGGTCGCCGGGCGCAGGGCCAGGACCTTCACCGTGAAATGCAGCTCTTCCCCCGCCAGAGGGTGATTGAAGTCCAGGGTCACGGTATCGGGGCTCACCTCCGCGATGTAGGCGGGGAAGGCCTCGCCGGTCTCCGTGTAAACGTAGAGGCCGACGCCGGGGGCCAGGGGGAAGTCCTCGGGGAACTCGCTGCGGGGGACCACCTGATAGGCATCCGCACGCCGCGGCCCGTAAGCGTCCTCTGGGGCCAGCCAGATCTCCTTCTCCTCCCCCACCGCCATCCCGTAGAGGGCTTCCTCGAGGGCGGGGAGGATCTCCCCCGCGCCCTGGATGAAGGTGATCGGCTCGCTTTCCTCGGAGGACTCCACGACCCGGCCATCCTTCAGGCGAAGGGTGTATGCCAGGGTCACCACCATATTGTCCTGAACTGTGAGGCGTTCTTGCAGCATGGGTCCATCCCTCCAGGGAAGTTAAAAAGGGCGCTCTCCCGGCTTACGGAGAGCGCCCTCTTGCGAAAAGCCCCTGCCGCAAAACCGGCAGCGCGGTTGCCCCTATCATAAGCGATCTTCCCTCGAAAAGCAAATCGGGGCGCCCCGCGGCCGGTGGGCCAGCGCCCGTCGCCATCTGTCGGCATCGGCCGCGCAGGGGCGGAAGAATTCCTCTTGACAACAAATGATTGTTTGTGTATAAAAGAAAAAAGTAAATCCCCTTCCCCCGCTGCGGGAGCGATCGGCGATGGAGCCCTCCGGCGAGATCCTGCGGGTGGAGGAGATCTTTCTGGCTTTCGGCGGGGTCGTGGCCCTGAACGGGGTCTCATTGCGCGTGCGCCGGGGGGAGATCTTCTCCATCATCGGCCCCAACGGCGCGGGGAAGACCAGCCTCCTCAACTGCATCAACGGCCTTTACCATCCCCAGCGCGGTCGCATCTTCTTCGACGGCCAGGAGATCACCCGACTCCCCGCCCACCGGCGGGCCCGCCTCGGCCTCGCCCGCACCTTCCAGAAAACCGAGCTCTTCAAGAACATGACCGTCCTCGACAACGTCCGCCTGGGCCGCCACATCCATATGAAGACCAACCTGCTGGAGGCCCTCATCTACTGGGGCCCGGCGGAGCGGGAGGAGTTGGCCCATCGCGCCTTCATCGAGGAAGAGATCCTGGATCTCCTGGAGATCGGCCACCTGAGGCATCGGGTGGTCGGGATGCTCCCCTACGGGCTCCAGAAACGGGTGGACCTCGCCCGGGCTCTGGCCCTCGAGCCCCGCCTGTTGCTCCTCGACGAGCCGATGTCCGGGCTGAACCGCGAAGAAGTGGAGGACATGGCCCGCTTCATCATCGAGATCAACGAGAACCCCCGCTGGGCGGTCACGTGCGTCCTGGTGGAGCACGATATGGGCGTGGTGATGGACCTCTCCCACCGGGTGGCGGTGCTCAACTTCGGCAGCAAGATCGCCGAGGGCCCCCCGGAGGAGATCCAACGCAACCCCGCCGTGATCCAGGCTTACCTTGGGGAGGAGGAAACGGCCCATGCGACGCGGCGGTAAGCGATGCCGGGCGCTGGAGATCGAGATCACCAAGGATCTGACCATCCCCAAGCAATTGATCCGCACCGCCCGGGAATACGGCGACCGCAAGGTCGCCATGCGGGAGAAGGAGTTCGGGATCTGGCGGCCCTACACCTGGGCGGATTACCTGGAGCGGGTCCAGGCCCTGGCCCTCGGGTTCCACCGGCTGGGGCTGGGCCGGGGAGACAAAGTCGCCCTGATCGGCGATAACCGGCCTGAGGGCCTGTGGGCGGAGATGGCCGTCCTGAGCCTGGGAGGCGTGGCCGTCTGGCTCTATCAGGACAGCCTCCCCGATGAGATCGCCTACATCCTGGATCACAGCGACGCCCGCTTCGTGGTCTGCGAGACCCAGGAGGAGGTCGACAAGATCCTGGCGGCGCGGGACCGCTGCCCCCGGATCGAATGGATCTTCTGGGACGACCCCAAGGGGATGCGCAGCTACCGGGATCCGATGCTGATGCCCCTGACGGAGGTCATGCGCCTGGGCCGGGAGGTGGCGCAGGAGCGCCCCGGCCTGTTCGATGAGCTGGTGGCCCAGGGCCACGGGGATGAGATCGCGCTGCTCTTCTACACCTCGGGGACCACCGGGAAGCCCAAGGGGGCGCTCCTCTCCCACTACAACCTCCTCAAGATGGGCCAGAACCTGATGCGGGTGGACCCCTATTACGAGGACGATGAATACGTTTCGTTCCTGCCCTTCGCCTGGATCGGCGAGCAGATGATGTCGGTCTCCAGCGGGATCCTGGCCGGGTTCACCCTGAACTTCCCGGAGGAGCCGGAGACGGCCTGGCACGACCTGCGGGAGATCGCCCCGCACATCATTTTCTCCCCGCCCCGGGTTTGGGAGCAGATGGTCCGGACGATCCAGGTCCTGCATGCGGATTCGCCCTGGTTGAAGCGAAAGGTCTTCGCTTGGGGGATGGCCATCGGCTACCGCCTGGCGGATCGGAAGTTCGCCAAGCAGAAGCCCACCCCACTGGAGCGGCTGCTCGGGTGGCTGGCCTACTGGCTGGTCTTCCGGCCGGTGCGGGATCGCCTGGGGCTGAGCCGGGTGCGCTATGCCTACACCGGAGGGGCCGCCATGGGGCCGGATCATTTCCGCTTCTATCACGCCCTGGGGGTGAACCTCAAGCAGATCTACGGCCAGACGGAGATCGCCGGGATCTCCGTGCTCCACCGGGATGGGGACATCAAGTTCGATACGGTCGGCAAGCCGATCCCCGAGACGGAGATCCGCATCGCCCCCGATGGGGAGATCCTCGCCCGGAGCCCATGCGTTTTCCAGGGTTATTACAAAAACCCCGAGGCGACCGCGGAGGCGCTGCGGGACGGATGGCTGCACTCCGGGGATCGGGGGTTCATCGATGAGGACGGGCACCTGGTGGTCTTCGACCGCTCGAAGGACGTGATGACGCTGCGCGACGGCCGGCCCTTCTCGCCGCAATACATCGAGACCCGCCTGAAGTTCAGCCCTTACATCAAAGACGCCTGGGTGATCGGCCACGAGCTGCCCTACGTCACCACCGTGATCTGCATCGACTACAACGTGGTCGGCAAGTGGGCGGAAGCCCGGCGCATCCCTTACACCAGCTATCAGGAGCTCTCCCAGAAGCCGGAGGTCTACGACCTGGTGGCTGATCAGATCCGCCGTGTAAACCTGAGCCTGCCGGAGCCCGCCCGGATCGTCCGCTTCGTGAACCTGTTCAAGGAGTTCGATGCCGACGATCAGGAGCTCACCCGCACCCGCAAGCTCCGCCGCGCCTTCCTGATGCAGCGCTATCGCCCCATCGTCCAGGCCCTCTATGACCCCTCCGCCCACGAGGTCCGCTTCGAGACCACCATCACCTACGAGGACGGCACCGTGAACTCCATCCAGGCGGACCTGCGGATAATGGATCTGGAGCCCATCCCGGTGACCGTGCCTTCGGAGGGCGTGCGGGTCCTGGTGCCCCAGCAGGCGGAGGAGTGAGCGCGGCCCGGCTTTCGGTCGCCGCAGGGCGTGGCGGTCGGAGTTCCGCGGCGGAGTCCCCGCAGGCCGCAGGGTTTGATCCGAAGGCGCTGATGGGGGAACAGCCCCCAAAGGGATCGCGGCCGATGTTCAGGAGCGGAGAGGATGGAGATCTTCCTCCAGCTGGTGCTCACGGGGATCATGGTGGGCAGCATCTACGCCCTGGTCGCCCTGGGCTGGGTGCTGATTTATAAGTGCTCGGGCGTGCTCAACCTGGCCATGGGGGAGCTGACCCTCATCGGGGCCTACGTGTCCCTCACCTTCTACGAATGGGGGTTCCCTTTCCCCCTGGCCCTCATGGCCACCCTGATCATCGGCGCCATCCTGGGGATGCTCACGGAACGGATCTTCTTGCGGCGCCTGATCGGGGAGCCCGTCCTCACCGTGATCATGGTCACCGTGGGCCTTTCGTTCTTCTTCCGCGGGGTCATCGAGCTGATCTGGGGCACGGATCTCCGGGTGTTCCGCCCCCCCGTCTTCCCATACGAACCGATCCGCCTGGGCCCGGTGGTGATCGGCCAGGTCTATCTCTGGAGCTTCCTCGCGGCCATGGCGCTGCTGGGGGTCCTCGTCGCGTTCTTCCGCTATACCCGATGGGGCCTGGCTATGCAGGCGATGGCGGATGACGAGATGGCGGCGATGGCCCTGGGGATCAGCCCCAAGTTCGTCTACGCCGCCGCCTGGGCCATCGCCTTCATGGCCGCCGGGGTGGGCGGATCGCTGCTGGGGAACATCAACGGCGTCAACATCGCCGTGGGCTACCTGGGCCTCCTGGTGCTCCCCGCGGTGGTCCTGGGCGGGCTGAACTCGATCCCCGGAGCGATCATCGGCGGGATCCTCATCGGGGTCCTCCAGAACCTGGCCGGCGGCTACCTGGATCGGTTCACCCCGGGAGGGGTGAAGGAGATCTTCCCCTTCGCGGTGATGACTTTGGTGCTTCTGATCAAGCCCTACGGCCTCTTCGGCTGGGTGCGGATCGAGCGGGTGTGAGCGGCGGGGGGAGGGAGCGCCATGCGCATGCGCTTGCCCAGCGGGGTGTTTCACCAAGCCTACCGGCAGGACCAGGCTTTCTGGCAGACGGCGTTCGTGAAGCTCCGGATGTGGGGGCTCCTCGTTTTCCTGTTCGGGATCTTCCCGCAGCTCGCCTCCTCTTACTGGCTCTCCCTGGCCAACTTGGTGGGCTACACCATCCTCTCGGCGATGGGGGTGCAGCTGCTGATCGGATACACCGGGCAGGTCACCCTGGGCCACGCCGCCTTCATCGCCGCCGGAGCTTATACCTGCGCCGTTCTGGTGCTGCAATACCACGTCCCCTACCCGCTGGCCTTCCTGGCCGCGATGGTGGTCGCCGGGCTGTGGTCGGTGCTCTTCGGGCTCCCATCGGCCCGGGTGAAGGGCTTCTATCTGATCATGACCACGATGGCCGCCCAGTTCATCACCGTGGACTTCATCATCACCCAATATATCAGCCGCATCGGGGAGCGCGGCCACTCCTTCTCGCTGCCGCCCGGCACCATCGCCATCGGGCCCTGGGTGATCCGGAGCGATCGCGACGTCTACTATCTGATGATCACCCTGGTCGTTCTCTCGGTGCTGGCGATGGCCAACCTGGCGCGCACCCGCATCGGCCGCGCCTGGATGGCCATCCGGGACCACGACATCGCCGCCGAGGCCCTGGGGATCCCCATCGTGGCCTACAAGCTCCTGGCCTTCTTTATGGCGGGCGTCTTCGGCGGGATGGCCGGGGCCTTCTGGATCGCCAACCTCTTCGCCGTCAGCCCCGAACACTTCACCTGGTCGTGGTCCCTCTGGCTGGTCGGGGTGATCCTCATCGGCGGCCTGGGCAGCAATTACGGGACGATCTTCGGCTCCCTCTTCATGACCCTGGTGATGGAGGTCTTGCGGAACCTGGTCGTATGGCTGGCGCCGTTCTTCCCCTCCCTTGAGACTTCCTTTCTGTTTATAAAAGAGGCGGCCTTCGGCCTGGCCATCATCCTCTTCCTGCTTTACGAGCCCAACGGCCTGGCCTACCGCTGGTGGCAGATCAAGAACTACATCCACCTGTGGCCCTTCTCCTACGAGTGATCCGCGAGGGAGGCGCGCTGGCCCGCCCAAGCCGGCTCCCCATGGGCAGGCCTTCCGCGGGATTGCTCGAGAAGGAAACTCGATCCAAGAGGAGGGTGCTATGGGAAAGCGCAAATGGATCGTAGTGGCATGGTGGATCGGAGTGCTGGCCTTGCTCCCCGCCATCATCGGATGCGCCCCTCGGGCGACCCCCGCGGCTCCGGCGCCCGTCGGCGAGATCGTCATCGGGTCCATCAACGACACCACCGGGCCGACCTCCGATGTGGGCAAGGAATACGCCGTCGCGATCCAGGAGGCCATCCGCTGGATCAACGAGCACGGCGGGGTGAACGGCAAGCGGATCCGTCTGATCATGAACGATTACGGCTACCGGATCCCCGAAGCCATCACCCTCTACAAGCGCTACCGCGACATCGACAAAGTGATCGCCGTCCTGGGATGGGGCACCGGCGACACCTCCGCCCTGGCCCCCACCGTCGCCAAGGACCAAATCCCCTACGTCTCCGCCTCCTTCTCCGGGGAGCTCACCGATCCCGCCAAAACCCCCTACAACTTCTTCGCCGCCCCCGATTACTCCACCGGGGCCCGCGGCGCCCTCCTGGCGTGGTATGAGGAGGTCTGGCTGAAGGACGACCGCTTCAAGGCGGAGCGGGAGGCCGGGAAGAAGCCGCGGATCGTGATGTTCTACTCCTTCCCCACCCCCTACAGCAGCGCGCCGATCAAGGCCCTGAAGGAATTCGCCCAGATACTGGGCTTCGAGATCGGGCCGGATCAGGACATCTCCCTGACCGCCCTGGACGCCAAGAGCCAGGTCCTGGCGGCCAAGGAGTTCAACCCCCACGTCATCTGGCACGGGAACACCGTGCAGTCGGTGGCCACCGCCGTCCGCGATGCGAAAGCCCTGGGGCTGGCGGCCGATCACCTGGTCAATACCTGGGGGTTCGGCGAGGAGCTCCTCCGGCTGTTGGGCCCCCAGGCCGAAGGGGTCATGGGGTGGCTGGCCACCGCCCCCTATGGGGCCGACGTGCCCGGCATGGATCGGGTGAGGGAGGCCGCCCAGCGGTATAACCCCGCCCTCAAGGAGCGGACCGTCCGCACCCTCTTTGCCTGGGCCAACGTCACGCTGCTCTTCGAAGCCCTCAAGAAGGCCGACGCCGCCGGCCAGCTGAACGGCCCCGGCATCAAGGCGGCCATCGAGTCCTTCCGGGACCTGGACGTCGGCCTGGGCGTCTCCCCGCTGACCTACACCCCCGACGACCATCGGCCGACCAGCCGGGTGAGCACCTACATCATCCGAAACGGGCAGATCCGACTCCTGAAGACCGTGGATCTGAAGGAGAAGTTCGCCGATCGCTGGCCCGCCTGGAAGGGCTACTGAACGGGGGGGCGCATGGCGTCTGAGGGGGCCTGGCTCCGGGTGAACAACATCGAGGTCCGCTACCACCAGGTGATCCTGGTCCTCAAAGGGGTCTCCCTGGAGGTCCCCCCAGGAGGGATCGTGGCCCTCCTGGGGGCCAACGGCGCGGGCAAGTCCACCACCTTGAAGGCGATCTCCGGCCTCCTCAAGCACGAGGACGGCCAGATCACCGACGGCAGCATCGTGTTCATGGGGGAGCGCATTGACCGCAAATCGGCCGAGGAGATCGCCGCGCTGGGGATCATCCAGGTGCTGGAAGGGCGGCGGGTCTTCGAGCACCTCACCGTCGAGGAGAACCTGCGGGTGGGCGCTCACCAGGGGGACGGGCGGAGCCTCTCGGAGCGGCTGGACATGGTCTATCATTACTTCCCTCACCTGAAGGCCATCCGGAACCGCGTGGCGGGGTTCTGCAGCGGGGGGGAGCAGCAGATGCTGGCCATCGGCCGGGCCCTGATGACCCGCCCCCGGCTCCTGCTCCTGGACGAGCCCTCCCTGGGGCTGGCCCCCCTGATCGTGCGGGAGATCATGGAGATCATCACCCGCCTGAACCGGGAGCAGGGCATCGCCATCCTGCTGGTGGAGCAGAACGCGAAGCTGGCCCTGGAGATCGCCCAGCACGCCTACGTCCTGGAGAACGGCCGCGTGGTCATGGAAGGGCCGGCCGCCGTCCTGCGGGACAACCCGGACATCAAAGAGTTCTACCTCGGGCTGACCGAGCTGGGCGCCCGCAAACGGTTCCGCGAAGCCAAGTGGTATAAACGCCGGAAGCGCTGGCTGACCTGACACCTCGCACGGAAGGAGGCCGCCATGGCGCAAAGGACACGCCGCTGGCTGGGCGGGGTCCTCGCCCTGGGGATCCTCGCCGCGTGTCGTCCGGCTGGAGTCCCTTCGATCCAGGATCCCAAGGTCACCCTGGCCCGGGTCGAGGTGGTGGCCTACTACGCATGGCCGACCCCGGTCCCTACCCCTACCCCGCCGCCGGCCGGAACGCCCACCCCGACCCCTGCTCCGCCCCCGCCGGCCCCCGACCTCCCCCTGGGCCTGGCCTATATTTTCAAGATCGAGAATCCCAACGACGTGACGGTCACGCTGGACCAGCTGAGGTTCACCGCCCAGCTGGAGGCGAAGAAGGATGGGCAAAGCGCCTATTTCGCCGTCCACACGCCAATCGTCGATGAGGACATGAGCATCCCGCCCCGGACCACCAACGAGCTCCGGGTGACGTTCTTCCTCTCTTCGCGCATCGCCATCACCAACCTCGCCGTGACCTCCGGCCACAAATTGAAGGAGATGGGGCTCACCCCGGGCGCCGTGGTCAAGGCCTGGTGGGAAGGGATCGGGGATTACGCCTTCGGGATACGCGCCGCCGAGGGGACGGCGATCTTCCGCACCCCCGCCGGCGACCGGGTGGTGACATTCGAGGGAGAGTTCCGGAAGTAAGCTCCGCCGCGGACGAATGTGTGGGGGTTGGGAGGCGGGCAGACGCTGCCCCCAACCCCCGATGGCCCCCGCCGCTCGGGGGTGAACTCCCGCGCTTCGCCGCCGGCATGGCTTCCCGATGTCCGGTTTGGGAGGCGGGAACCCCGATGGATCCGCTGGCCGCTTACCAGGAACGGCTGTTCCCATCCGTCCAACGGGCCATCCGACGGGCCTACCGGAGCGCCCCGGGCTTCCGGGCCCGGATGGAAACCGCTGGCCTGCGCCCCCGGGATCTCCGAACGCCAGCGGAGCTCCGCCACCTCCCGGTGCTCCGCAAGGACGATCTCCTCCAGCGCCAGCAGGCGGATCCCCCCTTCGGCGGGCTGCTGATGGGCCCGATGGGGCGCCTGCGCCGGATCTTCCAGTCCCCAGGCCCCCTCTACGAGCCCGAGCCCCCGATCCCGGACCCCTGGCGCT
>FWWL01002015.1_pt1 | contig 18867 bp, 23 predicted proteins | sample 2228331 | NCBI WGS metagenome assembly FWWL01 (sample SAMEA103939775, study PRJEB20133) | metagenome
GAACGCCTGCGCGACCCCTCCCACGCCCGAATGCTCTCCCAAACCGAACTGATCAAGCTCATCGAGAGCACAGGGCTGCGCGTCTGCGAAGCCCACATCCAGACCCGTGACCGCACCTACGATGAATGGATGGAGGTCATCAACGAGCCGATTCGCACAGCGAACTTAAAGATAGTCATGGAAGAGCTAGCGCGGGCGGGGGTGAGCGCCGGCCTGAGATTGCGCATAGAAAGAGACACTCTCTGGCTGACGCACACCACGGCGCTCATCAAAGCACTGAAATAATCACTCATAGCGGAGAGCTTCGATAGGGTCGACCTGAGCGGCTTGCCAGGCAGGGTAGAGCCCGCTGAGGACCCCCACGGCTACCCCCGTGAGCACCGCGATCAGGTACCAATCGGGCACAAAGACGAAGGGGATCTCGCGCAACCCCTGCGCTAACGCCACCGTCAGCTTGACAAACCACACCGAAAGGAACATCCCCAAGAGCACCCCCAACCCCGCTCCAACCAGACAGATCAGAACCGATTCGGTGAGGAAGAGCTTCAGCACAGCCCCGCGCGTCGCCCCTGTCGCCTTCATTACGCCGATCTCGCGCGTCCGCTCCTTGACCGTGATCAGCATAATGTTCATCACGCCGATCATCCCCACAAGCAGGGCGACTAACGCAATCGCCCCCAAAAACGCCGTAAACTGCAAAAAATTCTTCTTGATCTCGTTAATGATCTCTTCGAGCGTGTTGATCTCGATCTTCTTCTCTTCACCAAGGAGCTTGCGCGCGTCGGAAGAGTGGGGGTTGTGAAAATATTCTTCGACGGCTTTTTTCACGGCGCCCAGCTGCCCCAGGTCAGAGACGCTCAGGATGACACCAGCGTAAACAGCAACCTCGATACCATCTATAGTTTCGGTGAAGCCCTGATAGTCAGGGCTGACGTAACATGCCGTCCCGCTGATGAATTGGGAATCCTTCACAATGCCTACGATCTGGAGCTCGTCTTCGCTCAATTGGCCGTCAGCACTGAGAAAGCGCAACTTGAGCCTTTGCCCCATGATGCGCGACACGAGCGCGGGCTTTGTCGCTGGGCTCTTGCACTCCTCTTTCAAGGCTTCATCGTTCTCGGAGATATGGCGCTCTTCAGCTAATAGGCGCCTGCAGATGATCTCAGCAATACGCGCACCAATGACGATCTCGCCCTTGGCTTGGACGCTGCGACCGGCATCGAGGGGGATCAACTCTCTGCTCGTCGTGATGCGCGTGGAGGCATCGAGCAGCCGACGGCCTTGAAAGTACAGGGCATCGCCCCGCACCCGCCCGATGACATCGGCGGTCTTCACCCCTGGGATCTTTCTGAGCTGTTCGACGTCGCGTTGGGAGAAGACCTGGGCCGTGCCAAAGAGCCCCGCGCTCCCCTCGACGTTCACTGTGATCATATTCGCTCGCAAGAGATCCTTCGTGAGCGTATCCAAGAGCGCGTCTTGCAACCCCGTGGTCATGGTGACAATAGCGATCACCGCGGCGATCCCGATGGTCACGCTTAAGACCGCCAAGGCGCTGCGCAGCTTGTGCGCGCGGATGTTCGTCCAGCTCAGTTTCAAAGCTTCGCTAAAGCTCATAGTCTCTCGTCTCCGACGATCTTGCCGTCTAAGAGCTTGAGGATGCGCCGCGCGTGCGAGGCGACCGTCGCGTCGTGCGTCACCACGACGATGGTCCGACCGCCCTTGTGCAGCTCGACGAAGAGATCTAAGATCGCTTGGCCTGTCTTGGTGTCGAGATTGCCTGTGGGCTCGTCGGCTAGGATAATCTTAGGGTCGTTCGCGAGAGCTCTGGCGATAGCGACGCGCTGGCGCTCGCCCCCTGAGAGTTCGCTGGGTAGATGGTGGAGCCTTGCCCCCAGCCCCACGCTCTCTAAGAGCTGCGCGGCGCGACGCTGGCGCTCCCGCGGCGAAAGATTCCCCACAAACGTCATGGGCAACATGACATTGGCCAGCGCTGTAATCCGCGGGATGAGATTGAACGTCTGGAAGACAAAGCCAATCTGGGAACCACGCAATCGCGCCAATTGACGATCGCTCAAACGCGATATGTCCGTGCCGTTAATCGAGATCACTCCTGAGGTGGGCTTATCGAGACACCCGATGAGATTCATTAGAGTGCTCTTGCCCGATCCCGACGGCCCCATGATCGCCACGAATTCCCCCTCATCGATAGAGAAGCTTACGTCGTCAAGCGCGGTGACGTGCACCTTCCCCATGGGATAGATCTTGCTGACGTTCTGCGCAGAGACGATAGTCCCCATAGCTATTTGAGCACTTCGAAGCCCTCGGGAAAGAGATCGTGGCGATACCCAACCAGGCGCGTCGTCGCTGTCTCCCCCGTGAACCCCCACAAAACCCCATCAGCAGATGAGAACAATTCGAGCTGAAAATCCCCATCGGCACGCTTGATGCTCGCGTGCTGGGCATCTGCTATCTTCGCGCCACTCTTGATCTTGACGGGGGCGAGGCGCTCCACCGTCAGCTCAACGAGGGGCTTTTCAATGTTTGTCGGATCGAGCGCAAGAAAAGTTCTCTTTTGTTCTTTCATCTTCAGCGCGATGATCTTCTGGATGACTATCAGCTGCCCAGCGGCAATCCCCGTGGTGACGAACTCGTCTTCTAGAATAACCTCGCGAGCTTGATTTTGCTCCTTCCCATCGGCGCTCTTAAACTGAAAAGCGATCTTGGCGATCTGGCCATTCACAGTCACAGTCACTGTGAGCTGCCCTCGCGCCGTCTCCGATTGCAAGGAGTATTGGAGCAGCTTCCAGTCCTTGTCCACAGTGATTATCTCGTTAAAGAGCTTATCGGTCTCAAACTGCGAGATGATCTCTTGGGATTTAGCGACGAAATTCGAGGTGATCCTCTGACGGCCTTGATCGAGCCCTTCGATCTTAAAGAGCTCTTCACCGGCGACTTCGACCTTACTGGTTGTCTTACTGATGGTCTGATAGAGAAATTTCCCGGTCTCCGTCTTTTGGGCGATCCCCGCAAGCGCGAAGACAAGCACGAAAGCAAGCGTCACGGTGAATAGTCTTCTCACGGCACCCTCCTTAGGAGCTCGAATGTGCTTTTTATTATACCCAAAACGAGCGGGCTTTGGACAGATAGGGCGAAGTCTTCGCACTTAAGCGTAGGGATCGAGAAAAAGTTGAGAAAAGGGCTCATTATGCGCAAGGGAAGGCCATTTTTGCCCTTTCCCTGCCCGAAAGTGTCAGAAGTCCAAAAATCGTTGGTATTATAGGGCTGACTGAAGAAGGGATGCACTCATCACCTCCTTGAGCAGAGGGCTTGGCCCGCGCATGGTGCATCCGAGAGCAGGCCCGCAAGGGCTTGCCGGCGGTCCAGGGTTTTGCCCGCACCCCCGCGGGATTTTTCCCCAGATCGCTAAGGAAGCGGTTCGAATCCGTATGGGTCAAGCCCTCTCCTCCTTCTTGTTGACACCAGTGAGAACAGATGCTACAATTTCACGCGAGGGAAAAACGATACAGACAAAATTTATTTGAGGAGGAGACTCTTCTTCTATGCAGGAGGCGTTCGAGTATCTAGAGGCAGGGCACGGCCCCACAGTCACGCTCCTTCACGGGCTCTTCGGTGGGCCATCCAATTGGTCTGAGGTCATACCCCTCTTAGCCCACGATTTTCATGTCTTAGCCCCAAAGTTTCCCCTCGATGGCTCTGTCCCTATCACCTCCTTGCAGCCATTGACCGAGTTCGTGCGAGAATTTTTAGAGTATAAAAGAATAGAAAAGACGGCGCTGTGTGGCAATTCCTTGGGGGGCCAGGTCGCCCTCGATTTCTGCCTCAAACACCCTCAACGTGTGACAAAATTAATCCTAGCAGGCAGCGCCGGGCTCTATGAGCGCCACCTCTCCGACGGCTCCCTGCCCAAACCCAATAGAGAATTTATCCGCGAGCAAGCCGAAAAAGTCTTCTTCGACAAGCGCCATATCAATGACGAACTCGTCGAACAGATCTATCAACAGCTGCAAGATCGCCGATACGTGCGCTTTCTCATCCGCGTGGCCAAAGTGACCCGAGACTACCGCATGGACGACGAACTGGCAAAAGTCCGAGTGCCGACATTGCTCATCTGGGGGGCACAGGACGAAGTTACCCCTCCAAGCGTAGCTTATCAATTCCATCAGCATCTCCCCTTGGCTCAGTTGGTCTTCTTCGACCGGTGTGGGCACGCCCCGCCCATCGAGCACCCTGAGAGATTCAGCCAGACGGTGCGGGAGTTTCTCACACAATCGCTTACTCCTGCTCAGGAGTTGCTGTGAGGGCGATGGCTCGATAAGCTGAAGGGATGCGCATCATAGGTGGCCGTCTGGGCGGACGCTCCCTGATCGAGCCGACACCGCAGATGAAGCGCTTTCTGCGCCCGATGCGCGAGGCGGTGCGCGCCGCGCTCTTCGATATCCTCGGCGATGCCGTCATCAACGCGCGCTTTCTCGATCTCTTCGCAGGCACAGGCAGTGTCGGTATAGAAGCCCTCAGCCGCGGCGCTCAGTATGCTGCCTTCGTCGACATCTCTGAGCAAGCCTGCCAGATCATTCAAGAGAACCTCAAGAGTCTCACTCTAGAGAAGCAAGCCAGCGTCTATCAATTAGACGTATTCAGAGCGATTGAGCTCTTTGCTCGCCAAAGAGAAAAGTTTGATCTGGTCTTCATCGGGCCGCCCTATGGGAAAGGGTTGGCCCATAAGACCCTCGCCCATCTAGCTCAGTATTCTATACTCTCGCCGGGGGCTCTCGTCGTGACCGAGATCTTCAAGAAAGAGATAATTCGGACAGAGTACGGTCCTTTGCACTCCTTCGATGAGCGCATCTACGGGGACAATCGCCTCTGGTTTTACCGCTGGAAGGCTCTGGAGTAAAATACTTGACACAAGGAGGAGATGACAGATGAAGCGAGAGGTCGTTATCGTGCTGGCGTCCGTGATCTCTCTGGTGGCCTTAGTCATCGGGGTGCAGCTGCTGTGGCAGACGGCCCAGAGCCAACCGACGATCCCCAATGAGCTCGTTATCCGGCCCTTCATCGAGATCAAGTTTGAGTCGCCCTCGGACTGGAAGAGTGAAATGCGTGGGGGATGCATAGCGTATATCCCCAAAGGGGGGCGCGTCGCCAAGGTGACGGTGACGCGGCCCGATGGCAGCCGCCCAGAACATCAAGTAGCTTCGACGGGTTCGGTCACCGTCTGCGAGAACATCGTACACGTCGACACGGTGGGGCGGGGATTCTAGGAGATGAGGCCCATGAATCGGCTCTTTGTTTTAATAAGCATTGTCGTGCTAGCGCTCATTGGCGCGGTGCTGTTTTACACTACACAAGTCCACACGACTAGCGGAGGCCCCGCACGCGTCGTTCAGGTTTCAGAAGATGTCCCCATTTACGGCTACAAGATCGTCAAGGTCTTTCCCCATGACCCTCAGGCGTTCACCCAAGGGCTGGTCTACTACAAAGAGAATATTCTCTATGAAGGGACAGGGATGTGGGGAGAGTCTTCCCTGCGCAAGGTCGATCTAGAGACGGGCACAGTCTTGCAGATCTATCGGCTGCCCCCGGAGCTCTTCGGGGAAGGCATCACCATCTGGGAGGACAAGATCATCCAATTGACCTGGCAGCATCGCCGGGGGTTCGTCTACGACCGCGAGACGTTCACTCTTCTGAAAGAGTTCTCTTACCCCACCGAAGGGTGGGGAATTACCCACGATGGAAGCCGTCTCATCATGAGCGACGGCTCCGCGACGCTTTTTATCTGGGACCCGGAGACCTTCCACGAGATCGGGCGCATCGAGGTGCGCGATGAGCACGGCCCCGTTGTGCGCCTCAACGAGCTGGAGTACATCAACGGGTTGATTTATGCTAATGTCTGGCAGACGGATCGCATTGCTATTATTCAGCCGGAGACAGGACGCGTCGTGGGCTGGATCGATCTCACAGGGCTGCTCAAACCCGAGGACCGCTCTTCGAGGGTCGACGTGCTCAATGGGATCGCCTACGACGCTCAGGGCGACCGGCTCTTCGTGACCGGAAAGTATTGGCCGAAGCTCTTTCAGATTCAGTTGACAAAGCCATAAAAATTCTCATCGTCTCTTCGACCAACGGGCGACGACCTGACCGCAGTGCGGGCAGTACGTCACCGCGCCGCGATAGAAGCTCTTACAGTGTGGGCATTGATGGTATTCGTTACTCTTCAGGCGAGCGAGTATAAAATAGCGCGCCCCCAAGAGCAACAGCCCACCTACGATCAGCGCGACTAATAAGAAACGCCAGCTCATCACCCAGATCATACATAACTGAGCTCCGTCTCTCAAGGGATCAATGACTATGTCTGCTAACTGGGGTGACCAATTTCCCGCAAAGCCGCTCCCGCGTCTGGGCAACGCGCAAATTCCCCCGACATGCGCTCTTCTGTCATAGCTGGCCTTGTCAGTCGCGCCGCGCCGAGCACAAAACTCCCTTGAACTCAGAGATTACTCCCCCGTGAGGGGTGCCGCCCCAACTTGACAACCCCCGGCGATCTCTGCTATGCTCTGGATACCTACCGGCACCAGGGGTTAGCGAACAATGCGATCAGAAGCTGTTTTGCGGGAACCTACGCCCTCTGTTGCTGTCCCGACACTGCGGCTTGATTACACCTTCGAGCGGTTCATCCGCAATCGGGGCAACAGGCTCGCCTATGCTGCTGCTCTCGCCGTTGCTGAAAACCCCGCGCGCGCCTATAACCCGCTCTTCATCCACAGCGCATCGGGCCTGGGAAAGACCCATCTGCTCCACGCCATCGGCAACGAAGCGAGTCAGCGCCATCAGTGGCTCAAAGTGCTCTATGTCACCTGTGAACGATTCGCGACGGAGTTCTATCGCGCTCTGCACGAGGGCAAGACCGCGCAGTTCCGCAAGATCTATCGCACCGTAGATATTCTCTTATTAGACGACGTGCACTTCTTGCGGGAGAAAGCGGCCACGCAAGAAGAACTCTTCCACACGTTTAACGATCTCTACCATCACGGCAAACAGATTGTGCTGACGTCGGATCGTCCGCCGGAGGAGCTACCGCATCTTCAAGAAGGACTGATCTCGCGGTTTCGCTGGGGGCTGGTCGCTGATATTCAGCCCCCAGACTTTGAGAGCCGGCTCGCCATATTGCGCGCCAAGGCCGCGGAGCTCCACCTCGATATCCCCACGGCAACGCTAGAGCTGATCGCTGGGCGCATTCGTTCGAGCGTGCGCGCCCTCGAAGGCGCCCTCGTCCGCCTCGCCGCGACCGCTGCCCTCAATGGGCAGGAGCTCTCACCCGACGCGCTCACGGAGCTGCTCCCCCCTGAGAGACCTCAGCCCACTGTTCTAACGCCGGAGATGATCAAGCACGAGGTCGCACGATACTATCAGATCTCTGTAGCAGACTTGGAGGGGACCAGCCGCGAGCGGCGCGTCGTGTGTGCTCGCCAAATCGCGATCTACTTGGCCCGTGAACTGACGGAGCACTCCTTCCCCGCCCTGGGCGTGATCTTCGGCGGGCGCGATCACAGCACGATCATGCACGCCTATCGCAAAGCCAAAGCTCTCGCCGAAAGCCCGCTCTTCTCCGGCGAGATCACCCACTTAAAAGCGAAGCTGCTCGCCTTGACAGGCCGCTCAGAGTAAAATATCTTCAGGATGAAGATTGAGCGCCTTGCGCTGTACAACTTTCGCAATCTTGCTCCCGTCGAGCTCGTGCCCGCCAGCGGGCTCAATCTCATTATCGGCCCCAACGCCGCGGGCAAGAGCAACCTCTGCGAGGCGATCTACTACGGCGCACGAGGCTGGCTGCTCAAGGGCGAGCGCCAACGCGACGTGATCGCCTGGGGCCAAGACGAAACGTCCCTAGAATTTTCCGTCAACGGCGATGAGATTCGCATCCATCTCAATGGGAGGGCACGGGCCAAAACGATCGAGCTCAATCGAGAGAAGAAGAGCCAGAGCGAACTGAGCGCGCGCCTGCGCGCCCTGCTCTTCACCCCAGACGAATTGCAGATTATCAAAGGGCGCCCCGACCAGCGCCGCCGCTTCCTCGATAGAAGCATAGCAGATCTCTCCCGAGAATATCGCCATGTGCTCCTGGAGTACGACCAAGTCTTGCAGCGCAAGAACGCCCTGCTGCGCCGGGGCCATCCCGATCTCGAAGTCCTCGAAGTCTTCAATCAAGAGCTGATAGACCGCGGCAGCTGGCTCATCCGAAAAAGACTCAGTTATATACAAGAATTGAACAAGACGCTCTCAGCGCACTACCGAGCGATCTGCGGGCGGGAGAGCGAGCTGGTGTTAGTCTATGAAGGGCCAACGGCACCACTTGCCCAACTCATCAAGCGCTTCACCCCGGAGGAGATTCGGCGGGGCATGGCGCTGATCGGTCCCCATCGCGACGACCTGCGCTTTGAGCTCAACGGGCGCAATCTGCGACGGTTCGGCTCCCAAGGGGAGCAGAAGTCGGCCCTCTGTGCCCTCTTATTAGCCCAGCTCGACTTGCACTATCAGCGCTTCAGTGATTACCCCGTCTTTATCTTGGACGACGTGCTCTCGGAATTAGATACCGAGCGGCTCCACAGGTTGCTCGAGCTTTTACCCAAGAATATCCAGATATTTCTTACGCACACCATCACGGATATCAGCGAACTGCACCCAGATGTGCGCGCGGCGGCGCAGCGGATCTTCTCACTTCAAGATGGCAAGCTCTCGGTGATCGCATGATCGAAACAGCACTGATCGAGAAGATCTTGGGCAAATACGGCCTGCTCGAGCAGTATCGCGAGCAGGAGCCAGCGCTCCTGTGGGAGCGGGTCGTCGGCGACAAGATCGCGCGGCTGGCCCGGCCAATCTGGGTGCACAAAGGCGTGCTCTTCGTGGCCGTGCCCAACCACATCGTCCAGCACGAATTCACCGCAATGCGAGAACAGTTCAAGAAAAAGCTCAATACAGAGCTAGGAGCCGAGCGCGTGAAAGAGATCCGCTTCCGCGTGGAGAACTTCCCCAAGTCCCGCCCGGCACTCACGCTCGACCAGATCGAGCTTACCCCTGATGAAGAGCGCCAGATCGAGCAGCTCGCTGATGAGATTTTCGATCAAGCCTTGCGCGCAACAGTAGTGCGCCTGATGAAGACCGCCAAGAGATTAGAGCGAGCGCGACAACAGTTGGGCTGGAAGCCCTGCCCGCGCTGCCAGATGCTCTGTGAAGGGGACTTCTGCCCAAGCTGCGTACAACCGTTTTGAGGGAGTGATCCCTATGAAGATCGGGATTTTCACAGACACGTTCACGCCACAAATCAATGGCGTGACGAGCATCCTCGAAGAGCTCAGCCGCGTGCTAACCCATCAAGGACACGAAGTGTTTATCTTTGCCCCAGCGTACTCCCGCGCCCAGCGGAACGAGAACGGCCATATCTTCCGGTTCCCCGCCCTGACCGCGTATTTTCACAAAGATAGCCGCGTCGTCATCCCCTACGACCGACGGGCGTTTGCCGTCTTTCCCCAGCTTGATGTCATTCACAGTCACACGCCGGTCTCGATGGGGCTGCTCGCTCTGCGGGTCGCCCGAAGATATAATCTTCCCCACGTGCATACATACCATACGCTCTTCACCGAGTATCTGCACTATCTGCCCCGATTGATTCGTCCCAGCCGGCGCATGGCCGAGCGCATCAGCGCGGCATTCTGCAATCGCTGTGACGCCATTACGACACCCTCGCACGCTATGCGAGAAGAACTTCTGCGATACGGCGTCGAGAGGCCCATTTACGTGTTGCCCTTTGGCGTAGATATAGAGCCCTTCGAGCGTCCAGTGCGCACGGACGTACGCGCTGCCTTAGGGCTTGCAGCAGATGAGTTCTTCTTGCTCTACGCGGGGCGTCTGGGCACTGAAAAGAATCTGCACTTTCTGCTTCGGGCGTTTCGGGTGCTTATAGATCGCTGGGCCGGCCCGCAGCCCATACGGCTGGTGCTCGCCGGCGGCGGCCCGCACCTGCCGATCTTCGAAGAGTACTCTCAAGAACTTGGGCTGGCCGAGCGCGTGATCTTCACGGGGTTCATCCCGCGAGAAAAGCTCATAGATTATTATCGTGCTGCGGATCTTTTCGTCTTCGCCTCCAAGACTGAGACTCAAGGGTTAGTCTTAATGGAAGCGATGGCCGCGGGGCTGCCAGCGGTGGCCGTGCGCGCCATGGGCGTGACGGATATAGTCTTTCACGGCGAGACGGGGGTTCTCGTCCCCGAGGATGAGCAGATCTTCGCCCAGACAGTGATCGAGCTCTTGCAAGACCCACAGCGTCGGGAGCATCTGCGAGCGGGCGCCAAGCGCAAGGCCCACCAGATGAGCATCCAGCACTCGGCTATGAGATTGATCGAGATCTTTGAGAACGTACGAGCTTCATCACGGGTATAATATATAGAGTCTCAAATCTGGAGAGCAAAGGAGGCATCATGCGTCACGGTATCGCTCTGATAGGAGCGGTTACGCTCGTCGCTGTCGTCGTGGGGCAGATCGCCCCGCCGGTCTATGTTACTCAATGGGGGCAGCAGGGCAGCAAGGACGGGGAGTTCAACGCCCTTGAAGCTATCGCCGTGGACTCCCAGGGCAATATCTACGTCGCCGATACGGAGAATCACAGGGTGCAGAAGTTCGATGCCAATGGGAAATTCTTGATGAAATGGGGGTCCAAAGGGGTCAACAACGGGCAATTTGAAAGCCCCGGCGGGATCGCCCTCGATAGGGAGGACAACGTCTACGTCGCAGATACGTTCAACCATCGCATTCAGAAATTCGACGCGAAGGGGAATTTCTTGGGGAAGTGGGGAACGCCGTGTGATCTCCAATCGGGCAAGGGCTGCGTCGACCCTGACGGGCCCGGCCCGCTCAAAGTGGGCGACGGGCAGTTTAACCTGCCCATCGGCATCGCCTTCGACAAAGACGGCAACCTCTACGTGACCGATGCGTTCAACCATCGCGTGCAGAAGTTCGATCCCACCGGGAAGTTCTTGGGGAGCTTTGGGGTCTACGGCTCAGGGGATGGCCAGTTTAACATCACAGCGGGCATCGCTCTTGATCAAGACGGCAATCTTTATATTTCAGATAACAAGAACGATCGGGTACAGAAGTTCGACCCTACGGGGAAATTCTTGGGCCAATTCGGCGGTCCCGGCACCGCTGACGCCCAGATGCGTCGGCCGTATCATCTCGCCATAGATAGCGCTCAGCGTATTTACGTAACTGATCAAGGGCATAATCGCATCCAAGTCTTCGATGCTAAGGGGAATCTCCTCACCCTGTGGGGCAAGGAGGGTAGCAAGCCGGGAGAGTTTCAAGCCCCCAAAGGAGTGGCAGTCTATCAGAGTTTTATCTATATCGCCGACTCGGACAACCATCGCATACAGAAGTTCGAGTGGCGCTGAGCAGCTCAGTTGCGATCATACGCGTGCACTGTTAGAATAGCTCTTGTGAGACCGATTATACATGGGACGACCATATTGGCTATCCGATCTGCCCAGGAACGTTGTGCCGTGATTGCTTCGGACGGCCAAGCCACGCTCAATACTGTCGTCATCAAGAGCACTGCCAAGAAGGTTCGCAAAATCTATAACGATCAAGTGCTGGTTGGCTTTGCCGGTGCGACCGCTGACGCGATCACGCTCTTTGAGCGGTTTGAGAACAAGCTCAAGGAGTTCAGCGGAAATCTCAAACGAGCAGCCGTGGAGCTCACCAAGGATTGGCGCACCGATCGCGTGCTGCGACGCTTGGAAGCGATGATGGCTGTCGCCAATGCCGAATCGTTGCTGCTTATCTCCGGCGCTGGTGACGTCGTCGAGCCCGACGACGAGATGATCGGGCTCGGTTCTGGGGGGGCGTACGCGCTCGCGGCAGCGAAAGCCCTGCGCCAAAATACAAAGCTCCCCATCGAAGAGATCGCTCGAAAAGCTCTCGAGATCGCCGGCTCATTGGACATCTACACAAACCAAAATATCTCCATAGAAAAGCTCGAGTGGTGAACGATGGCAGAGATCATAGAGATCAACGCGTTCTCTGAAGAGCATACGAACGCCCAAGAGCTCTCGCCTCGGCAGATCGTTGCCGAGCTCGATAGATATATTGTCGGGCAGGAGGAAGCGAAGCGGGCGGTGGCCATTGCCTTGAGGAACCGGGTGCGCCGGATGCGCGTGCGCGACCCCATTCGAAAAGAGATACTCCCTAAAAATATTCTGATGATCGGCCCCACCGGCGTGGGCAAGACCGAGATCTCTCGACGCTTAGCCAGCTTAGTGAAAGCCCCGTTCTTGAAAGTCGAGGCGACCAAATACACCGAAGTGGGCTACGTGGGGCGTGACGTCGAGTCCATGATTCGCGATCTGGCCGAGGTCAGCGTGCAAATGGTGCGCCAGGAAGCGATCGAGAAGATCAAGCACGAGGCCGAGCGTGCCGTGGAAGAGCGCATCTTGGACGCGCTCGTCGGGGCAGCGCCTGTGGGCGCTGATGAGGAGCGCCATGCTTCTTGGCGGCACACCCGCGAACGCTTCCGAGAGCGGCTCCGCGCAGGCCAGCTAGAAGACTATTACATTGAGATCCGAGTGAAGCGCGAGTCCCCCTTCTCTCAAGTCAACGTCTTCTCCGCGGAGGGCATCGAGCAGATGGGCGTGGACATGAGCGAATTGTTGGAGAAATTCATGCCCCCCGTCTTCATTAATAAGAGGCTCAAAATCAGAGAAGCTCGCGAAGTGCTCTTCAACCAAGAAGCAGACAAGCTCATCAATCACGACGAGATCAAGCGTCAAGCCCTCCAGCGAGCTGAGGAGTTGGGGATCATCTTCATCGACGAGATAGACAAGATCGCTGCGGGAGGCCGCGAAGAGCGCTACGGTCCAGGGGTCTCGCGTCAAGGTGTGCAGCGCGATCTCCTGCCCATCTTAGAGGGGTCAACGGTGCGCACGCGCTACGGCAACCTTCGCACTGATAACATCCTGTTCATCGCTGCCGGCGCGTTCACCATGGCCAAGCCGTCAGATCTCATCCCTGAGCTTCAGGGGCGGTTGCCCATTCGGGTTGAGCTGAAGCCCCTCACGAAAGAAGACTTTCGCAGGATTCTCAAAGAACCCGAAGACGCCCTGACCAAACAATATCAAGCCCTGATGGCCACCGAGGGGCTGCGCCTGGAATTCACAGACGACGCCCTGGATGCAATCGCCGAGATCGCGTTTCAACTCAATGAGCGCCTGGAGAACATCGGGGCACGGCGCCTGCACACCGTGATGGAGAAATTGATGGAAGACATCGCGTTTGAGACGTGCGATCTGCCTGAGCCCAAAACGTTTACGATTGACGCTGCGTATGTGCAAGCAAAACTCAAGGGGATCGTCGAAGACTTAGATTTGAGTCGCTATATCTTATAATAGTTAGTACCCCCTGCTCCAGGAGGCCAGGGTGAGACTCTCCAATGGTGTAGGCGTTGTCTATCTGGGAGCGATCACGGCGTTCATCATCTTCCAGAACGAGCTCTTCATTGAGCTCACTGAGACTTATCCCTATCCGATGGGGTTTGCGAAGATCGCGCTTCTTGCGACGTTTGGAGAGTGTTTGAAACATCGCTTGACGAGCGGGCATTGGATTCCCGATAAGATAGCTATACGGTTTCTCGTCTGGGGAGCATTTGGGTTATGGTTTACTGCAGCGTTCCCGTTTGTTGCCGGTGGAGTTCACGCGATATCGGCCAGTCACTTATGGGTTCCGGCAACGCCGTTTTGGATGAGCGTGTGGATCAATCTGATTGGAGGCTATGCGTTCTTCATGATGTTCACGCACTACTGGCTCGATACGATCATAGCGCGTGGGTTCTACTGGCTGTGGGAAGTTCTTGGCAAACCCCAGACACGTCGCTGGGCCAAGATCGTCTTTGTTTCTCTCATTTTGTTTTGGATTCCTGCCCATACGATAACGTTCTCGTTGCCGCCGGCATGGCGCGTGACCAGTGCTGCGTATCTGTCTATTGCGCTGGGGGTTATTCTGTCGTTTGCAGCCAAGCGAGCTTGAACGCATCAATCCTAAAAGAGAGATGAGATATGAACTCGCGAGCTAAGACACTCAGTTTAACGTTAGCTGGAGCCAGTATAGGGGGAGTTATATACTATTTCGTTTTTGGTGTCACAGCAAGCATATATATAGCTTGGGTATCTATGATCCTGGCTTGGACGATAATAATCTTTAGCATGGCCGTGTATCTATCCAAGATACAGGCCACACAAGCAGCTCTTCTGATATCATTCTTGCTAGCCGTAGGCTCCTTCATAGCAAGCGCGTTTCATGATACCCTTATAGCTTGGATCTTTCTCATAGTTGCTGTTGTGAGCCTTCCTATCACAGTGGCTTTAGTCAGACGCCTCAGCTCAACTGCACAAGAAGACCACAGCGTGCCCGGTACAAAAGAAGGGCTAGGAACAGTTGTACCTTTGAGGTGGATATCGCTGGGAACAACAATTGTGGCAGTTACAGGCGTAGGATATCTTGGATGGCGTGTTTGGCCTAGAGTATCTGCGAATGTCTTGATACTCGCCACAATCTTGTTGATTGTCCTAACTACATTCAGCATATTCATCAAGCGAGCAGACAAAAGTCCAGAGCGCTGGCTTTCTATGGAGGGCGTGTTCGCTCTGTCTGGCCTCCTGAATGAGCTACTTTTCCCAGCCTTTTTAGCTCTGCTGCTGCTTAATATCGCAATAAAATAACTCACGACGCAGCGTTAAATCGATTCATCACCGTCTCGATATCTGCCTGAATGAAGCATTCTATCGCGTCGGCAGCACGCGCCAGGATCTCCGGCAATCTCGCTTGCTCTTCTTGGGTAAACTCCCCCAAGACATAGTCGACTAAGTCTGACAAGCGCTGATCGGTGCCGATCCCGATGCGCAGCCGGGGAATCTCTTCGGTCTGGAGCTCTTCAAGGACCGACTGCATCCCATGATGCCCCCCAGCACTCCCGCCCCTGCGCGCCCGCAACTTCCCAAACGGAATCGCATAGTCATCGTAGACAACCAGACACTCTTGTGGTGTCACGGGGTAGCGCTCACAGATCTCTCTCACGGCGACCCCGCTCACGTTCATATAGACCAACGGCTCAACTACGAGAGCAAGATCACCCAAACGATAGACGACTGAGAAGTCATGCTCGATTTTGTCTATCTGAGCACAGCGTTGCAGGAACGAGCGCACGGCCAGACGGCCCATATTGTGGCGCGTGCGCTCGTAGGCTCTTCCCGGATTGCCTAAGCCAACAACGGCCTTCACAGGGATTATTTCTTGGCCTTCTCCTTGCCCTTCTCAGAAGGCTCCGCTGGAGCAGCTGGGGCTGCCGGAGCGGCAGGGGCCACCCCTGGCGCTGCGCCTGCCCCTGGCACAGCCGCACCCTCAACACCCGGCACGGCCGCCACTACAGCCTCCTCCTTGCGCGGCGCAACAACTGTTACGAGTGTCGCCTCCCCAGGTGTCAGCACGCGCACGCCCTCAAGCTTCAGCTCATTCACATGCACAGCTTGCCCGATGCCCAGCTCAGTGACATCGATCTCAATAACCTCGGGGATCTGCTCCATCGCCCCTTGTACTTTGACGACATCGCGGAGCACCTGCAGGACGCCGCCCTCCTTGCGCCCCTTCGCCTCACCACGAAGCCGGATTGGGACTTCGACCGTCACCGGCCGATCCGGCGCCGGATGATAGAGATCTATATGAATGACGCGATCCGTCAACGGATCGTATTGGATCTCTTTGATGAACGCAGGGAGCTTCTTGCCGTCCAGCTCCACGGTGATCCGGGAGCTGCGAGTGATACGAGCGAGCAGCCTCTCCAACTCCTTGGCGTTCACCGCGATGGGTTGGTTGATCTCATGCCCATAGAGCACGCCTGGGATTCGCCCTTGGCGACGGAGCATACGTGGATTGGGCTTGCTCCCCCGCGGCTCCGCTTTGATCGTGTAGTCCATAGATGCTCTCCTCCCTTGTCGCTTGGCTGAATTCTCTAATAATGCGGAAACATCTCGCTGACCGATTCTTCAGCGTGAATACGCTTGATCGTCTCGGCGAGCAGCACCCCCACGGAGATGGCCTCGATCTTGGGGCTAGAAGGCACAGGGATCGTGTTGGTCACGATCACCCTTTTCACAGGCGACGCCTCGAGCTTGCGCACGGCATCGCCCGCAAAGACGCCATGGGTGAATGCTGCCATGACCTCACGCGCCCCAAACTCCAAGAGCAAATTCGCAGCTTCTATCACCGTCCCGCCGGTGGCAAGAATATCGTCGATCAGAATAGCGCGCTTGCCCTTCACCTCGCCGATGATGTTGAGCGCCCGCACCTCTGTGGGGCTGACCCGGCTCTTCTCGACGATAGCTAAGGGCAGTTCGAGCTGCTCAGCGACGGCGCGGGCCCGCTTGGCCGCCCCAACATCAGGGGCGACGATCACCGTATTCTCGAGATTCTGATGGCGAAAATAATCAGCTAATATGGGGTCTCCACGGAGATTGTCCACGGGGATATCAAAGAACCCCTGGATCTGACCGGCAGGCAGATCGAGCGTTAAGACTCGGTCTGCCCCCGCAGTGACGATCATATTAGCGACCAATTTCGCGCTAATGGGCACGCGCCCGATATGCTTTCTGTCTTGGCGGGCGTAGCCGTAGTAGGGAATGACTGCTGTGACGCGCTGGGCGGAGGCGCGCTTGAGAGCGTCAATAATCAACAGAAGCTCCATGAGATTGTCGTTCACCGGGGGACAGGTGGACTGTATGACGCAGACATCTGCGCCACGGACGGTCTCTTTGATGTGCACGCTGATCTCGCCGTCAGGGAATCTCCCGATGTCGGCGTCTGTGAGCTTGATCCCCAAATGCTCGCTAATCTCGCGCGCCAGGGCGCGATTGGCGTTCCCCGCGACTAATTTCAATTCACCTTGCACGCTGCCTGCCTCCCTGTCCGAAAAAAAGCGCACTCCAAAACAATCAAGTTGGATAGATTACTATAGCATATTCAGGGGATATGTGCAATGAGCCGATGGATCTCTTCGAGAGGGCGCTTGTGCCGGGTATAGATGATCGAGTGCATGGAGCCGCCGCCGTCACCAGGAAAGCGCGGGATGATATGCACATGGAGATGGGGGACGGCTTGACCGGCGGCCCGCCCGTCGTTGAACCCGATATTTAGCGCTGGAGCGCCCAAGGCGCGGACGATCTGCTCCGAGACTTTTTGAACTGTTTGAAAAAGCTTGCCCGTGAGCTCTGGGGGCAGCTCCGCAAGGCGCTCCGCGTGGAGCTTGGGAATGACCAGGGTGTGCCCGTCGGTCATGGGGTGGATATCGAGAAACGCCAGGGTCTCCAAGTCTTCGTAGATTTTGTACGCCGAGAGCTCTCCGCGCACGATCCGACAGAAGACGCAGTCCACCGTCTCACCCCTTAAGATGCACTTCAGCGAACGTATGTTTGCCCAGGCGCACCAGCGCTCCGTCCCTCACGAGCACATGTTGGGTGAGCTGCGCGATCTTGACCCCATCGAGCTCGACCGCCCCTTGCTCGATCAAGCGCTTGGCCTCAGAGCGGCTCTTAGTCAAGGGCGCGACTAAGTCTACGATCCAGACGGTGCCATCGGGTTTGAGCAGCTTCTTGTCAAGATAGAGCTTGGGCACATCTCTGGGGCGCTCTTTGCGGGCGAAGACCCGCTCGAATTCTTCAAGAGCCGCGTCTGCGGCCTCTTTCGAGTGATACCGCGCTACAACGGCGTGAGCCATCTTCTGTTTTTGCTCTTTGGGATGGAGCTTTGTGAGCTCTTCCCAATCCAAATCCGTGAGCAGCTTCACGTATTTCTCTAAGAGCGCATCGGGGATAGACATCAATTTCCCGAACATCTCGTTGGGGGGTTCGGTGATCCCGACGTAGTTCCCGTGGCTCTTGCTCATCTTCTTCACGCCATCGAGCCCTTCGAGCAGGGGCATGATGAAACAGACTTGGGGCTCTTGGCCGTAGCGCTCCTGCAGGGCGCGGCCGGTGAGCAGATTGAAGAGCTGATCGGTGCCGCCCAGCTCGACGTCGGCGTGGATAGCCACGGAGTCGTAGCCCTGGGCCAAGGGGTAGAGAAACTCGACGATGCTGATGGGATTACCAGACTGAAAGCGCTTGGCAAAATCATCGCGCTCGAGCATCGCTGCAACGGTATACTTAGAAGCGAGTTCCAAGAGCTTAGCGAAGTCCATCTTCTCCAGCCATTCGGAGTTATAGCGAAACTCTGTGCGGGCAGGATCTAAGATTTTGAGGGCTTGCTCCTTGTACCAACGCATATTCTGTTCGACTTCTTCTTTGGAGAGCATCTTGCGTTGGCTGGCGCGCCCGGAGGGATCGCCGATGCGGGCTGTAAAATCGCCGACAATCAAGACCGCTGTGTGCCCCAGGTCTTGGAAATCGCGCAATTTTTGCAATACGATGCCGATCCCGATGTGAATATCGGGGCTGGTGGGATCGACGCCGAGCTTCACGCGCAAGGGTTTTCGCGTGCGCTCGGCGCGTTCGAGCTTTTGGGCCAGCTCCGCTTCGGGGATGATCGCTTCGGCGCGGCGCTTAAGCACTTTGAGCTGTTCTTCAATGGACAGACGTGTCATACGGGGTGAGTTTAGCGCAGGGTGAGAGGAGATGCAACTCTACTGATGAAGTCTCCGGTTTGTCTATGAGCCAGCTTAAGTTTCTTCTTAATCTAGATTAAGTTCGAGCTTAATCTAGCTTAAGTTCAATCTTAAGCAAGCCGAAGTTGTTTCTTAATCTAGATTATGGTCAGGGG
>FWWL01005749.1_pt1 | contig 18860 bp, 15 predicted proteins | sample 2228331 | NCBI WGS metagenome assembly FWWL01 (sample SAMEA103939775, study PRJEB20133) | metagenome
ATATGCTCCCGAGATAGGCGGTTCTCAAGGCGGCGTCAAGCGACATCTCACCGCGCCTTACGCCTCATCCCGCGCTGCCGGTCGCGCAGAAATGCGCAAAAGCTGCCTGCGGTGGCGCCAGGCTGCATGCGCAATTACGCCGAGATAGAGCAGACACGCGAGGATCGGCACAGCCCAGGTGCGCATCAAAAGCACCCCCACCACGATCGCAACGCCCGGAAACAAAAGCGGCGCATGCTCGCGCCGAATGCGCAAGCCCTTCGGTGAGGGCGTTGGCAAGCGCGAGATCATGAGCAAGCCGACAAAGATCAACCAAAGCACAATCGGCCAGTCCCAAGCAGTGAGCGTCCAGCCAAAGGCCAGGGCCGAAAACAGCGGCAAAAGCCCCAGCATCGCCCCGGCTGGAGCGGGCACGCCAACAAAGAACGCACGGCCAGGCGGTGGGGGCAGGGCGCGGCTGACGTTGAACCGGGCAAGGCGCAAACAACAGCACAGCACAAAGACCAAGACCGCAAGCCACCCCGGACCAGGCAAATCAGCGAAGGCGAAGCGATAGAGAATCAGCGCCGGTGCGACGCCAAAGCAAACAAAATCTGAAAGCGAATCGAGTTCGGCGCCAAAGTGGCTTTGCGCATTGAGCCGCCGCGCGAGCAACCCATCCATCCCGTCAATCAAGGCGGCAAGAACGATGAGAGCAGCTGCCAAATCGAACCGCCCAGCAAGCGCAAAGCGGATCGCCGTGAGCCCCGCACAAAGCCCTGTGAGCGTGAGCAAATTGGGCGCGAAATCAATCAGCGGCAGGCTCGGCGGGCGCGGGACAATCCCTTTGCGGCGGGGCGGCTTACGCGCGGGCTCGAGGGGCTCGGCCTCCTCGTCAGCGCTTCTCTTAAGCGCAAGCGGTTCTGTCCGTGCCAGCGCGACTGGTTTGGAGAGGGGCTCAAGCGCTTGGTCTGGTCTTGGCGCGGGGGCCGGGATGGAGGTTCTCGGTGCGGCTTCGTGGATGGGTCTTTCTGTGCTAGGGGGCGGTTGGTCTTTGGCAAAAGGGTTGCTTTGGTTCACCCCTGCGGTTGCGAAGGATCCCGCTTGTGCACGTGACCGCAGGGGATGCGCAGCCTCGTGGGGCCCCGCCTCCTCCGCAAGCTCTCGCGCGCCCCTCGGCCCCACGCCCATGTGCCGCATCTCGGGGTGCCCCGTGCCCTCGTGCTCGCTTTTGTCCCCTGTGCGCCCGCTTTTGCGGTTCATCGCGCGATGCCCTTGCGTTGGCGCTCGTCGGATAAAAGATCGGCAATCACCGTCTCTCCGGCAATGGTCCTTTGCCCGAGAACGACCAAGGGCGCAACGCCCGGGGGAAGATAAACATCAACACGGCTGCCAAAGCGGATCAGCCCAAAGCGCGCACCTGTGGGCAAGTGATCGCCGACGCGGGCATGGCACAAAATCCGCCGTGCAACCAAGCCGGCAATTTGCACCACCGCAAGTTTGCGCCCATCCGCAAGCCTGAGGACAAGACCGTTGCGCTCATTGTCTTCGCTGGCTTTATCGAGCGACGCGTTTAAGAATTTTCCGGGCCGATACACAATGGCCTCAACCGAGCTTTCAATCGGGATCCGATTGATGTGACAATCGAAAACATTCATGAACACGCAAACGCGTGGCCGCGGCTCATTGCCAAGGCCGAGTTCTGCTGGTGGAATGGCGTGATCGACGCACGAGACCACCCCATCGGCCGCGCTGACCATCAGCCCCGCACGATCTGGAACAATTCGGATCGGGTCACGAAAGAAATAGTAACACCAAAGGGTAAGCCCAAGCCCAACCCAACCGAGCGGCTGCCACAGCAAAAAGGCAAGCGCGGTCAGTGCCCCAAACAGCGCAACAAAACGGTAGCCTTCAGGATGCAACGGTTTGATCACTGTCGAGAGCATGCTGTTTGCCATGATGGCCACCTTTTGTGGGCGTGATTCGCGTAAAGATGCATGGTCGAGCGCCGCTTTGCAAAGCGTCACTTGCGCGCGGCGGAACGCCTGTGCCTCAGGCCAAAGTGCGCTTGTGCGCAATCCGTGAACCGGCCGCATGTACAGGGGAACAAGAAAGCGTGATTTTCAAGTCTGTTCTGGCTGCACGAACCGGCCACATGCACCGGGGCATAAGCCTGCCTCTGTTCGCCCCTCTCAGTTTCATTGCTCGCGGTCGGCCAGGCCTTTCGGCGAAGGTCCAAAGCCCTTTCCGGTTGCGGTCTTGCGTGACCGAAAAGGTCCCACGTCGGCCCTGCGTCGGTAAAGCTGAGGCGCGTAATGGAAGCTTGCGCAATCCGTCAACCAGGCTACGGCCAGACGCGGACGCCTTGGGTAAGGTTGGTGCGCCTGCTGCGCGGCTTTGGCTTGGGCGGGATGGACGCGTTCCTGGGCTTGTGCGTGGCAAAAACGGGGCAAAAATACGAGCCGCGATAAAAAGCCCAACATCAGACCCCAAACGCGCGCAAGCCGAAAGGCGCAAACCCCTGAGACAAGCGCCCGCGTGTTGTGACACGGGCTTGATGTGTTTCTTGCGTGGGACTGGGGCGGCGTGGGGGCTTGTGTGCGCGATCCCCCGCCCGGCAAACGTGCCGCCTTCTTGACGTGCGGCCTTGACCCGAAGTCTTGAAGCGCTCCAGTGCGCGTTCTCGGATCTGGTCTCGCATTCGCTCCTTCTCGCGCAAGCTTTGCCCAGGCGGGGCAAAACGCCTCTCCAAGAGCACAGGCTGCCCGATTTCAAGAAAACATCGGGCGACCGCCTTAACAAAGAACCGCGCGGCGTAATGGTATGGCCTCCGCGACGTGCAGCTTGACGCATGGGGCTAGTCAACGAGCGTTTTTGCGGTTAGTCTTGACCATGAATAACCCGAAAGAAGGTGCGGGTCGGTAAACGACCCGCCAAGCAAGCGGCAGGCAAGGTACGACACAAAAAGAGGCAGGCTGATGACCGAAATGGTCCATGGCACGCTCACCGTTGCGGTGGGTGAGCCGATTTTCTCGCGCTGGTGGCGTACGGTTGATCGGTGGTCGCTGTTTTGCATCGTGCTCTTGTTTGCCATTGGCTTGCTCCTTGCGCTTGCGTCCTCGCCCCCGCTTGCCGCGCGAACAGGCTTGCCGCCGTTTTATTTCTTCAATCGGCAATTGATTTTTGGTCTGATCGCGCTTGGCCTGATGGTGAGCGTGTCGCTTTTATCGCCTTTGCAGGTGCGCCGGTTTGGCACGCTGGGGTTTGTGATCGTGCTGTCGATTTTGGCGGCACTGCCCTTGATTGGGGCCGATTACGGCAAGGGCGCGGTGCGGTGGCTTTCGCTTGGCTTTATATCCGTGCAACCGTCGGAATTTTTGAAGCCGATGCTTGCCGTCACCTTGGGCTGGCTTTTTTCGGCAGCGCTTGAGCCGAATGGCCCGCCGGGGAAGATGTTGTCGCTCTTTGTTCTTGGGGTCGCGCTTGCGCTGCTCGTGATCCAGCCAGATTATGGGCAGGCGGCGCTTGTATTGTTTACCTGGGGCGTGATGTATTTTGTCGCGGGGGCAGCCCTTGCGCCCGTCGTGGTCTCCTTCGGCGTTGCATGCTTCGTTGGGGTCATTGCTTACGGTCGGTCGGCGCATTTTGCGCGCCGGATCGACAGCTTTCTGGCTGACGAAGTCGATGCGCGCAGTCAGATTGGCTATGCGACCTCGGCCATTCAGGAAGGGGGGTTGTTTGGCGTTGGCTTGGGCGAGGGCCAAGTCAAGTGGCAGCTCCCCGACGCGCATACCGATTTCGTGATTGCCGTCGCGGCTGAGGAATATGGCTTTGCCCTTGTCGCGGTGATCATTGCTTTGTACGCAATTCTCTGTCTTCGGGCGCTGATGCGGCTTGCCCGCGAGCGCGATCCGTTTTGTCGCATTGCCGGTGCAGGGCTTGCGGCTGTGTTTTCTGCGCAGGCGATGATCAACCTTGGTGTGGCGGCACGGCTTTTGCCGGCAAAAGGCATGACGTTGCCGCTCGTGAGCTACGGGGGCTCGTCGTTGTTGGCGGCGGGGATCACGGTTGGAATGCTCTTGTCCCTCACCCGGAGCCGCCCGCAGGGGGAGCTGGTTTCGGTTCTTTCTGGGCGCACCGCACGTGCTGATGCGCGCCCGCGCGCTCAAAAGCTTGCCTCAGGCGGCTAGCGCCTTTGGGGGTGGTGATGGCCCGGGTAAAAGGAGCACCGCTTGCCGTTTTGGCCGCCGGCGGCACTGGGGGTCATCTGTTTCCGGCGCAGGCGCTGGCAGAGGAGCTTTTGGCGCGGGGCTGGCGCGTGGTTTTGGCCACTGACGCACGCGGTGTGCGGTGGGCGAGCGGTTTTCCTGAGGCCGTTGAGCGATGGCTGTTTTCGGCCGCGACGCCCGCGCGCGACGGGCGTGCGAGGACGGCGCTTGTGCTTGCGCGCGGCATTCTTTCGGCAACGGTGCGCATGGGGCTGAGGCGGCCCGCGGTGGTGGCGGGGTTTGGCGGTTATCCCTCGATCCCGGCGTTGGCGGCGGCTTGGGTCTTGCGGGTGCCGCGGCTCATCCACGAACAAAATGCGGTGCTTGGCCGCGTGAACCGCCTGTTCGCGCCGCGGGTGCATGCGGTGGCCTGCAGCTTTGCCGGCGTGGCCGCCGAGGTTCACGGGGCGGTGCACACGGGCAATCCGGTGCGCAAGGCCATTCGGGAAAAGGCGGGTGCGCCCTATATCCCGCCCGGCGATTACCCGCTTTCGATTTTGGTGCTTGGCGGCAGCCAAGGCGCACGGATCCTCAGCGAGGTTGTTCCGGCAGGCTTGGCTTTGCTGCCGGCGGATTTGCGCCGGAGACTCAGGGTTCAGCATCAAGCGCGGCCAGAGGATGCACGCGCTGTCGAGGCCTTTTATTCCGAGGCGGGCTTGCGCGCCGAGGTCGCGCCCTTTTTCCCCGATGTCGCGCGCCGGATGGCCGAGGCGCAGCTTGTCATCGCGCGCGCTGGAGCATCGACGGTGGCTGAGCTTGCGGTGGTGGGGCGGCCTGCAATTTTGGTGCCCTTTGCGGCCGCGCTTGCCGATGAGCAAAGCGCCAATGCGCGCGCTTTGGTCGAGGCGGGTGGGGCGATTGCGCTTGCGGAAGCGTCGCTTTCGCCGGCAACGCTCGCCGAGCAGGTTTTGTCAATTTTACGCGATCCGCCGCGGGCTGAACAGATGGCCAAAGAGGCTTTGGCGGTGGGCCGGCCTGATGCGGTTCAGGCTCTGGCTGATCTCGTTGAGCGTGTCGCTGGGCGGTAGGGGGGCTTATGGACGAAGGCGCGCTCTCGCAGGGACCTGTGCATTTCATCGGCATCGGCGGGATTGGCATGTCCGGTCTGGCTGAGGTCTTGCTGGCAAAGGGCGTTCAGGTGCAAGGTTCGGATTTGGCGCCAAATGCCAATACCGAGCGGCTTGCCGCAAAAGGCGCGCGGCTCTTTTTTGGGCACCGCGCCGACAATGTCGCGAATGCGCGGCTTTGCGTGGTGTCGTCAGCGATCCGGCCTGAAAATGTCGAACGTTTGGCGGCCAAGGCCGCGGGCATTCCGCTTTGCCACCGCGCCGAGCTTCTGGCTGCGTTGGTCAAGCCCTACCGGACGGTGGCGGTTTCAGGCACGCATGGCAAGACAACAACCACCGCGATGATTGCAACGCTTCTTGCCGAGGGCGGATGTGACCCCACGGTGATTTGCGGTGGCGTGCTTGAGGCGCGGGGGACAAACGCGTGGGTCGGGCAAGGCACCTGGGCGGTGGTTGAGGCGGATGAAAGCGACGGGTCATTTTTGAAGATTGCGGCCGATGTGGTTGTGATCACCAATATTGACCCCGAGCATCTTGATCATTGGGGCCGTTTCGAAGCGCTCCGGGCCGGATTTCGGGATTTTGCGGCGCAGGTTTCGCGCGATGGTGTGGCGGTGTTGTGTGTGGATCACCCGGAGGTGGCGCGGCTTGCTGCGGAATTGTCAGATATTAACGTGATCGGTTACGGTTTCAGCCCCTCAGCGGACCTGCGCGCTGAAGGGGTAATGTTGGAAAATGGACAATCTTCATTCTCAATCACGGTATCTGGATCGCATCAACAGCAGAAAATTGACAGAGTTTTCCTGCCCGTCCCAGGGCGCCATAACGTGTCAAACGCGCTCGCGGCGGCGGCCGTGGGGCTCCACCTCGGGCTCAGCCCCGAAACCATCCGGCAGGGCCTGGCCGCGTATCGTGGCGTTGCCCGCCGCTTTACCCGCGTGGGCACAATCGGGGGGGTGACCATTGTTGATGATTACGCCCATCACCCCGCCGAGATTGCCGCCACCATCGCGGCTGCCCGCACGGTGCTTCCCCGCGGCGCACGGCTCATCGCCGTCCATCAGCCGCATCGCTTTACTCGACTTGCCCATCTCTTTGCCGATTTCATCACCTGTTTCGATGAGGCAGACCTGGTGGGGCTCTTGCCCGTCTATCCAGCGGGCGAAGACGCAATTCCCGGCGCAACGAGCGAGGCCCTTGCCGCTGCGCTTGTCAAACGCGGCCGCCCTCCTCGGCTTTTGACTGCGGCGGAGGATCTCGCCGCCATGATTTGCGCTGAGGCGCGTGCGGGCGATCTTGTTCTTTGCCTAGGGGCGGGCACAATCAGCGCCTGGGCGCGCGCCTTGCCGCAAGCGCTTGCTGCGCGGGGCTTTGGCTGCTCAGCGGCAAGCGCAGAGGCAGCGGTCTCAGCCACCGGTGCCGCCCAAGAGCTGGCCAGAAGAGGTGCCCAAACGCAGGGAGGAAACCGATGATCAGGGCCTTGGCCTTGGCGCTTGCCGCCGCCGCGCTTGGCGGAATTTTGGGCTGGGCGGCGGGGCGATTTTTGTCTTTTTGGGCAGGGCTCGGCTTGGCCGCACTCGGCCTTGTCGCGCTGATTTGGGTTGGGGTTCTTGCGCGCCTAAGCCCAGGGATGGAGGGGCTTGCGTTTTTCGTTCTGGCCGTTCTCGTCATCGCCCCCGCGACTTTGGCGGCGGCTTTGGGTGCGGTCATTGCCCGGCTGCAAGAAAATAAGGATCCGCGCCAATGACGGCGGGACCGTTTTTGCCCTCGAAAACCCCGGCCGCCGAACGTTTGGGCCTTATGGGCCCCGTGCGGGGAACGCTGGTTGCGAAGCGTCCGCTTGCCGATCTCACCTGGCTTCGGGTTGGAGGGCCGGCTGAGTGGCTGTTTCAGCCAGCTGATGAGGCAGATTTATCGGCTTTTCTTGCTGCACTTGATCCAAAGGTGGCGGTGTTTCCAATCGGTGTTGGTTCAAATCTGATCATTCGCGATGGCGGCTTTCGCGGGGTTGTCGTTCGACTTGGCAGCGGGTTTCGGCAGATGGCGTTTGAAGGCGACACAATCCGCGTGGGCGCCGCGGTTTTAGATGCCCAGCTTGCCCTACGCGCGGCCGAACATGGGTTTGACCTCACGTTTTTGCGCACCATTCCGGGCACCATCGGCGGCAATGTGCGGATGAATGCGGGCTGTTATGGGACCTATGTTGCCGATGTGCTGGAAAGCGTCCGAATCATCACCCGCGCTGGTGAGATCTTGGACCTGCCTGCCAAAAGCCTAAACCTGCGCTATCGCGCGGCCGATCTGCCCGAAGGTGCGGTCATCGTCGAGGCGCGCCTTTGCCCGCCGCGGGGCAAGCCCGAAGACCTGTTGGCCCGCATGCAGGCGCAGCTTGCAAAGCGCGACGCAACCCAGCCCGTGCGCGAGCGCACAGCGGGTTCGACCTTTCGCAACCCCTCTGGGCAGAGCTCAACCGGCGCAGCCGGTGAAAACCACGCGCTCAAAGCGTGGGCGCTGATTGATGCGGTGGGCATGCGCGGGGCGCGGCTTGGCGGGGCGCAGATATCGCCCAAACACGCCAATTTTCTTATCAACACCGGCACGGCCACTGCGGCCGAACTTGAGGCGCTTGGTGAGGCGGTGCGAAAAAGGGTGTTGGAATATTGCGGTATTGCGTTAGAATGGGAAATCATTCGGCTCGGCGAGCCCCTTTTGGCTGCGGATCCTTCGGCCAGAGAAACGTAGCCCACAGGCGCCGCGGAGCGGCTGTTGCGGCCCCCGCAAAGGTTGCGCGGTCAGGCGTTTTGCGGGAAGCTTCGACGGAGGCTGGCGAGGCCGCAGGCAGCTCAGGCGGAGAACTCGGGCACTCCGTTTTGGAGGAAGGCGGCAAAAGTGGGTCTTAGGCCGCGGGTGCAGGCAAAGGCATGGGGTCCTGGGCCCGTTCGAAAAAAAAGGGGGCGTCGGCTCCCTTAAAAAAAGGGCCGTCGGCCCCCTAGCAAAAAGGGGGCCGGTGGCATTATCAAAAGTAAAAGGGGCGCAACGCCCCGCAAAGACAAGGGCGTAGGCCCGGTTGAGGCAAAGGTGGTGGGCAGGTCGAGCAGGACAGCCCCCCGCGTTGCGGTGTTGATGGGCGGCCTCTCGGCTGAGCGTGAGGTGTCGCTCTCATCAGGGCGCATGTGCGCAGCCGCACTGCGGGAGGTGGGCTATGAGGTGGTCGAGGTCGACGCCGGCCGCGACCTGCCCTTGCGCTTGGCCGAAATTGCGCCTGATGTTGCCTTCAACGCGCTGCATGGCCGCTGGGGGGAGGATGGCTGTGTTCAAGGCCTCTTAGAGTGGATGGGAATTCCTTACACCCATTCCGGTGTGTTGGCCTCGGCGTTGGCGATGGACAAGGTGCGATCGCGTGAGGTTTTCGCCGCGGCCGGCCTGCGGGTGGCCGAAGGACGGGTCGTTTCCCGACAAGCGCTGGCTGAGAGCGACCCGTTGCCGCGCCCCTATGTGATCAAGCCCATTGCTGAGGGCTCCTCGCTTGGCATCCATATGATCCGGGGCAATACCCCCCGGCCTAACCCAGCGCATCTGCCCGCAGAGGTCTTGGTTGAAGCCTATATCCCAGGACATGAGCTTACGGTCAGCGTCTTGGGCGACCGGCCGCTTGCTGTCACAGAAATTCGCACCAAAGACTGGTACGATTACACCGCCAAATACGCGCCAGGTGGATCGGAACACATTTGCCCCGCGAATTTGCCCGAGGAGATTACCGAAGCCTGTCTTGACATGGCCCTCGTTGCGCACCGCGCCTTGGGCTGCCGGGGCCTCACCCGCAGCGACTTCCGCTGGGATCCAAGCCGGGGTCTCGATGGCCTGGTCATCTTAGAGCTCAACACTCAGCCAGGGATGACCCCCACCTCGCTCAGTCCTGAACAGGCCAAGGCGGTTGGCATTGCGTTTCCCGCCTTGTGCCGCTGGCTTGTGGAGGACGCCTCGTGTCCGCGCTGAGCAAGACCCGCACCAGGCACGAAGAGCGGCCGCCCGGTGAGGCCCTTGCGGCGAAACTTGCGGCGCGGGTTGGGCTTTCCGCGCAAGCCGAAACCCCGCTCTGGCCGCAAGATCCCGCGCGCCGCTCCTTTGCCCGCACTGGCGCAGAATGGGATCCGCTTCGGGACCCTTGGCCAGAGCTTTTGCCCGTACGGGGCGATCCAGCGCTTAGCGCTGAGCCATCCGCACCCGGCACTGGCTCTGCGAGTGCCCTCCGCGAGCCGTGGCTCTCCGCCCCGCGCCCCGCACCCGATGCAAACCCAATGCGGGCTGTTGCGCTTTCACATTCCGACGCGCCAAGGCCGCTTGGGCTGAGCGCGACGCCCGGCGAAGCCGTAGCCCGCCCAGACGACCATCGTGATCCGCAGCGTGCGCTGGCGCCAGAGTCTGACCCACGGTTCGGCCAAAGCCGAGCGAAGCGCGCCATTGTGCTTCCACCGGAAAGCGCCGGCACGCACCCGCCAATCCCCGCCGGGCACGGCCGGGGGCAGGCGGCCCTCCGCGCCACCTTGGCAGAGGCGAGCCCTGCACCGACGGAGCTTTGGCCCACAAGCCCCCCGCTCGCGCCATCTGCTGAGCGGCCGATCATCTTTCCGCTTTCCCCCCCACCCGAGCCGCGCCCGCGGCGCGAAATTGCGCCAAGCCGCCTCAGCTATCGGCTGCATCGGCTTTGGTTGACGCCGAGCATCCGCCTTTTTGTGCGGCTGGTCTTGCCCGTTCTCCTCTTCGCTTTGGCGAGCGCGGCCCTGTTGGCCTCGGAGACAAGACGGGCTGCTTTTGCCGGCTGGCTAGGCGAGCTGCGCGAAGCGGTCGAGCTCAGCCCGCTTTTCCGCATCGATCGCGTTGAGGTCATCGCGCCAACGCCCGAGGTGGCCGCAGCGGTGGCAGCAGAGCTTGGCCTCTCGCTGCCAACCTCGACTCTGAGGCTTGATCTTGCGGCACTTAAGGCGCGGATTGAAACATTTGACGCCGTCGCACGGGCGCAGCTCAGCCTGCGTTCGGGCCCGGCTCAGCCGGCAGGCGACCTTGCCCTGTCCGATCAGGTGGGTGCCGGTGAGGGCGAGAGGCCGGCTTTGGCAAGCGCAAGGGCCGATGTCCTGCCGGCGCGAAGGCAAGGCGCTGTTCGCGTGCTTACGATCCAGATCGACGAGCGCGTGCCTGTGGCGATTTGGCGTCATGCCGGGGGGCTTGACCTGATCGATGCCGAGGGGCGGCGTGTGGCGCAGATTGCAAGCCGCGCCATCAGACCGGATCTGCCGCTTTTGGCTGGCGATGGCGCGCCTGCAGCGCTTGCCGAAGCGCGGGCGCTTCTGGCGGCTGCACAACCGATTGCGGATCGGATCGTCGGGCTTGTGCGGGTTGGGGTGAGGCGCTGGGATTTGGTTTTGGATCCTGGCCCGCGCCTCATGCTACCCGAGCAAGGGGCGATTTTGGCGCTTGAGCGCGTGCTTGCGCTTGATGCGGCGCACGATCTTTTTGCCCGCGAGATTGTGGCGGTTGATCTGCGTCTGCCGCAACGGCTGGTCTTGCGCCTGTCTCCTGATGCTGCGGCCGAACTTGCCCGAATTCGCGACGTCGACAACAGGGTGGCCCAACGATGAGCGATCTTTTCCATGCGCAGCGCGCGATGCGGTCGTTACGCCGCCAGGCAATCCAACGCGGCGTGATTGCCGTGATCGACATCGGCAGCTTCAAAGTAAGCTGCCTCATCTTGCGAATCGAGCCGAACCGGCTCCCCCCGGCCTTGGCCGATCAGTCACGGCCTTTGACCCCGCCCAATGCCTATCGCGTGATTGGGGCGGCGACGACGCGCTCGCGCGGCGTTTTGTTTGGTGAGATTGCGGTGATGGGCGAAACCGAACGCGCCGTCCGCACAGCGCTTCAGACCGCACAGCGGATGGCGCAAGAGCGGGTTGATCATGCAATCATCTGTTTTTCAGGGGGGGCGGTTCGCTCTTATGGCCTTGAAGGTGAGGTCGAGCTCCTCGCCGAGGAGGTGACCGAAGCCGATATCGCCCGCTGCCTTGCCTCTTGCGATGTTCCCGATCTCGGCCAGGCGCGCGAGATCTTGCATGCGCATCCGGTGAATTTTGTGCTCGACCATCGCTCAGGCTTGTCCGATCCGCGGGGGCGGGTCGGGCGCAGGCTCGGTTGCGACCTGCACCTTGTGAGTGTGGACGGGCGCGTGGTGCGCGATTTGGTGCAATGCCTCAAGCGCTGCGATCTCGAGGTGGCGGGCCTGGCCTCGACCGCCTATGTCGCAGGGCTTGCGGCCTTGGTTGAGGACGAACAAGAGCTTGGCGCCGCCGTGATCGATATGGGGGCGGGGACCACCGGCGTTGCGATCTTCATCAAGCGGCACATGATTTTTGCCGACAGCGTCGCCATGGGGGGCGAGCAAGTGACCGCTGACATTGCCAAGGGCTTGCAGATCCCCTTGTCAGAGGCTGAGCGGATCAAAACGCGCTTTGGGGGCGTGCACGCAACCGGGCGTGACGATCGCGAAATAATCCCCCTTGGCGGAGAAAGCGGGGACTGGGAAAAAGACCGCCGCTCGGTCACGCGGTCTGAGCTCATTGGCATTATGCGCCCGCGCGTTGAGGAAATCCTCGAAGAGGTGCGCGCGCGGCTCGACGCGGCCGGGTTTGATCATCTGCCAAGCCAGCAGATTGTGCTCACCGGGGGGGCAAGCCAGACGCCCGGTCTCGACGGGCTTGCGGCGCGCATTTTGGGGGGGCAGGTTCGCTTGGGCCGGCCAATCCGCGTGCCGGGTCTGCCGCAGGCAGCGGCGGGGCCGGCCTTTTCGGCGCTGGTTGGGCTTTGCCAATTCGCGGCTTGCCCGCAAGACGAATGGTGGGATTTTGACGCCCTCCCCGAGCGCTTGGCGGCGCGGCCCTTGCGGCGCGTGCTGCGTTGGTTCAAGGATCATTGGTGACACATTATCTTGCCGAGTGATCCAAATGCGTGGCTTTTTTGAGCATGAGAGCGAAATATGGTGGCAAAATGTGATTTTTATGATGACGATCGCCGAGGCGCAGAGTAAGATTGAAACAACAAAATCTTTGCTTCCAAAACGCAACCAACCCTGTCTGAACGGCAGGTCTTATACAGGCGGACGACCATGGCGCTGACGTTTCTCGTCCCAGAACGCAAAGAATTAACCCCCCGCATTGTTGTCTTCGGTGTCGGGGGCGCGGGCGGCAACGCCGTCAACAATATGATCGAGAAGCGGCTCGAAGGGGTCGACTTTATCGTTGCCAACACCGACGCGCAGGCGCTTGCCCAGTCGAAGGCGCCCCGCAAAATTCAACTTGGCGTCAAGCTGACCGAAGGGCTTGGCGCAGGCGCACGGCCAAGCGTTGGGGCAGCGGCGGCCGAAGAGGCGCTTGAGGAAATTATCGATCACTTGAGCGGCTCGCATATGTGCTTCATCACCGCTGGCATGGGCGGTGGCACGGGCACCGGGGCAGCCCCCATCATTGCGCAAGCTGCGCGCGAGCTTGGAATCCTCACCGTGGGGGTGGTCACCAAGCCCTTCGCCTTTGAAGGGCTCAAGCGCATGCGCCAAGCCGAAGAGGGGGTGGCCGCGCTGCAAAAGGTGGTCGATACCCTCATTGTCATTCCAAACCAGAACTTGTTTCGCATTGCGAATGAGCGGACGACCTTTGCCGAAGCCTTCGCAATGGCGGATGACGTTCTCTATCAGGGCGTCAAAGGTGTGACCGACCTCATGGTGCGGCCGGGGCTCATCAACCTCGACTTCGCCGATGTCCGGGCGGTGATGGACGAGATGGGCAAGGCCATGATGGGCACAGGCGAGGCCGAAGGGGCCGATCGCGCCCGCTTGGCTGCTGAAGCCGCCATTGCCAACCCGCTTTTGGACGAAGTTAGCCTCACCGGCGCTCGAGGCGTTTTGATCAACATCACAGGCGGGCCGGATTTGACCTTGTTCGAACTCGACGAAGCCGCCAACCTTATCCGCGAAAAGGTCGATCCGGAAGCGAATATCATCGTCGGCTCAACGCTCGACCCCGAGATGACCGGGCGCATCCGGGTTTCGGTGGTGGCAACCGGTATCGACAGCCCAGGCGACGCGCAGAGCCAAGATCTTGCCCGCCGCCGCATGGCCGAACCCTTGCCTCTTTCGCGCGAACGCACAGTTGCGGGGGCGGCTGCCGCCGCTGCCGAGCCGCAACCGGCCATGCGCCCAGCAGCGCGGGTCTCGCCCGGAGAGCGCACAACCGCCGCACCCGCGCCTGGGCGGAGCGCAGCCACACCAGGCTTTGACAGCCGCGTCGCCCCCGCTGCGGCTGCCTCTCCCGCTCCGGCAACGCAGCGGATGGCTGCCATGCCGGAGAGAGCCGCTGTGACAGCCGGCGCTTCCGATCATCCCGGTTCGGGTTTTGCCGAGCGGGTGGCAGCCGCGCATCATTCGCACGAAACGCATGAGGCACCGCGCGTCATGCCGGAGATGCCGCAGGCTGCGGCCGAAGAGGCTTATCGGGAGGAGTTCGACCTCCACGCGATTTTCGACGAGGCCGGAACGAACCCAAGCCCAAGTGCGCCCCGGCATGCACCGGTTGGAATAGGGCACGCTGGCGGTGCCTTTGGCTCGGGCCGTCCCGAGGTGCGCCCCTCGCCCGAGGTGCGTGAGCGGCTGCGGCGGGCGGTTGAGCATGAGGCCCCGCAAACGGCGCGACCAATGGCCTCAGCCGCCGAGCCAAAACCCGAGCCGCGCCGCAGGTTTGGCCTTGGCGCGCTCATCAGCCGCATGACTGGGGAAGCGGGCAGCGCAACAAGCGCCGAGCCCGAGCCGCACCCCCCCCTGCAGCGCCCGGCCAGCCGGCAGCCAAGGCCGGACGATACCCCTGATTGGGATGAGCGCCGCCAGCGTCTGCGGGACGAGCGGATTGATATCCCGGCCTTCCTGCGCCGGCAAGCAAACTGAGCCGCCGCGTGCAACACAAAGAGCCCGGCCGGCGTGGCCGGGCTTTTTGATGCTCGTGGCTCTTTTTCCTCCCTCTTCGGAGCGCGACGCGGGCCTTACCATGGCGCCGCGCAACCGGCTGGTTTGCAACGTCCGCGACCGAGCGTGCGGAGCCCGACGATGCGCCTTTGTTCGAACGCGCCGGCCTTGCCAACGGCTGAGCGCGCAGAGAGCCGGCGACACGACACGGCACGGCGCGGCGCGGCGAGACGCGGCCGATCCCAACGGCTGCGGGCCAGAGAGCCGGCGTCAATGGCGCGGATCAGGCGCGCGCCTCTCCCGAACCGCTTACGCACCCAGGGCTGGCCCTAGCGCTCTGTGCACCCAGACGTCTCACAGCAGGCGCTTGCCCGGGTTCAAAGCACAAGCGAGGCAAGAGGAAATGCCCCGGCACTCTGTTACGAACTGTTGCAATGCGTGACTTGTCGCAAACCCCAAGCCCTCCTAAGAAACCGGTGCACAGCGAGGGTTCTTCATGCAAACCACCCTAAAAGCGGCGGTTCACTTTGCGGGTATCAGCCTGCACAAAGGGTGTTATGCCCAAGTTTGGGTGATGCCTGCACCGGCTCATACTGGCTTTGTGTTTGAGCGCATCGATCTTCCCTTGCCGGCCGCGCGTCGAACGATCCGGGTTTGCCCTGACGCTTGGGTCGAATCGGCGCTCTGCACAAGTTTGGCCAACCCCTGGGGGGTTTCGGTTTCCACGGTTGAGCATCTGCTTGCGGCGCTGGCCGGCTGTGGCGTGCATAATGCATTAATCCGCCTTGATGGCCCAGAGGTTCCCATTCTCGATGGTTCGGCCCTGCCGTTCGTGCGCGCGTTCCACGCGGTTGGGCTTAAGCCTCTTGACGTGCCGATCCGCGCCATCCGTGTGGATAAGGCGGTTGAGGTTGCCCGGGGCGATGCGCGCGCGCGGCTTGAGCCTGCGCCGCGGCTTGAGATCAGCTTTGCCATCGATTTTCCCGACACGCCGGCGATTGGTCGACAAAGCAAGACCTTGGCGCTTTGTAACGGCGCTTTTGTGCATGAACTGGCGAGCAGCCGCACCTTCTGCCGCCGAGGGGATGTCGACACGATGCGCGCGCGTGGCCTTGCCTTGGGCGGCAGCTACGACAATGCAATAGTCGTTGAGGGGGCCAAGGTTCTTACGCCTGGCGGCCTGCGCTACAAAGACGAGCCCGTCAGGCACAAGATGCTCGATGCTTTGGGCGATTTGGCGGTGGCGGGGGCGCCGATCGTCGGCCATTATGTCGGACTCAAGGCTGGCCATGCGCTAACCGGCACGCTCGTTAAGGCGCTCTTTGCCGAACAGGGGGCCTTTTCCTGGGTTGAATTACGCTCTGAGGCGGCCGCAGTCTTGCCCTCGCTTAATGTGGCAGACACGCTCAATCTCGCAGAATATCTGTAGCAGCCGCGCGCGTTGGCCGTGTCTTGCCGGTTCGCGCGTGCGAACGGTTCGGCGCGGGGCTTTCACGCGGGCTTGCATCCGTGCTAGACACTGCGCCTGACGACCGGGCAAGACCCGGCCCCAACAGGCCAGGAAGAGGGGGCGATGGCGGTTTTGGCATGGATCCTGCGCGGGGTGGCGGCGACGATGTCGCTTCTTGTGCTGTCTGCGTGCTCGGGCGGCTTGCGCGAGGATGCGCCGCTTGATGGCTTTTCGGCCGAGCAAATTTTTCGCCGCGGCGAATATGTTCTTGAAACAAGCCGCCGCGCGGAGCCGGCCTTGCGCTATTTCCGCGAAGTTGAACGGATTTACCCCTACACCGACTGGGCCCGTCGCGCGATTTTGATGCAGGCCTATGCCCAGCACCGCGACCGCGACTATGAAGGCGCGCGCGCCACCGCTCAACGCTTTCTTGACCAATATCCCGATGACCCAGATGCCGCTTGGGCCGCCTATATCATCGCGCTCACCCATTATGATCGGATCGAAGATGTCGGCCGCGATCAGCGGGAGACGCTGCTTGCCCTCGAGCACCTGCGCAACGTCATCGAAAATTATCCTGAAAGCGAATACGCCCGCTCAGCCGCTTTGAAATTCGATCTTGCCTTCGATCGCCTGGCCGCGAAAGAAATGGAAATTGGCCGCTACTATCTGCAGCGGGGCAATTACAACGCGGCGATCAACCGCTTTCGAACCGTGGTCGAAGACTATCAGACCACAAGCCATACGGCGGAAGCCCTTCACCGCTTGGTCGAATCGTATCTGGCCCTTGGGCTCAGAGACGAGGCCATGACCGCCGGCGCAATTTTGGGGCACAACTTCCGCGGCTCGCCCTTTTATGAAGACAGCTACCGCCTGTTGACCGGGCAGGGGCTTGAGCCGCGCGCGGCCGGGGAACACTGGCTTGTCACCCTTTACCGCCGCACCCTGCGCGGCGAGTGGCTGTAAGAGGGGTAAAAGGAGAGCTTGGAGCAGTTTTCACCATGCTGCTTCACCTGGCGATCCGCGACATGGCTTTGGTCGACCGGCTTGAGCTTGACTTCGAGCCAGGGTTGACCGTTTTGACCGGCGAGACCGGTGCCGGCAAGTCGATCTTGCTTGACTGCTTAGGCTTCGTCTTGGGGTGGCGGGGGAGGGCGGATGTTGTCCGCGCGGGCGCTGAGCGGGGGGAAGTAGAGGCCGTCTTTTGGCTTGCCCCCGATCATCCGGTGCGCGCGGCGCTGGCCGAGCTTGGCTTGCCCGAGTCTGACGAATTGATCCTGCGTCGAGAAGCGCGTGCCGATGGGCGCCGCCAGGCTTGGGTCAATGATCGCCGGGTGACGACCGAAGCGCTGCGGTCGCTCTCTGAATCTCTGGCCGAGCTGCATGGTCAGCACGACGACCGCGGTCTCTTGAACCCCCGCGGTCACCGAGCGATTTTGGATGCGTTTGCCGGCAACGAGCCGCTCTTGGCCGAAACCCGCGATGCCTGGGCAGCTTTGCTTGAGGCGCACCGTGCCGAAGCAAGCGCGCGCGATGAGCTTGCAGCACTTGCCCGCGAGGCCGATGATCTGCGCCACGCGGTTGTCGAGCTTGAGCGGATTTCGCCCAAGCCGGGTGAGGCCGAAACCCTTGACGCGCAAAGGCGGCTTCTTGTTGCCGCGCGCAAATTGTCCGAAGAGCTTGCCCGCGCCCTTGCCGCTTTGAGCGAAGCGGGGGCACAGGGGCCGCTTTTGGCCGCCCTTCGCAGTCTCGAGCGGGCCGCGCCGCAGCTTGAGGGGCGGATTGATCCGGTGGTTGAGGCGGTGGGGCAAGCGGTTGATCTTTTGGCAGAGGCCGAACGGAGCTTGGCCCACACGCTTGAAGAGATCACCGGCGATCCGAAAGAGCTTGAGCGGGTTGAAGAACGCTTGTTTGCGCTGCGCGGTCTGGCTCGGAAATATGGGGTGGAGGTCGACGCGCTTGCCCAGCTTGCCGAAGATTTGCGCGCTCGGCTTGCAACCCTTGATCAGGGCTCCGAGCATCTCGCCGCCCTTGCCGAGCGCGCCCAAGAGGCGGCGGCAGCGCATCGTGCCCTTTGTGCTGAGCTCAGTGCTCGCCGACGGGCGGCGGCGATGCGGCTTGACGCCGCTGTGGCCGCCGAGCTTATGCCGCTCAAACTCGAACGGGCAAGCTTTCGAACCCGCATCGAGCCTGCCGAGTCTGGGCCCGAGGGCTTTGACGAGGTGTTTTTCGAGGTCTCCACAGGGCCTGGGCTTCCCCCGGGGCCCCTGAACCGAATTGCCTCGGGCGGCGAGTTGTCGCGCTTTCTGCTTGCGCTTAAGGTTTGTCTTAGACGCGGGCGGCAGGTTTTGATCTTTGATGAAATCGATCGCGGCGTGGGCGGGGCGACCGCGGATGCGGTTGGCCGGCGGCTTTTGCGCTTGGCCGAGACGGGCCAAGTCCTCGTTGTCACGCATAGCCCGCAGGTTGCGGCGCTCGGGGCGCACCATCTTCGTGTTGAAAAGCACATTGTGCGTGGAGCTCAGGGGGAAGCCAGCGTCACCCGGGTTGTGCCGCTCGGCCCTATGGAGCGGATCGACGAAATCGCGCGCATGCTCTCAGGCGATGCGATCACCGATGCGGCCCGCGCTGCCGCGCGCGCGCTTGTTGAGGGCTGAGAGAGTGCGGGAGCCTGCCTTGCCCGAAGAGGGCTCTCTGGGCCGCGCTAACCGAGGCGACGGTAAGCTCTTGAACGGGTTTGTCGCACACCTCCGGCGAGGCGGTGCGAAAACCGAATGAGGCGCAACGCGCGTGCTCACTCTCCCGCGGCCCTTTGCGCCGAAAAGCGCGCGCTCTCGCTTTTCTCTTGACTCTTTGGTTGACTGCGAACGCCCCATGGAGGATATTTCCCGCGGCTCTTGTTGGGGCAAGTGCCGCCGAGAGCGGATCTTGTAGTCAGAGGTGCAGCATGCGGGGAAGAGTGTTTGTGACCACGCTGTTTGCCGCGGCGCTTGCCTTCTCCCTACCGGGCAGCGGGGCAAATCAGGCGTCTGCGAACGACCTTCGAGACGAGCGTTCGCTTCCGATGCCCCTGTCCTCTGCATCAGCGACCAGCA
>FWWL01003296.1_pt1 | contig 18858 bp, 19 predicted proteins | sample 2228331 | NCBI WGS metagenome assembly FWWL01 (sample SAMEA103939775, study PRJEB20133) | metagenome
AATAAGTTTCTTTAAAATTTTTTGGATCAATAATTTCTGTTGGATAAGCGTTGTGGAAAATATAAAACTCATCCGCAACTCTCATATCATAACCATAACTTGAAAGGCCATAAGAAATTTTTCCTTTAGAAATCAATTTTTCCGAAAAAGGCTCAATCATTTTATGTTTTTTAGCCATATGCTTTATCCATTCATCGTTTTTAATCCCACTCATATTTTTAATTTTAAAAAATTATTTTCGACCTAAATTTTATTCCTTCTCATTATAAAACATCAATTTAAAAAAACAAATTAATAATTTTTAATGAAAAGGGTGACTACTTTTTAAAAAATAAGTAAAATAATAAAAATGAGTAAAAAGAAAAAGGACTTGATTATTATTTCTCTTGGTGGTTCTTTAATCGCCCCCAAAGAAATTGATTTTAATTTTTTGAAAAAATTTCGTGATCTAATTCTTAATCATCTTAAAAATAAAATATTTTTCATTTATGTTGGTGGTGGCAAAATTTCAAGAATCTACCAAAAAACCCTAAAAGAATTTGGCGGTAATCAAAATCAGCTTGATTGGTTAGGAATAAAAATCACTCGTTTAAACGCCTATCTTATCAAACAATTATTCAAAGTCTATGCTTATCCAAAAATTATTACTGACCCAAATAAAAAAATAAAACTAGATTATGCTATTTATACTTGTGGTGGTTGGAAGCCTGGTTGGTCGACTGATTACGATGCAGTTTTATTAGCTAAAAATTTAAAAGTCAAAACCGTTCTTAACTTAACCGATATTGACTATGTCTACGAAAAAGATCCTCAAAAATTCAAAGATGCAAAACCTTTCAAAAAACTAAGTTGGAATCAATATTTAAATTTAATTCAAAAAGAATGGCAACCAGGATTATCAACCCCCTTTGATCCTTTAGCCTCAAAACTTGCCCAAAAATTAAAAATAAAAGTTATCATCATTAATGGCAAAAATCTAAAACAAATAGACAACTATCTCAACAAAAAATCCTTTATCGGTACAATCATAGGCTAAAAATTATTTTCTCAATTTCTTAAGAAATCGAACTTTGTGATTGGCTATAGATATTTGTGTTTGCCGTCCTTTTCTATTTTTTCAATCAATTTTTTTATTTCTTGAGATTTATCTTTGGGACAAACAAGAATAACATCATCAGTCACGACAATTATTAAATTTTTTATTCCATAAGTAGCTATTAGTTGAGGAGTAACACCGTAAACCAAAATATCTTTCGAATTTAGGCCTATAAAATTAGCTTTAATAAAATTTTTTCTTTTTCCACTAAAAGTTTCTTTTAAAGATGCCCAGCTACCAATATCAGACCAACCAAAATTAACGGGCATTACTACGTTTTTCGAATAATTTTCTAAAATTGAATAATCGAAAGAAACAATATCCATTTTTAAGTATTCGTTTCTTAAAATTTCTTTAAAATTTTTCTTTCCAAAACTCTTCCTCAGCTCTTGATAAATCCTATAATTATCTGGAACAAATTTTTGAGTTAGTTCTATAATTAATTGAGGAACAAAAATAAAGATCCCGGTATTCCAGTAAAATTTTTTTGATTTTACAAATACTATCGCCCTGGCTAAATTGGGTTTTTCTTTAAAAAATTCAACTTTATAAAATCTATATTTCCCAATTTTTGCCAAAAGTTTTCCTTTCTTAATGTATCCCAAACCAACATCTGGGTTCTTCGGCTTTTCACCAAAAAGTAAAATGCGATCTGGATGCTTTTTAATAAACTTTTCACCAACCTTTATTGCTTCTAAAAATGATTTCTGATTTTTAATTAAATGGTCCGAAGGAAAAACAGCTACTGGCTCTTTCAATTCTCTTCTTGAAAGATAAGAGAAAAAGAGCAAAAAGGCAGCTACTCTTTCTCTAAAAGCAGGTTCCAAGATGATGTTGCTTTCAAGTAAATTTGGTAACTGAGATCTAACTTCTTCATAAAAAAACTCATTAGTGGCAACAAAAATATCTTTCAAATCTGCCAGGGGTAAAATTCTTTCAAAAGTCGTCTGAAGCATTGATTTTTCACCAAAAAATTTTTGAAAATGTTTCGGCTTAAAAGCCCTAGAAACTGGCCAAAGTCTTGTTCCCTTGCCTCCTGCTAAAATCAAAACTTTCATAATTTACTTAATTCTTTCTTTAATTGATCAATAAAATTTTCAATTGAAAAATTTAAAACATGTTTATAAGCATTTTCACCGAATTTTTTTCTTAATTCTTCATTTTCTAATAAAATTCTCATTGCTTTTTCTAAATCTTCAACATTTTTAGGTTTGACGACAAAACCAGTCTCGTTATTTATGTTTACCCAGCTTGTTCCCGTTTTTAGTTCTGTTGAAATAACAGGTTTTTTAAAAGCCATTGCTTCTAAAATGACAATACCAAAGGCTTCTGATCTTTCTATTGAGGACAAAACAAAAATATCACAAGCCAAATAAAAGGGCCTTAAATCTTCTTGCGAAGGTAAAATAAAAACTTTATTTTCTAAAGATAAATTTTTTGTTAAATTCAGAAGTTTCTTTTTCCTTTTCCCTTCTCCGATAATTAAAAGTTTTGCCGGAATATTTTTCATAGCTTTTATAAGATAGTCAAAACCTTTATAGTAAGTTAATCTTCCTATTGATAAAATTAAAGGCTCACCATAAAGTTTTCTAATTTCCTCGGCTTTCTTTTTTAATTCTTCATTTTCACGAAAATAATTCAAATCAATACCAAAAGGAATAACAACACATTTTTCTTGAAACTTTTTTAGATAATTTGAGCTTTCAATTAAATTGGGGTTGGAAACAAAAATTTTTTTAACTTTTCTAAAACAATATAAATGAAAAGTTCGGAAAAAAATCTCAAAAAATTTTTGTCTGACAATATCTGAATGATACCAAACCACTAAATTTTTATTTCTTGAAAATAAAAAATATGTCAAAAAGGCTAAAGGAAAAGGATAGTGAAGGAAAATTAAATCATAATTTTTAAAAATTTTTCGATAAAGAAAAAAGAAATCGAAAGAAATCGGCATACCTAAAACAATTTTCAAATTTTTAGCTCGAAAAACTTTTATACCATTTACAATTTCTTCTTTTCTTTCATTTTTATCATTACAAACCAAAACATCTATATTAAAATCATTTTTCAAACCTTCTGCGATTTGTTGAACAACTTTTTCAACCCCACCTATCCAAGGATAGTAAAATTTATTTATCTGAAGAATTTTCATTTTAAAATTGAAATATACAAATCTTGGTAATTTTTTATCATTTTTTCTAAAGAAAATTTCGTTTTTGTAAATTCGAAACCATTTTGGCCCATTTTTCGGCGTATCTCGGGATCGTTTAATAGTATTAATATAAATTTGGCCATCTCTTCTTTATTTCTAAACTCTACTAAAAAGCCGTTTTCTCCGTGTTTGATAATCTCTTTAATTCCATCAACTTTTGTCCCGATAACTGGTTTTCTAGCTGCCATGGCTTCAATTAAGGATAGTCCTAAAGCTTCGAAGGCACTTGAAAGAATGACAACATCTGAAGAGATTAGAATATTTGGTATGTCCAATCGATCACCCAAAAATAATATGTGCTCTGAAGCTTTCAACTCCTTAGCTTTTTTTTGAAGTTTTTCTTTTAAAGAGCCACTGCCAACAATTATTAAAAAAACATTAGGAAAAGAATTTCTGACTATTTCAAAAGCATCTAAAATTGTAGCAACATCTTTAGGAAATTCCAATCTCTGAATTGCTGAAATTATCAAATAATTTTCCGGAATATTTAGGTTTTTTTTATCTAAAGGTTTTGCACTCTCAAATTTTTGAATATCAATTCCATTATAAATTAACTCAATTTTCGAATTATTAATAATTTTATATTTCTCAGCGAGTGATTTTACTGATAAGCTAGGACAAATTAAAAAGTCTACCAAGGTATTAGTAGTTTTTTCTAATAATAAAAGTAGATACTTTTGCCAAGATGGACGATAAGCGATATGAAATCCATGAAGAGTATAAACAAATTTTGGTCGATCCTTCAAAAATAAAAATACCAGTTTGACCCAAAAGGCTGTCCTTGTACCTTGGGCATGAACGATATCCATTTTATTTTCTCTTAAAAAATTATGAAGAAAAGCTAAAATAGAAAATAATTCAGTTTTTGGAGATATTAAAACAGGAATATTTTCTTTTTCTAAAATTGAAACCGCTGGTCCTTTTTCTGGAAAAAAAGAGAAAATTTCAAAAATATTTTTATCCAAACCAATCGCTAAACTATTTGAAATGGTATTACCACCTCCTAATTTAGAAGAAGGATTAACAATCAAAATTTTAATTTTTTTATTTCTCATCCGACGTTTGTATTTTAAACAATCTTAAAACTTTTTGAGCTTCTAAATATTCTTTCTTATACTTAAAAGAAATATAATATAAAAGTTTTATTTTTTCAAAAAAAATATTTTTTAAAAACCATAATACTCTCCACGATCTAAGATAGAATTTTTCGCCGAAAAACGATAATAGGTACAGCACGAAAGCGTTTACATTGGGCCTCAACCTAAAAGATGTTTTAAAAGACTTCATCCCTTCTCTTAATTTTCCGGAAAGACAATAAAAATTGCCCAGCTTCCAGTAAATAAATGCTTCCCAACTTTTCATTCCTGAAGCATCCTCCAATAGCGATTTTAATCTTTCTACAAAGATATCACCTTTGTTTCTAACATCATCAAAGAAATAAGTATTACTTTGAGAATGCACAAAACAGATAGTAAGGGGGGTAGGCAAACACTGGACTTTCATATTTCCAAATTTTACAACTCTTAAGGAAAAACCTAAATCTTGATAACAGTTTTGATTGTGTTTAAAAAGACCAACCTTCTCAAATACATCTTTTCTCAACATCCAAGTGCTTACTGAAGCCCCTTTAACATATTTAATAAATTTCGAATTCTTTAAAAATACATAAAAAGCTCCGCCAAAGGTCCAATCCAAATTGTTCTTTTTCATATAATTGAGTCTAATTTCTAAAAAATTTGGCAAATAAAGGTCGTCGGATTCGAGAATAGTAATAAAAGGAGATTGGGCATTTTCAATACCTATATTAGTTGGAATAGATGGGCCTCCAGAATTGTTCTCCAATTCAATGAGCCGAATTCTCTTATCCTTAGCCTGCATTGATTTGACTATCCCTTTTGTTCCATCAGTTGAAGCATCGTCTACAACTATTATCTCAAAATCTTGAAAGGTCTGGTTCAATACGCTTTTAATAACCGCTCTGATAAAGTTTTCTCTATTAAAAACTGGAATGATGACTGAAACTTCCGGCATATTTACATTATTTTAAAAAAATATTTTTGGAACTTTAAAGAGTTCTTCTGAGCATCGTGATTTAATAATGCAGTTTGCCAAGCATTATCTATTAATTGTCTGACCAATAATTTATCGTAAATCAATCTTTTTATTGCCTCTTTTAACTTTTCAATATTTTCCTCATCAACCACTAAAGCAAAATTATACTTTCTTGCGTATTTTACAAGATAAGAATCTTTTGGAGCATGAACCAAAATTGGTCTTCCGGAAACAAGATATTCGTAAGTTTTACCTGGACTAGAGGTATTAATTAAGAGATGATGTTTTGTTTTAAAACTAAGAGGTACAAAAAGTATGTCAGCTGATTTTTGAATTTCTGGCATCTCATTTGGTAAGCCAGTGGAAAAAATTATTTTTTCACTCTCGAAAATGCCTTGTTTGTTTAAAAAATCCTTTTTATGGGGGGTATAAAGCCAAAATTGAAATTTTGGATTTTTCAATTCTTCTACTGCTTTAATTAAATTTTTTATGGCATCAATTTGTGGCCAATAAATTGTGCCGGTAAAAACAATTTTATATGGCTCCGGGTGATCACGAGGTGATTCTGGTTTAATTTTGGGAATTTCAATAGAATTGTGAATTACAAAAATCTCCCTTTTATATTTTTTCTGATAATATTCCTGAAGAGCTTCTGACATCACAAAAATCTTTTCAGCAGTTTTAAAAAGTTTCGGTTCTAAAAAATAAGCTAAAATTCTATAGGGTAAGGAAAAATTATTGCCAGAATAAAGATCATAAAAATATAAGAAAAATGGTTTTTTTGTTATTTTGTGTAAAAGATATGTTGAAAATAAAGCTGGTCCATAATCTGAATAACCAACTAAAAGCTCGATATTTTCCTCTTCGATAATCTTCTTCCCTCTTTTGACTATATTAAAAGGTAAATAAAACAAAAAAAATATTTGAGCTAATGATTTTAAAAAAGAAAATTTTTTGATAAATTTTTTGAATTTTTGAAAAAAAGTTTCTTCCCTTTGAGTAATTGATGTCAATTTGGGAGTATCAAAGTAAAAGTATTTTGCTTTCAGCCAATTCCCTTTCTCAATCACTCGATTATCAATTCCAAAATGGCTTGTTAAAATACAAAAAGAATCTTCTGGGAAGTATTTCAAAAGATTATACATCATCAAAGGTGCTCCTGAAATTGCTGGTGGTGCATAAGAAGAAATAATTAAAAATTTTATAAATTTCTGGTCTTTGGACATTCTTTGAGATTATTACTTTATGACCTCAAGAACAAGAGTCATTTTTTGACATGTTTCCAATTTCCTAAAACTTCGCGAAATTTCTTTATACTTGCCCACAAAATAATAAGGATTGTTCCAGTAAGAAGGGTCAGTTAAAGTTCTAAAAGTATTTTCATCACAAAAACGAACGTGGGTCATATCCGAAGCATCCATGAGAGGAACAATAATGGTTATTTTGGCTTTATTTTTACAAACTCGATAAAACTCGCGCAAAACAAATAATAAATCATGAATATGTTCTAAAGTATGAGAGCAATAAATTTCATCCACGCTATTGTCATCAAAAGGTAATCCCTTTTCAATATCCCTAACTATATCTGGCTTGACTGAAGGATCTATATCAATATTAATATAACCAAATTTATAATCTCGGCCGCATCCTATATTTAATTTTCTACTTTTACTACTTTTATTTAAATTTTTCATAATTAAAAATTTATTGATTAATTTTTTTATTTTTATTTTAACTGACCGGGGTATTAATTTTTTTAATAGACCAATAATTTTATTTATTTTTAAAATAAACATCATAGGTTCTAGTTTCTATTACACATTCATAATATCCCTTTTTATCAATTTCTTTTAACTTATTAGCTAAATAACTTTCAACACGATTACTCCACTCTTTGGCTAAATTTATTTTAGATTTTAATTCTCTGATTTGATTAGTCTTTTTATAATATCTTAGACGAAACTTGTAATCCTTAATTTTAATAAATTCTATTATCAAACGGTCAAGCATTTCACCAACGCTATAAACAATATCATCAGTTACCCAACTTTCTTGTAAAATTTTCTTACGTTTTGGAAGATATTTTGGAGAGTATAGTTTATTAAGTAGTAAATTTATCAATGTCTTTGCCTTAACACGGCGTTCACCAACTGTTCGTGCCTGTAATTCCATATCAGAAATTATCTGGGTATCTATTTTCTCTTTTTTTCTTTCCTCTAATATTCTCATATTTGCCTGATAACACAAAAAATTGGCATTAGCTAATGCTTTTAACTCTTTCAAAAATTTTTTTCTTATTCGCCTAAATTTATAACCAGGCAAATTCTCTGAAAAGATTTTTTTAATTTTTTTATATAAAGGTGTAAAATTTATTTTTTGTAGTATCATAATCCGTTTTAGTAAATTGGTTCTTTTTTAATGATCCCCAGTTTTTTCAATAACTTTAAAAATTTTACTTTTATCACAATCCTATAGCCCCATATAGGAATCGGGTCATATTTCATATCTTTGGCAAATTCTGGAGGTTTCTTATCTCTTCTTCTTTCTCCTGCTTCATAGTGATAAGCAATACTATCAAGACTTAGTACAAACTTAAATCCATGTCTATGGGCCCTCCTGAAAAAATTAACATCCGGTGTACCATTTTTCAATGTTAGCTCCCACGGTCCTGCTTTCTCCCACATTTTACGATGGAAAATATAAGGAAACCCTGCAAACAAAAAATAATCTTCGCGAGGGTAATCATCTTCGCTTATTATTTTATTTGGCTGAATTATTTTTTGGCAAAATTCGTTCCATTTTTCTATATCGAATTTTCCATACTCACAAAAACCAAAATCAGCTTGGTAATTTTTAGGATTAATTGATCTTGGCAAAACTGCTATTGAGCCTATCACAATATCTGGATTGCAGTGTTTGAGTAAATTTATCAACCAATTTTTATAAAATGCTTGATCGGTATTAACCAAAGAACAATATTCATTCAGTTCAAATCCTTTTTCAAATCCCTCATTTATCATTGCTCGCAAATTAGGAACGTAACCAATATCAGGGATTGTTTTATGATCAATTCTATGAATTTTCAATTTTGGATATCTTTGTGAAAATTTACTAGGTAAACTATATATATAATCATCAACTTCTTTAGTTGTCTGCCAACAAACTATAATGTAATCAAAATTATCGGTGCCAGCATTTTCAATTAATTGTTCAGTACTAAATCTTAGCATTTCAAGAGCTCGACTAACGCAGTTTATTACACTTATCCTTGGAAACATCTTGTTCTCCATAAAATAATTTTACACTATTCAAGAAAAATTTTGGAAATCTTTTAAATTTATTTTAAAACCATGGCAAACTCCTTTAATTAATATTTCCATACGTCTTATTTTATGATCATCAAATAAAATTATCCCAATAAATAATTTAATTATTTGGGTTAATAAGCCCACAAAAAATTTAAAACGATTAGTGCAGTATAATCTTCCAATATAGATCAAATTCCGGTAAGCAAAGTAATATCTATAAAAGTTATCTAAAGGAATTAGCCTATATTTTTTCCACAACACTTTTTTAAATTCGGGCTCTGGATTAGGATCATTATGCATAACTTTACTATCGGGTATTAAAAATATCTTTCCATATTTTTTTAAACGAATCATCCATTCAACATCATCACCATATAAAAACATTTTTCTATTTGGTAAACCAGCTTTTTCAATTATTTCACGAGATAATAACAGACCGATGAAAGCTGCAAAATCTATTTCTACAAACTTATTGCCTTGGTAATGTTCTTTTTTTAGGGGTTTGAACGGTATTGGCCAAAAATTATTTAAATCTAAAATCCCTCTGTTTGGTAAGGGCTTATTATTTTTATCAACAATTAGAGAAGCAAGCCCATAAACATTTTCTTTTTTTAGGTAAAAATACTTGGATAATTTCTCTAATGCATCTGGAGATGCTAAAGCGTCATCATCCATCAACCAAACCCATTCAAAACCTTCTTTGAGAGCTTCTTTAATGCCTAAATAAAAACCACCTGCGCTACCAATATTTTCTTTTAATTCTAAAATTTTAATATTCGAATAATTGTGATAGTTTTCTTTCAGACAGTTTACCGTTCCATCACTGGAAGAATTGTCAACCACGATAATATCATCCAAAGCATAGGTTTGTTTTAACAAACTATTGATACATTCGACAACAGTGTATTTACGATTACGAGTTACTATTAAAGCAGTAATTTTTTCTTTCCTCATGAATTTAAATTATCTTATTTAAACCATAAGCTTCCTTTACGAAAGGATTTTTTCTTAGTTTCTCCAAAAGACGGGATGTTTTGAAAAAGCCGGATTCGATTTTTTCTACTAAATCTTTATAAATTTTCACACTTGGACTACCTCCTTGGGGATTTAAAACACTTCTATCCCAATTTGTTTTCATATTTAATGCTTTTTCCATTGCTTTATACAAGGTTCTTTTTCCTTCAAAGCCTTCTAAAATTGTAGCACCAGCCCAGATTGTCTCGGGTCTTTCAGTTGAACGACGAGCAACAACACAAGGAGTTCCAACAATTAATGTTTCTTCTTGAACTGTTCCGCTGTCGGAAACAACTAATCTAGCAGTTTTTTCTAATTTTAAAAAATCTAAAAATCCAAGTGGTTTAGTTTTAATAAAAATCGGATTATTTAAAATATAATTTAAATTAAATTTCTTGATTGCCATTTTTGTTCTCGGCATTAAAGGAAAAACAATGGGCATTTTATAATCTCTTCCAAAACTCAATAAATCCTTCAATTTATTTTCCAAGATTTTCTTTTGATTAGTATTTTCTTCGCGATGCAAAGTAACTAAAATAAAATCCTTTTCCTTAATACCTAATTCTTCTAAAATTTTTCTTTCATTAGCTAAATTTTCAAAATTTTTAACGGCATCAACAATAATATTTCCGACAACTTTAATTCTGAAATTTTCAATGCCTTCGGCTAATAAGATCTTTTTGTATCTATTTAAATAGCAATAAATAGCATCTGAAAAATGATCAATAGTAATTCTATTTTTTTCTTCCGGCATTCGCCAATCATAACTTCTCCCTCCTCCCTCAATATGGATTACTGGAATATTATTTTTTGCCACAACCAAAGAAGAGGTAACAGTATTTGTATCACCTAAATACATTACTGCCTTTGGTTTTAGTTTTTTTACTAGCTCATCTACTTTTTCAAATAAAATGGCCGATTGATAGGCTTGGGTTGTTTTTCCTCTTTTTTTTAGAATTTTACCAATATTTAAATTTATATCCGGTTTTCTTACACCAAGCTCCTTGTAAAAAATTTCGTCCAACTCATAATCAAAATGTTGACCTGAATGAACATAAATATGTTCAAAATTATACTTCCTTTGACCTTCATCAAGTAACTCAATCAATTTGTGCATTCTAATAATGTCCGGTCTTATACCCAAAAGGGTGATTAATCTAAATTTACTCATAATTTATTTCAGTCTAATTCTTTTAACATCTCATCGAAAGAAGGAATTTCAAGTTGTAAGCAAAGTGGATAAATAGTAGTTAGGGTTCGATTGAGTTTAGTAGAATCATCAGGAATTATTTCAACATCAAGATTATATTTTTCACGAAATTTCAAAAGCATTTCATATTTTGAAAGAGTTGTCGAAAAAACATGATAAATTCCTTGACGAGGAAATTTTTCCTGATTAGACATAATTTTGTCGCAAATTTTCCCAAATTCTTTAGTGGTAATGCCATTCCAAAAATGTTGAGTAAATCCTTTTATTGTTTTCCCTTTTTGTTGCAAAAACCATTCTAAAAGACCAGTAAATCCCTTTAATTCTCTGCCAATAATTGAAGTTCTAATAACTAAGCAATTTTTTGGTTCGCCTAAACTTTTTGAAAGACCGTAAATATCTACTGGCGTATGGGGAGAATTTTCATCATAAGGAAACCCTTCTTTACCGTTAAAGACGCAATCAGTAGTAATATGGATTAATTTTTCCTTAAAGGTATTGGCTAAAATATGAGGAAAAGCGCTATTTACAAAAAAAGTAAGGGCTGGGTCTTTAAGAGAATAAGGAATTGTAACACCGATAGCATTAATGACATGATCAACTTCACCTATTCTCTTTAAAAAGATTTTAAAATATTCTCCAGGATCCCCCCTTCGATCATAATAATCTTGATAAATTTTATTAACATCTAGCTCTTCAACTTGATGTCTTTCAACATCACCATATTTTTGATTTAAAAGTTGACTATCTTCCAGATTTCTAAAAGTTAGAATAAGATCATACTTATCTTTCAAAACGCCGTAAACAGCATTACCTAACATTCCTGATGCTCCTAAAAGTAAGACTCTTTTCTTTCTCATTTTTAATTTTTATTAACGATTTTCGACTTGCCAAATCTCTTTACCCCAATAATCGTAAGGAAATCTATAATCATCAACTTTTGATTCTTCCAAAGAAGATGTTGAGAAAAATAATATTTTAGTATTTTCTTCTAAAGATTTAAAACCATTGGCATAACCAGCTGGTATATATAAAATCGCTGGTTTTCGAGAAGATAAAACGAAACGATGAATTTCTTGATTTTTATTTGGATTTTTAACATCATCAATTTTTACAGCAATAACTAAAGCAGAACCAGAAACGACAAAAACATATTTACTTTCTTTAAGATGACCGTGAAAAGCTCTTATGGTTTCTGTGGAAAAATTTTCGACCATATAAAAACGTTTAACATTTTTGAAATCAAAATCATTAACAAAACTTACTTGTCCTCGATCATCTATCGTAAATCCTCCTTCGATTAAATAAGGCTTTTCAATTGAGTTCGCCATTTTTTAAAAGATTAGCAATATGCCTTTCGTTAAAATAAATGTCATTTTCAGTGTACTTAATTCTACCAGATTTTATAAGTTCGGCAATCTCTTTAACTCCATCTTCAATAGTTCTAATTTTTTCAAGAGTAAAGACGCCGTCTCTTTTAGCTTTTTCTGTGCTCACATGATAATTCCTTTGATCTTCAAATTTCTGTTCCGCATATTCGATTTGACATCCAGTTAAATTACTCACAATTTTAGCTAAATCTTTTATCTGGATGTTGATTGTAGCTATATTGTAGATACCCCTAATAGAATTTTCTAAATTATCAACAATAATTTGAGCTATATCCTTTACATGAATCAAGGGTCTCCATTGAGTTCCTCCATAAACCTTTAACTTGCCCTTAGTAATAGCATTTGCAGTCATATAGTTTACAACTAAATCCATTCTTAATCTTGAAAAGTTATCAGAAAGACCGAAGGCGGTGCCTAATCTTAGAATTAAACTTTCGGTATTTACAAGATATTTTTCGGCCTGTAGTTTTGTTTTAGCATAAAGAGAAAGTGGGTTTAAAGGAGAGTTTTCGTCAACTAATTCATCGTTTTGACCATAAACTGAACAGGTAGACATAAAAATTATTCTTACTTTATAATTTTCGGCCAGCCATTTTACTGATTCTTGATTAACAGCCACTGTTAATTCCGGTTTAATTTGACAGGCAGCATCGCCGACTATGGCTGCTAACCAAATAATATGACTAAATTCTGGTAAAAGCTTTGATAACTTTTCTTTATCACGAATATCTCCATAAATAAATTCAACTGGTTTCAGATATTGATGTTCGTAGAGAAGGTTATCATAAACAGCAAAGGGGATTTTCTTTTCTAGTAAAATATCAGTAACAGCACCGCCAATATAACCGGCACCCCCAACGACTAAAACTTTTTTTATTTTATTGATCATTGTTTCGATTTTATTCGAAATTTTAAAAATAAATCTCTAAATGATGACCGATAAAACCTCCAGCTCCACAAACTAAGGCTTTTTTCATAGTTTAATTAAAAATAAAATAACGACTCTTAAACATTCTTATATTATAACAAAACTCAAAAATAATATACAATATAAATTAATGAAGGTTTCGATTGTTATTCCTTGTTATAACGAAGAAAAAGGGATTGGAAAAACTATTGAGAAAATACCTAAAGAGGGTTATGAAATTATTGTTGTTGATAATAATTCTACTGATAAAACTGCAGAGGTGGCTAAAAAATTGGGGGCAAGAGTTTTATTTGAGAAAAACAGGGGTTATGGTTATGCTTTAAAAAGAGGGTTTAGAGAAGCAAAAGGTGAAATTATTGTAACTTTAGATGGTGATGGACAATATCCTGCTAGTGAAATTCCAAAAATTTTAAATTTTATGAAAGAAAATAATCTTGATTTTGTAAGTTGTACTCAGTTTCCTTTGAAAAATAAAAAATCTTTAAACTTTACTCGAATTTTAGAAAATTACTTTTTAACTTTTCTTACTAATTTATTATTTGGATTAAGGTTAAAAGATTCTCAATCCGGAATGATGCTCTTTAAAAAAGAAATTTTGGAAAAAGTAAATCTTGAAAGTAATGATATGCCAATTTCTGAAGAGTTAAAAATAAAAACAATTTTAAGTGGATTTAAATTCTCTGAGTATCATATTGATTATTTCCCAAGAGAAGGAGAATCAAAATTATTTCCTTTAAAACATGGAATTAAAAATACCTTGTTTTTATTTAAATGGAGATGGGAAACTTTGAATGACATAATAAAAAATTTCTTTAAAATTTTACCTTTAATTTTAGTTATTTTAGTTTATTTATATTTAAGCTCAATTTACATCAACCACCCTTTCATCAGTGTAACTTCTGATACTAATGGAGATAATGGCTATTCTGCCTGGAATTGGTTAAAATATTCACCTTTAAAATTGAAATTCGGAAATTTTCCTCGTTATATTGAGAATGCCGAAAATTTAAAAGGTAATTTTTATACTCATCATCCATCTTTTTATCTTTTCTTTACCTATATTTTTTACAAAATTTTCGGTATTAGTGAAGCAACAACAAGATTAGGACCTATTTTTATGTTTACTCTCGGTTTAATTTTCTTTTATTTTGCTTTAGTAAAAATTTTTAAAAATTATTTTTATGCATTCTTGATAAGCTTGATTTTAACAATTTTGCCCGGTTTTATTTATTATGGCGAAACCTTTGAACTATCAGTTTTTAGTCTACCAACAGCTTTAATTACTTTTTCTTTGTTTGTCTTTTATTTTTATGAAAGAAGAAATATTTATAAATGGCTTTTTTATTTGTCAATAATTTTTGGTGGGCTGATGGGATGGTTTTATTATTTCTTACCTGCTTCCATTTGGCTCTATGTTTTGTTTAATAAAAATGATTTCAAAAAGGAATTTTGGGAATTTATAATCATCATCCCTTTACTATTAATAATTCTTTTTTCTTTCAATATTTTTCATTTTTATATTTTGAATGGCGAGAAAATATTTGAGGATGTGAAACAAGCATTTTTATATCGAACACAAAGACAGCCCTTAGTTTTTTGGTGGCAAAGAATTTTCTGGCTTTTAAAACTTCACCTAACTTGGGTTTTTGTCATTTTAGGAGGATTGGGAATTTTATTATTTTTTAAAGATTTTAGGAAATTTAAGATTATTTTACCGCTTTTATTAATGCCCCTTTTTGTTTTTGTTGTTTTTTATCAATGGTCAACTCATCCTTTTGGAGTTATTTTTGTTCATCCTTTTATTGCTTTCACTTCTGGTTTGGTTTTAATTTATTTAAAAGAAAAGTTAAAAATTTTAAGCATTTTTCTGGGATTAATAGTTATTGTTTTAGGTTTTTACTTTAGCTTAAAAAATTTATCTTTTTTCTTTAATCAATTTTTGATTTTAGGACCCAAAGATGTTGCATTTGCTAAAGAAATTAAAAACTTCGTAAATAATGGCGGTATTTGTTTAGGAAGAAACCAAATGGGTCTTGGAGTTACTGGGATATTCACTTGGTATTTAGACAAAAAGGTTCTTGAATCACCAGATTGTCTTAACAAATCAAAATTAGCTTTACTATTTCATCCTCAATTAGGAGAATTTTATCAAAAGGAGGAGGAGTTATTTCTTAATAATGGGTATCAAGTCAAAGGTTGTCTTGATTTGTTATGTGTTTTTACTAAAGAATGATTTTTGATTTTTTAAAATATGGTCTTGGCGGAGGGTTTGCTTTTATTTTAAATTTATTTTTAACTTATTTTTTTACAGAAATTTTAAAGATCTATTACTTAATTTCAGTTTTATTAGGTTATTTAATTTCAGTTTTTGTTAATTTTTCTTTTCAAACTTTTATTACTTTTAAAACTAAGGAGGAAAAATTTTTAAAAAGATTTATTTTATTTTTGTTAATTCAAGGTTCAAGTTCTCTGCTTCATACCTTCTTTGTTTATATTTTTACAGATTTTTTTAAAGTTTATTATCTTATTTCAGTTATTTTATCTTCAACTATTTTATGGATTTTGAATTTTAGTTTATCAAAAAAATTAATTTTTAATAAATGAGGTCTTAAATCATTATTTTGTTTTGAAGTTTTTGTTCTAAATTATATTTTTGATCTCATTTTTTATTTTTTGTCTTCTCCAATATATTTTTAAATACAATTTATTAAAAAAGCTGGTAAAAAGTAAAGTTTTGTTTTTTGAAATTTTGTTGAGTCGTAAAAATTTAAAGAAATGATATAAACTTTAAATTTCTTTTAATATACTCTTTCATTTTAGTAGGAGAATTTTGAAAATATATTTTAATTTTAGCAGGATATTAATTAAATATCAAATTTCAAACTTAACCCATCCATTAAATGATTTTAATTAAATGATCTTAATAATTTTGACATGGCTAAATTATTAAGACGAAGAGTAAAGATGAATCTTTTTTCAAATTTTTCAATGAATTCGTTGGTTTTGATGTTGATAAAAATGAAAAAGAGAAATAAAGGATATTCTTTTGTTAGTTCCATTTTTCAAAAAATAATCAATAAATAATCAATAAATTGATATATCAAAACAGTTTTTCCTTAATTTTTAAACCTTAGATTAAGAATTTGCCGGGGATCTAAAAATATCTCAAGAGTATCCAATAATCTTCTTTTATATGGCTTTAAATAAACTTCTTCGACTTCTCTAGTATTTCCCAACAGTTGAAGGCTATTAAATTTAAAATTTAATATAATGTAATTTAAGAATTTTTATTTTTCTTTAATTTCTCCAAAAAAATTGCTAAAGCTAAAATTAAAAGACCGAAGTCACGAATAGCAATATCATTGAAAATTCCAAAAGAAAAAATCACAAGGATTAAATGGAAAGCAGCAAGAAAAGAAAAAATTAATGGATAAAAACTAAAAATCAAAGCTAAGCCAACAATGAAATTAAAAATGCCATTAAGACGAAAAAGTAAAATGGGATCAAAATTTTTCAAGAATAACGGCAAATAAGCAATCCAATAACCTGGATTAATAATCTGCCAAAGACCAAAAATAAAGAAAACAAGACCTAAAGCCAAAGAATAAAGATTAAATTTCATTTAACAATAATCTTGCCTCTAAGAGACGGGTTTAAATGATCATGATAACCCCATTCACCAATTTCATTAAAGACAAAACTCCAGCTTTCACCTTTTTCAAGTCCTCGGCAAGCATCAAAAATATTCCCTTGTTCTGGAGTGCCACATTTTTCAATGCCTGATCCTGGATAAACGCGATGGGTTGGATGAATAGCGGAAGCGGGCCAAGATGGATTTGAAGATTCATTAATAAAAGTCACTCTTGAACCTTTAGGCACTTCAATTAAATTTGGCTCAAAACCGGCATTTGTGATTCTAATAATAAATTCTGGGGACACGGGAGTTTCTGAAGGAATTGCCGAAGGAATTTCTGAAGGGGAAGGTGTTGAAAATTCTTCTGGCGGCGTTGGTATTTCCGGAGGAAAGGGAAGTTGAATTTCTGTTGGGCCTTGAGGAATTGATTGGGAAACTTCTGAAGCTAAATTAGAGGTTTGCTTTTGTTTTAAAAAAATAAAACTACTAATTCCTATAAGAATTAAAACGACCACTAAACCAACGATAATATTTTTATTCATTTTAATTTTTTATATTAAATCGACCTTTTATTAATTTCACAATAATATTTTAACTCCTCAAATAATTTTTTCAAAAATTCTCGATAATTTTCTTTTTCCTTTTCAAAGTTTGAAATATAAGAAAAATAAACTGCATTTCTTAAGGGAATGGCCTGAAGTTCAATAAAAACTAACCTTAACTGTTCGACCATCCTTGCTCCACCTAATTTACCCGCGGAAACACCACAAATACCAACAGGCTTATGCTGATATTCTTCATAAAATTCATCAAGGAGAAGTTTTAACTCTCCAGGATAACCATGATTATATTCCGGTGAAACAATCAAGAAACCATCAGCCCGACTAAAAATTTCGCTTAATTTATTTCTTTTTTCTTCTCTCATCCCACCAGTAAAAGGTTGATCTAAATATTCTCTTGGTTTAATTAATAAAACCTCAAAGTTATATTTTTTTGCTTCCTCAAAAACAAATTGAGCAATTTTTTCACTCTCATTTCCTTCTCTGCCGGTTCCTAAAATAAGAGGAATAAAATAAGTCATAAATTTATTATAACAAAAATTTAATCACTTTGGATTTTTAAATGAAATTTAATTGTCGAAGGTTCAACCTTAACGAGCTCGAAATTTTTGATATTTTTAATATTTTCTTTTTTAATCAAAATTCGATGCCAACCCGGTTCTAATTTTGAAACATCAAAGGTCACTTTTAAATCTTTCTCATTTAAAAATTTAAAGTCTCTTTCTTTACCTATTAAAACAATAGCTACCTGAGAATCGCTTAAATCATCTAAAATCATTTTGTTTGGAAGATTATAAAATTCTACTGGCACCAAAAAACTTCTTTGAATTACGGTTGATTGAAGATTAAAAAACCCCCAGAACAAAAGAGCTAAAATAAAAGAAACAAAAATTGGAAAAATAATTTTTTTGAATAAACCCCGACTCTCTTTTAAGCTTTTATGAGCATATTTTTCTTTAAAAAATTTTTTCAAAATTTCTTGAAGTTCAAATAAACTATTAACTGTTTTTAATTCTCCTTCATAAGCGACAGAAACTCTTCCAGTTTCTTCAGAAACAACAAGACAAAGAGCATCGGTTTTTTCTGAAAGACCAAGAGCGGCTCGATGCCGCGTGCCATATTTTTTGACAATTTCAACATTTTCAGCTAAAGGCAAATGGACTGAAAATTTAGTAATTTTATCAAGATCAATGATTACGGCACCATCATGACCAGGAGAAGTTTTATCGAAAATACTCATAAGAATTTGAGGAGAAACTTTACCATTGAGAGGAAAACCACCCTCAAGATAATCTTCGATAGGTTCTAAACCAGGAAAAACTATAATTGCCCCAGTTTTTGTCGTTTGAAGCCAAGAGACGGTTTCGGTAATAATCTGAATAAGATTGTCAAAAAAACTTATTTTAATTCTTGATCTTTTTAACTTTGAAAAAATAACCGGTTCAAATAATTTTTT
>FWWL01005750.1_pt1 | contig 18857 bp, 17 predicted proteins | sample 2228331 | NCBI WGS metagenome assembly FWWL01 (sample SAMEA103939775, study PRJEB20133) | metagenome
GCAGAACGAGCCCGACCTGGCCGACATCCCGAAGCCCCTCCGGCAGAACATGACCTTCCACTTCGTGGAGCACCTGGACCAGGTCCTGGACCTGGCCCTGGTGGGGGGCCTGAAGGCCCTCGAGGCCCGGGCCAAGGCCAGGCCCAAGAAGCGGGTCAAAAAGGAGCTGGTGGCCCACGCCTAGTGCCACCCCATGCGGGTTTGGGCCAGCATGGGGGCCCCAGAAAAGCCCTTGCAGCCCCGAGTTCACCTCAGGGCCCGCACCCCCAGGAGGAAGAAGAGGAGGTTGGCCCCCCAGGCCCCAAGCTCCGGGGGCAGGGCCCCCACCCCCGCCAGGGAGCGGCCCAGGAAGAAGGCCCCGTAGTACCCCAGGGCCAGGACCACGCTGAGCCCCAAAGCCAGGCCCGTGCTCCGCCCGTAGCGGAGGGCCATGGCCGCCGCCAGCAGCACCAGGACCAGGTTGGCCAGGGGCAGGGCCAGCTTGGAGTGAAACTCCAGCCGGGCCCGGTCCCGCTCCAGGGGGGGGAGGAAGGGGTCCCTGGCCTTCCGCCAGGCCTGGGAAAGGCTGTTCTGGCCGAAGCTGAAGGTGTCGGCGTAGTCGGCGATGGCCCGGGCCCGGGAGAGGTCGGACTCCACCTCCAAGACCTCCCCCCGGCTCACCGCCCGGAAGACCCGCCGCACCTGGGCCAGGAGGTCCTTGGCCCCTTCCAGCCCCGGCACCTCCCGGAAGTCCACCCGGTAGAAGCGGTAACCCCTCAGGGTGATGAGGCGGTCCTCCCAGGTGCCCCGCTCGGCGAAGAGGAAGGTGCCCACCTCGCCCTGGAAGGAGACGATGCGCACCCCCACTATCTCCTTCCTTTCCATGTCAAAGTCCTCAAAGTAGAGGCTTCGCCCCTGACCGATGGGGATCTGCATGCCCTTGAGGCGGAAAAGCCCCGCCCCCTGGGTGTGGATCTCGTCCCACCAGGCCACCCGCACCCGGTTGTTGGCCTCGGGCACCACGTACTCCTGGAGGTACAGGGCGGCCACGGAGAGGAGGGCCCCAAGCCAAAGAAGGGGAAGGGCGGCCCGCCACAGGGGCACCCCTCCGGAAAGGAGGGCGAACTGGGCCCCTTCCGCCGCCAGGCGGCCGAAGACCAGGACGGTGGTGGTCACCAAGGCGATGGGAAAGGCCTGGACCAGGACCCCGGGCACGTGGTAGGAGAGCCAGCGGAGGATCTTGGGGATGGGGACCCCCTCCAGCCACCTCGCCCCGGCGTAGAAGAAGCCGAAGAGGAAGATGGCCGTGAGGAAGAGGAGGGTGAGGAAAAGGACGGGGAGGCTTTCCTTGAGGAGGTGGCGGTAGAGGGTCATGGGAGCCTGGAGGCGTAGGCGGCCAGGCGGGAGGCCTCTTGGGGGAGCTTGGTGCTGGCCTGGACCTTACCCCCGACGAAGCGCAGGTAAAGCCTGGCGGAGGGCCCTTGGCCTTTCAGGGTGGCCTTCCCCTCCTGATAGGTGAAGCTCCCCAGGACCAGGGCCTCCCGGGCCTTCAGGTCCGCCACCAGGGTCTCCGCCTCGAGGCGGGGAGAGTCCGCCCGCACCTTCCCCTTCAGGACCACGATGTCCTCGGCGAAGAGGGCCAGGGCCCTTTCGGCACTTAGGCCCTTGAAGTCGGCGTTGGCAAAGACCAGGGCGCCGAAGCGGGCCTCCTGCTTGGGGATGTCGTAGTCCAGGCTCTGGGCCCGGAAGGTCTCCTTGGCCGAGAGGAGCTCCAGAGCCCGGGCCCGGATGAAGGCCCCTTCCTTGTACTCTATGTAGCCCGCCTTGAGGCGGAGGCCGTTCTCGTTGTCCACCAGGACCCCCCCCTGGGGCAGGGTGGTGACCCCGGTGTCCAGGTTGACCCGCTGGGGACCGGCGGGCTCCACGCTGAAGGCGGCGAAGCGGGCCGCCAGGGCCAGGGAAAGAAAGAGGGCAAGGGGAAGAAGCCTCATGGCCCGCACTATACCCCAGCTTTCTGAGAAGGGCCTTATACCCTTGTTTCCCGTTTCCTTCGGCCTACCATGCCCTGGCGCAAGCCAGCATGGGGTGGTATTACGCCCGGCTCTCCTCCTCCAAAGCCTTGTATATTGGGCCCGTGCGCGCGCTGGCCTGGGGCCTGGCCCTAAGCCCCATCTTCCCCCCCCTAAGCCTGCTAAGCCCCCTCTTCCTCCCCCAGCTCCGGAAGCTTCCCAAGGCCGCCTGGGCTGTTTTGGCCCTCTACGGCCTCTCCCTCCTCCTCCCCGCCCTCTTCGTGGGGAAGGAGGCCCTTATGCTGGCCGCGCTCCGCCTCCTCTACGTTCTGGGTCTGGTGGGGGCGGGGGTGGCCCTGGCCCCGGTGGGCCTGGGGCCTTTGGGCTACGGCCTCTTCGTCCTCTACCTGGAGGCCCTTCTGGCCTCCTACCTAGCCTTCGGGGACCGGGTGTCCTCCGAGAGGCTCCTCCACCCCTACCACTCCCCCGTGGGACTGGGGCTCATGGGGACCCTGGGAATCCTCCTGGCCCTCCACGTCCGCTACCCCTGGCCCTTTAGGGTCCTCCTGGGGCTTGTGGGCGGGGTGGTCCTCCTCCTCTCGGGAAGCCGGGGGGGATTTCTGGCCCTTCTGGTGGGCGGGGCGGCGGGGGTCCTCTTCCAAAGGCGGGGGTGGCTGGCCCTGGGGGCGGCGGGGCTTTTCCTCTTGCTGGCGGGAAGTTTAGAGGTGCCCGTCGCCCAGCGCTTCTTCCAGACCCAGCTTTCCGGCCGGGAGGGGCTTTGGCTCAGGGCCTACGAGGTCTTCCAGGCCCACCCCTGGACCGGCGTCGGGCCCTACCTCCTGGGGGACAAACTCAAGGGGGTCCTCTTCGGGGACTGCTTCCTCTTTCCTTTCCTGGAGATGCGGGGAGTGGCCTGCCCCGAGGCCCTGAAGCCCTTGGGGGGCCTCTGGACCTTCGCTCACAACCACCTCCTGCAGGCCCTGGGGGAAAGCGGCCTCTTGGGGGCCATGGGCCTTCTCCTTTTGGTGGGCGCCTTTCTGGCGGGGGCCTGGGGGAGTGGGCTCCTCTTCTCCCTATTGTTGGCCTTTCTTGCCATGGGCATGGTGGACAACCCCTTCAGCGTGCCCAGCCCCTTCCGGGGGGAGGTCTTCTTCTTGGCGGGAGGGATGGCCTTCCTCCGGGGCTTCCGCCCGCCCCTGGCCCTGGGCCTGGCCGGGGCCTCGGCCCTTCTTTTAAGCCTCCCCTTCCTCTACCTGGCCACCCGGACCGCCCCTCCGCCCCCTACCCTCCTCTACGCCGCCATCCCCCAGGGGAAGGGGGTGGGGGTGGTCCGCCTTCAGGGCGAGGGGTACCGGGCCCAGGTCTGGCTCTGCCGGGAGGGGTGCCGGAGGCTTGGGTGGGAGTGGGACGCCAGCAAGCCCATTCTCTTCCCCTTCCCCGAGAACCTGCCCCCGGGGAGGTACCAGGTGCGCCTTGTGCTTTTCAGCCGGCACAGGCTGGCCGATAGGCCCCAGTACGCCCTTCCCTTTGTGGTGGAGGTGGGGCCGTGAGATGGGCCCTGGGGCTTTTCCTCTTCTTCCTGGGCCTTGGGCTTGGCCTTTGGGCCCTGGAAAGGGCTTTCGCCCTCAAGACCGATCTCCCCCTGGCCTGCCTCCCCGGCCCCCTGCCCAGGGAGGCGGCCCTTTACAGCAACGGGGCCCTGGAGATCACCCTCTGCCGGAGGGCCCGGGTGCGGATGGTCCTCGAGGGCACGCTGGCCCAGGGGAGGGGGCCCTGGGCCATGGTGGTGGAGGGGCGGCGGGTCCTCTGGCAGGGGGAGGTGAGGGGGCGCCGGGAAGTAAGGGTGGAGGCCACGGGGGAGGGGACCCTGGCTTTGGCCTTCACCAACGACCTCTACCAGCCTCCCGAGGACCGGAACCTCTTTCTGAGGGAACTTACAGTAGAGCCCCGCTAAAGGCCTACCTGACGCTCAGGCCAAAGCCCACGGAAAACCCCGTAGCCTCGTCGTACTGGCCCTTGAGGACGTTCTGGGCCTTAAGCTCGTAGGCGAAGCAGCCATCGTAAAGGCGCAAGGTGAGGCCGTACCGGCTCACCCCCTCGGGGCCCAGGCCCACCTGGGGCGCCAGCCACAGGGCCTGGCAGCAGGCGCGGTCGGGTTCGGGCATGGCGTAGGCGAGGAGCCACTCCGGGTAGCTCCCCTCCCGCCAGCCCACCCGAAAGCGGCCCAGGGCCCCGTCCCCGTAGGCCAACTCCACCCCCACCATCCGGTTTCCCATGGGGTTTTCCAGGTAGTACCGCCCCTCCAGCGGCCCATAGGCCAGGAGGAGGTCCAGGCGCTGCCCCTCGGGCCTGGCCTCGTAGGCGAAGAGGTTCCGGGGTCCGAAGGGCTCCAGCCGGCCCCAGTAGCCCACCTCCGCCCTGGCCTCGCCTTCCCGGAAAGCCGCCCGAAGGCTTCCCCACAGGGAAAGGTAGGGGTCCCGGCCAGGGTAGAGGGCGAGGAGGAGGCCCGGTTCCAGGCTTAAGGAAAAGGGGCCCTCCCGGAAGCCCCAGGGGTAGCGGCCCTCCAGGCCCAGGGTCCACCCCTGGGCGCTCGCGGTCTCGGCGTAGCGCACAAAGGGCTTCAGCTCGGCCCCCTCCAGGAGGAAGCGGGGGGTGTAGCGGGCCTCGAGGCGGGGGGTGGCGGCGTCGGGGGGGAGGGGCGTGGCGGCGAAGAGGAGGTCATCCCAAAAGGCCCGCACCCCGGCCCCGTAGCCCAGGACCACCTCGGCCCCTAGGCTGCCCTCCTTGAGCCCAAAGAGGAGGCTCTCCTTGGAGGTGGTGAGGCCGCTTGCGAGAAGGGTGAGCCGCCTCTTCCAGGCCCCCACCTCCTCCCCTGGCCGGGGAAGGGGGAAGTCCCTGAGGCCCAGGGTGTAGCCCCCGGTGTCCGAGGCGGAAAAAACCAGGGGGCTTTCCAGCCTGGGGGGGCGGTTCAGGTTGACCCTGGCCTCGGAAAGGGGCACCTCCAGGCCGAAAAGGCCCAGAGAGGCCTCTCCCCTAAGCTCGCCGGTGTCCACCAGGAAGGTGGCCTCCTCCAGGGAAAGCCGGAGGTCCTCCCCGCAGGGGCAGGGGGTGGCGAGGAAGCCAAAGAGCCGGGCCTCCTTCTCGGTGAAGGTGGCCTTATCGGCCCCCACCCGGTAGGCGGGAGTGGTAAGGCGGACCTTCCGGCCCTCCGGAGGGGAGCTGAGGGTAAGCTCGGCCGCCTCCGCCCTCAAGCTCCCCCGGGCCAGGCGCACCTCCTTCAGGAGCTTGCCCTCCAGGCGCCCCGCCTCGAGGCGCCAGCCCTCGGCCTCGCCCGCTAGACCCCTGCCCTCTAGCCCTTCCCCTTCGCGGTAGCGGAGGAGGGGGGCTTCCAGGTAGAGCCCCTCCCGCTCCAGGCAGGCTCTTCCCTCAAGAACCAGGACCTCGCCGTCGTAGCTCAGGTTTTCCCCACCCAGGAGGCCCTCTTCGGTTTCCAGGGTGTAGGGCCTTTCCGCGCACGGGCCCGCCAAGGCGGCACCCAAGAGGAGAACCCAGGCCAGCGCCCGCTTCATGCGGAAGAGGATACCGCAGCTTCAGGGCTTCCAGCCCGAGGGAGCCGCCGGGTAGGGCGGGGCCTGGTTCCGCCTCAGCTCCACCCGGAAAAGCCGGCTTAAGGTGACCGTGCCCCCGGTGCGGGCCGCCTCCCCCAGGGCCTGGTCCAGCAGGGCGGCGAGCTCCATCAGGAAGCGGTCCTGCCGGGCCTTGTCCACGGGCAGGGCCCCGAAGGTGAAGCAGGCCGGGTTCACCGCCTGGCAGTACCTCTCCAGGCGGAGCTTCCCCCCGAGGAAGTAGAGCTGCCACCCCCCTAGGTCTACCCGATACCCCGCCCTGAGGAGATCCCGGTACTGGAGGGATAGGCCCTCCCACAGGGCCCTGGCCTCCTCGCCCCTTGGGCTTAGGGTGTAGCGCCACGCCTTGGCCCCCCCTGCCGTCAGGGTCTGGCTTTGGGTGAGCCCCCAGTCCTGGGCCAGGACTGGGCCCCACCAGGTCAGGGCGAGGACCATCCAGCGGATCATGGGACTCATTTTACTCATAGCTCAGCGGAAGATGGAGAGAAGGGCTAGGACCACCCCTATAGCGGTGAGGAGGAGCATGGTCTTGTTGAAGGCGGTGTTGATCTCGGCCTTCACCTCTTGGCGCAGGCTTTCAATGCGCCCTTCAAGCTTGGTCTCTACGGCCTGGATTCGCTCCTCCAAGCTGGTCTCTACCGCCCGGATTTGCCCTTCCAGACTGGTCTTAACTTCTTGGATTTGCCCTTCCAGCTTGGTTTCTACCGCTTGGATTTGCCTTTCCAGCTTGCTTTCTAACGCCTGGATCCGCCCTTCTAGCTTGGCGGCCATTCCCTGGACTTCTTCCCGTAGGCCGTCAATGCGCCGGGAGAGGTCGTTGATCAGGGGAGGGAGTATTTGGACCGTGGTCTCCACGATCCCCTCCAGCTTTTCCAGGCGCTCCAGCATCCGGTCCTCGGGCATACCTTCATGCTACTCCCTTATCCTCCTCCGGCGGGAGAGGGTTTATACTCTCTCCGATGAGTGCGCCGACTGGCTTCGGCAGCCAGGACCTCTGTGGGGTCATTGCCCGGGACTTCGCCTCGCTCACCCCGCTGGGCATGGACAACTTGGGCGGGGCGAAGTGCTTCTACGACAAGGCCTGGCTCATCTTCCGGGCCTCGAGGACTGAGCCCGTGGTTCGGATCTACGCCGAGGCCACAAGGCCCGATCTTGTCCAGGCGCTTTTGGAGGAGACTAGGGGGCTACTGCAACCACGATGCGTTTGCAGTTCACGCCCTGCTTTTCATGCGGTGGAGTAGAAAGGATAGGGGAAGGGTATGAAAGTCGCCGTAATCGGAGCTGGATACGTGGGCCTCACCACCGCCCTAAGCCTCGCCTACGTGGGCCATGAGGTGGTGGGGGTGGATCTGGATACGGACAAGGTGGCCCGGCTGAACCGGGGAGAGCTTCCTTTCTATGAGCCACATGCCAAGGAGATGCTGGCCTTGGTGCGGGAGAGGCTCCGCTTCACCGCCCGGTACGAGGAGGCGGTCCCTCAGGCAGAGGTGATCTTCATCGCCGTGGGCACCCCTTCTCTTCCCGATGGAGCCCCGGACCTCTCCCAGGTGCGCTCTGCCGCCCAGGCCATCGGTCGGCACTTGGGAGAGGGCTTCACCGTGGTGGTGAACAAGTCCACGGTGCCCGTGGGTAGCGGCAACTACGTGGAGGCCCTGGTGCGCCGGGCCTTCCAGGAGGCCCATGGAGGCGAGCCCGATGGCCGCCTGGCCGTGGCCTCCAACCCCGAGTTCCTGCGGGAGGGTCAGGCCCTTTACGACAGCTTTTATCCGGACCGGATCGTGGTGGGGGCGGAGGACCGGCGGGCCATTGAGGTGTTGCGGGAGCTCTATGAACCCATCCTGGAGCAGAGCTTTACCCCGCCCCCCTTCCTCCCCCGGCCCGAGCGCATGGGGGCGGTGCGCCTGGAGGGCTACCTCACGCCCACGGGGAAGGACCCCCGGCCCGAGCGCATGGGGGCGGTGCCCTTCATCACCACGGACCTGGCTTCGGCGGAGCTCATCAAGTACGGGGCCAACGCCTTCTTAGCCCTGAAGATCAGCTTCATCAACGAGCTGGCCCGCTTGGCCGAGAAGGTGGGGGCGGACATCCGGGAGGTGGCCCGGGGGATTGGCCTGGACCACCGGATCGGTCCCCGCTTCCTCCAGGCCGGGCTCGGCTGGGGGGGAAGCTGCTTCCCCAAGGACACGGCGGCCCTCTTGGCCATGGGGCGGGAGTACGGCCTCTCCCTAGGCATCACCGAGGCCGCCCGGAAGGTCAACGAGGACCAGCGGCGATGGGCGGTGGACAAGCTCCTTGCCGAACTTAAGACCCTGAAGGGTCGGACCATCGCCCTTTTGGGCCTGGCCTTCAAGGCCAACACCGACGACCTGCGGGAAAGTCCAGCCCTGGAGCTGGCCCGGCTTTTCCTGGACCGGGGCGCCTTTTTAAGGGCCCACGATCCCGTGGCCCTGCCCCGAGCCCGCAAAGAGGTGTCCCTCCCCCTGGAGTATGCGGAAACGCCCGAGGAGGCCCTGCGCGGGGCGGACGCCGTGGTCCTGGCCACGGACTGGCCCCTGTACCGCACCTGGCCCTGGCAGGAGCTTAAGCCTCTCCTCCGCACCCCTTTGGTCCTGGATGCCCGGAACTTCCTGGACGGTAAGGCCCTCGAGGCCCTGGGCTACCGCTACCTGGGTATGGGGGTGCCGGCCTTGGGTACCCTGGAAAGGGTGGGGGTGTAATGCGGGTCCTTCTCACGGGAGCTGCGGGGTTTTTGGGGAGCCACCTGGCGGAGCGCCTCCTCCGGGAGGGGCACGAGGTGGTGGGGGTGGACAACCTCTCCACGGGCCAGGGGCGGAACCTGGAGCGCCTAAGGCGCCACCCGGGCTTCACCTTCCTCCGGGCGGACGTGGTCCAGCCTCTGGAGGTGGAGGGCCCCCTGGACTGGGTACTCCACTTCGCTTCTCCCGCCTCTCCTCCCCGTTACCTAAAGCTTCCCATCGCTACTCTCCTGGTGAACGCCGAGGGCACCCGGCACCTCCTGGACCTGGCCCTGAGGAAGGGGGCCCGCTTCTTCCTCGCCTCCACCAGCGAGGTGTATGGAGACCCCCTGGTCCACCCCCAGCCCGAGACCTACTGGGGCAACGTGAACCCCATAGGCCCCAGGAGCATCTACGACGAGGGCAAGCGCTACGCCGAGGCCCTGACCACCGCCTACCACCGGGCTTACGGTGTCCCGGTGCGGATCGTGCGCATCTTCAACAGCTACGGCCCCTTCATGGATCCCGAGGATGGCCGGGTGGTCTCCAACTTCATCGTGCAGGCCCTGAAGGGCGAGCCCCTCACGGTGTTCGGGAATGGGAGCCAGACCCGCTCCTTCTGCTATGTGGACGACCTCATAGAGGGGATAAGGCGCCTCATGAAGGTGGACTACCCCTATCCCGTGAACCTGGGGAACCCGGAGGAGTACCGGGTCCTGGAGCTGGCCCAGCTGGTGAAGGAGCTGACGGGAAGCCCCTCTCCCATCACCTTCCTGCCCCTGCCGGAGGACGACCCCAAGCAGCGGCGGCCCGATATCACCCTGGCCCGGAAGCTCCTGAGCTGGGAGCCCAAGGTTCCAGTGCGGGAGGGGCTTCTGAGGACGATAGCGTATTTTAGGGAGGTTCTTGGACATTAGGGGCTTCTTCAGGGCACCAAGCCTTTTGCTGCGCAACACCCTCTGGATGGCTGGGGGGTTTGGGGTAAGGGCTGTTTTTCAGTTCCTTTACTTCGTTTTGCTTGCCCGGGCGCTGGGGCCAGCGGAGTACGGGGCTTTTGTGGGCGTCCTCGCTTTGGTGATATTCCTTTCGCCCTTTGCCTCCTGGGGAAGCGGCAACCTGCTCATCAAGCACGTGGCCCGGGACCCTTCGCGCTTTCCCGAGCGGTGGGGAGCGGCCCTGGCCACCACCCTTCTTTCCGGAAGCCTGTTGGTTCTTCTGGCCATGTTGATCACGGGGCTAGTCTTTGGGTGGGAAACAGCGTTGCGTTTGGCCCTTCCCATAGCCCTGGGGGAGATGCTCGGGACCCGCCTGAGCGATGTAGCCAGCCAGGCCTTCCAGGCGGTGCAACGCATGCAGGGCACCACGGCTATATGGGCTGGTATGGCTCTCGCGCGCCTTGTGGGTGTTTTGGTGCTCACGGCCCTACCTGGGAAGGCCAGCGCTTTTCTTTGGGCCTGGGTTTACGCTGTGAGCGGTGTGGGCTTCGGGCTGCTCTCTGTGCTTTGGGTAAATGCTGCCTTAGGAAGGCCGCGGCTGAGCCTGCTTCCCATGCGGGGTGAGTGGCGGGAGGGATTTTATTTTGCGGTTGGGCTATCTGCGCATGGCGCTTACAATGACATTGATAAAACATTGCTAGCTCGCATGATTTCCGAGACTGCTGCCGGGTTATACGGGGTTGCTTACCGTTTAGTAGATGCAGGATTCATAGCTGTAAGAGCTTTAGCTTATGCCAGTTACCCAAGGTTCTTCCAAGAGGGGAGTAAAGGCCTGGCTTCGGCGGGGTGGTTTGCTCGCAAGCTACTATTTCCTGCTCTAGCGATGGTATCCGGTGTGGTTATTGCTCTTATTCTCTTGGGGCCTTGGGTGCTTGGGTTGTTGGGTGAGGGCTTTAGTGCTGGTTACGATGTTTTGATATGGCTGTTGCCCCTTCTCTTCTTTCGCACTTTTCATTATATAGCTGGGGATACGCTAGCAGGGTCGGGCTATCAAGGCGTGCGTACCGCACTCCAACTCATTGCTGCGGTGTTCAACTTTGTATTAAATCTTGCTCTCATTCCTTTGTGGGGATGGAGGGGAGCGGCAGTAGCTAGCTGGGTCAGCGATGGGTTTTTAGCGGTGGGAATGTGGGGTGCGTACTTTTATCTTCTTCGGAGAGAGGCTTTGCGGGAGGCTTGAGATGATTCGCTTTGCCTTTGTAGTGGCCACAAGGAATCGGCACGATGAGCTCATGCGGTTTGTAGAATCTTTACAAAAACAAAAAGGTGCGGATGTTGCTGTTTTGGTGGTGGTTGATCAGTCAGAACCAGGGGTGGCAGAAAAGAACAAAACGGCTTTGGGCTTGGTCACGGACATTCCGATCCTGTATGTGCGTGACGAGGGGCTAGGTTTGTCGCGGGCACGCAACCTGGGTTTACGGCTCATCTATGAGGAAATTTCCGCTGCCCAAGAGCCTGTGTTCATTGCGTTTCCTGATGACGATTGCGTGTATCCAGAAGGGCTGCTTGAAGGTGTGGTTCGTCTAATTAAGACCCATCCTTCCAGCGACTTTTTCGCCTTACCTTATGGCGATGAAGCGGGTATTGCTCCGAGATTTCCGAAGATCCCACGACATATTAGTTTATGGAATGTATTTCATGTTACGAGCTCGGTGGGCCTTTTTGTGAAGGCTAGGGCTTTGGTGGGCATGTTTTTTGATGAGAAGATAGGATCTGGAACAGATTTGCCTACTGGTGAGGAAGTGGATTTAGTAATCCGGCTATTGGCTTACGGTCGGAGGGGGGTTTACGACCCGACACAAGTCGTTTATCACAAGGTGAATCGTAAAAATACTACGGATTTTTCAATTAGGGTCGCTCGGGAGATGGCCAATGCCTACGTCATAGCGCGCGCCGCTCGGAATCTGCCTTCACTGGCTTTGAGGCTGAGATTGACGGCGAGGTTAGTTAAGGATTTGATAAGATGGTCATTTGGAGACGCCAGCAGCAAGCTAACAGTTGTCAAACGTTTGGAGGGGTATAGGTGGGGTTGGCGCGAGCGGTTGCCCAGGTAGGAGTGGGGAGGCCTTCAGAGAGGAGGGCGCTTTGGTCCTGGAGGGCTTTGATATGGGGTGTGGGCCTGGTCCCAATGCTGGTAACGCCCTTTTATCCCCGCTCTTTTGATTTGCTTAGCTACACTGCCGCGTTACAGGAGGGCTTTGGGGTAGCAGGGTTAGTGGGGCGCGCAGCTACAGCCTTTCAGGTTCTTTTAGGTGTAGCGCTAGTTGCTTACTGGGGCTTGTTGAGGCGAAGAAGGCCCATGCCGTCGTCTCTGCTTTGGGGCGTGGTGGCTTTGGCTGTAGGGCCTACCCTGTCAACTTTTTGGGGGATTTCGCCTCAAGTTTCCCTTGGGCACTTGGCCGCTCCGTTGTTGCTGGCCTCTACGCTATTTATCCCGCCTGTGCGCATGGAGTGGTTTGCAAACGAGGTGAAGAAGCTTTTGTTCTTGTACGTGGTGGCCAGTCTTATGGCCGCTGTTGTTGCGCCGGAGTGGGCTCTGGAAAGCCCGTATGTGCAAGGGTATATACCTGGCTTTCAGGTGCGTCTCCACGGTGTTACTGTGCATGCCAATCACACTGCGCCCTTCGCCTGGCTCTTGCTTCTTCTGGAAGTGGCCTTCCCCAACAGGATTCGGTTGCTTCGCTTCAGCATACTTGCGCTTTCTCTGCTTGTTCTTTTACTAACGCAATCCAAAACCATGTGGGCTTTAACGGCATTCTCCATATCGTTGCTCGGCTTCAACTTCATTTGGAGGCAACCTCTACCGAAGCGTGTGGTCGGTCTTTTGCTGTTTGCTGGCATTGGCCTGATGCCTGCATCGTTCTTGGTGTTATTCTCAGATGTTTTGGATCCTCTTCAGCGAATAGTTGAGAGTCGCTCGGAAGACCTCACTTCTCTTACGGGGCGCACGGTAATTTGGCTAACCGTCCTGAGCATTGTGGAGGAAAATCCCTGGTTTGGTTATGGGCCCCACCTGTGGGATCCTGAGATGACTCTACAGTACGCTTCTTGGGTAGGCTGGACGCCCGCTCAAAGTCATAATCAGTACATACAAAGTCTGGGTGAAGGCGGGTGGATCGGATTGGGGGGCTTTATACTGTATGGGCTTATCCTTTCAATAAACGCTTTCCGCGTACGCCGGGTGGGGCTAGGTCTGCCGTTTGTGCTGGTGCTTGCCTGGTTCATAAGAGGGTTCACGGAGTCGTGGTATCGGAAGGCTACCACTGATGGCAACCTGTTTATTCATATGGTCATTTTTGCCCTGGTTGTTCTGGCGGTGAGGGAGTTGAGGAGGGGGCAGAGTGGATAGATTGCGTTTGGGGTATCTGTCGGGTGCTCCCCGGGTTTCCACACGTCCGGAGGCTTCGGCTTCCGGGCCGAGGGCGCATGTTCTGGGCGTGATTAACGGGTTTCGGGCTCTGGGATGGGAGGTCAAGCCCTTTATTTTCGGGGATGAAGTGCCGTTGCCGTGGGTGGAAAAAGAGGGGGATGTGGCGCTTTCCCAGAGCTGGGTTAGGCGTCTGGTGGCTGATCTCGTCCGGCTAGGGCTAGGGGGGATTAACTCTTTCCGGGCTTTGCGGAAGCTGGGAAGGGTGGATTGGGTATATGAGCGGTTCGGCGCCTTTCAGGCGCTGGGGTATCTTTTTCAACGGCGTGGGGTTCCGTGGATTTTGGAGACCAACGGGATATTCTTCGTTGAGGCAGATCAAGATCGGAAAAGTCTGGCGTTAAAGGACCTGGAGCGGAAGATGGAACTCTGGGCCTACCGTCAGGTGGATGTGGTTGTGGCCGTTTCTTCGGAGCTTAAAGAGCTTCTGGTGGAGCACGGGGTAAGCGCCAGAAAAGTTCTTGTTGTGCCCAACGGTGTGGATATCTCCCGCTTTGCGCCTAAGCCGGTTGAATACCAAAACCCCATCCCGGTACTGGGTTTTGTGGGAACCTTATCTACATGGCAGGCGTTGGATGTGCTTTTAAAGGCCCTGGCGCATCTGAAAGGGGAAGGCGTGATCTATCATTTGGTGGTTGTGGGGGATGGCCTCCAGCGAGAGGCCTGGGAAAAAATGGCCGGGGAGCTGGGGCTCGCAGATCAGGTCCGCTTTCTGGGCCGGGTACCCGGGGACGAAGTGCCCAACTGGATAGCGGGCTTTGACCTGGCCTACTCGGGCCAGGTGCCCACTGCCTCTGGCCGCATGTACCACTCTCCGCTAAAGCTTTACGAGTATATGGCCATGGCCAAACCCGTGGTGGCTTCGGCGCTGGGGGATGCCAAGACCTTGATAGGTGAGGACGAACGCGGTTACCTTTTCCTCCCAGGGGATGTGGAGGACTTGGCCCGGGCTTTGCGCAAGGCCTATCAGGAAAGGCGCCTGTGGCCTGTGAAGGGGCAAAAGGCGCGGGAGCTGATCGTTAGGGAGCACAGCTGGGAGGCTCGGGTTAGGGACATGGTGGCTCAGGTTGAGGGTATTTTGGAGGAAAAATATGGAACGCCTTACCCTGCTAGGCGTTGAGGTGCAACCTCTTACTATGGACGAGATCCACAGGGATTTGAAAAAGGCCTTTGAGCAGGGAAAGCAGGTGGTCGTGGCAAATCACAATCTTCATAGCATTTACTTGTACCACACCGATGCCGAAATGCGGGCGTTTTACAAGCAGGTGGAAATCGCTCACATAGATGGCATGCCCCTGGTTTTCTGGGCGAGGCTGATGGGCTACAAGGTGGACCGAAGTCATCGGGTCACCTATGTGGACTGGATTCGGCCCCTTCTGCGAGAAGCCAGGGACAATGGATGGCGGGTCTTTTACCTGGGAGGAAAGCCTGGAGTGGCCCATAGGGCCGCTGAGATTCTGAAAGGGGAGATTCCGGGTCTGGAGCTGGAAACCCACCACGGATACTTTGATATGGAGGGCGAGGACAACGAGAGGGTTTTGGAGGTCATCAACGCCTTCGGTCCGCATGTGCTTCTTGTGGGCATGGGGATGCCCAGACAAGAAAAGTGGGTGCTGCGCAATCGGGCGCGGCTGAAGGCCAACGCCATCCTTACGGCTGGGGCGTGTTTTGACTATGTGGCTGGGGCAATTCCCACTCCTCCCAGGTGGATGGGGCAGCTGGGGTTGGAGTGGTTATATCGGCTGGTTTCGGAGCCCCGCAGGCTTTGGCGGCGGTATTTGGTGGAGCCGGTTTACCTCCTGCCCTACTTTTGGCAAGATGTGAAGGGTGTTTTGGGCAAGAGGGCGTCGCGGGGAAATGCGTAAAGGGCCTAGAGGGCAAGGGGGGACTCCTAGACGGGGCCTCGTAAGCTGGGGGCTTGTCCTGGCCGATGCGCTGGCCCTCGAGGCTTCCCTTCTCCTGGCCTACCTTGCCCGGCAGGCTTTGGGCTTTCTCTTCCCGGCCGAGGTGCCCCTCGAGGGCCTCGCCCCCTTGGCCCTGGCCCTCCTCCTTTTTCCCCTGGGCTACGCCCTGGCGGGCCTTTACCCCGGCTACGGGCTTCCCGCCGTGGAGCGGATGCGGCGCAAGGTTCAGGTCACCTTTCTCCTCTACCTGGCCCTCATCGCCTGGAACTGGCTCTTTTCCCAGGAGGATTGGAGCCGGAGTGTGCTCCTCATGGCCATGGGCTTTTCCTTAGTGCTGGTTCCCCTGGGAGGGACCTTGGTCAGGGAGCTCCTGGCGCGGCTGGGCCTGTGGGGCGTGCCGGTTTTGGTCCTGGGGGCGGGAAAGACGGGGGCCTTGGTGGTGCGAAAGCTTAAGGAAGACGGGGTCCTGGGCCTGCGCCCCGTGGCCCTCTTGGACGACGACCCTGCCAAGTGGGGGGTGGAGGTGGAGGGCCTTCCTGTGCTCGGGAGCCTGGATCTCGCCCCCGATCTAGCCCAGAAAGGCCTTCAGTATGCCATCTTGGCCATGCCGGGGGTGGGCCGGGAAAGGATTGTCCACCTTCTTAACAAGCTTTCCTTCCCCCATGTCATTTTGGTGCCAGACCTTTTCGGCGTTCAGAGCCTCTGGGTGTCCGCCCGAGACCTCGCTGGAGTGCTTGGCCTAGAGGTGAAAAAAAATCTCCTCGTGAGGCGGAACCGCCTCCTCAAGCGCGCCCTGGACTACCTCCTGGGCCTTCCTCTCTTCCTCGCCTCCCTGCCTTTCCTCGCCCTCTTTGCCCTCTGGATCAAGTGGGTGAGCCCAGGGCCTGCCTTCTACGCCCAGGAGCGGGAGGGGTACATGGGGCGGACCATCCGCGTCTGGAAGCTCCGAACGATGTACCCGGATGCGGAAAGGCGCCTAGAGGAGTACTTGGGGCGAAACCCGGAGGCCCGGGAGGAGTGGGAGCGGTTCTTCAAGCTAAAGAATGACCCCCGGGTCCTTCCCGGCATCGGCCACTTCCTCAGAAAGACCAGCCTGGACGAACTCCCTCAGCTCTGGAACGTCCTCAAGGGGGAAATGAGCCTGGTGGGACCGAGGCCTTTCCCCAGGTATCACCTAGAGAAGTTCCGCCCGGAGTTTCGGGAGCTAAGGCGGAGCGTCCTCCCCGGCCTCACGGGGCTTTGGCAGGTGTCCGCCCGGAGCGAAGGGGACCTCGAGGTCCAGGAGGCTCTGGACACCTACTACATCCGCAACTGGTCTATCTGGATGGACCTTTACATTTTGGCCCGCACCGTCTGGGTGGTCCTCACCCGCAAAGGGGCCTATTAGCCTGGTAGACTTGGGGAAGCTTATGGTGGAGACCCCCCAAGACGAGCTTTCCCTGCGGGACATCGTGGAGGTCCTGAAGCGGCACCGGGTCTATCTGTGGGCCTTGCCCCTCATCCTCGCCACGGTGGCCCTCATCTACGGCTTCCTCATCGCCGAGCCCACCTACGCCTCCACGGCTACCCTCAGCGTGGCCCCGGTGCAGGTGCAGGCCCAGCTGGAGCAGAGAATCCAGGTGCAGCAGGCCACCCCCATCACCTTTGAGGGCCTAAAGGCCCTGGCCCTCTCCGAGGAGGTGGTAGGGGGGGTGTGGGAGGTGCTAAGGCAAGAGGGGAGGCTTCCCACCCGCTGGCAGGACCAGGGGAACCTCAGGGGCGTGGAGCGGATGCTCCGGGACCTCCAGGTGAAGGACATCTCCCCCAAGGTCCAGGCGGCGAACCCCAACCAGGTCCCCCCCATCGTCGCGAGCTTCACCGTGAAGGCCCCGGACCCCGAGGTGGCGGCTAAGGCGGCGAACCTCTGGGTGGAGGCGGTGAAGCGCAAGGTGAACGAGATCCCCCTGCAGCGCCTTAAGGCGAGCCTCGCGGCCCTCGAGGAGCAGCTACCCCCCGCGGAGAAGGCCTACCGGGAGGCCCAGGCGAGGTGGGAGGCCTTCCAGAAGGCCACCACCCTCGCCCAGGACAAGGCGGAGCTGGAGGCCAAGACCCAGGAGAGGGTGGGCCTGGACACGGAGCTGGCGGGCCTGGAGCGGGACCTGGCGGCGGTCCAGGGGCGGATCCAGGCCACCCTGGCGGAGATGCGCCGGCAGGAGGCCATCGTGCCCATCGGGACGCCTCCCGAGCAGCTGGCCGTCATCAACAAGCGGCTCCAGGAAGCCCAGGCCAGCCTTAAGGCGGAGACGGAGCGCGCCCGGCAGGCCTTTCAGCAGGCGGCTCAGGTTCTGGAGAAGTTTAAGGGGCGGGAGCAGATCCCCGTCTGGCAGGCGGAGCTTTCCGCTTACACGGACGCCTATGCCTCGGCTCAGGCCAGGCTCATCGCTCTGCAGAAGGACCTGGCGCAGAAGCAGGCCCTCCTTCAGGATGCCGAGGCCCGCCTGGCGGAGTACAAGGCCCAGCTCCCCAACCTGTCCATTGAGAACCTGGTAGCTGGTCTGACGGTCAAGGAGGCGGAGGCCTTGGTGGCGGACCGGTTGAAGGAGGCCGATTCCAGGCTCAAGGCGGCCGAGGGGGCTTGGGCGGAGTTTCAGCGGAAGAGCCAGCTGGAGGTGTGGAAGCGCCAGCTGGGCGGGTACGCGGACCGGGTGGCCTCCATCCGCCAGCGGCTGGAGAGCCTGGCCACGGAGAGGGCCATTAAGCAAACCCGCCTGGAGGAGGCGGAAAAGGAGCTGGCCAAGGAGCCCAGGCTGATCACCCTGGAGCGGGAGATCACCGCCGACCCGGCGGTGGCGGCCGCCATCGCCCAGGGGGGAAACCTGAGGGACCTCCTGGGCCTCAAGCTCAAGAACCAGGAGCTAAACCCCACCCACCTGAAGCTTCTCTCCACCGCCTTGGACCTCCGGGCGGACCTGGCGGCTTTGGACCGGGAGGAAAAAGCGCTTAAGGAAGAGGAGGCTAAGCTGGCGCCACTGGTGCAGGACCTGCAGCGGCGGATTGCGGAGGAGGAGGCCACGCGGGCGAGGTTGTTGACGGAGCTGGACACGGCGCGGGACATTTACAACGCGGTGTACCGGTATGCGGAGAGCCTGAAGAAGGTGGCCTCGAGGCCGGACGTGGTCTTGCGGGAGGTGAGCCCGGACGTGCTGGCCTACCGGGACCGGGTGGTGGGCCTCAGGGCCGAGATCGCAGGCCTGAAGGCGGAGGAGGAAGCCCTAAAGCGGAACCTCACCGAGCTGGACGGCCGCATCCGCGACCGCAAGGCCAAGATCGCCGCCCAGGAGCGGGAGAAGGAGGCCGTGACCCTGGAGTACGCCACCAAGAAGGCGGCCTACGAGGCCTTCCGTAGCCGCTACGACCAGATTGCCAGCCTCACTGCCCAGGACCTCACCTTTGACAGCCCCAACCCCGAGTTCCAGCGCCTCCGGAGCGTCCTCATTGACGCCCAGGCGGAGGAGGCCCGGCTTTCTGCCAGGCGGGCCGCCCTCCTGGCCCGCATCAACCAGGTGGAGGCCCGCATCGGCCTCCTTAAGGACCGGGTGGCCAAGGCCCAGGTGGAGCAGGACACGGTGAACCAGGCCTTGGACCTGGCCAAAAACGCGTACCTGGCCTTGGCTCAGAAGCGCACGGACCTGCAGATCCAGATCGCCAGCAACCAGGAGGCCTGGGCCTCCATCCTGGCCCCCGCCTACCCGATCTATGAAAAGGTTTGGCCCAAGCGGGGCCTCCTCCTGGCCCTGGCCGTGGTCCTGGGCCTGATGCTGGGGGTAATGGCGGCCTTTGTGGCCGAGGCCCTGAGGCCCAAGGAGCCCGCTCCCCAGGTGGGCTAAGTTAGGGCCTTCTCGTAGACCTCCAGGTACCGCCTGGTGATGGCCTCGGGGTGGAAGCGCTCTATGGCGTAGGCCCGGGCCCGCCTGCGCATCTCGGGAAGATGGGGGCTTTGCAAAAGCTCCAGGACCGCCTCGGCCAGGCCTTCCAGGTCCCCGAGCTCCACGAGCCTCCCCACCTCCGGGGTGATGAGTTCCGGCACCCCGCCCACCGCCGTGGCCACCACGGGCACCCCCGAGGCCAGGGCCTCGAGGGCCGCCTGGCCGAAGGACTCCTCCTCCGAGGCCAGGAGGAAGAGGTCCGCCGCCCCCAGGACCT
>FWWL01005751.1_pt1 | contig 18855 bp, 19 predicted proteins | sample 2228331 | NCBI WGS metagenome assembly FWWL01 (sample SAMEA103939775, study PRJEB20133) | metagenome
TCCCAAAGCACGCAGGGTTTATCCCCCTTCCTTTGCGCGTGGGCATCCACCACCGCGGCGATGTTGTAGTTTTCGGGGATGTCCCAGCGAAACTCCCGGCGCTCCCGCTCGTATTCCTCCCTGGTGAACGGCATAGGCCCCCCTTTTGTCTTTTCGGCGTTTTGCCGCTACGGTTATAGCATGCACGGGATGGGGATGACAAGTGCGGAGGCGGTTGTGGTGGTCCCGGCGGAGGCGGGGAAGCGCCTGATTGGCCGGGCGGTGGCCCAGCTCCCCCAGGTGCGGCGGGCAAAAGAATCCGGCCTCATCGTGGTCGGCTTTGGCACCACCAACGCCTACGTGCTCGAGGAGCTTTTGGGCCGTTCCATCGCCAAAGAAAGGTACGTGGCGGGTTTTGTCCGTGAGGAACTAGGGATTCTTCCGCCGGAGGCGCGGGAGCCCATGCTCGTTTTGGACCGGGGGGAGCCCAAGGCCATGGCCTGGCCGGAGATCCTCGCCCGGCTTTCCTTCGGCGACGTGGTCATCAAAGGCGGGAACGCCCTGGACCCCCAGGGGCTTGTGGGAGTGTACGTGGCCGGAGATGACGGGGGCACTGTGGGCAAATTCTTCGCCGTGGCCTTGGCCAGGGGGGTGGAGGTGGTGATCCCCATCTCCCGCAATAAATCTGTGCACACCTCCGTTTTGGAGCTTGCTAAGCGCCTGGGAACGAGGAAACTCGCCCTCTCTTCCGGACCCAAGATCGGCCTTGTGCCCCTTGTGGGCACGGTGGTCACGGAAACCGAGGCCGTGTCCATGCTTTATGGGGTGAGGGCCGAGCACATTGGAGGCGGCGGGGTGGGCCGGGGAAGCGGAGCCGTGGTGCTCCTCCTTTCCGGGGATCCGGAAGCGGTGGAAAAGGCGTTTTTGGAGATCGAAAGGCTCGCCAAAACCGAGCCGATACTCAGCTTAGCCTAGCCATGCTCGACTTTCTTGAGGGAAAGGTGGTGGAGAAGGCCGAAGAGAACGTGGTCCTGGCCGTGGGGGGGATCGGGTTCCGCCTGTTTGTTCCGGCGCGGACCCTTTCGGAAGTAAAAACCGGCCAGGAGCTGCGCCTTTACGCCCATCTCCTTTTTCAGGAGGACGAGTTTTTCCTTTACGGTTTTGCCACTCCGGAGGAGCGGGAGATGTTTGTGGCCCTTCTTTCCGTGCCGCAGGTGGGCCCGCGGCTAGCTTTCAAGCTTGTCTCCGCTCTTCCACCTGGGCAGTTTGTGGCCGCCCTTCGGCGGGGGGATCTTTCCGCGCTGGATGGGGTGAGGGGCATCGGCCGTCGCACCGCCCAGCGCGTCCTTTTGGAGCTCTCGGAGCGGGCGCTGCGCTGGGCCCCTCAGGAAGTTCCTCCGGAGACGGAGAGGGAAAAAATCGTCCTCCAGGCCCTCACCTCCAAGGCCTTGGGGTTCAAGGCCGAGGAGGCCCGCAAGGCCGTGGAGCTCGTGCGGAAGGAGTGCCCGGAGGCCTCGGTGGAGGAGATGCTCCGCCGGGCCCTTTCCATCCTGGCTGGGGAGAGATGAGGGCGATCGGCCTGGACGTGGGCGAGCGGCGGGTGGGGATCGCCCGTACGGACGAAAGCGGGGTTTTGGCCGTGCCCCATGGGGTTTATCGGCGCCGCTCCTTCGCGGAGGACGTGGATTTCCTCGTGCGGCTCCTTAAGGAGGCGAGGGCTGAGGCCATCGTGGTCGGCCTTCCCCTGAACATGGACGGGACGGAAGGGGAGCAAGCCCGAAAGGTGAGGGCTTTTGCGGAGGCCGTGGCCACGAAGTCCGGTCTCCCCCTTTTCTTTGTGGACGAGAGGTGGACGACGAAGGAGGTGGAGCGGGCCATGCGCGAGGCCGGGGAAAAGCCCAGCCGCCGCAAAGAAAAATTGGACGCCCTTTCGGCTGTGCTCATCCTCCAAGGGTGGCTGGACGGACAAGCTCGGGTATAAACGCAAAAAGGAGGTGGCAAGGTGCAGGAGTTCACCTTTTACTTGGGGAATAGGCCAGGAGCACTGTTGGAGGTGGCTTCCGCCCTGGCGGAGGAAGGGGTGAATATCGAGGCCATTGCTGCTCTTACGGTTTTGGACGAGGCGGTAGTGGCCATGGTCACCGATGCGCCGGACCGCGCCCGCAAGGTTTTGAAGAAACTAGAGGTGGGCTTTGAGGAAAGGGAAGCGCTCTCCCTCACTATCCCCCACCAACCCGGCCAACTGGCCGCCGTTTTGGATCGGTTGGCCCGGGAGGGCATAAACGTCCTCTCCTGCTATTTCGCCGTGGAAAAGAACTTGCTGATCTTCACCGTGGACAACGTGGCCCGGGCCAAAGCCATCTTCCGGCTGTGAATGGGCCGGGCGTGGTTTCGCTTCTACGCCGAGCTCAACGATTTTCTGCCCCCGGAACTGCGTGGGCGCTCTTTCCCGTACGAGTACAACGGCCAGCCCACGGTGAAGGACGCCATCGAAGCCCTGGGTGTGCCCCACGTGGAAGTGGAGCTGATCATCGCTAACGGCGAATCCGTGGATTTTTCCTACCGCCTTAGGGATGGGGATCGGATAGCGGTTTACCCTGTGTTCGAAAGCCTCGATGTGCACGAGATCCTTCGCATTCGCCGCGAACCTCTGCGCAAGTTAGCTTTCGCCTGCGACGCCCATTTGGGAAAACTTGCCCGCATCTTGCGCCTTTTGGGGTTCGACACCGTTCATAGCCCCACAATTACTGACGCGGAGCTTATCGCGCTTTCCAAGGCGGGGAGGATCATCCTCACCCGGGATCGCCAGCTTTTAAAGCACGGTGGGGTGACCCATGGCTACTGGGTGCGTTCCACCGCGCCATTGGAGCAGGCCCAGGAGGTGGTGCGTCGGTTTGACCTGCGAGCGCAGATCGCCCCGTTCACCCGCTGTTTGGCCTGCAATGGCCTTCTTCGCTCCCTTCCCAAAGAGGAGGCGTTGCCCAAGGTTCCTCCGAAGGTGCGGGAGTGGTGTGAGGAGTTTCTTATTTGCGCTGGTTGTGGGCGGATCTTTTGGCCGGGCACGCACTATCCAAAACTTGCCAACTTGGTCCAGATCCTGAAGGAGTTTTAGGCAAGCACATCCACAAGGGGGCGGCCCTTCGTCTCATAAGGGAGGGCCAAGGCAGAAAAGCCCGAAAGGATGTAGGAGGCGGCGAAAACTGTGAGCGCAAGGGGCATGGAGAGGCCAAGAAGGACCCCGCCAAGCGCGGGTGCCAGGGCCCCGGCGACGCGGGTCATGCCGCTGGCTGCACCCATTCCAGTTGTGCGAAGTTGCGTAGGGTAAACCTCTGGGGTGTAAGCATAAAGCGCGCCCCAAGCGCCCAGGGCGAAAAAGGACATGCCGAAAGCGGCGGCCACATAGGACCAAGGCTGGATAGCCACAGCAAAAAGGTAAGTACAAAGCCCGCTCCCTAAAAGATAAACCCCCAAGGTGGGCCTCCGGCCAACCCGTTCCACAAAATAGGCCGCGGAGAAATACCCGGGAAGCTGGGCAAGCGTGATGAGGAAAACGTAAGTGTAAGAGCGCACAAGGGTTAGTCCCCTCTCCACAACAAGGAGGTTGGGAAGCCAGGTGAAAACGCCATAGTAGCCCAGGGAGATGCAAAACCAGATGAGCCAGAGAAGGGCCGTGGTCCTTGCGTATTTCCGATGCCAAAGGTCGCGAATCCTTGCGGGGAAAACCTGAGGAGCCTCAAGGCGAAAATCCTCCGGCAAAGTCCGGCCGTTTTCCGCCGCGACCGCGATCAAGATCTTCCGGGCCTCCTCCTCCCGGCCGTGCACAAGGAGGAACCGGGGCGATTCGGGCACGTGGCGCCTGATCCAAAAAACAAGGAGCCCGGGAAGAGCGGAAAGCCCAAGGAGAAGCCGCCAGCCAGCCCTGGGCACGACCAGCCAAGAAAGCCCGGCGGCGAGGAGCGCCCCAAGGGCCCAGAAGGCCTCCAAAAGCACAAGGTACCGGCCGCGCCTTCCTTTCGGAAGATACTCCGCGAAAATGGCGTAATCCACAGGCAACGTCCCGCCGACCCCAAACCCGGTGAGAGCCCGTAGGACAAGGAGGGTGTGGAAATTGGGGGAAAACGCGGAAGCAAGACCAAATCCGGAGTCTATGAGGATGGTGAGGACGAACCCGAGCTTCCTTCCCAAGCGGTCGGAGACAGTCCCCCAAAACCACGCTCCTCCTAGCATTCCCAGGAAGATGGCGGTCCCGAGGAGCCCGGCCTGGGCGGTGGTAAGGCCCCACTCCTTTCGAATGGCGGGGAGGGCGAAGGAGATGAGGAGGACTTCCATGGCGTCGGCGGCCCACCCAGCTCCGCAGATCCAAAGGAGCCGGCGCTGAAATCGACCAAATCCTACCCGCTCGATGGCCTCCTCAACGCTAAGCCTCCGAGGCTCCATCTTTGCCGTCTTCCGCCACCGGAATTTTAAGCCCCAAAAGATCGGGGCGGTTTCGGAGGGTCTTCTTCCAGGCCTCTTTTTCTCGAAAGCGCCGAATGCGCTCGTGGTCGCCGGAAAGGAGGACCTCGGGAACGGGAAGTCCCTGGAAGACGCGGGGCCGGGTGTACTGGGGGAAGCCCAGTCTCGGCCCAGCATAGAAGGAGTCGGTAGCCACGGAGTCGTAGCGGCCCACCACGCCTGGCACCATGCGGGCCGTGGTCTCCACCACCACCGCTGCGGCAAGCTCCCCGCCCGCCAGCACGAAATCGCCGATGGAAAGCTCCAGGTCGCAGAGGGAAAGGACCCGCTCGTCCACCCCTTCATAGCGGCCGCACAGAAGCACCAGGGCCTTCTTTTGCGCGAGTTTCTTGGCCCAGTTTTGGCTAAAGAGCACCCCTTGAGCGGAAAGGAGGACCACAAAGGGTTTGAACCCGATTTCCCGGGTGATGGCCTCCACCGCCCGGGCGAAGGGCTCCGGCCGCATGACCATCCCCGCCCCGCCCCCAAAGGGTCGGTCGTCCACAATCCCCCGGGGATCAGGAGAAAAACTCCGCAGATCGTGGAGGTGGATCTCGATGAGCCCCTTCTCCTGGGCGCCAAGGAGGATGCCCTGGGAGAAAAAGGGCTCAAGCATTTCCGGGAAAATGGTGACGACGTCGAACCTCATCGCCAGTCGACGATTACTTCTCGACCAAGCCTTTTTCCAAGGCGCTCCACCACCAAAGCGAGGGCCTCTTTGTCCCGCTCGGAAAGGTTTTTTCGGTCCGTCTCCGCCACCTCAAAGAGGAGCAGATCCACGCCACCGCAGTGGATGTGTTCGATTTTTGCCTCGCTTGGGCGGCCGACAATGGCCCTAAGCAGGTAGCGGCTGAGTTCCAGAATCACTGGGTTTACCAAACCTCAACTCGTGCCAGACCTTCATCACACCCGCGCGGGAAAGGAGGTGTCTAGCGGCCTCCGTGGGCTGCGCTCCTTTCTTGAGCCACTCCAGCGCCCGCTCCACGTCCACGGTGAGCTCATCTGTAGCGCTCAAAGGGTGATAGTGCCCAACGATATCGATCACCGCGCCATCGCGCTTGCTTTCTTCCTCCACCACCACGATGCGGTAGTGGGGCTCCTTCTTTTTCCCTACCCGCATGAGACGGATTTTTACGGCCATATCATCACCTCGGAAACGGGAATTTTCCTCCCTGGATCTTTCCGTGCTTTAGCCCCTTTAGGAGCTTTTTGGCCTGTTCGTATTCGGCCAAAAGGCGGTTCACGTCTTGAACCGTCGTGCAGGAGACTCGGGCAATTCGGCGTTTCCGGCTGGCCCCGATTATATGGGGATTGCGCCTCTCCTCAACGGTCATGGATTGGATGATGGCCTTCATCTTTTTGAACTCCCGTTCCACCTCCTCCTCGTTTGGGCGGGCGAGGCCAGGGAGGCGGGAGAGGAGTTGAGCAAGGGGGCCGGCCCGCCGCACCGCCTCCATTTGGGCCAAAAAATCCTCCAGGGTGAACTCCTCTTCCTTCAGGAGTTTCTCGGCCCTGGCCGTTACCCCCGCCTCCTGGAGCTTCTCCACAAGGCCGGAGAGGTCACCCAGGCCCAGGATGCGGTCGGCCATGCGGCCGGGCTCGAATGGCTCCAGATCCTCCGGCCGCTCTCCCACGCCCACAAACACGAGGGGAAGGCGAAGCCGCGAGGGAAGGGAAAGGGCGGCGCCACCGCGGGCATCCCCGTCGAGTTTTGTGAGCACAATCCCCGTAAGCCCCAAGGGCAAAAAGGCCTCGCCCATGCGGATCGCCTCCTGTCCCACCAACGCATCCAGCACAAGAAGGACATCGCTCGGCTTCACCGCGGAAAGAAGAGCGGCGAGGAACGGAGGGGGAGGAGCGCCGGGCGGGGTTCCCGGGGTATCCACTATCACCACGTCCAGGAGGGTCTTTTTGGCCTTTCCCAAAATTTGCGGAACCTCGGTGAGGGGGTCATGGTCGGCAGAGGCAAAGGGGATTCCAATTTTTTGGGCTAAGGTGCGAAGTTGTTCCGCCGCCGCTGGCCGCTCGGGGTCGGCGGAAACGAGGAGTGGGTTCCTTCCCCGTTTTCGCAGGTACTGCCCGAGTTTTCCGGCGGTCGTCGTTTTTCCTCCGCCGGCCGGCCCCACCAGGACCACCACCGCTGGCCGGCCCGCAAGTTTCAGCCTGTGGGCTTCCCCGCCCATGACCCGCACCATCTCCTGCCGCACGATGGCCAAAAGTTGCTGGGCTGGGGACAGGGATTCCACGAGCTTTTCCCCCACCGCCCGCTCCCGCACCCGTGAAAGGAGCTCCCGCACCACCTCGTGGTGGACGTCCGCGGAGAGCAACACCTCGCGGATTTCCCGTAGCCCCTCCTCGACGTCGGCTTGGGTGAGGAGGCCTTTTCCCCGCAGGCGCTGGAAGACCTGGGCCAGGCGATCCGTTAAGGACTCGAACACAAAAGCATTCTACTTGCCCGGTCTCATCCGCTCAAGGAAGTCCGTGGCCAAGAAGGCTCTGGCGAATTGAGGATGGCCGATCACGGAGAGGAGGAAGTCCCGGTTAGTTTTGACTCCGCTTATTTGGAAGCGGCGGAGGGCCGAATACAGCCGGGTGCGGGCTTCCTCCCGGTCCTCGCCGTGGGCGATGACCTTGGCCAAAAGGGGATCGTAGTAGGGGAGGACGGGCATGCCCTGGTAGATGTGGGTATCCACTCGCACCCCCATCCCTCCGGGAAGGGAGTGGATCCAAACGCGGCCGGTGGAGGGGAGGAAGTCCCGGTCCGGGTCCTCGGCGTTGATCCGACATTCGATGGCATGTCCATAAAGCTCGATATGTTCCTGCTGGTATCCGAGGGGTTTTCCCTGGGCCACGCGCAGCTGCTCCCGGATGAGGTTGCGCCCAACGAGCATTTCCGAGACGGGGTGCTCCACCTGGATGCGGGCGTTCACCTCGATGAAGTAGAAGTCCTCGCCGTCCACGAGGAACTCCACCGTGCCTGCGCCCACGTAGCCGATGTGCTCAGCCAGGCGCACCGCGGCTTGGGCGACGCGCTCCCGGAGCTTTGGGGAGAGGGCGGGAGCGGGTGCCTCCTCCACCAACTTTTGGTGCCGCCGTTGCACCGTGCAATCCCGGGTTCCCCAATGGACAACATTCCCGAATTTGTCGGCCAGGATTTGGACCTCCACGTGGCGGGGCTCAGGGACGTAGCGCTCTAAATAGACGCGGCCGTCGCCAAAGGCCAGCTCCGCCTCCCGTTTCGCCTGGGGAAAAAGGGCCTTGAGCTCCTCGGGGGTGCGCACAAGGCGGATGCCGCGTCCGCCCCCTCCGGCCGCGGCCTTGAGGAGGAGGGGATAACCCAGCTCCTCCCCCCATTTTTGGGCCTCTCCTTCGTCCAGGAGGGGTGGACTTCCGGGAAGGACCGGCAAGCCCGCATCTTTTGCCGCTTCTTTTGCCGCCACCTTGTCCCCGCACAGCCGTAGGACCTGGGCCGAAGGCCCGATGAACGTGATCCCGTGGGCCTCGCATATTTCCGCCAAGTCCGGGTTTTCCGAAAGGAAGCCGTACCCAGGGTGCAGGGCATCGGCGCCGGTGACCTCACAGGCGGCGATCAGGGCAGGGATGGAGAGGTAGGAGCGGCGGGGGTCAGCTGGGCCGATGCATACCGCCTCCGGAGCCTCCCGCACATGGAGGGCTTCCCGCTCGGCCTCGGAATATACGGCCACGGCAAAAAGGCCCTCCTCCCGGCAGGCCTCAAGGATGCGCAAGGCGATCTCCCCACGGTTGGCGATGAGGACCTTTTCCATCCCTAGGCGGGCCTGAGGCGGAAGAGGGGCTGTCCGTATTCCACGGCTTCCCCTTCCTCTACGAGGATCTCCTCCACCACCCCGGCCACTTCTGCCCGCACCTCGTTCATCACCTTCATCGCCTCCACGATGCACAGGATCTGGCCGGGCTGCACAAGATCCCCCACCTTTACAAACGGGGGCTCACCGGGAGCCGGCCGGATCCAAAACGTCCCCACCACTGGGGAGCGCACGATTATTCCTTCCTTTTTCGGAGGGGGCTCAAGGGGCACCCGCGGGCCCGCCGCCCGCCGCAGCGTGATCCTTCGCCCCGCCTCCTCCACGGTCAACTCCACCAAATCCTCCTCCCGCATGAGGGCACAAAGCTTCTTGATCTCCTCTAAATCCATCGCCGTCCTCCCCGAAACGACCTGAAACCTCTCCCTCTTGCCCTATAATAACGCCGCGAGGTGATGTAAAGGGTGAGCATAGGCTCGCAAGTTTTTCTCCTGTTCGTTCTTCTTGCCCTTTCCGCTTTCTTTTCCGCCTCGGAGACGGCGTTGAGCTCCCTCTTTGAATTGCGCATCCGCCACCTCCTTAAGACCAGCAAAGGGCGCAGGGCCAAAGCGTTGGAGCACCTTTTGCGGGATCCCAACGATTTCATCACCGCTTTAGTTTTATGCAATAACCTGGTGAATGTAGGGGCTTCGGCTCTGGCCACCCTTCTTTTTTTGCGCGTCCTTCCCGAGGGCGCTCCGGCGTATCTCACCGGCCTTGTGACCACGGCGGTGATGACCGTCCTCCTCCTTGTGCTCGGGGAGGTGACCCCGAAGAACTTGGCCAAGAATAGGCCGGAGGCCATCGGTCTTGGGGTGGTGGTGCTGGTGTGGTATCTCACCCGGGGCCTTCGCCCGCTGGTGCGAGCGCTGCGGGCCACCTCCACCGGGCTTGTCAAGCCGTTTGGGGTGGACCTCCTTGTGCGGGAAGGGCCGCCCATCACCCGCGACCAATTCCTCTCCCTCATCGAGGCGGCGGAGGAGCGCGGGGCCATCACCGCCCAATTTGCGGAGATGATGCGTCGCATCCTCACCTTGGACCAAACCACCGCCGACGAGGTCATGGTTCCCCGCACGGAGATCAAGGCCATCGAAGTGAGCACCCCCATTTCGGAGGCCGTCGAATTCGTCATCCGCGATGGCCACTCCCGCTATCCAGTTTACCGGGAGCGCCTGGACCAAGTGATCGGCATCCTTCATGCCAAGGACCTCTTGGCCCATGCCCGGGCGGGCCACTCCAGCGTCTCCTTGGCCTCCCTTCTGCGGCCGGTGATCTTTGTGCCCACCACAAAGCCCGTCAGCGCCCTCCTCCGGGAATTCCAGCAGGAGCGGGCCCACATGGCCATTGTGGTGGACGAGTACGGCGGGGTCGCCGGGCTCGTGACCCTGGAGGACGTGCTGGAGGAGATCGTGGGGGAGATCGAGGACGAATATGACCGGCGCCGCCAGCGCACCCTCATCCGTCGCCTCTCCCCCACCGAGGCCCTCGTGGACGGCGATGCCGAGGTGAAACGGGTCAACCGCACCTTGGGCCTTTCCCTTCCCGAGGAGGAGGCGGTGACCATCGCCGGACTGATCCTCGAGACTTTGGGCGATCTCCCAGAACCTGGGACCAAATTACGCTTCGGCTCGGTGGAGCTCATCGTGGAGGAGGCGACGGAGCGGGAAATTCAGACGGTGCGGGTTACTATTCTTCCCGAGCCAAGCACCAAGGAAAGCTAGAAGGGGGATTTCGTGAGGAGCGCAGTCTTTTTTGCCCTGGCCTTTTGTGTGGTTGTGGCGGGTGCCGAGATCCGTATCGCTGTTACGTTCGACCCCAAAACCCACGAGCTTTACGGCGCCCAGTGGATTGAGTTCGCCGAGCCTAAAGAGGAGGCGTGGTTTGTGCTTTTGGCCAATCTCGGCCAGGAGAAAAACCCCTACGTTTCCCCGCTCATCCTCGATTCCACTTACGTCTCCGGGTTCGACCCGGCCTGGACGAGGATCGAGGCGGTGGCCTGGGAGCCGAGCGGAGAGGCCCTGGAGTACGAGCTTTTGCCCGCGCCGGCCACCATCCAGACCTACTCCTTGAAGGACGTAATTTTGCGCGTAGCCCTTCCCCAGAAGCCGGGAACCCTGCGCCTTTCTTTCCGCACCCGCTTTCCTCACGTGTGGGTCGAGCCTGGAAGGTTTGGGGATATTTACACTTGGCGGTTTGGCTGGCATCCCATCCTCCTTCCTGCCCCGCCCGGGGAGAGCTTTCCCCTCGTTCTTCCCTTCCACCAATACGAGGTGGAGCTTGTTTTGCCTGAGGGCTGGCGGGCGTTCCTTCCCGGCAAGCTGAGCCAAGAGGGGAACGTATTTCGCACGGGCTTTCAGGGCCCGGTGAACTCCGTGGCCCTTTATTTTGGCCCAACCGAGCAATTCCGCCCTTTTTCCTTGACGGTGGGGAATCACGTTTGGGAAGGGGTGGCCCTTCCCGGTGACGAAGCGGGCCTGCGGGCCCTGCTCACCTGGGCCCCGGAGATCCTCGCTTGGTACGAGGAGCGCTTCGGCCCCTATCCGGAGGAGCGCATCCTCCTTGTGCAGCACCCCACCCACCAGGGCGTGGCCTTCACCGCTGAAGGGGTTATCTTCCTCCCCCGCTGGTTCTTCTTGCGGGAGGACCTCACCGCCCGCGGCACCCTCACCAGGCTTGGCCTTTATATCCTCGCCCACGAGCTCGCCCACCTTTGGTGGGGGATCGGGGTGGGCGTGGACTTCGACGCGGAAAACTGGCTTTCTGAAGGGCTTGCGCAGTATCTTTCCCTCTCCTGGTACGAGGAGAAATTCGGAGCGGAAGGCGGAAACGTCTTTGTGTTCGACAAAAAGGGCCTGGGCGAGGAGCTTGTGGATTACGCCCTGGGTTTTATCAACCTGCGCGAGCACCTCACCGAGCTTCCCTACCTTCAGCTTGTGTTTTTGGGGTTCGACGAGGCGGTGGTGAAGCCCACAAAAGAAGTGCGCTACGATCATGCTTCCGCTGACCGCATCTACAACAAGGGCTATCTTGTCCTGAGGGCCTTGGCCCATTTCGTCGGGGAGGACGTGTTTGAGCGGGCCTTGCGCCGGGCCGCCGCGGAATACCGGGGAAGGAGGCTTTCCGTCCAGGACCTTCAACGCCTCCTCTCTGAGGAAAGCGGCCGCGACCTTTCCCGGTTCTTTTCCGACTGGGTTTTGGGCGAGGCCTGGGCCGACTACGGTATTTCCGGCTTCCGCCTCGTCCCCGAGAAGGAGGGCTATAAAGCCGAACTTTTCCTCACCTACCGGGGCACGGGGATCCTTCCGGTGCCGCTTGAGCTCCGCGGCCCAGAGGGGAAGAAGAAGAGGTTGATTTGGGAGCCCACGGGCGCTTCGGACGAGAAAATCGAAGCCTTTGTGGACTTCCCGCTCCTCGAGGTGGTCCTCGATCCCGGGCATCGCGTCTTGGACGCCGAGCGCCTCAATAACCGCTGGCCCCGCCGCTATGTTTTGGCCCTTAAAAACGACCTGCCCTTGGATGCTTATCTCGTCTCCGCCGGACCGGGCGGAGCCTTCTCCATGCGCTATCTTGATCGCTTTGCCTTCGCCGTCTACCCCCAAGAGCTCAGGGTGGAGGGGTTTGTGAATTTTGGCCGGGAGGGATGGTTTTCCGCCTGGGCCCAGGTCGAGGAGACCCTCGAAGGAGCCGTAAGTTTCACAAGGAACCTCTGGCACACCCCGCGAACCGGGTCCACCGCCACTTATTGGGAGAACGTTGGCTCTTTGACCTTCACCGCGGGCCGGATCCCCGAGTGGGCCTTCTCCCTGGAGTTGACGTGGGTGGAAACCCTGGCCCGCGCGCGGGCCAATAACTCCGCGGTTTTGGTTGTGCCCGGAGGGGGTTTCCGTCTTTCCCTCACCCATACCGAGCTTTTTTCCCTTGCTCCCCATCTTTACCCCACGCTTACCCTTTCTTTGGGCTTTGCCAGCCCTGGGCTTTCTCTGCAGTTTTGGCCGGCGCTCACGGAGCTGCGAAGCCTGGCCCTGAGCCTAGAAGGGGCGCCCAGCGCCCGCCACAAAGTTGCAGCCATTTTGGGGATTTGGCTTCCCCCGAGCTTCCCCCACTATTCCCTGGCCCAGGCCGCCCTGGTTGCCGAGGTGCGGCCGCGGGTTTTTCTCGGCGCTGGCCAGGTTTGGAACGAAGCCCAGGACCGCCGAACCTATTTGGAAGTTGGGGGGGAGATCTGGGTCACCGTGGAGGCCCTGGGCGGGCTCCTCCGCACCGACGTGGTCCTGGGCCTCTCTTATCCCCTTCTTCCCGAAGGCCCGGTCCTCTTATACTTCGCCCTCGCGGGGTGAACAATGCGCGTCTCCCTTCGTTGGATCGCGGAATACACGGATCTCCCGGAGCTCCCGGAAAAGGAGCTTTGTGAACGCCTCACCCTGGCCGGCCTGGAGGTGGAGGGGATGATTTTTCTTTCCGCCGAGGGCGTGGTCGTGGGCGAGGTCGTCTCCGTGGAGCCCCATCCCCATGCCCAAAACCTCAAGGTCTGCCAGGTTCAAGTGGGAGAAAAGGTCTACACCAGCGTGTGCGGTGCGCCGAACGTGGCGCTGGGAATGCGCGTCCCTTACGCCCTTCCCGGCGCACGCCTCTTTGGGGATGTGGTGGTGCGGGAGGCGGAGATCCGGGGGGTAAAAAGCGCGGGGGTCATCCTTTCCCGGGAGGAGCTGGGTCTGGAGGAGAAGTCCGCGGGGGTTTGGGAGCTTCCGCCGGAAACGCCCGTGGGCGCGGAGCTCGCCGGGCTTTTGGAGCTTCCCGATGTGGTCTTGGACCTCAAAATCACCTCCAACCGCCCGGATCTCCTTGGCGTTTATGGCCTCGCCCGCGAGTTTTCCGCCCTTTTCGGCACAAACTTGCGCGAACTCTCCCTGGCGTTTCCCGAGGAGGGACCGGAAGCGGAAAAACTCACCTCTGTGGCGGTGGAATCCGGCGAGGACTGCCCCCGCTATGTGGCCCGGGTCATCCAGGGCGTTTCTTCGGGAACCTCCTCCCTTTTGGTGATGGCTCGCCTTCTCAAGTGCGGGATGCGGCCGATATCCCTGGTGGTGGACCTCACGAACTACGTCATGCTGGAAGTGGGCCATCCTCTTCATGCTTTTGACCACGCGGCGCTTTGGGAGGGGCGGATCGTGGTGCGGCGGGCCAAAGAAGGGGAGAGGATCCGCACCTTGGACGGAGTGGAGCGCCTCCTTTCCCCGGAAGTTCTGGTAATTGCGGATGGGAAGAGGCCGGTGGCCGTGGCCGGGGTCATGGGCGGCGAGGACACGGAGGTTAGCGTCAAGACAAAAGACGTGCTTTTGGAGGCTGCGGCCTTTTCCCCGGCGCGGGTGCGCCGGGGCTCCCGTCTCCTTGGGCTGCGCACAGAGGCCTCCCTGCGCTTCGAACGCGGCCTCTCTCCAGAGGGAGCGGACCTCGCCTCCCGCCGGTTCTGTGCCCTTTTGGCGAAGTTCCGCGGAGGACGCGTGGCCAAGGGCGCGGTGGATGTGTACTTAAAGCGCCCGCCGCGGCGTACCATTTTGCTTCGGAAAAACCGGATCCCCGGGTTTTTGGGCACAGAAATCCCCAAGGAGTTCGTCCTCTCCCGCCTCTCCCGCCAGGGCCTTAAGCTCCAGGACGAGGGCGAGGCTTGGCGCGTGGAAATCCCGCCCTTCCGGCTGGATCTCTCCCGCGAGGAGGACCTGTTGGAGGAGGTGGCCAGGCTCTACGGCTACGACCGCATCCCCGAGATAGCTCCGAGGGTGAGTCCCCGTGTGGGAAAGAAGGATGCGGAGGAGGAATTCGCCGACCAAGTACGAAAGATCCTCGCCGGCCTTGGGCTGTGCGAGGCCTACACCTTCCCCCTCGTTCCGGAAAAGGAGGCGGAGGTTCTTCTGCGCAACCCCATGGCCCAGGGCCAGGAAGGCCTACGGAAAAGCCTTTTTTCTGGGCTTCTTTCCGCGGTGGAAGCGAACGCAAGCAGCCAGGTCCCCGGCGTGGCCCTCTTTGAGGTGGGAAAAGTTTTTCTTTCCGGGGAGGAAGGCCCGAGGGAGGAGTATCGGGTGGGGCTCGTCCTTTGTGGTCGGCCGCCCCTCCCTCTTTCCGGAAAAGGAGCGTATGGTCCGGCGGAGCTCAAGGGCGTGGTGGACGCCCTCCTTGCCGCCTTGGGCATAACCGGCCTCCGCCTGGGACCTTTGGACGATGCCCGCTTTCACCCCTTCCGCCGCGCCGCCCTCTTCCTCGATTCTGAATTCCTCGGGGTTCTAGGAGAGGTGGACCCCGCCTTTTTGGACCTTCCCGGAGAGAGGCGGGTCTTGTTCGCCGAGCTTCGCTTGCCCGTACTTATGCGGGCGGCCAAGGCCCCGGAGTACCGCCCCCTTCCGCGGTTTCCCGCTTCCAAACGGGATCTTTCCCTTCTTGCCCCCGCGGACCTCCCGGAGGAGAAGATCCGCGAACGCATCCTTTCCGAGCCCTTGGTGGAAAGCGCCTTCCTTTACGATCGCTACCAGGGAGCGGGAATCCCCCCTGGGCGGGTGAGCCTCACCTACGAACTTTCCTTCCGCCATCCGGAGCGGACCCTTTCCGCGGAGGAGGTGGAGGCGGCGGTGGAGCGCATTTTGGCTAGCCTCTCTCCCCTGGACGTCTTCCTTCGCACCTGAACATGGAAAAAATCGTGATCACGGAAAGCCCAGAGGAGACGATGGAGGTGGCCATGGATCTCGGCCGCCGCCTGCGGGAGGGAGAGGTGGTGGCCCTCGTCGGGGAATTGGGCACGGGAAAAACCACGTTCGTCAAAGGCCTGGCGCGCAGCTTCTTCATCCCCGAGGAGGTCCTTTCCCCGAGCTTCCTCCTTGCCCGTACCTATCGGGGGAAACGCGTCTTGCACCATCTTGATCTCTATCGGGTGCGAAGTGTGGAGGAGCTTTGGGAGGTGGGGCTCACGGCCCTTCTTCCGCCGGAGGAGGGGGTGACGGCGGTGGAGTGGGCTGATCGTTTTCCCGCTGTCATCCCCAAGGACGCGGTGTGGGTGATTTTGGAGCATGTCGGCGGAGATCGCCGCAAGATCACGCTCCGCCGCTAAGGAAAGGAGAAGCCATGAAAATTTCGGTGAAGGCCGAAATCGATGAGGGTTTCAAAGCGGAGGCGCAGATTCGCGGGCACCGGATCGTGGCCGACCTCACCCCCGACAAGGGCGGTGGGGACTTGGGGCCGACTCCACCCGAGGTGCTGCTCGCCGCGTTGGCCACGTGCTCCGCGATCTTCGCCAAGATGTTCGCCGCGCGGGAGGGCCTTCCCGGCCCGATCGTGGTGGAGGCGGAGGCGGAAATGCCTGAGCCTCCCACCCATATGGAAAATTTTCGGGTTCGCGTGACCATCCCCGGCCTTTCCCAAGACCAGAAGGAGAAGGCCAAGGCTTTCGTGGAGCGGTGCGTGGTGGGCCGGACCTTAAGCATGGCCCACCGGGTGGAGTGCACGATTGAGGGATGACCCCAAGCGCGGCCAAGCCCGCCCGCGTCTTGAGCGTTTTGGTCGATCCCCTCCGCTACCGCTGGTATGGAGCGCTGGTGGTGGAGGGAGAGGGGGGATCCCTGCGCCTGCCCATGACGGGCACGGTGGCCCAATGGTTCCGTCCCGGAGAAGAAGTTCTCCTAGAGATCCTTCCCGACGCCGACCCCCAGAATCTTTCGTTCACCGGCTACCGGCTTTGGCGCCTGGTGGAGGAAGGGGCCCTTTTGGTTTGGCCACTTTACCGCGCCCTTTTCAACCTGGACCGCACCTCGCCCCTCACGGGAGAGGTGCTTTATCGCTACCGGGTGGAGGCGAGGGAAGCGGGTCTGGAGTCGGATTACGAGGCGATCGTGGAGCTCGAGCAGCACCACTACGCCGCGGAGGAGGAGCTCCTTGCCCGCTGGTGGTGCCCGGAGGATCGCACCCTAAAGGAGGCGAACGTCCGCCCTCTGTGCCCGCGCTGCGGCCGGCCCATGCGCTTTGGAGATCTCGTGGACGCCACCCGTGCCTCCCGCTTCCTCGTCCTCACCTTGGAGGAGCGGGAACTGTACGAGCCGCGGCACGTGGGGTATGTGCGCATCGACCCGCCCCTTCCTTTGGTGCACCGCCGCCTTCCCGACGGCCAGATCCAGCCGCACATCCGAAAGGAGATCTTCCCCGGGGAGTGGTATGAGCCGGCGTTTTGGCCGGAACGCGTGCTCCAGGAGCTTTCGGCTAAAGACCCGGCCCGCTCCCCCTTTGAAGCCTGGTGGGAGGCCCAGGAGGAAGCCCTTTCCCTTTGCAATACGCAGGCGGCGCGGCTTGCGCGCGTCGTGATCCATCCGGACTACCGGGCCGAGGGGCTGGGAAGGCTGGCCCTGGAGGCGGCAGTGGCCTGGATCCGGGAGCGCCGCATCCCCGAAATGCGCAAGCCCAAGGAAGTTTTGGAGACGGTGGCCCAGATGGCCCGCTACAACCCGTTTTTGGAGCGCGCAGGCTTCCGCTACATCGGGGATACCGCCTCCGGCCGACCCTTCCTCGTCCTCCCCCTCACCGAGGCAGCGGAACGGCGCGTACGCCATTTTCTTCGCACCGACCCCCTGGCGCGGGCCCACAAGGGCCAGCTTTACCGCCCGGCCTTTCCCGCGGTGGAACCCCTCTCCGGCCCCATCCGCCTCCATCGCCTCTCCTACCGCTACGAAAACGTCCTGGACATCTCCCGCATGGCCGAACCCGTCCAGGAAGCGCTCGCGGCCTTCGGCGTACGCAAAAGGGCCATCCAACGCGTGGTCTTCCGCAACCTCTCCCTCACCATCGAGCCCAAAACCATCGTGGTCCTGGTGGGCGCCTCCGGCGCGGGAAAAAGCACGCTCCTGCGCCTCCTTTGGGCCGCGGCCGTGGGCGACGAAAAAATCCTTTCTCGCCTACAATCGGGCGCGATCGAAGTCCCCAAAAACGTCCGCCCCGCCATCTATCTTCCCGGAGAATTGGAGCCCAAATTCGGCCGCGCCCCCATCCTCGAGGTCCTCTACGAGCTCACCCAGGACGTGACCATGGCCATTGAGATCCTGAACGTTACGGGTATTGCCGACGTTGTGCTCTATCGGGCGCGGTTTTCCGAGCTTTCCACGGGGCAGAAGGAGCGGGCGCGCCTGGCCTATCTTTTGGCGCAGCAGCCGAACCTTCTTTTATTGGACGAGTTCGGGGCGCACCTCGATCCTCCGGCGGCGACCAGGGTGGCGCGAAAGGTGGCGGAGCTCTGCCGGGAGAAGGGGATCACCCTGGTCTTGGCCACCCATCGGGCGGAGGTGTTGCGGGCCCTCGCGCCGGACCGGGTGCTTCTGGTGGGCCACGGCGGCGTGGCCCTAGCCTCCTAGGTCCTCCAGGCGAAGCCACACCGCCGGCCCCCGCCGCCGCACCGGAATCGGCCGGGGAAACTCCTCCGGGTCGGAAAGCACCCACGCGTACAGGGGCTTTCCCCGCGCATACTCCCGCAAAAACTCCGGATCAGCCAGGTGTTTCCCCTTCTCCCGCGCCAGCTCCTCCAGGCTGAACGGGCCCAAAACCTCGCGGATCACCACCGTGCCGATCCAGCCCCGCGAGCTCACCACCCCCACCCGCCCCCGGATCTCCGTGGGGTAGCGGCGGATCTCCCAGGTCTTCTCCCCGGCCACGATGTAGGTGGCGTAGGGCTCGCGCACGAAAAACCCCAGTTTCGGCCGGCTATTTTCACCGTCCATGGCTTGGACGAATGACGATCTCCGTCACCCACTTCACCCGCTTTAGCCCAGGGGGCACAGAAACCCCGTCGTCCCAGAGGAAAAGGAGGGGGCCACCTTCTTCCTCGTCCAAAAACCGGCCATCCACCTTCAAGGCCAGGATGAACCGATCCTCCCCGGCGAGATACGCACTGGGGATCACCTGGGAGAAACCGTCGGCGGCGCGGATCTCCACAAGATATCCGCTTTTTGCCATCTCCCAGTTGAACGCGGCATCGTCATATTTCAGGCCCGTCCCGGCTGGGGCGATCTCGTCGTCGATGTAGGCCAAAAGGCGCCAAATGGGGATGCCGATATACGTGTGGGCCTGGCCCTTATGGGTGGCCACAACCTTTTGGGCATGGCAGGGGCAGGCCACCCCGGCCTCGAGATCCCACCGGCTGAAAACCTTTTCTTGTGCCCCTGAAAGCCGCAGGGAATAAGGTCGGTACTGGCCGCGGACCTCGATACGCGTGACCATCCGCGCCGAGGCCGCGCTCAGAAACCTTGGGTTCCCCGGCCCCGCTTTTACGAGCCGAAAATAACCGGGGTTAAAGGGCAGGTATTTCCCGTCCTGCTTAAACGCGAGGATCCACATCCCCTGCGCGTCGGAAAGGGAGCCATAGCGGTAGCGCATGCGATAGCCGTCCGCGGCCAAAACCTCGATCTCCGTGTCCTCCGGCCAATTCCCCAAAAGATCCTGAAGGGAAAAGCCGGTCCAAAGGGCCGTTACCTCCTCCCCGGAGCTCCGCGTGTATGTTCCGGGATAAGTGACGGCGAAGAAGGTCGTCTCGAGCTCG
>FWWL01005752.1_pt1 | contig 18852 bp, 16 predicted proteins | sample 2228331 | NCBI WGS metagenome assembly FWWL01 (sample SAMEA103939775, study PRJEB20133) | metagenome
TTGAATGCACTCCCACCCGTCCCAGCAAGTTCTACTACTCGGCCCGGCTGGGTTTGCAGGCGCTGGCGTTTGCCGTGATCCTGGGCGTCCCGTTGGGCATCCTGGCTGCGCTGCGCCAGAATACCTGGCTCGATTATCTGCTATCGCTCTCGTCAACCGTCTTCGTTGCGCTCGGCACGCTCATTACCAGCCTGATTCTGGTGATCATCTTTGCAGTCATGCTGAAGTGGTTTACGGTTATTCCCGATTGGAGTGATCCGGTGAAACCGTGGATTCTGCCCACGCTTGCGCTGGGTTCGACCAGTATGGCCTTCATCGCGCGGCTGACGCGGGCGAGCATGCTGGAAGTGAAGCGACAGGATTACGTGCGCACGGCGCAGGCCAAAGGACTGGCCGGACAGGTGATCGTCTGGCGCCACATGCTGAAGAATGCCTTGCTGCCGGTGGTGACGATTCTGGGGCCGGCGCTGGCAGGATTAATCACCGGCACCCTGTTTGTCGAGACTATTTTTCAGGTGCCCGGCATGGGGCGCACGTTCGTTGATGCGATCGGCAAGCGCGATTACTCGATGATTATGGCCGGATCGCTTATTTATGTCTTCTTCCTGGGCATCGCCAACCTGCTGGTTGATATTGCCTACGGCATACTCGATCCACGCATTTCGTACAAGTAGTGAGGAGCAAGGGTGACATCACCGGCCAAATCGCTCAGCAATCCCATCGATCTGCAACTGACCAACACCAAACCGCGCAGCCTGTGGTCGGATGCATTGCGGCGGCTACGCCGTAACCGCGCGGCCCTGGTGGGGCTGGTAGTTATTATCGGATATGTAATAGTAGCTATCGCCGCTCCGTGGCTGGCGCCGCACAACCCGGTGCAACAATTCCCGAATAACAGTATGCGCCCGCCAGCCTGGGTCACCGATAATCCTGCCAGGATGGGCGTTCCGGAACATCCGCTCGGCACCGATACGCTGGGCCGCGACGTGCTCTCGCGGTTGATGTATGCGATTCGGGTGTCGCTGATTGTCGGGATCGTGCCACAGTTTGCCATCCTGCTGATCGGGGTCAGCATCGGGCTGATCTCTGGCTTCGCCGGCGGCTGGATCGATAACCTGCTGATGCGTTTTACCGAAATCGTGGCCGCTTTTCCTGACCTGCTCTTCATCATTGCCCTCTCGACCGCGTTCCGCGAGACATGGCTTGGACGCACGTTCAACGGTTTGCTGCTGATCTTCGTGGCAGTATCGCTGGTAAGCTGGACTGGCATCGCCCGTCTGGTGCGCGGACAGGTGCTGTCGCTGAAAGAGAAAGAGTTTGTTGAGGCAGCGCGCGCGGTGGGAGTGCCAACACTGGCAATTCTCTGGCGACATATTCTGCCTAACACGCTGGCGCCGATTATCGTCTCTACTTCGTTCAGCATTCCGGCGCTGATCAGCGCCGAGGCTGTGCTCACCATTCTCGGCGTTGGCATGCGGCCCTCGGTCGATCCGGCCAATCCCTTCCCGACCAGTCTTGGCGTGATGTTGACCGAAGGTTACAATAACCTCTCGTCAGGGCCATGGCTGCTCAGCTTCCCGGTTATTCTGATCGCGGGTCTGATGCTCTCGTTCACCTTCCTCGGCGATGGCCTGCGCGATGCGCTCGATCCACGGGAACGGTAACGTTGCGTTTCAATCAGCGCAGGCGCTCTGAGCTTGCTCGTGACGGGCTGCGCGCCGATCGGCGGCCAGTCGGCGCGCGCGGCGCGGCGTTGTTGCTCTGAGCGGAAGCGCTGGAGCAATCAGCGCCAGCAGCGCCAGTCCAATCCGCAGATCGAACGCAGGAAGGGTGAAGGTCGGAAATGGATAATAGACCAGCGCTGCCGGATCGAGCAGGCGCGCGGCAGCGACAGCGATCAGGGCGGTGAGGGCGGCAACACACGCGACGGTATCGTGACGATGCCAGCGTTCGCGGCGGTAGGTGGTGCGAGGCACAGCATGACTCAGGCCGCGCGCCGCCCAGCCAACCAAAACCAGGCTTACGCCGCCGAGCGGCACCAGGGTCGGGAACGTAGCCGGCCCGCCCCAAAGCCAGCCCAGGATGGCCGTAACCATGCCGAGCAACCCGCTGAGCAACGCCAGCATACGCCCGCGCATAGGCGCAGTTGCCAGCGCGCGACCGTAGCCCCGCGCTTCTAATGCCTCGGCCAGATGCAGCGAACGTTCCAGACTGCCTGCCAGCACCGGCCCGATCAGCGCCCACCAGCTTCGCAGACTGCCAAAACGATGGCCACGCGCGCGCTGCGCGGCGGTGATGTCCTGGACAGAGCGCACCAGCGCCGGCGCCAGCGCGAGCGCAATGGTCACCGCCAGCCCGGCGTGGAAGAGCGAGCGTGGCACGAGACGCAACAGGCGATGGTGATCAACCAGCGCATTGAACGCGCCAAAGATCAGCAGGAGCGTCCACAACCCCAGCCCGCGCGTCGCGCCCCAGGCCAGCGCCTCCGCAGTCACCGGGCCGCCCAGCACGATCCCGCCGAGCCAGACCGGCAGGCGGAATGCGGGCAGCGTCATCAGGATCGTGGTTCCGCGCGGGCCGCCCGCCGTCACCACGGCGAAGACCACGTATCCCAGCCAGATGATGAACCCGGCCCGGGCGAAGAGGGCAAAACTGCGCGCTAGAGGTCGATCGTCACGGCGCGCAACGAAGACCTGCGTCACTACCAGGATGAGCACGATATGGTAGAGCGGGTGCGGCGCCAGCGTTGCGATTGCCGCCGCAGCAACCAGCCAACAGAGCCATGCTCGCGTATGCATCAAAGCGCCCCCAATCGCACCGACAGCGCAGCCAGCGCCACCACCTCGCCAAGTTCGCACAGCGCGCCATAGGTATCACCGGTCAGGCCACCCAGATCGCGCACCCACCAGCGGGCAAGCAGATGAGCAACGGCCAGCACCAGCCCTACCGCAATCAGACCGGCTATCCCGGCGCAAAGCAGCGCGCATGCCGCTGTCATAACCGACGACCACCAGAGATCGCGCTGACGAACATGCGCGTTGAAGGTTCGTCCCAATCCCCCTTCGCGCGCCGGCGGAAAGCGGTAGATGCCGTAGCAATCAGCCCAACGCCCCAGTACTGGCGCCAGCAAGAGCGCCGGCCATGCTGGAGACGCGCCGGCAATCAGCGCCACCTTCAGCAAGAGCACCACGATCAGAGCCAGCGCGCCCATTGCTCCGATCCGGCTATCTTTCATGATTTCGAGCTTGCGTTCACGCGAACGCCAGCTCATCACCGCATCGAAGGTATCACTCACGCCATCGAGGTGCAGACCGCCTGTCATGATCCCCCACGTAGCGACAACCAGCACCGCGGCAGTGAGATCGCCCCAGAGCGGACGGGCCAGCGCATCAACTGCCGCCAGTGCGCCGCCGATGACCAGCCCGGCAGCCGGAAACCACGGAATAGCCCGCGCGACACCCTGCTCGTCCATCGGCGGCAGCCCGGGCAGGGGAATGATGGTCAGAAAGCGCACCGCTTCAATAAATCCGGCGACGGGATGGGTCGATGACTCGCTCATCCTTGCTCTGCCTCCATCGTCTCATCACCGAGCGGCGGCGTCAGATTGACCATCCGCGTGATGATTGACGATCCATAGATGTCAAGCGCGGTGATACTGCCCAGATCGATCCGCCAGCGCCAGTGTTCGGCTATTGGCATACGACAGCAGTGGCAGAGCACGATCTGGATCGGAGTGGCGTGCGTCACTATCGCCAGTCGTCCCCCGGCGTAGTTTGCCAGCAGATCTTCCCAGGCCTGGATCACGCGCGCCGCTGCCTCGGCCAGACTTTCGCCGCCGGTTGGTCGGCCATCGATCCCCTGCGCCCAGCGCGCGCGCAGCTCGTCAGGGTAGCGTTGCCCTACCTCACGGTAGGTCAATCCCTCCCAGCGGCCATGATCGATCTCCAGCCAGCGCTCATCTTCGATCACGGGCAGCGCTGATCGCCCAGCGCAGAGAGCCGCCGCCAGCGCGCGCGCGCGATCGGTGGGGCTGGTGATCACATAGGTAAAGGGGAGAGCGCGCAATCGCCGCGCAACCGCCGCTGTCTGGCGCTGACCATAGACGGTCAGCGGACTCTCGCCGCGCCCCAGATAGCGGCGCGCGCGGTTGGCAACTGTTTGACCGTGCCGAATGAGCCAGATACTGGTGCGCATTGCTGTCTCGCCTGTTCACTGCCGCCGCCGAGCAGTCACTACGATACCGCCGATCAAGAACGCTACCAGCGCCACAAATCCCAGCCACTGGACAGTGCCGGCTGGCGCGGTTGCTGACGGATCAGCCACAGCGGAGGATGATGTGGTCGCCGTCGCCGCGCTGGTGGCCGTCGCCGTCGCCGCGCTGGTGGCCGTCGCCGTCGCCGCGCTGGTGGCCGTCGCCGTCGCCGCGCTGGTGGCCGTCGCCGTCGCCGCGCTGGTGGCCGTCGCCGTCGGCAGATCGGTCACGGGGTCGCATACCGAGGCAAATTCACGGTCAGGCGGCACCGCGCCGCTGGTCGGGTCTCCCGGCCCCCAGGCCCAACCGTGCAGATCGCCATCACTCACCTGCACATTTCCGGCGCCTAAATTGGAATAGCGCCAGGCGCCGGCATCGCGCACGTAGAACGCCCAATACACTGCGCGTCCCTGATCACGCGCGCAGAAGCAACTGGTCGCCGGGTAGTCACACCCTTCGCGCCCGATTTTGCAGATGGCAGCGCCAAGACTGCTCTGCTGGGCGATCACCGGCAGGCCACTGCGTTCGAGCAATTCCAGCCCGCTGATCGAAGATTCACTGAACGTGACGCATGCGGTCACTACTTCCCCGTTGCCAAACCGCACGACTACGCCGGCGCGATTGACCGGCGCTTGCGCGCTGGCAACGCCAGCGAGGAGCATGATGCCGAGCAGAATCAGGAGCGCGCGAATCGTTATCATAGCCGTATGGCGCAGTGGCCCGGACGGAGTCGCCATCCGGGCCAGTCGGCGCTGAGCGCTAGACCCGACGTGAAACGCGCGAGACCATCGCGCCGATTATCAGCAATAGCAGGCCAGCAATTGCCAGCAACGGCAACGGCAACCCATCACCACCAGCAGTGCGCGGCAATGCTGTCGTGGCCGGCGCAACCAGCGCTTGAGCTGCCGGGAACGATGCAGTCACGACCGGCAACGCCTTGCCGGCCAGCGCCGGGATCGCCTGATAGGTAGCGAGAGCATTGTCATCAGGCAACGCATCCTGATAGCGGAACGCGCCACTGCTATTCTGGAATGCAGCCAGCGCCGCCGCCGCCGTTGGACCGCCCTGGCTCCAGGTGGAACTGTTCGGATTTTCGCCCAGCGCGATGATCGCCTGCACGACTGCCGCAGTTGAGTTGGCATCGCTAGCGTTGCCAAATGGTGAGGTTTGCGAGTAGGGGAAGCCGCCATCGGGGTTCTGCTGTCCGCGCAGATAGGCGCGGGCCGCCGCCAACGCATCGGTAGCGCGGGACGAGCCGGCCAGGGCCATCACTGCCAGGCTGGTCGTATTGGTGTCACTGCCGGTGCTGGCCGAACCGTCAAAGCTCCAGCCGCCATCGCGCAACTGCGCGGCAATCAGCCAGTTGATCGCCGCGGCAGGCGGTTGCGCGCCCAGCGCGCGAATGGCGATTAGGGCCAGCGCATGACCGTAGACATCGTTGCCGTACTGACCGCTTGCGGCGTTATAGGTAGCGCCGAGCTGCCGGGCAAGATTGACGCCGCCAAGGTTCAATGGGTCACCACCAGCAGCCACTGCCGCCAGGATCAGCTTGGCCGTCGCGCCCGCCGAAGATGTGCCATACGTAGCCGCCTGGCCGGCCAGATAGGTGAGCGCGCTGGCCGGCGGCTGTTCACCGCCAGCGACAAATGCCACAATCGCATCAGCAGTGTCGCCAGGGCCAAAACCGGCAAAACTGCCATCAGCCTGCTGCTGAGCAGCCACCCAGATGAGCGCATTGGCAATCGCATTCGACTGCGCCGCAACGGGTTGCAGCGCGATGACAGCGAGCATGATCGTTACAACCAGCGCAATTGCGCGCCGCATGGGTCGTATCCTTTCCACAGTACAACACGCCGAGAACCAACCAGCATCAGAAACCCCTCCACCGTCTGGTGGAGGGGTGACGAAAGCAAGACGAAATGACTTGCGAGCGCCTCACCCCCTTTCCAGCGCGGGCGTGACAGCGAGCAAACAGGGACGGGCATTCTGGCTCGTCGCGCAACGGCGACCTACAGTAGCGTGGACTGCGCCGGCCTTTGACCGGACTTCCCCCAATTAAGCCCTTCGCTTCCTCCGGGCTCCCTGCTGGCGGGGTGATACCCCGCTTTTGCTTTTATTCAATTGCGGCGATAGTATCATAAAAAGGCAGGCGCGTCAACGCAATTGGCTCAGCACATCGGCCAGCACCGCGATAGCTCGTTCGTACTCAGCCAGCTCGATGTGCTCGTCGGGCGTGTGGTCAAGCCGCGAGTCGCCCGGCCCGTAAGCCACAATCGGGCACTGCCAGACTGGCCCAACCACATTCATATCCGATGTGCCGGTCTTGTGGACAAACCCCGGCTGGCCGCCGTGCTGACGAATCGCGCGCACAAAGGCGCTGGCCAGCGGGGTTGTGCGCGCGCTCTGGAAGGCTGGACATGCGCCTTCAAAGACAACCTCTGCCGGGGTCGCCAGCTCGCGCAGAGTATCGGCGAGCGCGGCGGGATCAATGCCAGGCGGCAGGCGCAGACCAACGGTAGCCTCCACCCATTCGGTCAGGCCATCGCTGCCGCTCTGCACGCGCCGCAGGGAAGGAATCAGTTGCTCAAACAACCGTTCGCGGCCAAGATTGACCGTCTGGCAATACTGCTCAACCTCACGCCAGAATGCAACCATCTGTTCCGGCGCGGCGCGCTGCTCGCCGGCGCTGTGCGCCGCTGGCTGCTGGTAACGGTAGTGCGCCAGCAGGCGACCTTTGTAGCCCAGCGTGATCCGATCCCAACCGCTCGGCTCGCCGATCACACAGTAATCAGGACGATAGCGGTCGCGCGCCGCATGCGCGCCGCGTGAACTGGCTGCCTCTTCTTCAGTTGCGCCGATGATCACCAGCCGACACGCCAGTCGCCCGGCCAGCTCTGCCTGGCGCGCCGCCCAGACAAACGTCGCCAGCGGCCCTTTGGCATCCACTGCGCCCCGCCCATATAGCCTGCCATCCTCGATCCGCACCGGCACCTCGCCCGGAACGGTGTCGATATGGCCGAGCAGCGCGATCAGCGGCCCGCGCTGACCGATCTGGCCTACTGCGCTCCCCGAGTCATCGACGAATGCTTCCCAGCCGAAGGCTGCCATCTGCGCCACCATCAGTTCAACCGCCGCCGCCTCTTGCCCAGACAGCGAGGGTGTTCGCAACAGGCGCACAAGAAAGTCAACTGCGTCATTCATTCCGGATTCTCCTGTCGTATGACTCGCTCTCGCTTCCTGCTCGCAAATGCGCGGCGGATTGACTCAATGACCGGCAGCCACCGATAGCGCTGCTATAATTACGATAATACCAGAACCATCGGCATCGATGTTCATGATCGCTGTGCCACTCGCGCGCTGCATGCGCTGACCCGCGCGTGATGGTTGCAGCGATCGAAGCCTGCTGGCAATGCATTCCGTAGAGATCAATTACGATGAACTGTAGTGCCTTTCGGCTATGGTATCATACCAGTTGTGTGCTCAGCCTCCCTTCCACGCAGGAGAGATTATGTCCGCATCGTTTGAATTTAACGCCGACCTGCGCAGTCTCAAACAGATTCGGCGTGCCATTGCGGATGCGGCTACCACCATCGGCGCTCGCCAGGAGTGTATCGAAGATATTGTCTACGCAGCGAATGAGTTGATTTCCAATGCGATCACTTATGGTTATGGCGGCCATGCCGGTCCGATCTGGATTGATGTCTGGCGCGACGACCACTCACTCTACGTGCGCATCTGCGACGCCGCGCCGGCCTTCAACCCGCTCACCGTGCCGCTGCCGCGCAACCTAGTTGGGCGCGGCAGGCAGCGCGCCGGCGGATTGGGACTTTTCCTCTCGCGCAGTCTGGTTGACGATTTGCAACACCGCATCTTGCCCGGTGGCGGCAACGAGCTGATTTTAGTAAAATGGCATGCGCTGTGAGTCAGGTAATAGCGCGATCAGCCGAGCGCACGGTTCTATACTGCGGCGAGCAACTGTTCTGCTTGAATGACGGTGTACGACTATGATCATCGAGAGCACGATCAGCCAGCAAGAGTTTGTCCGTCACGCCCTTAGCCGCTATTTCCGCCGACCAATCTTCTACCTCTTCGCCTTTGTAGCTGCTGTCTTAACCGCCGTTGTCATTTACGATCCGTCAATCCCGCAGGCGCCCGCAATGCTGGGCGGATGGATCCCGTTTCTGGTCTATGCCGCTGTCGGCTGGATTACGATCACGCGCCAGAGCCGTAACCGCGATCTGCCAGTCTATCAACCAACCCGCTATGAACTGGGGCGTGAGACACTGGTCGTCAGTATGCGCAGTGGCCGCAGCGAGATCCCGTGGTCGCAGGTGCGACAGTGGCGCAAGGTTGGCAGCGTCTACGAACTGCAACTGTTGAACGGACAGGTGCTCTTGATTGCGGCGCGCGCAATCGGCCCGCGTCAGGTTGGCGCATTTGAGCGGATGCTGCGCAACCGGATCGATCCCAAACCGGAGCCAGGGGTGTTTGATGAACCCGCCGCGTGAACCTGAGATGGCGGCGTTGCTGCCACCGCTATCGATCACAGCTCAACAGCCGCAGTCGCTTTCGCCAACCGATCTGGCCCAGTATCTGCGCCTCGATCAGTGCCAGCGCCACCTGCGCCTGCGCATGCACGAACGGCGCGGAGAGTTGCAGTGGCTGCCGAAATATGGCATTTCGCTCCAGGCGATTCCGCCGATGTTGACGATTGCCGGACGCGCGTTTGAGCAGGCGATTGAGCAACAGGTGCTGGCCCGTTTTCCCGCCGCGATTCATTGCGCGCAACGGCGGCAGGCCGGCGATCCTGCGTTTCTTGCGCCCGATCACAACCATATTGTGGCACAGCAGCTTCGTAGCCTTACACCTGGCACAAAACAGGCGCTCTTTCAACCGCGGCTGGCCGCACGGTTTGACGCCTGGCACATGAGTGGCGATGTTGACCTGCTGGCGCTGGAATGTGATGAGCGCGGCGCGTTGCATGCGCTGATCGTCGATGCCAAGAGTTCGGCGACGGCAAAGATCGAGCATCGCCTGCAACTGGCCTGTTATCAGCGCCTGCTTGAAGCGATCGCTGCCGACGCCGGGATCACGCTCGCCACGATCGAACTGGGCGTGCTCTACCGTGGCGAACCGCCGTCGCCGCAGCAGACTCCGGCGGAGCGGCAACGAATTGCCGACGAGCAGCGCCAGGCGGAAACGCGTCTCGGCGTCACCACCGCATTACTGGAAGTGATCTCTGATCCTGCGGCGTATCTGGCCGAGATTGACACGCTCTTGCGCGGTGATCAGGCGCTGGCAGCAACCATCGCCCGCGCCCCATTTGCTGAGCTGCCATTTCACCTCACCGCTAAGTGTGATGGCTGCATCTACAACGAAATCTGCATGCGCTGGGCTGCCGAATATGATGACCTCTCGCTGATTCCGTCGCTGACCGAACCGGAGAAGTCGGCGCTGCGCGCGCGCGGCGTGACCACGACCGTGCAACTGGCGACGCTGAAGGAACTCGCCGACAACGAACTGGTGACGCCAGCCCACAACCGCGATTTCGTCGCCGAACTCACGCGCCAGCCCACGCTGGCGGCCCGGCTCGATGAGTTGATTCACCGCGCGCGCGCCTTCCGTCGCTGGCGCGGCGATCAGATCACCGCGCTGCCGACCCTGCCCTATCGCGGCTACAGCTCCATGCCAGCCGTGAATGGGCTGAATCCTGACCTGATCGCAATCTATCTCGACCCGCTGTACGATCACACGAAGGGCATGCTGGTGATGCTCGGCGCGCTGGTGATCGGGCATCGTGACGGCCAGCCGGTTAAACGGCGCGTTGTGATCGAGCGCTTGCTGCAACCGCCGCAAGCGCTGACCGATGAAGCGCAGTTGCTTGAACGCTGGATCGACGCCTTGCTCAAGGCCGTGTTCGACGTTGCTTCGCCCGACGCCGAGGGTCGCCGGAGCGCACCGATTCATCTGATCGTGCCCGACTCGTTCAGCCTGCGCATCTTGCTCGATGGGCTTGGCCGCCACCCGCAGGTGTTCGGCTCCACCCCGCTGTACGATCTGGCTGCCCAGGGGGCAGGCTTTGAAGCGCCAATGGTGACCGTGTTGCTCACCGAATGGCGTCGATTTCGCAATGATCCGCTCGCGCACGACTCGCTTCTGCGCCTGGCCAGACTCCACGGTTTCGATTGGGGCGAGTGCCGCCGCCGCTTTTACCGGCGCGTCTTTGATGATCTTGGCAACGATCAGCAGCTCGGCTGGTATACGCGCCGCGTGCGCTTCAACAACCAGATTCCGCTGGAGTATGTCTATGCCGCCTGGCAGGCATTGCCGCCGCCGCCGCAGCGCGGCAATGACGATCTGGTTGATTACCGCCAGACGGAACCGAAACACCTGATCACGTTCATGGAAAAACGGCTGGAAGCCTTTGCGTTGCTGGCCGGCAAGTTACCGGCCAACACGCGCACCAGCAAGCCGCCGTTTGACCTGACCTGCATCGCTACGTATCAACGGCAGGCGCGCGCGCTGGCCGATGCGCTGGCCGAGTTTTTGCTGATTGAACGCTACGTCGCGCTCGTTACCTGGGGTCAGCAGCATCTGCCGCCGCCGCCGCAGCGCGCGCTGGCCGGGGTGAGCCTGATCGTTCAGTATCGAGATGAGGATCAAGATCCGCAGTTGCTGGAGACGCTGCGGGAAAACGAGCGGCGTCAGCAGGCGAAAGAAGAACTGACCGGCGGGAAGAAACGCGCGCGCCTCACCGCCGAGCAGCGCGCAGCGACTCACCCGCTCCCTCTCCCTGACGACATTTCGCTGCGGCTGCGCCTTGAATCTGCCGGAACAGAGTGCGATGTGGCGACGATCCTGCATCTGACCAGTCTCGCGCCGGGCGAGCGAGTCATTCTGGCGCCGTACTGGAGTATCGACGACCGTCAACCGGAAGACCAGCGCGCGCCGTTTATGACAACCGCGCGTCAATTGCTCTACCAGCCGCGCGCTACGCTGGTTGCCATCGAACAGAACGACCAGGAAAGCTTCGTCGTGCTCAAGCCCCACCTTGGCTACAGCAGGGGTGATGGCCGTTTCACCTTCAGCGCCGGCTGGCAGTGGCCTCGTGACGGTGAACAGTACACCATCGAACCCGACCCAAACGACATCTACGGCCAGCGCTGCATGGAGGTCGTTGCCGAGTTGCGCCAAGGCGCAGCGAATGCGCTGGCGGCTCGCGTCGCCAGCCCAAACCAGGCTACGGTTACCATCCCGCCCGCTGTCATCGACGGGCAGCGCCGCTTCGCCGACGGCCTGCGCAGGCTGGCTGAGGAAGGTCTGTTCCACTCGTTCGATGCGCATCAGATGGCCTATATCGCCGACCACGGCGACGCCGCCACGCTGCTGGTGCAAGGGCCGCCCGGCACCGGCAAGAGCTACACATCGGCCTTTGCCCTGCTGGCGCGCATGCAGGGGATGCTGGCAGCAGCACAGGAGTGCCGGATCGTCCTGAGCTGCAAGACGCATGCCGCAACCGATGTCCTGCTGCGCAAGATTGCCGACGTGCAGCGCCAGCTCGCCGCCGTTCGGGAACGTCATCCCGATCTGTTCGCTCAGTTCTTCGATGAGCGACTGATTGCCGCCGATCTCTTCCGGGTGCGCCCCAGAGACGACGCCAGCCTGCCGGAAGGGGTGAAGCGCCTGACCAACGCCGAGGACATCGGCCAGATCATGGCGACGCCAGCCTGCTTCGTAGCCGCAACGCCATTTGCCGTCGCGGCGCTGATGAAACGAGAGCAACGCTACCACAACGAGCCATTCGCCGATCTGCTTGCGCTCGATGAAGCCTCGCAGATGAACCTGCCCGAAGCCTGCATGGCTGGCCTGGCGCTGCGTCCCAATGGTCGGCTGATCGTCGTTGGCGATCATCGCCAGATGCCGCCCATCGTGCAGCACGAGTGGAACAACGAACGGCGGCGCACCTTCCAGGCATACCGTGTCTACGCCTCACTCTTCGAGACCCTGATGGCGCTCGACCCTGCGCCCCCGATCGTCAGGCTGGCGGAAAGTTTCCGGCTTCATCGCGCTATCGCCGAATTCCTGCGCCGCGCGATCTATCAGCGCGACGGGATTCACTACTTCTCACGCCAGGACACCACCCTCAAGACGACGGACATCAGCGACGATCTGGTCAACGCTGCGCTCACGCCGACGCATCCGCTGATCGTCATCGTCCACGACGAAGCGCAGAGTCAGGATGTCAATCCGGTCGAAATCGAGCTGATCACTCCGCTGGTCAAGACCCTGGTCGAGCAGCTCAACCTCGACGCAGCCAGCGGCATTGGCGTCGTAGTGCCGCACCGTGCCCAGCGCCTGGCGTTGCGCAACCGCTTGCCCGAATTCATGGCCGGGCTGGAGATTGATCACGACGGGGCCACCATCGACACGGTCGAGCGGTTTCAGGGCGACGAGCGCGATGTGATCATCGTCTCGGCCACCGAAAGCGATCCCGACTACCTGCGCGCCACCGCTGGATTCCTGCTCGATCCGCGCCGGCTCAACGTCGCGCTCAGCCGCGCCCGTCACAAACTCATCCTGATCGCCGCGCGCACCGTCTTCCAGTTCTTCGCCGCCGATGAAGAGACGTTCCAGCATGCCCAGCTCTGGAAACAACTGTTGCGCGATACCTGTCGCCAGCAGTTATGGTCAGGCGAGCGGGCGGGGGTAAAGGTGGAGGTGTGGGGGAATAGTACGTCAAATGACAGCCCTGGTTTGCAATAAATTAACGTCAATTAGGGGTTAGGCAATCAGAGCAGGCTGCGCGCCGAGACCGAGTGACGGTTTGTTGGGTTGGCGGCAATATCAATCAACCCGCGGCGCACGTTGACCAGGAAGGTGATCAGGCTGCGGCGGCACGACTGCGCGCGCATGCGATGGTCGTGAGTTAGGGATGGTCTCCACCATGACGCGGTTGCGCAGCGCCGGTGTATCCATCAGTGGCATGTGCACGTGGTTCACGGGAGACCAAACGCCGGTGACCAATGCCACCGTGAATGCGCGCAGCAATGCATCGCACAGTGTTGTGGAACGAGAGCCGGTATCGCCAAAACGGTTGCCAAACCTTCTGCAAACCATCATGGGAACGGATTTGCGGTCATCCACTGTGCCAGGCGCGCGCATGCGATGGAACACTTCGCCACGGTTAGTGACCATCAGATGCAACGTGATGCCAACCAACCAGCCGGTAGCGATCGCGCGGCGGTGTGCCAACCCCGCACCCGCCTCGCGTGAGTGAATGCGGGGGTGTTTGCGCACAGCCAAGGTCGTAGAATCGATAACGACACGCCCTCGTGCGTTCACAGGCCGCGCGAGCGAAGATAGGCGCATCCGACGACCACCACGGAAGGGAAGAACTTCACCAAACGGTTGGAACTGACCAATCCCGAAACCTTGCCTCGCAACTGCGCCAGGACGTATGCCGTGGAAGAGGCTTTGCAATTGCGGTACTGCGATGGATGAACATGGATGCGGATGGGGCGGATGTCGCTTCTCGTCAGACTCCGCGCTCGTTGGCGCTGGATGGCTCCTGCTGAACGCATGGTCTGTTGACAGACCGGCACGAACGATTGGCGAACATCATTGACATCGCAGCGCCTGTCAATGAGACGATCTATTCCGGGATCCTCGGGTTGCTTGTTTCGGCACATCCACGTTTACCCCATGAAGCCCCTTATCCCGAACTCACGTTTGATTAATCAGCTTCATTGCTTGTCTTATACCAACTTTAGGTGTCCAATCATCTTCAGATCAGCGCGCGGCGCTTCCCGCGCGCCCGTGCCATCCTGCTGTCTGGTCAGGAGCGTGCGGCGCCGTCCCGATCCATGTCATTGCGAGGGCGCGAAGCGCCCGAAGCAATCCCCCGCGTCAGCGGGAGTCGTGCCTCAGCGCCCGCTGCTGCTCCGCTCTCCCAGCGGGAGCGGGGCGGGAGTGAGGGCGCGCAGGAAATGGCCACGCCGCCGCCATCCCAGTCCTCCCAGCGTTCGGCGCGCGATCGGTGCTGCCCCAGCAACCGCTCTGCGGAGCGCTCCCGCCGCATCGTTCGCCCAGAGGCAGGGTGTGCGTGGCTGACTAATGTGACTATCTATCGAAAGTTGGTATTACTATACACCTAAAGTTGGTATGATGCGCCGGGTTGAGGGTGGTGGCAGGAGCGAAATACGCCAGTTGGAAATAACAGCCCGAATCCTTGACCCCGCGCCGCAGAACATCCAGCGCGCCGCGCCGTTCGATTTCACGCGCCAGGCGGCGCTTGAATTTCTTTACCACCTGCGCGCCGTGCTGACGTTCCGGGTCTTGCCAGGTTTCGGGCTAGGTGGCGGTGATGAAGGACAAGAGCAGCTCCACTCCAGGCAGGTCGCCCGGTCGTAATGATCGGCGCTGCGCCGTTCCAGGTATCCGTGCGCGCTGGTCAGATAATTGACGATATAGGTCTCAAAGGCGTGTTCGGAGATGTCCATCGTTATCGCTTTACCCCGCCGCGGCGTTTGATGGCAAGACCGTGCAGGAACAAATCCGGCACGTCAATCCGCCCATCGGGACGCTTGCGACACACCCCTAACTGGAGCAACAGGTCAAGAAACTCAGCCGGCGTCTTGCCGGACGGGCGTTGTGTTTTTTGCGGGTCGTTGCGCCACTGTTCCCAGTCGGCAGCAAGGATTTCGAGCCATTCTTCACGGGTTAGAGGCACTTCGCGATTTGACAACCGCCGGGAGAGTCCTTCGAGCCAGGGCATATCACGACTCTTGAGCATCCGCACATACTCATCCGAAACCTGTTCGAGGGCGCGGTGCAATGAAGTCGGGTGAATGAGTTGCTGTCCGCTCGCCCTTGCCGCGTCCAACTCTTGCGCCGCCGCGTAGCCCCAGAGACTGACCAGCGCTCGCGGCGTAATCTGTCCATTGCCATCGCGCAGATGGTCGATAATCCAGGTGAAGGTGCGTCCTTTTTTGATATTGCTGCCCATAAACGCCCCGGCAATCTTCTCAACCAGCGATTGAGCGGCTTCGGCGTTGGGTAGCCGTGGAATCCAACCCAGGATGTCATCGCGCTCGAATTGCACGCCTGCCTGTTGGCAGTATGTCAGCCAGTCCTGGCTCATGTTGGCGATGCGCTTGATCCACATCGCGTGCAGATTGCGGTCGCTCCAGGTTAATTCAAGCCGATTAGAGGCGAGTTTGGCAAAATCGGCGGTGAAAATGCGCGCATTGGTGAATAAATCCGTGCGTAGAAAGATTTTGGCTTGCAGGCGTTGCCAGCGGCGGGTATATTCCGCCCAGAACGTCAACAGACCGCGAATCAACGCAGCCATCAACTCCCAATCAATTCCGCCCAACGTGTCGAGTTCATCGTAGTTGACGAAAGTCCAACGCTCTTCTCGCTTCAGACGGGTATCCAGGTCATCCAATGCTGAGATAATTGCCGGTCGGCGCTGTTGCAGCCCCGCGTAGATGTCGGCAACGTTTACGCCCGGCGGCGCGCATAGTTCCTGTAACGCATCGGTCTTCAATTCGGCACGCAGCAACCGCGTCAGATATGCCAGCCATACATCCGCCAGAAGTCGGCTATTGTCCTGCTCCGTTGAGGATTCCCGGACAAAGCGCCGCAATGTTTCCGGGTCCGGGAAATCTGCACCCAACGGATACCCGGCGCGCCAGGCGGCTTTGTCTTGCGACAGCGTGCGCAGAAACAAATCGCTTCCCATAATCCTGCGAACGGTCTGTGCAGATAGCAGTTGTTCCACGGCGGCCTTGAAGAGCATACTTTTGCCGGCGCCGTGATAGCCAACAATCAGGTTGACGCCCGGCTCAAAGACGCGCAGATGTTCAGCGACTGGATAGAAGGCGTGTTGAAACTGCGCCGGCGCTTCCAGTTCGGCGCTGGAAGCGCGCCCCATCTCACGCAACTTAACGAGTAAGTTGTGCCGTTCTGTATCGCTCAACATCAACGCACCACCCTGGGAAAGCGATTGACAATCCGCGCGCCAAGTTCCTGATAGTCTTTCGCGTTCAAGCCATACGCAATCAGGTCTTCAACCTGAGCAAAGAATGCCACCTGCTCGCTATAGAACAGAGAAACAGGGATATGGGGCGCGTCACGGCTGTCCATGTCGCGCAGGTACCACTGCGAGTCTTCTTCCGGGTCATCCGGGTCAGGCAGGTAGTATTCCTGCTCGAAGGTCAGTTGCGCGTTGCGCCGAAAGTCGTCTTGCGCCAGATGTGCTATTTGGGGATTGGCAGGCACCATGCTCTGAACGAGCAGGCACTGCTCTTGCGGCAATCCACGCAAGGCGCGTTCCGCGCCCAGGCGGCGGATGGCCTGACGCAGTCCACTCCAACTGGCGGTAGATGTATTACCGAACAGCACGTTGAGATGCGCCAGCCCACCGAGCGCAAAACCAGCAGACTCGGAAAGCCCGGCGCGCGCATCCAGCAGAATCCAATCTGGGCGCAGTTCATCATCAGCGCGAATCTGCTGCAACAGGGTTTCGAGGGGGTGTTCTGCGCCTGCGGATGGGGTGAAATCGAGCCGCGCCAGTTTGAGCAGATAGTTTTCATCGAAACGTCCGGCCGGGAAGACGAAGATCGCGCCTTTGCCAATCACGGCGGGCGAAGAGACGCGCACATAGTAATCGCGCAGGTCAACATCTTCGTTCAGTAAAGGACGCTCCAACCAGTAATCCACAACGCCGTACTGCACCGCATTCGCTTCGGTGAGCAACGGACCCAGTCCTGGCGCAGCCAGGTCGAGGTCAATCACGACTACCCGCTCGCCAGCATGAGCGCGCTGCGCCGCAAAGATGGCTAACGCTGTGCTGCGACCGGCGCCGCCTTTGAAGGCGTAAAAAGAAACAATCGGCGAACCTTCAGGAGGCTCGACATCGGCTGACCAGGGCGGCGTAAGCGGGCGCCGCAGCCAGACGCTCAGGCTGCGATGGCGTTCGTTGATGCGAATCTTGTCGCTGTGGCGCGCGCCTTCTTCCCACAGTTCATCGAACACCGCGCGGTCGGCGCTGGAAGTTTTGGTTGCGTTCATCCAGAGACCGCCCCAGAAAGGACCGGCAGCCTGCGCCAGGTCTGCGGCGAGAGCGTCCTGTTGTTCTGCCGTCCATTCACCGCTCACCCAGAGCGCCGCGCGGATGCGGGCGAAAATATCCGGCGAGAGCAGGGCGCGTTCGATGGACGGCTGCCCGACGAGGTCTTCCAGCCGCTGCAAGACGTTGCGCCGCGATTCATCGAAATGACGTATTGGCATCGCGCTCATCGAATCACACCATCCTTCCACATCTCTTTAACACTCTGGGTATAGATACGGCTGGCTTCAGTGACCCAGAACTGGGCGCGCGCCTGGTCCAGGTCGCCGGGGGCGCGGTAGCGCATCGTCTCCTGCCAACCGGCGGGCGGCGTAGCGTAGGCAATGGCTGGCGGCGGATGGGGCAGGTAACGCGCCGTGTGTGGACTGCCGCCGACGGCCAGTGCGGTTACCTGATTGCTCAATGCGTCGAGATTGTGACCCCGGGCTGGAGCGCCGTCCGCCTGCAACAGCGTCTTGAGCGCGCATTCGACGACATAACCGGCGTGATAGCCAGCGCCATCGTAGCGAGCAGCAGTGAGCAACGCCTTCGCATCGTCCAGGTGTTTGCGCGCCGCTTCGGGATAGTCGTCGCCATTAGGCTGGCAAAAATTGGACATTGTGATTCTCTCCAGGCAAATTATACACGCTGTTCCTGAAACCGGAATCAGCGGTTGACGATATAGGTCTCGAAGGCGTGTTCGGAGATGTCCATAGGTCACATCCAGATGTCTTCAGGGTGATTGTGGTCACGTTCCCAATTGGCAGGGTTGTTGATGATGTAATGACGAATGCGGTTCAATTCCCGTTCGTTGCGGATGATATGGTCGTAGAAACGCGATTGCCAGCCAAATTCGGAATATCCATTTTGTGAACACCAGCGCGATACCGCCGATTTGTATGAACGGATAATCGCCCCCAACGAACCAGCGCGGGGGATATGCGCGACATCCTAGAGACGTTGCAATGCAACGTCTCTACGGAGGTGGTAACAACAATTCCATGCACATGATTCGGCATGACAATGAACGCATCCACGTCCACATTGCCCGCCGTGTGGCGGGGGATTTGCGCCCAAAAATCGGCAGCGATTTCGCCAATCGGCGACAGGCGCATGTCGCCGCGTTCCATCGCGCCGAAAAACGGCAAACGGTTGCGGGTGCAAATGGTGACGAAATACCACCCCGCCGAGGCGTAATCCCAACCGCGCAGGCGCGTGGTTTCAATGCGGTATTTGTTCTTGAACAGGGTCATGGGTACATCCGTGTTGTACCAACTTTAGGTTATGATAAGCTATGTCCAGGCAATCGATGCCCTCATCGCCCTTCCCTGATCGTTCGGGGCGGAGCGGGGTTGGAGTGGCTGCCCAACACGTGACCATCTATCTAAAGTTGGTATTATACCAACTTTAGATAGATAGTCACGTATTGGGCAGCCACGCAAACCCGGTCACACCCTGAACCACTGCGGGATGCGCGCGCAGATGCCGA
>FWWL01005756.1_pt1 | contig 18843 bp, 11 predicted proteins | sample 2228331 | NCBI WGS metagenome assembly FWWL01 (sample SAMEA103939775, study PRJEB20133) | metagenome
GGTCAGCCTGGCGGGCCGGACGTCCGTGGCGGTGCTTGCGGAGCTGTTCTCACGGTGCTCGGTCTTTGCTGGCAACGACAGCGGACCGATGCATCTGGCCGCCGCGATGGGCGCTCCCGTCGCCGCCGTCTTTGTGACCGGCGACCCCGCTGTGTGGGCGCCCTGGACGCCCCCGCAGTGCAGGCGCCTCTTCAGGCTGGCGGATGCGACGCCGGAAGGGCTTGCCGCCGCCGCGCTGGAACTTGCCGGTGAGAGGCACGGATGAGCTTCCGGGTGGACATGGTGTGCGGGACCTACCCTCCGGACCGGTGCGGAGTCGCCGACTATACCCGCCGCCTGTGCGCCGGGCTGCGCCAGCTCGGGGTGGACGCCCGGGTGGTGACCACCCGCGGACTGGATGCGGCGGCCGACCCGGAGGTGCCCGCCGACTGCCTGGCGGACGGATGGAGTCTCGGGGCGGGATTGGCGCTTGCCCGCCAGCTTGCGGAGCGCGCTCCCGACCTGATCCACATCCAGTTCCCGGCATACCGGTATCACGGGCATCTGGGGGTCCACGTGCTCCCCGCCCTCCTGACAGCAAGGGGGGTGCCGGTCATCACCACGCTCCACGAGTACTGTATGGCTCCCTGGGGGGGAAGGCTGAAGCAGCTGCTGAACGTGGCGTTCTCCAGGCGGGTCATCGTGACCAACAGCCAGGACCTTTCGCTCGTCGGGCGCTGGGCATCGCCCGGGAGGCTCGACCTCATCCCCATCGGGAGCAACGTGCCGCTCACGGGCGGCAGGGAGGAGGGCCGGGCCATCCTGCGCTCCCTCGGAGTGCCCGAAGAGGACAGCATCGCCCTGTTCTTCGGGTTCGTGCGGCCCGGGAAGGGGGTGGAGACCCTGCTGAGGGCCTGCGCGGATGTCATGCGCCGCCATCGTCTCAGCCTGGTCGTCGTCAGCCCGGAGCCCGAGGAATCGTACCGCCGGTCGCTGGAGGCGCTGGAGCAGGGACTGGGCATCTCGGACCGGGTCTTCCGGGCGGGCTACCGGGAAGGGACGGAGGCGTCGTCGGTGTTTCTGGCATCGGATGTTGCGGTGCTTCCGTTCGAGGACGGCGCCACGATGCGCCGCGGCTCCCTCCTGGCCGCCCTGACGCACGGGCTGCCTGTCGTGACCACGCGCTCGGCGGCCACCCCGGAGGAGTTCCGGCACGCGGAGAACATGATGCTCGCTGAGCCGGGCGACCATCAGGGCATCGCCCGCCATCTGAGTGCGCTGTTGGAGGACGGGAGCCTGAGAGACAGGGTGGCGGCCGGGGCGCGGGAACTGGGGCGGCGGTTCGACTGGCGGAGCATCTGCGCCGCCACGGTGAGCGTGTACGAACGTGCGCTGGCTGAGGGAGTCGGTAGGGAGGCGGTCCGGCGATGAGGGTCGGCTACTTCGGGCGTCCGATAGGCGCCATCGGGGGCATCGCAAGGCACACCACGGAGCTTCTGGCGGCGCTGGGACGCAAGGCCCCGGAAAACGAGTACTATGTCTACACCAACCGGAAAGCCGGCATCCCACCGGTGCCCCGTGCTGTCGTCCGGAACGGGCCGGCGTGGCCGGGAAGGGTGCTCTGGGAGCAGGTGGTCGTGGCCGCGCAGCTGCGCCGGGACAGGCCGGATGTGTACCATTCTCCGGATTTCACTCTTCCGCTGGCCGGCGCCGTCCCGATGATCGTGACGGTGCACGACCTCATCTATCTGCGGCACCCGGAGGGCACCTCCTGGCGGGCGGCAGTCCTGTACCGTCTGCTCACGGGCGCGAGCGTGCGCAGGGCTGGAAGGGTGCTGACGGTGTCCCGTCACTCGGCATCGGAGGTCATGCAGGCGTTCCGGCTGGGTGAGGAGCAGGTGACGGTGGTCCCTTCGGGTGTCAGCGAGACGCTCAGGGCTCTCTCCGCCGGGCTCCCGGGAGATGGGGCGGGAGACGCGCCGCCCCGTCCGTATATCCTGTATGCGGGGCTCCTGACCGGGCGCAAGGGGGTCCTGACGCTGTTGGAGGCGTTCGAGCGGCTCAGGAGTTCGGGCTGGAGAGGGCATCTCGTGTTTGCCGGGCTTCAGGGAAGCGACGGCGCGGGAGTCCTGAAAAGGATAGACTCTTCTGAGTTCCGGGACGGCATCTTCCTGGCGGGTCCCGTGGACGATGCGGAGCTTGCCCGGCTCTACTCGTCGGCCAGCGCGTTCTGTCTCCCCAGCTTTCACGAGGGGTTTGGACTGACGGTGCTCGAGGCGATGCTGTTCGGGTGTCCGGTGGTGGCTTCGGACTGCACCGCGCTGCCGGAGGCGGTGGGGGACTGCGGGCTGCTGGTCCCGCCGGGGGACGCGGAGGCTCTCGCGGAGGCGCTGCGGCGGGTGCTGGAGGATCCCGCCCTCGCCGCCAGCCTGCGTGAGCGCGGACGGGAGCGGGCGCGGGAGTTCACCTGGGACGCGTGCGCGGCAAGGGTGGCGGAGGTCTACCGGGAAGTGTCGGAGGAGCGTCGATGAGCACCGCTGCGGGACGCAGACGGGTCTTCCGGGCGGCTCAGCCGGCGCTGACCCGCGTGGCTGCCTATCTGCTGGTGCTCCTGCTGCTGGCGGGAAGCGCGGCGCTTGTCTGGTTCGCGTCGCAGGAGCGGCGGCTGGCGGACGCCGCAATCGCCGTGCTGGCCGTCGCGGCCGTCATCGCCCTCTTCCGGCGGGCCGAGAACGGCGTGCTGCTCGTCATCATGACGATGCCGCTGATGGACCTCTTCGTCCTGCCCCTTCTGGGTGTCAACGTGAAGGCCAGCGACTGGCTGGCGTTCCTGGCCATCGGGGTCTTCCTGCTGCGCGTCCCGTTCGACCGGACGCTGTCCATCCGGGAGGACATGCTGAAGTGGCCGGTGCTGGTCTATCTGGTGACCGGCCTTGCGTCCACGCTTCTCACGTATGGAGCGCTCTCCTCGGCGAGCGAGGTGGAAGGCGCGCACGGCCTGAACTCGCTGACGATGCGCACCTGGACGCAGACATTCTGGGGGCTTTACAGCTTCCTGCTGTATGTGATGGTGTTCTCCGTCATCCGCACCCGTCCTCTGCTGAAGACGGCGGTCAACGTGCTCCTGCTGACGTCGGCGGCCGTCGCGGTCTACGCCGTCAGCGGCCATCGCTACTGGACAGGCGGGGGCTACCGGGTGCTGGGCACCTTCTCCGAGCCGTCGTATTATGCCGAGTGGCTGGTCCTGACGCTTCCGCTGGCCGTCACGCTCACGATGGTGAACGGCATCCGGGGGGGCAGGCTCGTTCAGGTCGCTCTCGTCCTGCTGCTCGGAGCCAACCTCTTCCTGACCTTCTCCACCGGCGGCTACGCCAGCGCCATCCTGGCCACCGCCGTGCTGCTTTTCCTTTCCGTCCGGTGCGGGCTCGTGCGCCGGTTCGGGTTCTCACGGTTTGCGGTGATGGCCATCGGGGTGTCTGCGGTCGCGGTCATCCTGGTCTTCAGCTTCGTCCCCACCGCCCGGGATTCCCTGACGATGGTCGTGGAGAAGGTGGTCGACCCGGAGAGAAGCGAGCACTCCGCCATGCTCCGGGAGCGCGCGAGGTTCGCGGCGAAGTGCATCTTTGCGGAGCATCCCGTCTGGGGCGTGGGGCCCGGCAACTATCCGTTCTACCGGCCGCAGTTCGTGGAGGACGACCCGACGGCCGTGGATTACGAGCGCGTCGGACGCTGGGACCCCAACAACCTGTATCTCGAGGTGCTGAGCGAGCGGGGCGTGGTGGGCGGAATCGCGTTCTCGCTCATCTGGCTGGTGTTCTTCACGCAGCTGCTGATGTCGCTGAAGCGGGCTCGCGACGACTACGCCCGGGCTTTGCTGGTGGGGTTCACGGCGGGGTTCGCGGGGGTCCTGCTGGGCTACTATGCCCACGCCAACTTCTTCCGCATCTACATCTGGGTGATGATGGGACTGGCGATGGCTGCCGCCCGGCTGGCGCACGAGCCCGCGCCGGAGGTCGAGATGGCCAGCCCCGAGCCGGTCCGTTCCCCCGTGGCGCCGGTGTTGCGGCGGCCGGAAGCCGGAGCGGTCCCGTGAACGGACCCTCCCGCCCGGGCCTCGTCCCGGATGTCTCCGTCGTCATCCCGCTCTACAACTCCGCCTCGCTGGTGCGGACCTGTCTCGAGATGCTGGCGCGCCAGACGCTCGGCAAGGAGCGCTTCGAGGTGGTGGTGGTGGACGACTGCAGCACGGACGGCTCGGCGGAGACTGTCGAAAGCCTTGCCTCCTCCCTTCCGTTCACCCTCCGGCTCGTGCGCCGCACGGAGAACGGCGGTCCGGGAGCCGCGCGCAACTCCGGCATCCAGGCGGCCCGCGCGCCGGTCATCGCCCTGCTGGACGCCGATACCGAACCTCTGCCGGAATGGCTGGAGGAGGGGCTCAGGGGCCTGGAGGGATACGACGCTGTGGAGGGGTTCACGGAGATCGGCGACCCGGAGCGCATCACCCCGTTCACCCATCAGACCGAGAACACCTCCGGGGGGACCTTCCCCACCTGCAACATGTTCGTCCGCAGGGAGGTGTTCGAGCGCATCGGCGGCTTCGACCCGCGCTTCTACGACCGGCGGGCGCGCGTGCACTACCGGGAAGACACGGACTTCGCGCTCCGGATGATGGAGAACGGGATGCGCATCGGGTTCGCGGAGAAGGCGAAGGTCGTCCACCGTCCGCTGTCTCCCAGCTGGAAGCGTCCCCTGCAGCTGGCCCGGCGCTACCGGCACGACCGCCTCCTGCGCCGTCTTCATCCCCGCACGTTCCATCGATGGACGGATGTCTACGACATCTGCGGGCTCAGGTTCGGCCGCCTCCGCCAGAAGCTGTACTGGGCCTACCTGGCCGGACTCGCAGGGCTCGCCGCCGCCCTGCTTGCCTCGCTTCCCGCCGCCCTGCCGGCTGCGTGGACGCTGCTGTGTCTGGCTGGCATCTGGTGGCTGCACGTGCGCCGGATGGGCCGCCGGGCGTTCACGTCGCTTTCCGCTCTGGCGGCGGTGCCGGTCTGCGCCGTCGTCCCGCTGGTCTATGCGGCCTCGGTGGTGCGCGGCGTGTTCCTGCATCCGGCGCGGGAATGCCACCCGTCTTCGTGATACAATGACAACGGCGGGCGGCAGGCCCGTCTTCCCGGCGCGGCATCTCCCGGGCAGGCCGCGCGTATGGAACAATCTAGGGAGAAGAGCCGGTCCGGCGCGTCAGGGCGCCGGGCGGGCGGGATGGCCGGCGCGCCGGAAGGGGCGCCGCGGCCGTCCGAGGGGGGGGCTGCGGACTGACTTGCGACTGGGCGACGCCCGAGGTGAGACCCCGAATGAAATACACTCCCTGGTTGCTCCTGCTGCTGGCGCTCGCGTGCGCTCCTCTTGGCGCAGACAGCGGAAATGCCCGCGCGCACACCATCCTGACGGACGGGATGCGCGCCACAGCGGACCCGGACGACGAGGCCTGGCTCACCCTGTACTCCGACTCCACCGAGCTTCCGAAGACCGTGTTCCAGCCCGGGGAATACAGCTTCTGGGGCGTCAACTCCCCCCAGGGCATCAATCCCGTCAAGACGCCGGACCTGCACGAGATGCTCAAGCAGGGGAACATCCGGGGCGTGCGGCTGGAGATCCCCTGGAACGGCCTGCAGCAGTATGTGTCGACGAACTACGACTGGGGAGAGGTGGAGGAGATGGTCGACCGCTACGCGGCCGACGGGATGACGGTCATCGGACTTCTCTCCTATGTTCCGGCGTGGGCCAACGGACACCGGGACCGCACCGCGCCGCCCATCCGTCCGGTGCTCGGCGAGGTGCTGGACCTGTCTTCCGGCACCGGCACGCTGGCGCACGCGCCGGTCGTGCACACCCCGTATCTCGTCCCCACCAACGCCGTCCCCGTAAGAGTCGAAGACGAGGTGCTGACGACGAACTTCACGGCGGGGCAGGTCCCGGTGACCAGCAGGCAGCCGGTCATTCCCGAGAGCGTGCGCGTGTGGGTGGACGAGAAGGACGGACAGGGCTGGAGGGAGTGGCAGCGCGTAGAGCGGCTCATCGAGTCGCCCGACGGCGCGACGCACTTCATGGCCGACTTCCGCGGACGCATCATGTTCCGCAACAACAATCTGTTCTGGCTGCACGGGAAGACTCCGAAGAACGGCTCCAGCATCAAGGTCACCTACGACGCATACGACACGAAGTACGACGGGAACACCGACTACTCGTACGACCACGTTACCGGAGTCATCACCGCCCAGCTCGGGCTCATCGAAGGCAGCATCGAGCGGGAGACGTTCGACTCCCCGACGCTGGATTCCCGGTGGCAGTGGATGGACGGTCCGGGTTCCTGGGACGCAAACCAGACGGCGCCGGGCCATCTCCGGGTGGATTCTTCGGCGGGGCTGCTGACCAGGGGGCACTTCCTGCACCAGACGCTGACGGGCTCGGGCGACTTCACGGTCCAGATGCGCGTGACCGCGATGCCCGGCGGTCATTGCGGGGTGATGATCTACCAGGACGAGCAGAACTGGTTCCGCTATTGCCTGACATCGGACCAGGGGCGTCCGTATCTGGTGCAGAGCCGCAACGGGGAGGTCACCCGGCTCGGGATGAGCGGCGAACTCGGATGGATGGTGCTTGCCCCGCGATGGATCGTGGTGCGCAAGCAGGGCTCCACCTTCACCTGCTTCACGTCGTCCAACAGCCTTTCGGGTCCGGACGGCGGGTATCAGTGGACGTATACGTTCGAGCGGGAGATGTCGTACCCTCTGAAGGTCGGCATCTCCATCTCGGGGAGCGCCGCCGGGCACCAGGTGGACGAGTTCCGCGTGGTGCTTCCGGCGATGTCCGCGCATCCACAGGTGCGGGTGTTCTACGACTATCTGGACACGGAGCCCTGGGCGGCTTACGTGCGGGAGGTGGTCTCACACTTCAAGGACCGCATCAAGCACTGGGAGCTGTGGAACGAGCCGGACCAGAACTGGTGCTGGTCGGGGACCCAGGAGCAGATGGCCTTCATGGTGCGGGCGGGCTATCTGGCGGCCAAACAGGCGGACCCGCAGGCCGTCGTGATCGGCCCGGGCTATGCCAACGGAGCGAACCGCCACTACTCCACCATCTACAACACCATCGGCAGCCAGTTCATGGATGCTCTGGCGTGGCACCCTTACCTGTTCACCAACCGTCCGCCCGATGCCGTGAACTGGAAGACGAACCCGCACGTGGACGGGCGCTCTGCGATGCTCGCCAACGGCGACGAGCACAAGAAGGTCTACTTCACGGAGATGTCCAGCACCAGCGGGGTGACATCGTGGGGGGGAGGGAACAACGACCGGAAGCAGGCGGAGTACGGCCTGAGACTCGCGATGATGGCCCGGGGACTGGACTACGCCGGGGGCATCTCCTGGTGGCCTGCCGTGGACGAGGACCCGGTGGGCACCAGGGAGGACCACGGATACGGGGGGCACGACGGGCTGTTCTACTTCCACCGGGCGCAGATCTACATCGCGTCGCGCCTCAACAACATCGTCACCGTCACGACGGTGGAGCCGCATCCCTACCGGCCGGGAGACAGGGTCTATTTTCGGTCGAAGACGGCGTTCGGAGTCCGGGCCTACGAGGTGCTGAGCGTGCCGGGCCCCAACACCTTCACCTTCCGGCACGACGGCCCGAACACCGGCGAGGTCTGGACGGAAGAGAAGATCATCAACGGCATCTTCCCGAAGCCGATGTACTGGGCTTACCGCAATGCCGCCACGAATCGCGGCGTCCTGATGGACCTGGTCTCCTACGACGCGAGCGACAACCCCGTGCCGTCCTCCGGGAGTCACCAGGTCAGGAGGGTGGTCATCGGAGCGCAGGACCGTTCGCGCATCTCTCAGATCCGGGTGCTGACTTCGCTGACGGCGACGGATGATTCCGCGCGGCCGCGCCGCGTCGCGGCGCGGCATATCGGCCAGGCCGGGACCGCCCCGTTCGCGGTGAGCGTGCTGGATACGTCGCAGCATCTGAAGACCGAGCGCTGGACGGCGACCGCCACCGGACCGGCATCCTTCACCGTCACCGCTTCGGTGTCCGGCGCCCAGGGGACCGCGGTCCCGGGGGTGGAGTTCACTTCGGCGAACGGGGTGGTGCGGTTCACCATCCCCGCCGGGTCGTACGTCGCGGGCGACAGGTTCGAGTTCGAGACCTTCGCGGGAGACGGTTTCACCGAGCGGGCGGTCTGGACCAATCCGGGGCTTTCCGGACCCGGCGACATCAGCATCACCCTGCCGGCCCCTGTGGCCGCGCGATACGTCGCCATCCATTTCGTGCGCGCTCCCGGCGCATCCAGCATCAAGGTGGACGAGATAGCCGTCTACGATGCCTCCGACGCCAACGTCAGTCAGGGCAAGCTGTATCTGGTGGAGGGCTTCCAGGGCGGCCCGTCGGCGCCCGAGGACACCGAGCCGCCCGTCTCATCGCTGGTCCTGACCCCCGACCCCGGAGACGGATGGAGTCCGCAGCCGGTGACGGTCACGCTGACGGCCGCGGACGACCCGGGGGGTAGCGGCGTTCAGGCCATCTACTATTCGCTCGACGGATTCGCTTCCTCCACCCTGTACACCGGGCCGTTCGTGCTCGGTGCGGGCTCTCACGCGCTCCAGTTCCGGGCTGTGGACGTGCGCGGGAATCAGGAGGCGGTGCGCTCCGCTCTGGTGCGCGTGGACCCGAACCCTCCCTCGGGCAGCATCATCATCCAGGGAGGAGCCGGATATGCCACGGGCCGGAGCGTCACGCTGACCCTGTCTGCCACCGACGACCTGAGCGGCGTGGCGGGGATGTCCTTCTCCTCCAACGGGGCCTCCTGGACCGCTCAGGAGCCCTATGCCGCCTCGAAGAGCTGGACCCTACCGGCCGGTGACGGGGTGAAGACGGTGTATGTCCGCTTCCGGGACGCCGCGGGGAACTGGTCCGCCGCCTTCCACGACACCATCATCCTGGACGAGACGCCTCCCTCGGTGCCTCAGGGGCTCTCGGCTTCCATCGTCGGAGGGTCCCAAGTCCGGTTGGAGTGGCAGCCATCGACGGATGCCGTTGGAGTCGCGGGATACGAGGTCCTGCGCAGCGGCCAGCTGCTCGCTTCGACGTCGGGCACAGAGCTGGTGGACGCCGGGGTCGCGATTGGCGGGAACTACTCGTACACGGTGCGGGCTTTCGATCAGGCCGGGAACCGCTCGGCCCAGTCTGAAGCCGTGGCGGTGGCGCTGCTGCAGGAATCTCCGGTGCTTGACCTGGAGCTGTCGGGCAGCATCCCGGACCCCCGCCCGGGAGACCGGGTGACCATCACGGTGGCCTATGCCAACCACGGGGAGTCCGACGCGTCCAACGTGGCCATCAGCTGCCCGCTCCCGGACCACACATCCTACGTGGAGGGCAGCGCAAGCGGCGGAGGGGTGTACGACCCCGACAGCCGTCTGGTCCGCTGGCAGGTGGCCTCCGTCCCCGCAGGGGCGAGCGGCACCTTCACCTTCGACGTCATCGTGGACTGACGTCTCTCCGGACATGTCCTTCCGGGCGCACGCCGTGGCTCGCGGATGGCCGCTGCCGCTATTCAGGCGAGGCGCTCCCCCGCCGATAATATCAGACCGGAAGCCCGGCTTGACCGGGCGCCGGTCCCCGGTCTTGTCCCGGGGCCTCCGGTGGAGGAGCGGATGGTCAACGAGACAGATTTCTCCGAGTTTCTGGACGTCTACATCCAGGAGGCCAACGAGCAGATCGAGAAGCTCGACGACGGCCTGTTGAGGCTCGAGAAAGAGCCTGCCGACACGGATATCCTGAACGCCATCTTCCGCGCCGCGCACACCCTGAAGGGTTCGTCGGCCACGATGGGGTTCTCCCACATCAAGGACCTGACCCACGACGCGGAGAACCTGCTGGACGCCCTGCGCTCCGCTCCGCCGGAGGCCAGGAGCGCCGCCGTGGACAGTCTGCTGGCCACAACGGCGGTCTTGCGTGCCTTCGTGGACGGGCTGCAGGAAGGGGACGCGTCCGGCAAGGGGCTGGAGGACGAGGTCGCCGAGGTCAGGGCGCGCCTGGCCGAGGCGATGCCGTCGCGGGCATCGTCCCCCTCCGGCGAAAGCCCGAAGGAGGCGCGCAGGAAGGCCCCCTCCGGACCGGGCGTACGGTTCGAGATCCGCTTTCGTCCCGACTGCCAGATGCCCGCGGTCCGCGCGTTCATGGCCACCCAGACCCTGGAAGGCGCGGGGAACGTCCTCTGGACGGACCCCTCCGGAGATGCTCTCGACGCTCTGCAGGTCTCGGACGTCCTGACCGTGGGCGTGGAACTGCCGGAGGACGCCGATGCCGACGCTCTGGCGGCGCGCGTGGCCGACATCCCGGAGATCGAGTCCTGCCGGGTGTTGAAGGCGGAGGAGGAGCGGGCGGCCGCTCCCGAGGCCGGCCAGGCGAAGGCCGCCGCCCAGCGGAAGTCCGGAGCGGAATCACAGGAGGGGATGCAGACGGTCCGGGTCGCCGTGGAGCTGCTGGACCGGCTGGTCAACCTCGTCGGCGAGCTGGTCGTGGACCGGACCGGGCTTGCGCTCATCGAGGGGAACCTCTCCGGCAAGTTCGAGTCGGACGAGTCCGTGCAGAGCCTCCGGGCCATCAACAGCCATCTCGGACGCATCGTCACGGACATCCACGACGAGATCATGCGGATGCGCATGCTGCCCGTGGGGCAGGTCTTCCGCCGCTATCCGCGGATGGTGCGCGACCTGTGCCAGAAGCTGGGTAAGAAGGCGGACCTCATCCTGGAGGGGGAGGAGACCGGTCTGGACCGCTCCATCCTGGAGGATATCGTGGACCCGCTGACCCATCTCCTGCGGAACGCTCTCGACCACGGTATCGAGAAGCCGCAGGAGCGCCTGGAGAAGGGCAAACCGGAGACCGGCAGGGTGGTGCTGTCGGCCAGGCACGAGGAGGGGCACGTCGTCATCGAGATCGAGGACGACGGGAAGGGCATCGACGCCGCAAAGGTGCGCGATGCCGCGGTCGCCCGGGGTGTCATCTCCGCTGAGGCCGCCGCGAAGCTCGACGAGCGCGACAGCCTGATGCTGCTCTTCGCATCCGGCGTCAGCACCGCCGAGAAGATCACCGAGATCTCCGGGCGCGGCGTAGGGATGGACGTGGTGAAGAACAACATCGAGAAGCTCCACGGCCAGATAGAGGTCGCCTCCCGGCCGGGGGAGGGTTCGCGCTTCACCGTCCGCCTTCCCCTTACGCTCGCCATCGTCCCCGCGCTCATCGTGCGCTCCAGCGGGCGGTTGTTCGCCATCCCTCTGGCATCCGTGGTCTCCACTACCATCGAGCAGTCCAGCCGCATCCACACCATCGAAGGGGTGCCCTGCGTGGTGGTCCGCAATCAGACGCTGCCGCTCATCAGCGCCGGTTCGGTGTTCGAGGGCAACGATGCGAGCATCCCGCGGCAGGAGGAGTTCACGGTCGTCATCGTGCAGAGCCGCGGGAAGAACGCGGCCTTCGCCGTGGACGAGATGGTCGGGAAGATGGAGATCGTCGTGAAGTCGCTGGGTTCCTATCTCGGCGAGATTCCCGGCTTCTCGGGAGCGGCCATCCTGGGCGACGGCCATATCGCCCTCATCGTCGATGTGGCGTCGATGCTCGACATGCTGCGGCGCAGACGGGCCATGGCCGCCTGACGGCGCCCGGCAGGACTTCAGGAGGTTTGTGCGTTGAGGCAGACGGATCTGACATACGAGGAGTTCGTCGCGCAGATCAGGCAGCGGACCGGAATCGACCTTTCCCTGTACAAACAGGAGCAGATGCAGCGGAGGCTGAAGGGCTCCATGGAGCGGGCCGGCGCGGACGGATACGGCGCATATCTGCGCCTGCTGGACACCGACCCCAGGGCGCGGCAGGTGTTCCTCGACCGTCTGACCATCAACGTCTCGGAACTGTTCCGCAACCCCGAGCACTTCAACACTCTGGCGGAGCGCGTGCTCCCGGAGGTCGCCGCAGGGAAGAGAAGTGTGCGCATCTGGAGCGCGGGCTGCTCCTACGGCGCCGAGCCGGTGTCTCTTGCGGTGCTGGCCCTGGAGAAGCTGCCCGGAGTCTCGTGCGAGATCCTCGCCACCGACATCGACGAAAGCATCCTGAAGGCGGCGGCGAAGGGCGAGTTCCAGGACCCGGACATGAAGAACGTCAACGCTCAGCGCCGGGCGCGCTGGTTCAGCCGGGACGGGAGCGTGTGGAGGGCAAAGCCGGAGCTGATGCGCCTCATCCGCTTCCTGAAGCACAACCTGCTGGCCGATTCCGCGCCCGGGGTGTTCGACCTCATCGTCTGCCGGAACGTGGTCATCTACTTCGGGGACGAGGCGAAGGACCGGGTGAACAGGATGTTCTTCCAGGCGCTGCGTCCGGGCGGATACCTTTTCGTCGGCGGTACCGAGCGCGTCGCGGACAGCGAGCAGATAGGCTTCGACAATCCCCTGCCTTTCTTCTACCGCCGTCCCCGCTGAGCCGGCTCCGGGAGGAGGCGGGGAGGTTCGCGTGTAACCCTCCGGAGGCGGAACCGTGCCGCCCCCGGAGGTCCCGAATATGCGTCCTGCCCGGCTTCTTCCCGCGGCGCTGCTGCTCCTGTGTCTTCTGCCGGCAGCCTGCTTTCCGAACAATCCCTACGGAGTGATGACCCTGACCGGTGGAGGCGACTCCACCGGGATGCTGAAGCACTTCCGGCTTGCGCGAGAGTTCGCCGGGGAGTGGGGATACGTCCGGGTGGGGACGGACTTCACGCGGGAAGGCATCGACGACCTGGAGCGTGTCCTGGTCATCTGCCGGGCGCTCCACCTCATCCCGGTGGTCACGGGCTTCCACCTGCCGCTCTCCTTCTACGAGGACGCGGAGCGCAACATCCCCCGTCGCGACCCAGACGGGTCGCTGGCATCGTTCGAGCGCGCCTACGAGGACTGGCTCCGGGAGGTCTGCCGGCGGGGTCTGGTCATCCCATACTTCGAATACGGCAACGAGGTGAACGGCGGGTATTTCGCCGACCACCCCGAGGCTTATGCGGAGATGTGCATCGCCGCCAGCCGCGCGTTCAAGCGGGTGGACCGCTCGCTCAGCTTCGGCACGGCCGGGATGGCCGGGTGCGCGCTCGATTTCTACGAGAAGATGCTCCGAAAGACGCCGGAGCTCGTCCGGAACGTGGACCACTGGGGGTTCCACCCGTACGGGGTCAATCACCCGCCCGGATACGGGCGCATCTTCGACGACTATGCGCTCGACTGCCACATCGACTTGGTGCAGCTGCTGCAGAGGTTCGGGGTGGCAGACCCGGTGCTCATCGCGACGGAAACGGGCTACGAGCTGGGCAACCAGCGCGACAGACGGTTCCCCAGGATAACGGAGGAGCTGAGAGCGCGGTACCTCGTCGAAGCCTACACGCGCTTCTGGGAGCCGGACCGGCACATCCGGGCGGTGATGCTGTTCGTGCTGCAGGACGTGCGCTGGCAGAACTGGAACGGCTGGGACCTGGTGCGGGAGGACTACTCGCTCACCCCGGCCTACGAGGCCATCCGGGACCTGCCGAAACCGCAGGGCCGGGACTATCTCCCCTCGGGGCCGTGCCGGGTCGGCGGACGCGTGACGGATACGGTCCCGGGACGCGGGGTCGAGGATTACGTCGTGTGGATCCGACGCCCTTCCGGGCCCCTGTATGCGGCGGTCACGGACGCGGAGGGGCGCTTCGAGATAGCGGGAGTCCCTGAGGGGGAATACGCCATCTCAGGGTTCCGTGACGGATTCACGTCCGCCGGTCCCGCCATGGTCGCTCTGAAGGAGGGAGCCGCCGCCGTATGGGACGCCGCCGTGGAGCGCGCGGGGCTGCTCGCCCCGCTGGATGGTCCTGCCACCCTGCAGGTCCCTTCGGGCTATACGGCCTCGCTGGCCGGCCATTCCGTCTCCCTGGACGAAAGCGTCAGGCGCAGCGGACTCTCCAGCCTTCGCATCGAAGCCAACGGCCGCGAGGCGGCGGTCTGGCAGGTGACGGGCTACGAGTCCGTGCTGCCGGGCCGGGTCTATGCCGCGGAGGTGTGGGTGAAGACGCGGGACCTTGTCCCGGGCGGCGGAGCTGGCGCTTCCCTGCACATCCAGGTGACCGACAGCTCGGCCCGGGAGCTTGCCACCGCCGAGATTCCTCTCGGGCGCGCGGGGACGACGGACTGGACCCCTCTCACCCTGGTCGTGGCTCCTCAGCCCGAGGCGCGGCGGCTGTGGGTGTCCCTGAAGGTGGACGCCGTCTCGGGTACCGTGTGGTTCGACGACCTCTTCGTCCACGAGGCGTCGTGGCCGCTTCCCGGCGCCGTCGGCAGGGAAGGAAGCGGCTCCGTCTCGGGTTCCGTCACGGGGGACAACATCGTCTTCGGGGAGCGCGAGTATCTGGCGGACGCGGTCGTGTTCACCGTTCCGCTCGGGAAGTGGTCCAGGACGGACTCTCTGGGACGTTACCGTATCGAGGGGCTTCCGCCCGGCGATTACCGGGTGGCGGCGTTCCATCCCGGATATGCCGCGGTGGCATCGCCCGTGAGAGTGGAGCAGGCGGAGGAGCAGGTGGACCTTCTCCTTCCGGCGCGGCAGTATCCTTCCGAACTGCGCAATGCGGGATTCGAGGAGCCGGTGAGCCATCCCACGTGGTTCCGCGACTGGAGCCGCTTCGGCACGACCGAAGGCATGCAGACTGCCGGGTGGCATCGGGGGCTGCCCGAACATCCCGACGGGTTCCAGCCCCGCTCCGGCAAGGGATTCTACGGGGCGGTCGCGGGCTCCAACATCAAGGACGGGGGCATCTTCCAGACCATCGCCGTGGAGCCCCACGCCCTTTACGAGGTCAGCGCCTGGAGCTACACCTATCAGACGGGAGAGGGTGTTCGCGGGGACGTGGCCAACCGTCTCGGGGTGGACCCCACCGGCGGACGCGACCCCCGCTCGCCGTACGTCATCTGGACTCCGGCCCGTCCCAGCCACCGGACCTGGTCCCGGATGTCCCTGCGGGTGCGGCCGGTGGGACCCGCGATGACGGTCTTCCTTCATCATCTTCAGGTGCACGGCCTGACATTCAACTGCAACCTGTTCGACGACGTGGAGGTCCGCAGGCTCGGACCTCCGGACCCCTCTCTGGAGGCTTCGATTGGACAGGATCAGGGGAGAGACTGAGAACGATGCTGCAGATCGATACGGACCTTCGTCCCGCGGACCTGCTCCCGGGCATCCGCCGGATGTGGGAGCTTTCCGCGCGCAAGATCCTTGACATCGAACAGAGCTGGCGGCCGGAGGACGGGGCGCCCGTGTTCACCGTGAAGGGGCGCTACACGGCCCGGGGCTGGACCGAGAGGACCCAGGGGTTCCAGTTCGGGTCTGCCATCCTCCAGTATGACGCCACGGGCGAAGAGACGTTCCTGCGTCTGGGGCGGGAGAACACGCTGCGCAGGATGGCGGGTCACGTGACCCACACGGGGGTGCACGACCACGGGTTCAACAACATCAGCACCTACGGCAACCTGCTGCGTCTGATGCAGGAAGGGCGCATCCCGGACGATGCCTGGGAGCGCGAGTTCTACATCCTTGCGCTGAAGTGCAGCGGGGCGGTGCAGGCGCGGCGCTGGACCTGCATCGCGGACGGGGGAGGCTTCATCTACTCGTTCAACGGGCCCCACTCGCTCTTCGCCGACACCATCCGCTCTCTGCGCTCGCTCGCCGTCGCGCACGCGCTCGGGCATGAGCTTCTGGGAGAGAAGGACCGGCGCATCTCCCTGCTGGAGCGCCTGGTGGACCACGCCCGCGCCACCGCGCGCTACGCGGTCTACTATGGCACGGGAAGGGACGCCTACGACGTCCGCGGAAGGGTGGCGCACGAGAGCATCTTCAACATTAACGACGGCAGCTACCGGTGTCCGAGCAGCCAGCAGGGGTATTCACCCTTCACCACCTGGACCCGCGGGCTGGCGTGGGTCATGTGCGGGTGCGCCGAGCAGCTGGAGTTTTTGTCCGGGCTTCCCGACAGCGCTCTTGAGCCGTTCGGCGGGCGGGCGGAGGTGGAAGGCGTCCTGCTGGAGGCTGCGCGCGCCACGTGCGATTTCTACATCGCGAACACTCCCGTCGACGGCATCCCCTACTGGGACACGGGAGCGCCCGGTCTGGCGCAGATGGGGGACGTCCTCTCCCGTCCGGCGGAGCCCTTCAACGACTTCGAGCCGGTGGACTCGTCCGCTGCCGCCATCGGAGCCCAGGGGCTGCTGCGCCTGGGGCGGTGGCTGGAAGCTCACAGGCAGCCGGAGGCCGGCCGGCGGTATCTGCAGGCGGGATTGACGGTCCTGGCCGGACTTCTGCAGCAGCCCTATCTCAGCGTGGAGCCCGGACATCAGGGACTCCTGCTGCACAGCGTCTACCACCGTCCCAACGGCTGGGATCATGTGCCGGAGGGGCGCAGGGTGCCCTGCGGGGAGTCCAGCATGTGGGGTGACTATCACCTGCGGGAGGCCGCCCTGCTGGTGCAGAGGATGGCCGATGGAGGCCCGGACCTGGTGTTCTACGGGGGCGTGCCGAAGGAGCGGATGGCGGATGGATAGGGTGGCGATCGTCACGGGAGGGTCCCGGGGCATCGGGCTGGGCATCGCCCGGGCGCTGGCGCGCGAGGGGTGGTCGCTGGTGGTCAACGGCCGGCGTCCCGAGAGTGAGGCGGCTGGCGCGCTGGAGTCTCTGAGGAAGGATTCGCCCGGCGTGCTGTACGTGCAGGCGGACATCAGCGACGCCGCCGGTCGCCTCCGGCTGCTGGATGCGACCCGGGAGCGGTTCGGGCGGCTGGATGCGCTGGTGAACAACGCGGGCGTCGCTCCGGATGTGCGGGCGGACATTCTGGACGCCACCGAGGAGAGCTTCGACCGCCTTGTGTCCATCAACCTGAAAGGCCCCTATTTCCTGACTCAGGCGGCGGCGCGCTGGATGCTGCAGCAGAGGGAGGCGGATCCTTCCCGGGAGGGGACCATCGTCAATATCACCTCCATCTCGGCGACCACGGCTTCCGTGAACCGCGGGGACTACTGCATCACGAAGGCCGGCCTGGCCATGGCCAGCAGGCTGTGGGCGGTGCGGCTGGCCCCGCACGGCATCCGGGTCTACGAGGTGCGGCCTGGCATCATCGAGACCGACATGACGGCGGGCGTCCGCGAGAAGTATGACCGCCTCATCGCCGAAGGGCTGCTGCTGCAGCCGCGCTGGGGGACGCCCGATGACGTGGGGCACGCTGTGGCCTCCCTGCTGCGGGGCGACTTTCCCTACTCGACGGGCAGCGTGCTGATGGTGGACGGCGGCTTCTCGGTGGAGCGGCTGTAGAGGCTGGCGGCGGCCTAGCGCTGCACGCGTCCGCTCGCGTCGCCGCCCATCAGCTTCTCCACCTCGGCCACCGAGACCCGGTTGAAGTCGCCCGGGATGGAATGCTTCAGACAGCTGGCGGCGACGGCGAACTCCAGCGCGTCCCGCGAGCTCTCGTAGCGCCTGAGCCCGAAGATAAGCCCGGCCGCGAACGCATCTCCTCCGCCCACACGGTCCACGATGTCGGTTATCTCGTATTTCCGGCTCACGTGGAAGGCTTCGCGGTCGTTCAGGCAGGCCGACCATCCGTTGATGTCCGCGCCGCGGCTTTCGCGGAGCGTGATGGCCATCGCCCGCACGTTGGGGAACTCCTCCAGCACCCGCTCGGTCAGCTTCCGGTAGGCCTCGGCCTCCAGGCGTCCCGACTCCACGGACACATCCACCTGGATGCCCAGCGATTTCTGGCAGTCCTCTTCATTGGCGATGCCCACGTCCACGAAGCCCATGATCATCCGCATGACTTCGGGGGCGCTCTTCCCGTACTTCCAGAGCTTAGCGCGGTAGTTCAGGTCGCAGGAGACCGTCAGCCCCTTGTCTCGGGCCGCCTGGACCGCCTCCAGAGCCAGATTGGCCGCCGACGCTGAGAGCGCCGGGGTGATGCCGGTGACGTGGAACCAGTCCGCGCCGTCCAGCGCCCGCTCCCAGTCGATGTCCCCCGGCCCCGCCTTCGCCATACACGAGCCCGCGCGGTCGTAGACCACCACGGACGGGCGCTGATTGGCGCCGTTCTCCAGGAAATAGATGCCCATCCGCCCTTCCGCGCGTGCGATGTGCGAGGTATCCACCCCGAAGCGGCGAAGCTCTCCGACGCACGCGTCCCCGATGGGTCCCTGCGGCAGCACGCTGACGAATGCGGCCTGCGCTCCGAAGTTCGCAAGCGACACCGCGACGTTCGCCTCTCCGCCCCCGAAGGTCGCCTCCAGCAGCGGCGACTGGAAAAGCCTCTCGTGCCCCGGCGATTTCAGCCGGAGCATGACCTCACCGAATGTCACGACCCTGAAGCTCAACTCTGGACGTCTCCTTCCTGCCGGTTGCCTGCCCTCAAAGCCCCTTAGCCGTGCGGGCGATGCTGACGGCTTCCGCGGTCAGCCGCTCGATCTCATCGAAGCGTCCCGCCTGCGCCAGCTCCTTGCGGACCATCCAGCTTCCGCCGCACGCCGGCGCCTGCCTGAAGGAAAGGTAGGAAGCCAGGTTCGTCTCGTCGATGCCGCCCGTGGGCACGAACTGAAGCGAACCGAACGGCGCCGCCAGGGCCTTCAGCATCCCGAGCCCGCCCAGGGGCTCCGCCGGGAAGAACTTCACCCAGGTCAGGCCCATCTCCACGGCCGCCATCAGGTCGGAGGGGTTGCTGCAGCCGGGAAGGACGGGCGTTCCGTTCTCCTGCGCGAACCGGACCACGCTACGGCTAAACCCGGGGCT
>FWWL01005760.1_pt1 | contig 18835 bp, 14 predicted proteins | sample 2228331 | NCBI WGS metagenome assembly FWWL01 (sample SAMEA103939775, study PRJEB20133) | metagenome
GTTGCCCCACATCGGTTCTGCGACGATGTGCAGGCCGGCGTCGCGGATGGGTTGCACATCAATCAGGCGGTTAAGATGCTCTAGGTAGGGAGAGGCAGCGTCAAAGAGGGTGACCAGTCCGGCATCCTGTGCCTGAGCAAGGGGCATGCGCTTCACGGCGGGGAGGTCGGGGATGAGCGCCTCAATCTCCTTCAAGCCCTCGGGGTCAATTGCTCCGCCGTTGGCATCACGCACCTTGAAGCCGTTATCGGTGGGTGGGTTGTGGCTGGCAGTGATATTGATCGCACCGGCGGCGCGCTTGTGCACCACTCCGTAGGCGATCACCGGCGTGGGGGTAGCGCGGTCTGTCAGCCACACACGGATACCATTGGCGGCCAGCACCTCAGCTGCTGCGGCAGCGAAGTTTTCGGAGTGGAAGCGCTGGTCATAGCCGATCACAGCGCCCTTTTCGGCCCCACCGTGCTTCAGCAAGTAGGTGGCGAAACCCTGAGCGCAACGGCGCACGTTGTCAAAGGTGTAATCCTCGGCGATGCGGCCACGCCAGCCGTCGGTGCCAAAGCGGATCTCGCTCACTGTATGCCCTCCGCCTTCTTCAGTCGCTCCATGTCGGCGTCCACCATCATGCGGATCAGTTCCTCAAACGTGACGGTCGGCTCCCACCCCAGCACTGCCCGCGCTTTGCTGGCATCACCCACCAGCAGGTCTACCTCGGCGGGGCGCATAAAGCGCGGGTCCTGTACCACATAGTCGCGCCAATCTAGGTCTAGATATCCGAAGGCGATCTCGCACAGCTCACGCACCGAGTGCGTCACGCCGGTGGCGATGACGTAGTCATCGGCCTTCTCCTGCTGAAGCATCATCCACATGGCCCGCACGTAATCGCCGGCAAAGCCCCAGTCGCGGCGAGCCTCTAGGTTGCCCAGCGCCAGCTTGTCGGCAAGGCCTAATTTGATGCGCGCCGCGCCGTCGGTCACCTTGCGCGTCACGAACTCCAGCCCCCGGCGCGGCGATTCGTGGTTGAAGAGGATGCCGCTGGTGGCGTGCAAGCCGTAACTCTCACGGTAGTTGACGGTAATCCAGTGGCCGTAAACTTTCGCCACGCCGTAAGGGCTGCGCGGATAGAAGGGGGTAGTCTCCTTCTGAGGTACTTCGCGGGCCTTGCCGAACATCTCGGAGCTGGAGGCTTGATACATGCGGATTTTGGGATCAACAGTGCGGATGGCATCCAGCAGACGCGTCACGCCCAGTGCTGTGACCTCACCGGTGAAGACCGGCTGTTGCCATGAGGTTTGGACAAAGCTCTGGGCAGCCAGATTGTAAACCTCGTCTGGGCGGTATTCATCCAGCACCTGCGTCAGTGAGGTTTGGTCAAGTAGGTCGCCTGAGACGAGGATCAACTTGTCCTGAATGTGGCCGATACGTTCAAAGTTGACGGTGCTGGTGCGCCGCACCAATCCGATTACTTCGTAGCCTTTGGAGAGCAGAAACTCGGCAAGGTAAGAGCCGTCCTGCCCTGTGATACCGGTAATCAATGCTCTAGGCATCTAAAACCCTCTCCGAAAAGTGTGAGTATAAGCGTATAAGCGGTGTCAGCTGGTGCGTTCGCGAACTCGGCGGCGCCAATCATCCAGCACGTCCACCACCGTTTGCTCAAAAGAGTAAACCGGTTCCCACCCTGTTGCCGCTTTGACCTTGGCCGGGTTGCACACGATGATAGGGATCTCAACCGGGCGCATACGTGCTGGATCGGTCTGCACGACGATGGGGGCATCGGTGTGAAGCAGTAAGATGTCCACAATTTCGCGGATGCTGTGCGCCCGTCCGGTGCCAATGTTGTACACCTCTCCGGGCTCACCGAGTGCCATCACCAGCCGATAGGCACGCACCATATCGCGCACATCAGTGAAATCGCGGCGGGCCTCCAGGTTGCCGACGTAGAGGATAGGCTCCTGCAGGCCGGCTTCAATGGCGGCGATCTGGCTAGCGAAGGCTGGCACGACAAAGCGTTTGCTCTGACCTGGGCCGATCTGGTTGAAGGGGCGCACGCGGATCGTTGCGACGTTGTGGCTGAGGAAGTACTGCAGGCCCAGCATATCCTGCGCCACCTTGCTGACGCTGTAAGGGCTGGTGGGTCGCAGCGGCTGCTCTTCATCAATGGGGAGATCGTCGGGTGAGACCGGCCCGTAAATCTCGCCAGAACTGACGACAAGGATGCGTGCATCCAAGTCCAGTTTCACCATGCTATGCAGGATGTTGAGCTGACTCTGGATGTTGTTGCGCAGCGTCTCCCAGGGGTTCTCAAACGATTCAGGGACGAAACTCTGCGCTGCGAGATGGTAAATCTGGTTGGGGCGCTCGTTGTCCAACAGGCGATGGACGGCTTCCGCATCCGTCAGGTCCACACGGTGCAGGCGGGCGCCCGCCTGCGCCAGATCGGTCTGTTCGTCAGCAGGAAGATAGGTGGTGCCGATGACCGTTATGTCGGGCTGTTCCAGTAGGTGGCGGGCCAAATGGGTACCCACAAAACCACCCACACCGGTGACCAGAACTTTCATGGTTCTCCCGAAACCGCTTGCCGTCGCAGAGGTCGCAAGGGCGAGTATACCGTATGCCCTAAGGGGCGGCAATCACACTCCGGCGGCATGTGACCGTTGCCCAGCGGGAAAATGAAAGGCCGCCTTGCCGCAGGCGGCCTGTCCTTTGCGTGCAGGGATTTAGGTTCCCTCCTCCCACTGGCTCAGGTAAGCTTCTTGCTCTGGCGTGAGGGTGTCAATATGCACGCCCATCGCCTCTAGCTTGAGGCGGGCGATCTGCAGGTCTATCTCCTCGGGGATGGTGTAGACCTTCTTCTCTAGCTTCCCGGCATTGCGGAGCATATACTCGGCACCGAGGGCTTGATTGGCGAAGCTCATGTCCATCACACTGGCTGGATGGCCTTCCGCAGCGGCGAGGTTCACCAACCGCCCCTCGGCCAGCACGTGGATGCGCTTGCCGTTGCGCAGTGTGTACTGATCCACAAAAGGACGCACGCGCTGCGGCGCTCCTACCGAGATCTCGGCCAGCGCCTTGAGGTTGATCTCCACATTAAAGTGGCCAGAGTTGCACACGATGGCGCCATCTTTCATGAGCTCCATGTGATGGGCATCAATAACGTTGATGTCGCCGGTGGCGGTTATGAAGATGTCACCCAGCGGAGCGGCTTCCAGCATAGGCATCACGCGGTAGCCGTCCATCACCGCCTCTAGCGCCTTAAGCGGGTTGACCTCGGTGACGATCACGTTAGCGCCCATGCCCCGCGCCCGCATGGCGATGCCTCGGCTGCACCAGCCGTAACCGGCTACGACGACCGTCTTGCCTGCTAGCAGGATGTTGGTGGCGCGGACGATGCCGTCAATGGTGCTCTGGCCAGTGCCGTAGCGATTGTCAAAGAGGTGTTTGGTCATGGAGTCGTTAACGGCCAGCACGGGGAACTTAAGCGCGCCCTCGCGGGCCATAGCTCGCAGGCGGATCACACCGGTAGTGGTCTCCTCGGTGCCGCCGATGACGTTGGCAGCCAGATCGGCGTGGCCTTTGTGCAGCTCGCTGACCAGATCAGCACCGTCATCCATTGTCAGGTGGGGATGGTGGGCGAGAGCTGCCTCAATATGCTGGTAGTAGGTCTTTTCGTCCTCACCCTTAATGGCATAGACGGGGATTTCGTAATGCACCACAAGGCTGGCGGCCACATCATCCTGTGTGCTGAGGGGGTTGGAAGCCGTCAACACCACGTCTGCACCGCCCAGCTGCAGGGTGTGGGCAAGGTTGGCCGTTTCGGCGGTGATGTGCAGGCAAGCCGAGATGCGCACGCCGTCAAGGGGACGCTCTTTGGCGAAACGCTCGCGGATGAGCCGCAGGACAGGCATCTCCCTTGCGGCCCACTCAATCTTATAGCGCCCACCCTCGGCAAGGCTGGGATCTTTGATGTCAAAGTCAATGGCCATGTGTGCTCCTCAAAGGCGGTTGATGGTGCGAAATACGCACGGGGGAATTATAACGCGGCGGTTCTCTCTCGTCAGTCCAGCATGGCGTCCAATAGACCACCATCGTCAAAGTGCTGGCGAAAGCGCGCTACGAACTCGGCGCGCGTGTAGCGGTGATTTTGCGTCCCTACCTGCTCCAGCACATAGGTCGCAGCCAGCGCCCCCACACGCCCGCTGATCTCCCAGGGCCAACCGGCGGCCAATCCCTTCAGCAATCCGGCGCGGAAGCCATCCCCAACGCCGGTAGGGTCTTTGATCGTCTCGGTAGGGACAATGGGGATGTGGTAGGCCGCATCTTGTGTGTAGATGTCACTCCCCTTGGCGCCACGCGTGACGATCACCACGTTGGCCTTGCGCAGTAGGTCCTCGTGGGTAAAGCCAGTTTTGCGGCGCAGAGCCTCGTACTCATACTCGTTGACAACAAGGATGTAAGCTCCCTCCACACCCTCGGCCAGTGCCGCACCGTCCACACGGGCAACCTGCTGGCTGGGGTCGTAGAGGTAGGGGATACCGCGCGCCTTGCACTCGGCGATCAGGTTGTGCATGGCCTGCGGGTCATTGGGCGAGATGACGGCCAAGTCGGGCGTGCCAGGCACCGCTTCCGCTAAGCTCAGGTGGCGAGCACGAGACATCGCACCACTGTAGAACATGGCGATCTGGTTGTAGGCTTTATCCGTCGCCACAAAGAAAGACGCAGTGAAGCAATCAGGATAAACCCGTATGCCGCTCGTATCTACCCCTACTTCCTCTAGCCGAGCGCGGTACTCGGCGAAATCCGCGCCTGCTGTGCCGACCAGCACAGGCCGTTCACCCAACAGGGCCAGCGTATAGGCGATGTTAGGCGCCACGCCGCCATGATGGCGCGTCATGTCATCTACCAGAAAGCTGACGCTGATGTGGTCAAGGCTTTCGGCGATCAGCATCTCTTTGAACTGGCCTGGGTAGTGCATGATGTAGTCATAGGCAATGGAGCCGGTGACGGCGATCTTCATGTTTCGTGCCTCGTCAATGGGAAAGTGGTCCACCAGGCTGTGCCTAGCGGGCATAGATTACCCGCAGGTGCCTGTGTGTGCAAACAGGTCGCTGGTGGGGTAGGGGGGATCATTACAAGTGTCGGACGTAGATCACGAGATCGTCACCCGGCGCGTAGAAATCGGCGATCACCCCTGCTCGGCTACAGCCGTGTGACTCGTAGAAATGACGGGCAGGTTCATACTGGGGCAGTCCCGAGGTCTCAATGACGAGCATCCGCCCGCCTAATGCTCTGATTGCCTCTATAACGTGCTGGAATAGGGCTCCACCGATCCCCCAGTGCTGGGCAGTCTTGTCAGTGGCGATCCAGTAGAGGTCGTAAGTACCGTGTGCTAGTGGTCGCGGGCCATAACAGGCGAAGCCCAACACGCGCCCATTGGTGCGACAGGAGAGGAAGTAGTAGCCGCTGGTCTCAGGGCCTTGCTCAAAGTAGGCGTGTAGGAGCTCATCCACAGCGGCGATTTCTTCGGTGTTAAATACGCCCACATCGCGGGCGATAGCTAAGATGGCCTCTGCATCTTCGGGACGGGTGGGTTCCACTTGAAGTGTGGTTAGCGAAGCGAGAGTACTCATAGTGTGTTGCGGGTACGCCTCCATGCCCAATGGACGATTTGGTGGATCATGCTAGCGTAGCTATAACCGGCGGCGCGGGCTGCTTTGGCGAATCCGCCGTCTGTGGCCAAACAGGGGTTGGGATTGACCTCCAGCACGTAGATTTGCCCGTCTTTCTCGCGCAGATCCACACGGGCGTAGTCACGGCAGCCGGTGGTGAGGTAAGCCCTCAGCGCCACAGCGCGGATGGTGTCCTCCAGTTGGGGGTCAAGGCGAGCCGGGCAGCGCGTCCTGAAATGATGGTATTCGGGCGAAGTGGGATCCCACTTGGCGTTGAAGTTCATGATAGGCAGGGTTTGAGCACAAGGTGGGTATACACTCTCGCCGATTCCCAACACGTGGGCGGAACCACCGTTGCCCCATAGGCTGACATTGAACTCACGCCCGTCCAGGAACATCTCGGCGAGGGCAGGCTGTTTGTAGGTCTTCAGGATGTAGGCTACACGCTGCCTCAGCGCTTCGGGGTTGGTTGCCACTGCCTCGCAGGTGATGCCTACGCTGCAATCCTCGGCCACCGGTTTGACGATGGCAGGCAGGGGGACCTCAATGCACTCATCTGGCGCCCTGAAAACCTGATAGGGCGCGGTAGGGATGCCTTGTGCAAGGAGCAGTGCTTTGGTATAGGCTTTGTCGCGGCAGGTGTCCAGATTCAGCGGTGAGCCGCCCCCATAGTGGAAGCCCAGCTCGTCCAACACGCGGGGCACGTGCGATTCGCCATCTATGGTGCCGTGTAGCGCCTCGCAGAGGTTAAAGATGAAGGTCGTTTGGGGGTCAAGGTCAGCGACAGCGGCCAGCAGGTCGTCCTCGCAGCGGATCGGTGCGATCTTGAGCCGATGCCCACCAGCGCGCAATGCCCGGGCGACCGAGTGGGCGGTAGTCAGCGTCTCCAGATCAGTGACCAGATCGCTCGTTTCGCCGCGTTGTAGTGACTCAATTACGCTGTAGATCAGTAGGATGAGGCTCGGACTTGGAGGGTCTGGAGGTTCAGCAGAGTCCTCCGCTTGCTCGCTTGTGGCAGATACAACTTGAATGGCCATGTCAAAAGTTACCCCCTCAAGGGTGTTCGCTATAGATTGGCTGGCGAAGGACATGGCCGGTGGCGCCTGGCGGATAGCCCTTCTCGCTCCTCAGCGGCATGGCCAGCCAACGAGCTATTTGCTGCATTGTTGATAGCACAAACGAGAACTTTTAGCAAGGCCTTTAACCATGCTGCTGCAAGGATGTGTCAATATCCATACTCAATGCGCACAGCGAGTTCGGCATTTTGCGGGGCACCGACGACGCGCTCCAGCACATCACCCACAAAATGTGCTAACCCCACAAGCGGCACGTCAGGGCGTAGCCAGATGCGAGCGTAACCACCGTCTTCCCACAGGAGGGTGCGTGTGCCGGGTGGGGGCTTGAGGGTTATCTCGTGCAGGGTTTGCAGCGGGTCGCCTGAGCGGTGGCGATAAGGGAAGTTGAGGACAAAACCAGCCAGTGCTCCGTCCTCTTCCGATTCCTCAGGCAGGAGCTGCACCCAGAGATGCTCATTGTCCACCACTTCAATGGTGAGGCCCGGGGAGTGCTCCAATTCGGCTAGAGCCTGCAGGATGAGGCCGCTAAGCCAGAGGGCCTGTTGGGCATCCATAGTCCCACACCCTTCACAGGTCGCCAAACATAGAAAGTTGCCCTGGCGGGGGTGCTTCTTCCCCACCCTCGCCTTCAAATGTACTTTCGGGCTGATCTTCTTGCCTCAGTGTGCCTTCCACAGCACGGCGCAGGGAAATCTCAAAAGGCGGATAGGCGATACCGTTCTCGGTGATGATACCTGTGACATAGCGGTGGGGGGTCACATCAAAGGCAGGATTGCGCACAGGGTAGTCATCAGGGATGAGGGGGTTGCCGTAGGGGGCACGCACCTCATCCGCTGGGCGCTCCTCAATGGGGATTTCGTCGCCGCTCTTCAGGCTGAGGTCAATGGTGGAGGTGGGTACAACGGGGTAAAAGGGGATGCCGTTCTCTTTGGCCAGTACAGCCAGATGGTAGGTGCCGATTTTGTTGGCCACATCCCCGTTGGCGGCGGTGCGATCTGAGCCAACCAGCACGATGTTGACCCGTCCACTGCGCATGAAGTAGCCGGCAGCGCTGTCCACGATGATCTCAAAAGGAATGCCCAGCTGCTTGAGCTCCCACGCTGAGAGCCGTGCCCCCTGCAAGCGAGGGCGCGTCTCATCCAGCAGGACGTGGATGCGTTTACCTTGCTCATGCGCCATGCGGATGACGCCCAGCGCTGTGCCCCAATCTACTGTCGCCAGTGCGCCTGTGTTGCAGTGGTGCAGGATGGTATCCCCATCACGGATGAGCTCCGCACCGAAGGCTGCCATGCGCTTGTTGACGGCCACGTCCTCATCAGCGATGTGCTGCGCTGTGCGCAACAGTTCACGGCGAATGTCCTCAACGCGTTGCCATGAGGGATTGTGGGCCACGCGCATCATACGGTTAACTGCCCAGGCCAGATTGACAGCGGTGGGGCGAGCCTGCTTGAGGAACTCGGCGGCTTCTTCCAAATAGCGCACCAACTCCTGACGGTTGGCCGCCTCAAACTGGTAGGCGGCAAGCGCCATTCCGAAGGCGGCTGCTGCCCCAATTGCAGGGGCACCGCGCACCACCATGTCACTGATCGCTTGCGCGACATCGGCATAATTGTCGTATTCCACCAGCACCAGCTCCCAGGGGAGCCGGCGCTGGTCAATCATGCGGACCTTACCCTCATGCCATTCAACGGTGCGCATCTTGCCTCCTGAAATCTCCCTCCATGGCCGGGTGTGGTGACGGTGCTCGCCTTTGCCTGCGAGTTTAGCCCAGCGGGAAGGAGCTTGTCAAAGGTAAAAAGTCCGTGCAATGAGGGTTTCTCGGCGTGTATAATCACCTCTACAGCGACCGACTAGCTCCGAGGTACTTTCTTATGCCTGATCCTGATTCCACCGGCTTGTCCTTTCTGGAACTGCGCATCAGTGGCATGGACTGCGCCGACTGTGCCCTCACGCTGGAGCGTGGCGTGGGTCAGTTGGAGGGGGTGGAGTCTGTCACCGTCTCCTTTGCTGCAGCTACCTTACGCGTGTGGGGAAACGCCAGTCTAGAGGCGATCACCGAGCGCGTGCGCGCACTAGGCTACGACGTGGTGCAGGAAGGGCGGGAAAACAACGCTGTGTATCTCCAGCGGCATGTTGGCGGGGTAGGAGGCTTTGTGCGTTATCTCCTTGCCGGACGCCGCACGCTGGCGGCAGCACTGGCCGGCGTGCTGCTTGCCGTTGCCGTCACGCTGCGCTGGATGGCACTTCTCCCCACTGCTGGATGGCTTGTCCCCGCGTTGGAGTTGACCGTCATTGTGCTAGCCGGTTCTCCCATCGCCCTGAAGGGCATACGCTCGCTGTGGCTGGGGCGGCGCATCACCATTGACCTGTTAATGACGATCGCCGCGATAGGAGCGTTGTTGATCGGCGAGATGGGCGAGGCGGCCACGGTGATCCTACTGTTCGCCATCGGTGAAGCGCTGGAGGGCTATACCGCCGAACGTGCCCGCGACTCGCTGCGCAGCCTGTTGGCGTTGGCCCCTGATCGGGTCACTGTCCTGCGCCCCTGTATGGACTGTGAGGAGCACCTGGGGCAGGATGGCTACACAGGTGGCCCGTGCCCCTTCTGTGCGCCGCATGAGGTATCCGTTCCGGTGGAGCAAATTGCTGTGGGGGAGCGCATCCTCGTGCGCCCCGGCGAGCGCATCGCGGTAGATGGCAAGGTAGTAGCCGGGGAGTCGTCGGTCAATCAAGCGCCTATCACTGGCGAGAGTGTGCCAGTGTTCAAGACGGTTGGTGAGACGGTGTTCGCTGGATCAGTTAACGGCGAAGCGGCGCTTGAGGTAGAAGTGACATGCCCAGCCGCCGATTCCACGCTCAGCCGTATTGTGCGCCTCGTGGAACAGGCTCAAGCGCAGCGCTCGCCCGCCGAGCGTTTTGTGGATCGCTTCGCCCGCTGGTACACACCCGCGGTAGTCTTGGCTGCGCTGCTGGTAGCGACCATCCCCCCGCTGGCGTTTGGTCAACCCTTCATTGACCCCACCAACCCCACACGCGGCTGGCTATATCGGGCGCTGGCGTTGTTGATCATCGCCTGCCCCTGTGCGCTGGTGATCAGCACCCCCGTGACGGTGGTCAGTGCCTTGACCTCACTGGCACGGCGCGGGGTGCTGGTCAAGGGTGGCGTGTTTCTGGACCTGTTGGCACAGGTGAAGGTCTTTGCTCTGGATAAAACGGGCACTCTCACCCGAGGTGAGCCGCTCGTGGTGCAGACGCGCACGCCGCTCTGTCGCCCCGAGCAGACCGCCTGTGAGGCATGCGACGATCTGCTGGCACTGGCCGCTGCCGTTGAGCGCCGCTCGGAGCATCCTCTGGCACGGGCCATCCTTGCCGAAGCACAGGCGCGTGCACTGGTGCATCGCTACGCTCCCGCTGAAGCAGTGCAGTCGCTGGCGGGGAGGGGAGTGCTGGGCGCCCTCGGTGAGACGACGGTGCTGGTGGGTAGCCATGCGCTCTTTCACGCCAATGGGGTAGATTGCCAGGAGCTGCACGAGCAGATTGAAGCAGCGGAGGCGAATGGTCTGACGGTGTTGCTGGTGGGACGCAACGGGCACCTGCAAGGCTTTATTGGGGTGGCTGATGCCATGCGTGATTCCAGCCGTGCGGCGTTGCAGTTGCTCAAAACTCTGGATCCAACAGTGCGGACCGTCATGCTCACTGGCGACAATGCTGCAGTGGCCGAGGCCGTAGCTCGGCGGATTGGGATGGTGGATGAGGTGCGCGCTGGCCTGCTGCCGGCGGATAAGGTGGAGGCTATCCGAGCACTGCAGGCTGCCTATGGACCAGTGGCGATGGTAGGGGATGGTGTCAACGATGCGCCCGCATTAGCGCTGGCTTCGGTGGGGATTGCGATGGGTGGGGCAGGAAGTGCTCAGGCGATGGAGACCGCCGATGTGGTGCTCATGCAGGACGATCTGACCCACCTGCCCGACTTGATCATCACCAGCCGCCGTGCTCGGCGCGTGATCTATCAGAATATCGCTTTCAGCCTGCTTGTTAAGGGCCTCTTCCTGTTGCTGGCGCTACCCGGCCTCGCCACGATGTGGATGGCCGTCTTCGCCGATATGGGCGCCTCTCTGCTGGTGACGCTGAACGGGATGCGCTTGTTGCGCTCCAATCCAGCCCCTCAAGATTCTGCATAATCCGGCGACAAGTTAGCCGATTTAGATGGCATACCTTATAATCTTATATAAGGTGTGCCATTTGATTTTGGCCAGATCGCTGAGAGTGCGAGTCCGTTCCCTTACTGGTAAGGCAGAGGGAACAACACTGGAGGATACCATGCGTCAATCGTTTTGGTTGCTGGGGCTTCTGGCTGCGCTGTTGCTCGTATCGTGCGGCATACCGCAGAGTGGCGGCACCCAACTTGTGCCCCAACCCGATCCCCAGCCAGACCCTGTTGCTGATCCCCAGCCTGAGGAAAGTGTTGGGACAGATGACGAATTGATCGTCTATTCAGGCCGCAGCGAGGAATTGATTGCCCCTCTCATTGAGCGTTTTGAAGAGGTGAGCGGTATTCGTGTGGGGGTGCGTTACGGTGAGACAGCCCAGATGGCAGCCACCATCCTGGAGGAGGGAGACAACAGCCCTGCAGATGTGTTCTTTGCTCAGGATGCCGGCGCGTTGGGGGCACTGGCCGCGCACGGCAGGCTTATCCCTCTCCCTGATGACCTGCTTAACCGTGTGGAGCCGCGCTTCCGCTCGTCGCAAGGGTTGTGGGTGGGCATCTCAGGCCGTGCGCGCGTGGTGGCCTACAACACCGCCCGTGTGGACCCTGCCGAACTGCCGGATTCCATCTTTGGCTTCACCGACCCGCGTTGGAAGGGGCGTATCGGCTGGGTGCCCACCAACGGCTCCTTTCAGGCTTTTGTGACAGCCATGCGCGTGTTGGAAGGGGAAGAGCGCACCCGTGCCTGGTTGGAAGGTATCTTAGCCAATCAGCCCATAGCATACCCCTCTAACAGTGTGGCGTTGGAGGCTGTCGCGGCGGGTGAGGTGGATGTGGCCTTTATCAACCACTACTACTTGTTTCAGGCACTGGCCGAGCAGGGCGAATCCTACGGGGCACGCATCCACTTCCTGCGCGGCGGTGATGTGGGTGCGCTGGTGAATGTGGCAGGCGTTGGCATTGTGGACACGGCGGATCATGTAGAGGCGGCGCGGCAGTTTGTGGCCTTCCTGCTCTCGGAGGAGGCGCAGCGTTATTTTGCCGAGCGCACATATGAGTACCCGCTGATCAGCGGGCACCCCGCTGATCAGCGTCTGCCACCGCTGGAGGAGATTGAGACGCCGGATATTGACCTCTCGGCCCTCTCTGATTTAGAGGGAACGTTGCGGCTGCTTCAGGAAGTGGGCGTGCTGGAGTAGAGCGTGATCCGCATGGTCTGGATGCGCTGGGCAGGGCGGCGAACGGCGGAGCGTGCCTTCTCTGTCCTTCCCCCGTTTCATTTGGTACTGCCCGGCTTGATGGTAGCCGGGGCGATGTTGCTGCCCCTTATTTATTTGCTCATACGAGCCCTGGGTGCCGATGCGGGAGCGTGGACGCAGCTGCTGCGCGCGCGTTTGCTGGGAGTGTTAAGCCGCAGTATGTTGCTGGCGGTCAGCGTAACGCTCTCTGCCAATGCGCTCGCTATCCCGCTGGCATGGCTGACTACACGCAGCGACCTACCCGGACGGCGCTTCTGGATGATCGTGACAGCGCTGCCCCTCGTGATTCCCAGTTATGTGGGGGCCTTCACACTGGTCGCCGCGCTGGGACCGCGTGGCATCTTGCAGCAAGTGCTGGCGAAGCCGTTGGGCATTGAGCGCCTGCCCGAAATCTACGGATTCGGTGGCGCATGGCTGGCACTGACGTTGTTCGCCTATCCCTACGTACTGCTCAGCGTGCGGACGGCATTGCTAGGCCTTGACCCGGCGTTGGAAGAAGCCGCCCGCAGCCTCGGCGATACGCCCTTCGCCGTCTTTCGGCGCGTGACGTTGCCGCAGCTGCGCCCGGCGTTGGCTTCAGGCAGTCTATTGGTGGCCCTTTATGTACTGAGTGACTTCGGAGCGGTGTCAGTCTTGCGCTACACGACTTTTACTCGCGCTATCTATGTGCAGTACACAGCCTCGTTTGACCGCCATCTCGCGGCGTTGCTGGCGTTGGTGTTAGTAGCCTTAACGTTGGCGTTGCTCACTATGGAAGGGCGCATGCGTGGCCGGGCGCGCCTGTACTATCGGCCTGCGGCACGCCGTCGTATACGCCTTGCCCGATTGGGAGCTTGGCGCTGGCCTGCACTAGTGTTCTGTGGCTTGCTCATGCTGCTGGCGCTGGGCATCCCGCTGGGGGTGATCGTCTATTGGCTAGTGCGTGGTCTGCAGGCTGGGGAGAGCGTCCGTCTATGGATCGGCCCAGCCTGGCGTAGCATGTTGGCTAGCGGTCTGGCGGCACTGTTGGCGCTGCTAGGCGCCCTACCAGTGGCGCTGCTTGTCACGCGCTTTCCAGGGCGTTTCAGCCGCTTTGTGGAGCAGACGAGCTTCATTGGTTATGCCCTGCCGGGCATTGTGGTAGCGCTGGCGTTGGTATTCTTTGGCGCAAACTTCGCCTCCCTTCTCTACCAAACATTGGCATTGTTGGTCTTTGCTTATGTGGTGCGCTTCATGCCGCAGGCGGTGGGAGCGGTGCGAACCGCGGTCACCCAACTTAGCCCCCGCATTGAAGAGGCGGCGCGTGGGTTGGGAGCAGGCGTTCCGCGTGTGCTGTTCACCATCGTCATCCCGCTGGTGCGGCCTGGGCTGCTGGCCGGTGCAGCGCTCGTTTTCCTGACCTCCATGAAGGAGCTCCCTGCCACGTTGCTGCTTGCCCCAACAGGCTATGACACACTGGCCACGCGGGTATGGTCTGCCACGCAAGAGATGTTCTATGCCCGCGCTGCTGCGCCCGCCTTGTTGTTGGTGGCTGTCTCCGCGCTATCGCTGGGCCTGGTGCTGGGCCGTGAGGGCATAGATAGGGAGGATAAAGGGTGGCAATGAGTAAACCCTTGATTGTCTGCCGCGATCTTGTACGGCGCTACGGCAACCTGACCGTAATCAACGGCTTGACACTGGAGGTAAGGGAGGGGGAATTCATTGCTCTGCTCGGCCCCAGCGGGTGCGGTAAGACCACTGTCTTGCGGCTGATTGCCGGATTCGATCAGCCGGATGGTGGTGTGATAGAGATCGCGGGGCGGCGAGTCAACGATACACATACGTTTGTCCCACCGGAGCAGCGCCGCGTAGGGATGGTGTTCCAAGAGTACGCCCTGTTCCCCCACCTGACGGTGGCCGGGAATGTGGCCTATGGGTTGGCTCAATTACCTCGCCGGGAGCGCGAACAGCGCGTGCGTGAGGTGTTAGCCTTGGTCGGCCTGAGTGGGTTGGAAGATCGCCTGCCCGGTGAGCTTTCCGGTGGCCAGCAGCAACGTGTAGCGCTCGCTCGTGCCCTTGCTCCTCGTCCGGATGTGGTGCTGCTGGATGAGCCGTTCTCTAACCTGGATGCCGGACTGCGCACCCGCCTGCGCGTGGAGCTGCGCGACATCCTCCATCAGGCTAGGGCGACGACCATCTTCGTCACCCATGATCAAGAGGAGGCGCTTAGTCTGGCCGATCGTGTTGCCGTATTGCAGGATGGCCGCATCACTCAGATCGCACCACCTGAGGGGCTGTACCGCGCTCCCGCTACCCGTGAGATCGCGGCTTTCGTCGGAGAAGCCAATTTCCTCCCCGCTTATGCCCAGGGGGAGAGCGCAACCTGTGCGTTAGGACGGGTCACGCTCGTCCGCCCGCACTATGGCGTGGTGGAGGTGCTGATCCGTCCGGAATGGATCACGGCCCAGGCCGATCCGGACGGCGATGCGCTGGTGATACGGCGCATGTACTTTGGGCATGACCAGCTGATGATCGTCCGCACGGACGAAGGGCTTGAGCTGCAGGTGCGCCTTGGCCCCGATCAGGCTTTTCAGCGCGGCGAGCGCGTGCGCCTGACGGTCAACGGGCTGGTGGTGGCCTATCCCCAAATGAGGAGCAACGGCAAGCAGCTGGATAAGACAGTTGCGCCGCTCGTGTTTAAGCCTTCCGGCCGAAGGCAAGCAGGCGCAGACCGTTAAAGACCACCAGCACCGTGCTCCCCTCATGGCCGACCACGCCCAGTGGGAGCGGTAGTTGGGGGCCAAAGACGCCGAACGTCCCCAGCACCAGCATAATAATCACCGCTAACGAGAAAGCAATGTTCTGCCACACCACACGGCGCGCCTGCCTGCTCAGCTCTATCACGTAGGGCAGCTTGCTGAGATCATCGGCCATAAGGACCACATCGGCGGTCTCCAGCGCTACGTCGGTACCGGCAGCGCCCATAGCGATGCCCATTGTGGCCGTTGCCAGCGCGGGCGCATCGTTGACCCCGTCACCCACCATCGCTACCGCACCGTAACGCTCGGTGAGGGTGCGTAGGAGGCGCGCTTTGTCCTCCGGCATGAGCGCGGCATAGAACTCGTCCACACCGGTTTGCCGAGCGATGGCCTGCGCAACGCGCTCATTATCGCCGGTCAGCATGATCACGCGCTGCACGCCAGCCCGCTTCAGCGCGGCGATGACCTGCGCGGCCTCGGGGCGCACGCGATCAGCGACAGCAATGGCCCCTACGCAGGTGTGATTGTGGACAAGCAGCACGGTCTTACCCTCGGCTTCTAGACGGGTTACTGCTGCCGCCACTTCCGGTTGGAGGGTGATGCCATTCTGTTCCATCAGGCGCGAGCTGCCCACCAGTACCTCGCTGCCGTTCACGCGGGTGCGCACACCCAACCCGGGATAAGCCTGAAAGTCACTCACTGGTGGGAGCTCAAGGGCACGTTGCCGGGCAGCCTGCACCACGGCCTGTGCCAGCGGATGCTCGGAACGAGATTCAGCAGCAGCGCTGAGGGCCAGCAGGTCCTCCTCGCGGTGACCGTTCAGGGCGATCACGTCAGTCACCTCAGGGCGACCGTAGGTCAGTGTGCCCGTCTTGTCAAAGGCAACAGCCTTCAGTGTGGCCGCGTTCTCCAGATGCACACCACCCTTGAAGAGGATGCCCCGCCGGGCGGCATTGGCGATGGCGCTCAAGATGCTGGCCGGTGTGCTGATCACCAACGCACATGGTGAGGCGACCACAAGCAGCACCATGCCCTTGTAAAAGGCTGGTTGGAAGGGCTGGCCGAGCAGCAGCGTTGGGATAGCGATTATGAGAGCGACCACGGTGATCACGGCAAGGGCGTAGTACTGCTCAAATGTATCCAGAAAACGCTGGGTAGGCGCGCGCTGCTCTTGTGCCTCTTCCACCAGCCGGATGATCTTCGCCAGCGTGGTGTCAGAGGCCTTCTTGTCCACGCGCACTTCCAACGCTCCGTGCTGGTTGACTGTTCCGGCGAAAACGCGGCTGCCGGCAGCCTTTTCAACGGGAATAGACTCGCCGGTGATGGAAGACTGATCCACACTGGATTCGCCTGCGATCACAGTCCCATCTACTGGAATGCGCTCACCAGGCCTGACGATCACGATCTCACCTATTTCCAGCGTTTCTACTAAGGCTTCCACCTCACGCCCACTGCGCTTGACGATGGCTGTTGCAGGTCGTAGGTCAAGTAGCTTGCGGATTGCTTGGCGTGAGCGATCCATGGCGTAGTTCTGCAGCAGGTTGCTCAGTGAGAAGAGGAAGAGCAACGTGGCTCCTTCGGGCCAGTTGCCGATGATCGCCGCGCCCAATGCGGCCAGCAGCATCAAGAAGTTGACATCCAGGCGAAACTCGCGCAGGGTCTCTAATCCGTCCATCACGCCGTAATAGCCGCCTGCAAGGTAGGCGAGAGCGGCAAGAGCTGCGATCAGCGCCTCCGGTGCGCCCAGTGAGCGTGCCAGCACGCCACCAAGCAGCGCCAGCAACGTGGTGAGCACCAGTATCGGCTCCAGGCGTTCGCGACGCAGCAAGCGAGTCAGGAAGTTGGAGGTCTCAACCTTGTAGCCGAGGCGCAGCGTGGCCTGCCTGATCTGCTGGCCAATGGAGCGCGATGGAGCAATGGCTACGCTCAACACGCCGCTGTTGCTGCTGACCGCTGCCTGCGGAAATGCCGCCGTCGGGGAGAGTACACGCCCCTCAAAACGACGGATGCATTCGTCGCAATGTAGGCCAGTGGCACGGATACCGCAGCGTTCGTAGTTTTCCTTCAGGCGTGAACCGACGGCGTCGGCTAGCAGAAGGATGCGCTGGGAGTCCAACACAGTTGGGTCATAGTCAAAAGTGAGCGTGTTGGTCTTCAAGTTGAGGTGCGCGGCCACCACGCCCTTCACGTCCTCTAGCGTGCCTAAAATGACCTGCGCACAGTATTCATGGGATGAGGGAGGGATGTGTTTATGCTCCATGTCGGTCGTCCTTGGTGACAAGGATGGATTGGTGATCAATTCACCCCTTGGGCCTGCTGCTCAGCGGCGCGGCAGGCGGCGCAGAGGCCGTGTAGCACCACGTTGACATCGGCAACCTCAAAACCATAGGAAGGGCCAAGGTTTTCCAGCGGCGAAAGATCCACGTCCATCACATCAATGATGGTGTTGCAGCGCCGACAAACAAGGTTGACGTGCGGAGTGATATTGGGGTCATAGCGCATACTCCCCTCCTCTGTGGTGCCCACCTCGTGGATCAAGTCCAGATCGGCGAGCAGGCTGATGGTGTTGTACACCGTCGCCAGGCTCATGGTGGGGAAATCATGGCGCAGGGCCTCATACACTTCTGCGGCGGTGGGGTGGCTGGTGTTGCCGTACAGCCAGTTGCAGATCGCCAGTCGCTGGGCGGTAAGTTTGGCCCCTGCCTTGCGCAGCCCTTGGATGAGAGGGTTTTCCAACATCTTTCCGTCGTCCTTATTTTTAATGGTTTCTAGGTGATAATAATTACAAACTAAAAGAGATTATAATGAGTTGTCTCCTTGTTGGCAAGGGGGATCTGCCATTTCTAACCAGATGCTAACTAACTGGCGGTATGGTGAGAGAATAAGAGAGCTAGTAAACGAACTCGCGGATGTCGTAGCGGCTGATGCGCGGTGCACCCCCCGCAGCCTGAAAACGTAGCCCCTGCGTGATGGCCTTGCCTTGCGCCGTACATTCTGCTCGCGTTAGCGGCTGCAATCCGGCGCGGAAGGCATCCTGAGCGTAGGCCATCTCAGGGCTGATGATAAGTTCGGAGAGGTAGAGGATGTCGCCTTCTCCTAGCGGCATGGCATTGAGCACTTTCACAGTCTCGTGCACGTGGGCCTCGGCGTACTGCTTCCCACCTGCGCCGAGCAAGACAATCACGCCAACAGCTACCCCTGCCGACTTGAGCGCCTGCACTGTCTGGATGGCATCCTGTGGCGTACCCGGCTTCTTAAGGAAGGCCAGCAGGTCGGCATGGCCGCTCTCCAGCCCAATGTACACGCGCCGTAGGCCACGCGCATGGAGTGCGGCATAGTCCTGCGGGGATTTCTTCTCGCCGCTAAAAGCATCCAGAAAAGCGTAGATACCGCCCAGCGCCTCCACATCGTATATCTCGTGCACTACCTCAAACAATGGCAGCAGGCGCGGCATGGGGATCACGAGCGCGTTGGCATCGCCAAGAAAGATGGATCGGCGCAGGCTCAACCCCTCGCCGAGAAACTCTCGCACCGCCAACGCATGGGTACGAAACTCAACAGGCGATTTGATGTGGAACGGGCGGCCCTTGTAGAAACTGCAGAACGTGCAGGTGTTAAACGAACACCCTTCAGTTGCCTGCAACACCAGCGCCATGTACTGGTCGGGCGGCAGGATGCCGATGGGTTTGTATACCTCAAAGAAACAGCGGGCATCCTCGGCAGAACGGGCTACATCAAAGGCGGCGGCACGCTCAAGGAGGACATATCCTTCTTGGGGTAGGGGGGTGGTCAATGAGACTTCTTGCGCGCGAATGGCAGCATACAGCGCACGCACGCTCTGCCAGACGCGTGTCTCAAGCGCGGAGGCCTCTTGGGCAGTCAGCCAACGCCGCTCACGCTCACCCTCGGCGTT
>FWWL01005761.1_pt1 | contig 18834 bp, 19 predicted proteins | sample 2228331 | NCBI WGS metagenome assembly FWWL01 (sample SAMEA103939775, study PRJEB20133) | metagenome
GCGGGCTGGAAGGTTTCGGTCCCTCGGCCTGTGCCGCTACCCGGCCGCTGCGGCCGGGACGCGTGCCTCGAGCTGCACGGTCGCCACACCCGCATCCGCCGCAAAGAGCTGCACCACCGCGCCACCCTGCAGCAGGCTCGAAATGAACACGTGCCCCTCTGGCACCCGCTCGGTCACCCACGCCGGCGCCTCGATGCTCACCCCGTTCGCCGAGACCCGCACCGGGTCCCCGGTCGTCACCCCGAGCCGCCGCGCATCCTCCTCGCTCACCTGGATCCGGTCATACCGGTGCAGCTTCTCCGCCTCCGGGTGCCGCAGCGCAGCCGCATCCGCCGCCGTGTACAGGTCCCGCGCCGCAATCACCCGCAGCCCCTCGCCCACGGTCGGCGCGGCCACCGGCGCGCGCTCGGCACGGGGCGCCCGCCCAATCGGCAGCTTCACCCCCTCGCCGATGATCAGATCCCACGCCGGCTCGTAGACGGGATCCGCCTTCGCAATCCGGCCCAGCGCCTCCTCCGGCGTCGCCGGTGCCTCGATGCCCAGCTCGCGCGCCAGCAGCCCGAGCGCCTGCCAGAGCGGAACCGCATCACCTTCCGGGCGCACCGCCGGCGCCAGCTTCTGGACGCGGAAGTCCCCCGTTGTATACGTCCCCTCCGAGGCGTACGCCCGGCCCTCCGCGATCACGACCAGCGAGCGCTTGGCCGTCTCGTGCAGAACGCCGTCGATGGTCACCACCGTCCCGATGCGCTCCAGCGCAGCGGCCGCCCCCGGCAGCCGCATCGTCGGGTCCTCGCGCACCACCAGCAGGCCGGCGAGCCCCTCAAGCGGGTTCGCCGCGCCCTCCGCCCCAATCCCGCGGTCGAGCAGCCCCCACGTGTTCGCCTCCGGGGGCAGCACGGCCAGTCGCTCGCTCGCCGCATCGCCGCAGAGCGCAATCGCAAGGTTCGCAGCCCCGCCCGCCATCGCCGCCGCAACCGCCGGGCTCACCGGGTTCGGGGCGCACACCACCATCGTCTGTTCGGGCGCCGCCCCGCGCAGCAGCTCGGCCGCCCGCGCAATCTCCTCGTTCGCAGCGCTCCCGCCGCGCAGAGCCTCCGCTAACTCCTCGGCGGCGCGCCCCTCCTCCCCGGCCGCCGTCCGGATCCACGCACTGGCGAAGTCCACCAGCTCACTCCGCAGCGGACCAATCACCACCAGCCGTGCCTTCTCCCAGGCCACCGCGTCCTTGATCCGGACACTCACCAGGTTGTGGCTCTCCTCCAGGTCATCGGCCACCGTCACTATCGCCTTCGCCTTCGGCAGCTGCTCGAGATTCGCAGCCAGCCGCCACGTGCCAAACCGCTCCTCGAGCGCGCCTTTCACCGCGCGCACCACCGGGCCCACCCCCTGGTCTGCCGGGCGGCCGAATACCCGCGTCGCCACCTCTTGGATGACCAGCGCCTCCTCGTTTGTCACCGTCCCGCCGACGATCACGCCCACGGGCCCCTTCGCGGCCGCTTCCTTCAGCGCCCGGGCCGCCTCGGCGGCTGCCTCAGCCAGCGAAACGGGCGCCTGGATATTCCCGCGCCGCGCCAGGTGCTTCCCCAGCCGCTCCCGCGGCTTTAACGAGTCGTAGTGATAGCGGCCCCGCACACACACCTGGTCTCCGCTGAACGCGTTCCCATCGCCCGGCCGGACGATCACCCCGCGGCCATCCTTCGAGCCGAGCCGCAGGCTGCACCCCACCGCACACGAATCGCACGTCGTCGATGTCCACTTCTCCGGCTTCGCCACCCACTTGTTCGGGTGCTCCATCAGCGTCGCCGTCAGGCAGACGTCGATGCACGCGCCGGAAAAGTCGCAGTTGCTCTCGTGGATCGGTCCGCCCGCCCCGAACGCGATCATCGCGTCCCAGCCGCGGCCGCTCAGCGTGATCGCACCCGTGTGCCGCTTCTCATCGCACGCTCGCACGCACCGCGTGCAGATGATGCACATCTGCGGGTCGAACTCCATAAATGGGTTGCCCCGGTCAGGCGGTGGCTGTGGCGTCTGGTACCACGTCCGCTGCTCACCCACCCACGGCTCGTACCCGGCGCTCCCCACCATCTCGCACGTCGCCTGCAGTTCGCAGCGGTAGTTCTTCGAACACGTCAGGCAGCGGTGCGTCACCACATCGTCGCGCAGGCAGATGTCGCCCGGGTGGCAGTGCTCCCGCCGGTGGCACGTCAGGCACCGGTCGCTGTGGTTCGCCAGGATGATCGAAAGCACCGAGCGCCGCCCCTCGCGCACCTCCGGCGTATCCGTCCGCACCACCATGTTCTCGGTCACGACCGCCGTGCACGAAAGCTGCAGCCCCGGCGGCCCCTCGATGTCGACCAGGCACGAACGACACCCCGCGTACGGCTTCAACCCATCGATGTAGCACAGGCTCGAAACGTAGAAGCCGTTGTTCTTCAGCACCTCGACCAGCGGAGCACCGGCCGGCGCCTCAATCACCTTGCCGTCGACAGTTATCTGGACCATGCGGCTCCCTACAGGCGGTGGAAATCGGCGTCAGGATCGGGCGCCTTCATGCCGTTCGGATACGTGTTGTTGTTCCGCTTCAGGAACTCCTGCGCCACCCGCGTCAGCGCGTGCTTGTCGCGGTACATCTCCTCGAAGTCGTACACAGCATCGTCCAGCGGCCCGCCCGGCTGAATCGCCTCGTACGGGCACGCCTCCGTGCACAGCCCGCAGTACATGCAGATCCGGAAGTCAATCTCATACCGGTCAATGTTCCGGCGCCCCTCCGCGTCCTGGCTCGTCGCCACCAGGATGCACCCATCCGGGCACGCCTGTGCACACGTCGAGCACCCCGTGCAGCGCTCCTCGAACCACAGCAGGTTCGTCCGCGCGTACACCGGCACCTTCCGCACTTCTTCCGGGTACTGGATCGTCGCCGGCGGCCTGAACATGCTCCGCAGCGTCAGGCTCATCCCCTTCGCGATGCCTTTGCCGTATGCCATCTGGCCCCCACGTCGCCGGGCGCGAATCCGTTCGCCGGCGCCCCCGATCCTACCAACGGGGGATTGTGATTACAAACACAAGGCTCACTCCGTCGCCAGCTCCCGCGCGCCGCCCGCCGGCCGTCGCTCCTGCACGAACAGCCCGTAGAGCGCCATCGAAACCACCGCCAGCACGGCCGCCGTCGGCCCGAGCGCCCCGTATCCGCCCGCCTCCAGCGCCAGCCCACCAACCACCGACCCCGTCACGATGCCGAACTGCTGCCCCGCCGCATTCAGCGCCATCACCGTCCCCCGGTCACCCGGCGACATCTCCGTCATAATCGCCTGCGAACTCGCGAACCGCGCACCCCCGGCAAGCGCAAACAGGAACAGGAACGCGAACCCCGCAGCCATCGCGTCCGCCACCGTCGTCGTCATCGCAATAAACACCGCGCACAGCAGCGACGTCCACAGGATCACCGGTCGCTTCCCTACCCGGTCTGCCAGCCGACCCCCAGCATTCGACCCGATCAGCACCCCAAAGCCCATCGTCATCGTCAGCCCGCCGAGCGCCCACTTCGCCAGCCCGAACTCATCGTGGAAGTACGCCCCCATGTAGGTCGCAAACACGAACCAGTAGCTGGTCGAGAGGTAGTTCGAAAACAGCCCGGCGCTCGTTGGCACATCCCGCAGCACCCGCGGAATCGCCCCCATGCCGCTCCCCCCGCCGTCCCCGCCGCGCCGCGGCGCATCGGCAGGCAGCCTCCGGGCCAGCAGCCAGGTAAACACCACCAGCACCACCGCCAGTGCCACAAACGTCCACCGCCACGAGAACACGCCGCTCAGCACCGCCCCCGCCGGCACCCCGAAGATGCTCGCGCTCGTGTTCGCCGAGATCACCCACGACATCGCCCGCCCCCGCTCCTCGTACGAAAAGTAATCCCCCACCGCGGCAAACACCGCCGGCGTCAGGCACGCCACCCCGAGCCCCGCCAGCGCACGCGCCAGCAGGAGCGGCACGAACCCCGGCGCAACCGCCGAAAATGCCGTCGCAGCCGTCAGCGTGGCCATCCCGGCCACAACCACTGGCTTCCGCCCCAGCCGATCGATGAACGGCCCCGAGAACACCGCCGCCACGCCCCCGGCAATGGCGTACGCCGTCACCAGCAGGCCAGCAACGGCAACCCGCACGCCGAAGTCCTCCGAAATCTCCGGCAGAATCGGCGTGATGATCAGGTTGTTGAACACCACAGCAAACGAGGCCACACACAACAGCGCCAGCACCAGCGTCCGTTGTGACCGTGGCCCCGTAAGCGACACACCAACAGCCTACAGCCGCCCCGCCCTGCCGTCAGTTCAGCAGCTTCAGCAACTCCTTCGTCGCCTCGGCTGCCGCCACCACCTTCGCCCGCTCCTCATCCGTTAGCGGCAGCTCGAACGTCCGCTGGATGCCTCCCTCGCCGAGCTGGCACACCGTCCCGCTGAACACATCCCGGATCCCGTACTCGCCCTGGTGATACACCGAGCACGGGATCAGCCGCCGCTGGTCCAGCAAAATCGCCTCCACCATCGCAATCGTCGCCGCCGAAGGCGCGAAATACGCCGACCCCGTCCTGTACAGCTCCCCGATCTCCGCACCACCCCGCATCGCCCGCGCCACGATCGCCTGCACCCGCTCCGGCGGCAGCAGGTCGGTCAGCGGCACGCCCCCAACCCGCGTCTGCGACACCACCGGAACCATCGTCGTATCCGTGTGCCCGCCAATCACGTACCCGTGCACGTCATTGACCGACACCCCCAGCTCCGCCGCGATGAAATACCGGTACCGGGCGCTATCCAGCGCACCGCCCTGCCCCACAATCCGCTCCCGTGGGAACCCGCTCGCCTGCATCGCCACGTGGCACATCGCATCCATCGGGTTCGAAAAAATGATGATCACCGCGTTCGGCGAGGCCTTCGCCGCCGCCTCCACCTTCGCCCGCACAATCGCCGCGTTCCCGTTGAGCAGCTCTTCGCGGCTCATCCCCGGCTTCCGCGGCGCCCCCGCCGTCACCACCACCACGTCGCTATCCGCCGTCTCCTCCCAGCCATCGGTCGCCACAATCCGGCTCGAAAATCCCTCCCACGGCGCCGCCTGCGATTCGTCCAGCGCCTTCCCGTGGTGCATCGTCCCCGCAAACTGCGGATCGTCCTGCAGCACCACATCGCAAATGTCCCGCTCAATCAGGCGCTGCGCCATCGCACCGCCGGTCATCCCGGCGCCGACAATCGTGACCTTCTTCCGAGGCATGGGGCTCCCTGTCTTCCAAAACTTCGCCCGCAAGGCTACCACGCACCTGCCTTACCGGCCCCGCCCCTAACCCTCCCCTCGCGTACACTCGATCCGTGGACCAGGCCCACATCCGCAACTTCTGCATCATCGCGCACATCGACCACGGCAAGTCGACCCTCGCCGACCGCCTCCTCGAGCGCACCGGCACCATCTCCTCCCGCGAGATGGCCGAACAGGTCCTCGACTCCATGGACCTCGAGCGCGAAAAAGGCATCACCATCAAGGCCGCCGCTGCCCGCATGCTCTACCGCGCCGCCGACGGCCGCGACTACGAACTCAACCTCATCGATACACCCGGCCACGTCGACTTCGCCTACGAAGTCTCCCGCTCCCTCGCCGCCTGCGAGGGCGCCCTCCTCGTCGTCGACGCCTCCCAGGGCATCGAGGCCCAAACCCTCGCCAACGTCTACCTCGCCATGAACCAGGACCTCACCCTCATCCCGGTCCTCAACAAGATCGACCTCCCCCACGCCGAACCCGACCGCGTCGCCGCCGAGCTCGAACGCGTCATCGGCTTCTCCCGCGACGAAGTCATCCTCGCCAGCGCCAAAGACGGCACCGGCGTCGACCAGATCCTCGAAGCCATCGTCCAGCGCATCCCGCCCCCGCGCGGCAACCCTGCCGCCCCCCTCAAGGCGCTCATCTTCGACTCCAAATACGACGCCTACAAAGGCGTCGTCGCCCACGTCCGCGTCTTCGATGGCGAAATGCGCGGCCGCCGCAACCTCAAGCTCATGTCCACCGGCGCCATCTTCGAGCCCCTCGAATTCGGCATCTTCAGCCCCGGTATGCGCCCGCTCGAAGGCCTCGCCGCCGGCGAAGTCGGCTACGTCGCCACCGGCCTCAAAGACGTCGCCGAATGCCGCGTCGGCGACACCATCACCTGGGCCGACCAGCCCGCCGCCGAACCCCTCCCCGGCTACCGCCGCGCCAAACCCATGGTCTTCGCCGGCATCTACCCCACCGATTCCGACCAGTACCAGGAGCTCCGCGACGCCCTCGCCAAACTCGTCCTCAACGATGCCTCCCTCGTCTACGAGCCAGAATCCTCCGTCGCCCTTGGCTTCGGCTTCCGCTGCGGTTTCCTCGGCCTCCTCCACCTCGAAATCGTCGTCGAACGCCTCGAGCGCGAATACGGCCTCTCCCTCCTCACCACCGCCCCAAGCGTCGAATACCACGTCCAGACCACCGCCGGCGAAGAAATCATCGTCGATAACCCCGCCGACCTCCCCGACCCCTCCCGCATCGCCGTCATCTCCGAGCCGTGGGCCAAGATCGACGTCATCACCCCCAGCCGCTACATCGGCCAGGTCATGGAGCTCGTCACCAGCCGCCGCGGCCAGTTCCTCCGCATGGAATTCCTCGAGCCCGAGAACGAGCGCTCCCCCGGCGAGGCCCGCGTCCTCCTCGAATACGACGTCCCCATGGCCGAAATCCTGGTCGACTTCTACGACCAGCTCAAAGGCTCCACCAGCGGCTACGCCAGCCTCGATTACCAGGTCAAAGAGTACCGGCCCGCACGCCTCGTCAAGGTCGATATCCTCGTCAACGGCGTCCCCGTCGATGCCCTCTCCGTCATCACCCACGCCAGCAACGCCGAAAAAGTCGGCCGCACCCTCGTCACCAAGCTCAAGGACCTCATCCCCCGCCAGCTCTTCGAGGTCCCCATCCAGGCCGCCGTCGGTGGCAAAATCATCGCCCGCGAGACCATCCGCGCCATGCGCAAGAACGTCCTCGCCAAGTGCTACGGCGGCGACATCACCCGCAAGCGCAAGCTCCTCGAAAAGCAGGCTGAAGGCAAGAAGAAAATGAAGCGCGTCGGCTCAGTCGAAATCCCCCAGGAAGCCTTCATGGCCGTCCTCCGCCTCCGCGACTGACCGCGAAATCACCCCGAAACCTCAGTCTGCTACCCTCCAGCCATCAAGGCCGCCCGGCCGCATCGCGGAGCGCACACTGTGATCAAAGCCTTCGTCCTCATCGTCGTCGACCCGGCCCGCACCCTGGAGGTCTACGAAAAACTCCGCGCCGTCGAAGGCATCTCCGAGGTCTACCAGGTCATGGGTCCCTACGACATCGTCGCCGTCGTCGAGGTCCCAACCCTCACCGACGTGCCCGCCGTCATCTCCCGGCACATCCGCTCCATCGAAGGCATCGAGAGCACCACCACCTGCGTCACCTTCCCCGAGGCCGCCGGCGCCCGCTAGCGCGCCAACTCACGGGCACGCCGCCAGCGCCTCCCGCACGAGCCCGAACAGGCCCCCCGCATCCACGCGCGTCGCCACCCGGCACATGCCCGGCCGGAAGCGTCCCTGCTGCTCCGCCTCGGCCCCATCCCAGGCCCGCCGGTCCACCACCGTCATCCCCCGCGTGAATTCCCCGCGCGTCTCCACCCGCACCTCCTCTGAGCGAAACGCGAACAGCTCCGGCGCAGCCAGCGCCGCCACCGCGCACGGGTCGTGCAGCGGCACCGCCGGCCACCCGGTGAGCTGCTCCGTCGAAGCCCGGTAGTACTCCAGCAGGTCTGCAATCACGCTGGCCGTCCGCGTCCCCACCTGCCGGAACCCCTCGATCGTGCCGGCATCCACCGCCGCCTGCCGCGTCAGGTCCAGCCCGCACATCGTCACCCGTGCCCCCGAGCTCAGCACAATGTGTGCCGCCTCCGGGTCCGCCCAGGCATTGAACTCCGCCGCCGCCGTCACATTCCCCCACGTCGCCGACCCACCCATGATGCTCAAGCGTGCCACGCTCCGTGCAAACCGCGGCTCCATCCGCATCGCCAGCGCAACGTTCGTGAGCGGCCCCGTGGCAATTACCACCGTCCCCGGGTTCGCCATCACCGTCTCGACCAGGAACTCGACACCGTTCCGCGCGATCACCCCGCGGCTTGGCTGCGGCAGCACGGCCCCATCGAGCCCCGTGCTCCCGTGCACCCGCTCCCCTTCCCGCGGCAGTTGCCCCAGCAACGGCCCGGCAGCACCACGCGCCACAGGGATATCCGGCCGCCCAATAAGCTCCAGGATGCGCAGAGCGTTCTCGGTCACACGCCACGCCGGCGCATTCCCGCCCACCGTGGTCACACCCAGCAGCTCAAAATGCCGCGCCGCAAGAATAATCGCCACCGCGTCGTCGTGGCCCGGGTCGCAATCCAGGATCGCTTTCGTCCGCATCAGACGCTCCCTGTCCGGCCGTGCTGATGAGAAAGATTAGAAGATCGGCCCCGCCTCCGGCGCCTCCTCATCCTCCAGCCCGAGCAGCTTCGCCGCCTCCAGGTGGCCACTCCCCTGGAGCAGGCGGCGCCGCATCCCGAGCAGCGCGGCCTCGTCCGCGCCCCCGAGCGCCCGCCGCACCAGCTCGAAGAGCGTGCGTGCCGTCACCAGCCCGAACCGGTAGTTCTCGCACGCCCGCACCAGCGGCTCGCTTACCTCCCCCTCCCGCTGGTCCGGGTCCTTTTCCCGGAACCCATTCGCGATGACCAGGCCCTTCGGTGCCGGCCGCCCGGCGAGCACCTCCGCCTCGATCCGCCGCTGCAGGCGAATGTACGGCCATTCCACCACCTGGTCCGCCCCACTCTCCAGCTCCACGAATACCGTAACCCCCTCCGACTCCACCACCAGCGGCTCCCCCGGCCCGCCGCCCACCACAAAGCCCAGCTCCTGCAGCGCGCCTGTCACGGCCGCCCTGAACGACGCACCATCCCGCCAGAGCAGCTCCCGGTGGCGGGCCAGCGCATCGTACCGTTCCCGCACCGCCTGCAGCCGCGAGCGCGCGGCCTCCTCCTCCGCAATCGCCTCCTCAAGCTCCGCTTCAACCTGCTCCAGTCCCGGCACCGCCACCGACCGTACCCAGTACGGCGCCGGCTCATCGTCCCCAATACCCGCCATCTGCCGGCACGCGTCGACCACGGCCTGCGCAAGCTGCGTCCGCTGCGCCCCGTACGATTCCATAATCACCGGGAGGAACACCACCCGGCCCCCGAGCACCGTGAACTCCGCCGCGATCGGCACCCCCGTTCCACCGAGCGCGATCACCCGTCCCTGCCGCCGGAACTCCACCTGCCGGTCGTCGAACCACGCCCGCCACGCCACCTCCTTCCGGTACTCCCGCAGCAGCGCGCTCATCGGGTGATGCTCATCTGCGATGCGCACCGCCTTCCCCTCGCCCGCGCGCAGCCACGGCGCCGACCAGCCCATCCCGGGCGGTGCCGGCAGCCAGTGGTACCGATCGCACCCCTCGAACCCAACGACACCACCCTGGAACGCGTTCGGCCGCCCGAGCACCACCACCAGCCCCCCGGACTCCAGCAGCCGCTGCGTCTCATCCTGCCGGCGCCGAAGCTGCTCCCCCAGGCCCGCCACCGTCGCCGTCCCCGGCACGTTCAGCACCGGCCGCCCGTCGAAGGCCTCGTACTCCTTCCCCTCCTCGGTCAGCTCCCGCACCACCCGGTCAATGCTCGCCGGGTCAATAACCACCACGTCGTAATCGTTGTAGTTGGGTGCCGTCACCGGGTTGTAGTTGTCAATCGCCACATTCGGCAGCGGGAAGCCGATGCTCAGGATTCGCATGCTCCCTCCCCATCGAGAATCGGCCGCAGCCGTGCCCGCAGCGGCCCGGCCAGCTCTGGCCGCCACATCGCCGCCGCCACATTCGCCACGATATACCCGAGCGGTCGCCCCGTGTCGTACCGCGTCCCCGCAAACCGCAGCGCCGAAACTGGCTCCCCGGCCGCAATCTGCCGGGCGATTGCATCCGTAATCTGCCGCTCACCGTTCTTGCCCGGCGGCGTCGCGTCGATGTGTTCCAGCATGCTCCCCGAGAGCACATACCGCCCCACAATCCCCAGGCGCGAAGGCGCCTCCTCCAAGCGCGGCTTCTCCACCACCCGCCGCAGCCGCGCCGGATTGCCGTCATCCACCGGGTCCACAATCCCGTACTGCGGCACATCGGCGTCCGCCACCTCCTCCACCGCGATCACGGAACCGCCCGTCGCGTGGTACGCCTCCACTAGCTGCGCCGTACACGACCGCTCGCCCAGGATCACATCGTCCGGGAACAGCAACGCAAACGGCCGCCCCTCAATGAACTCCCGCGCACACGCCACCGCGTGCGCAATCCCCAGCTGCCGCGGCTGGTACACCGCGTGGAACTCAGCCTTCCGCGCAATCGCAGCCAGCGAATCCGCCAGCGCCTGGTTCCCCGTCTCCCGCAACGCGCTCTCCACCCGCGCGCCAGCCCGGAAGTGCTCCAGGATCGACTCCTTCCCCTCCGCAATCACGAACACAATCGTCGTGATCCCCGCCTCCACCGCCTCATCGACGCAATAGTCCACCAGCGGCCGGTCCACCACCGGCAGCATCTCCTTCGGCACCGCCTTCGTCGCGGGCAGCATCCGCGTCCCAAGGCCCGCCGCGAGAATCACCGCCGTCGTCACTGGCTCCGCCATCTCGCCCCGATCCTAGGCCGTACCATCGTTACCGGATATACAGAACACGCGACCCTTGCTAGCATGTGAAGCTGTTCCAATCTCACGCGGGGAGAAGTTTGAGGAGACGACCTAAGGTTCCACCACGGCCGGCACCGCCGGAGCCCCGGATCAACGAACGCATCCGCGTTCCGGAAGTCCGCCTCATCGACGAAGAGGGTCGCCAGATCGGCATCGTCAAAACCTCCGAGGCACTCGCGATGGCCCGCCAGCGCGATGTCGATCTCGTCGAGGTCGCCGCCCAGGCCAACCCTCCCGTCGCGCGGCTCATGGATTTCGGCCGCTTCAAATACGAACAATCAAAGAAAGAGCGCGAGGCCCGCAAGCACCAGCAAAACGTGCAGCTGCGCGAGGTCCGCATGAAGCCGAAGATCGACGACCACGATATCGACTTCAAAACACGGACCGCCGCCAAGCTCCTCAAAGAGGGCGATAAGGTCAAAATCACGGTCATGTTCCGTGGCCGCGAAATCACCCACCCCCAAATCGGGAAAGCCCTCATCGACCGCGTCGTCAAGAGCCTCGAGCACATCGCCTCCATCGAAAAGGAGGCAACCCTCGAAGGCCGCCACATGACGGTCATCCTCGCGCCCGATAAGAAGAAGCTCGCCGCCCTCGCCAGGGCAGCAGCCCAGCAACAGGCCCAGGGCGCTGCACCAGGCGATGAGGACGACGAAGCCGTCGCCGCCGCCGCAGCGGCTGCACCGGTCGTTGGCGATTCCGCCGATGACGACGACATCGACACCGGCGCCGACGACGCCGAAGGAGACGAAGATGCCGAAGCTTAAGACCCACAAGGGCGCCGCATCCCGCTTCCGCGTAACCGGCGGCGGCAAGATCATGCGCATGTACGGCAGCCGCAATAACTTCCGCCGCAAGAAGCGCGGCGCCGTCAATGCCCTCTACAAGCGCACCGTTCCCCTGGCACAGGCACAGGTCGGGCGGGTTCGCCGCCTCCTCGGCGGCCAGGCCTGAACCTAACCCCGGAGGATTCCCATGAGCCGCGTTAAGCGAGGCGTCACCGCCCACCGCCGTCACAAGAAGGTCCTCGCCCTCACCAAAGGCCACGCCGGCCAGCGCCACCGCCTCTTCCGCCGCGCCAACGAGAGCATGCTCCATGCCCTCCGCTATAGCTACGAAAACCGGCGCGACCGCAAGGGCGATTTCCGCGAGCTGTGGATCATCCGCATCAACGCCGCCGCCCGCCTTAACGGCCTCTCCTACAGCCGCTTCATCGGCGGACTCAAAAAGGCCGGCATCGAACTCGACCGCAAGGTCCTCGCCGACCTCGCTGTCACCCGCCCCGACGCCTTCGCGCGTCTCGCCGAACAGGCGCGCCAGGCGCTCGCCTCCTAGCGCAACCGTCCCCAAAGTCCAGCGCAGGCGGCCGCATCCGCGGCCGCCTGCTTACGTCCCGGTGTGCCCCCGGCGCCCCACCATGCCAACCGTCGCGCCTACTTCCCCGACCACGTCAGCGTCGGCAACCGGCTAAACCCAAGGGCGTACACCGCGACGCCCAGCCCCGCCAGCACCGCGAAATCCACCCCGTAGCCGATGAACCCCTCGCTCCCCGTCGCATAGGTCGCGAGTTGCAGCGCATCGACCGCATACGTCAGCGGATTCACGTACGCCAGCACCTTCATCCACGCCGGCAACCCCTCCACCGGGAAGAACGCACCAGAGAAAAACAGCAGCGGGAACAGCGCCAGGTTCATCACCAGGTGAAACCCCTGCATCGAATGCACCCGCGTCGCCAGCGCCTGCGCCAGCCCCGTCAGCATCAGGTTCAGCAGCACCACCGCCCCCAGCGCCAGCGCCACGCCCGCCGCCATCCCGTGCTGCCAGCCAAAATCCACAAACGGCGCCGCCACCAACAACACCACCAGTGCCTGCCCCACGCCGATCAACAGGGCCGCCAGCGACTTCCCCAGCATGATCGTGCGCGCATCGTGCGGGCTCGAAAGCAGCAGCCGCAGCACCCCGCTGTCCCGGTCGCGGTAGTACGACGCCGAAGAAAACGTCGAGGAGAACACCGACGTCATCACCACCGTCCCGGCAACCAGGTACGCCGTGAAATTCCCCGCCGGCAGCCGCGATGGCTCCAGCCCGTGCGACACCCCGTTCCCCAGGAACACCAGGAACAGCAGCGGCGTCAGCACCGACGAGTAGAGCTGCGACCGCGAACGTGCCACCGCCCACAGGTCCCGCGCCGCAATCGCCCACGCCACGGCCGCCGCCCTCACGCCTTCACCCTCCGTCGCACGTGCTGGAAGTACGCATCCTCCAGCGACGCCTCCTCGATTCGGACCGACCGGATCGCGGCCCCCGCTGCCTCGAAGAGCCGCGGCGCAAGGCCCGCAGCATCATCCGTCGTCACCAGGATCACGCCGTTCGCAACCGTCACCGCACCTTCCCCCGCGACAGCCGCCAGCCGCGCGGCCGCCTCCTCGCCCGCCCCTTCGGCCAGCTCGATGCGTACCGCCTGGCGCCGAAGGTTTCGCTTCAGCTCGGCCGGCGCCCCCGTTGCCACCACCCGACCATCCTGCACGAACGCCACCCGGTCGCACACCGCGTCCGCCTCGTGCAGGTCATTCGTGGCCAGCAGCACCGTTGCCTCCCCGCGTTCCTCCAGCACGCACGCCCACAGGAGCCGCCGCTCCTCCGGGTCCACCCCCGTCGTCGGCTCGTCCAGTAACAGCAGCCGCGGCCGATGCAGCAGCGCTCGCGCCACTTCCAGCCGGCGCCGCATCCCGCCCGAAAGCGTCCCGATGGCGTCCCCGGCCCGCTCGGCAAGCCCGAATCGACCCAGCAGCGCCCGTGCCCGCGCCTCCGCCTCCGCCCGCGTCACGCCGAACAGCCGACCCGCGAAGCGCAGATACTCCAACGGCGTCATCAGCGGGTCCGAGGCATTCTCCTGGAACACCGTCCCGATCAGGCCACGCGTACCGCGCGTGGGCGGCGCCCCATAGATCCGCAGCGTCCCCTCCGCCGGTGCCTCCGCCCCAGCCACCAGCGCCATGAAGGTGCTCTTCCCGCTCCCGTTGGGGCCGAGGATGCCGAAAACCGTTCCCGCTGGCACATCGAGGCTGAATCCATCCAGCGCAAGCCGCTCGCCGTACGCCCGCCGGATGCCGCGCGCCTCGACCGCCGTTGCCATCAGCCCCAGTGTGACACGCCCCCGGGCCGCAATCGAGTGATGCGTGCATCCCCGCCCATCGAGCCCCGGGCCCCCCTTACGACTCCACCACCAGCATCGCGACCAGCTGCTGCATCACGAGCAGCGCCAAAATCGCCATCATGGGCGAAAGGTCGATCATCCCGGCCCGCGGCATCACCCGCCGGAACGGGTCGATGATCGGCTCCGTCACCCGGAACAGCAGTTGATACAGGGGCCCGTTCTGGTCCACTGGCAACCAGCTCAACAGCGCCCGCGCGATAATCGCCCAGGTCAGGATGTTCAGCCACGTAAACGTTAGCTGCGCAACGTACGGATTGATGGCAGGCCCCCCAGCGTCGCTCTTTCCAGCTTAGCAAATCGGCACGTTACGCTTCCGTCACGAGGCCACCGTCACCCGCCGCACCACCTCCATCATCACGTACAGCAGCACGATCACCACCAGCCCCGAGAAGTCGATCATCCCCGTCCGCGGCAACACCCGCCGCACCGGTTCCAGCAGCGGCTCCGTCACCCGGTACAGGAAGCGCGCCACCTCGTTGTCCTGCGAAACAGGGAACCAGCTCAGCAGCGAACGCAGGAAGACCGCCAGGATCAGCAGCCACAGGAACAGGATGAAGATCTGCGCAACCGACTCGTTCATGCCGGCCCCCCGAGCTCCACGGCCCGTGCATACGCCGCCCGCACCGCCTCGATCACTGCGGCCCGCACCGCCCCCTTCTCCAGCTCGAGCAACCCCGCTGCTGTCGTTCCCGCCGGCGACGTCACCATCGCCCGTAGCTCGGCGGCCCCCTTCCCGCTCTCCTGCGCGTACTGCGCTGCCCCCAGGAACGTCTGCACCACCATCTCCTCCGCCTGGGCCCGGGGCAGCCCGACCGCGACCGCACCCTCCACCAGCGCCTCGATGAACAGGAACACGTACGCCGGCCCGCTGCCGCTCACGGCCGTCGCCATGTCGATCTTTCGCTCATCATCGACGTACAGCTCCCGGCCCACCGCACCCAGCAGCAGCCGTGCAATGCTCCGCTGCTCCACCGTCACGCCTGGCGCCGCCGTCCACGCCGTCATCCCCGCGCGGATGGCGGCCGGCGTGTTGGGCATCGCCCGCACCACAAACGGGTGGTCGAACGCCTGCTGGATGGTCGCGATCCGGACCCCCGCCATGATCGACACGATCAGCGCCCCCGGCCGCACACGCCCCTTCACGCTGGCCAGTTCCTGCGGCTTCACTGCCAGCACCACCAGTCCCGCGTCACCCATCGGGCCGAAGTCCTGGGTCGCCTCAATACCGTACGCAGCGCGCAGCTGCGTACGCCGCGCCTCCACCTTCTCGATCACAGTCACATCACCCGCCTCGAACACCGCCCGGTCGAGCGCCCCCGCGAGCAGCGCCTCACCCATCACGCCCCCGCCAACGATCGCGACCTTCATCCTCGCTCCCCGAACAGCGCCCGCCCAATCCGCACCATCGTCGCCCCTTCCTCAATCGCGACTTCGAAGTCGTCGGTCATCCCCATCGAGAGCTCCGCCAGCCCGTGCCGCTCAGCCAGCTCCCGCAGCGCCCGGAACACGGGCCGCACCTCCTCCGGGTCCGCCACCCTCGGCGCCACCGTCATCAGCCCGCACAGCCTCACCCCGGCCAGCTCCCGAGCTCGCGCCACGATCGCCCCAACCTGCTCCGGGGCCACGCCAAACTTCGTCGCCTCGCCGGCAACGTTTACCTCCAGCAGCACCGGCTGAACGGGCGCCGCTGCACGGTCCACCATCTCCAGCAGACGCAGCGAGTCGATGCCGTGGAGTATAGCAAAGCCCCCGCCAGCGACTGCCCGCACCTTGTTCGATTGCAGGTGCCCAATGAGGTGCCACACCGGCCGCGGCAGCCCGCGCTCGTTCGTGGCCTCGACCACCCCCGCCATCTTGCCCAGCGCCTCCTGCACCCGGTTCTCCCCGAAGTCCACCTGCCCGGCCACCAGCGCCTCGATCACTGCCTCTGCCGGCTGCCCCTTGCTCACCGCGATCAGCCGCACCTCGCCCGGGTCCCTCCCGGACCGCTCGCACGCCCGGACCATCCGATCACGAACCGCTGCGAGCCGTTCGCCAATCCCCCCGGCGGTCACGCCCATCCTCACGGCAGGTCCGGCGGGTGACGCGCCTCCCAGGCGCCACGCGCCACCACCGCCGCCACCACCACCCCCAGGAGCGCCAGCCCCAGCCACGCCGAGACCAGGAACGCCCAGAGAATCAGCACAAACCCCAGGATCGCACCGAACAGCAGCCCCAGCGGCAGCGCCAGCGCCTTGAACACCACCCAGATGATGATCAGCGTCTCCTTCCACGAACCCGGCGGCGGGTCCTCCGGCGGCGTGCTCGGCCCGTAGTAAAACCCCATGCCCAGAGTGTACCCCTACCTCCCGGTCCGCGGCGCCACCCATGCTCGAGGGGCGGGGACACCGGCTGTCCCCGCCCCTCGCCTTCGGCCTGCTCTCTCCCGCGACCGAATCAGCCGCACTTGTTGTAGAAGCAGTTGTGGCACACCAGGCAGCCCTCCGCGTAGTACAACACCGCACCACACTCCGGGCAGCCCACGCCGCTCGCCACCGCATCGCTGTGCAGCTTCGCAGCCACGCTCGGCAGCGTGCTCTCCACCACCAGGTCCGGCGGGATGAGCGCCGGCTGCGCGGCCGCCTTCGAGCCACCGAACTTCAGCTCCAGCCACCGGAAGACATAATCCACGATGCTCGTCGCGATCGGGATCTCCTTGTTGCTCGTCGGCCCACTCGGCTCGAACCGCGTGTTCTTCAGCTTCGAGGCCAGCTCCGAAAGCGGCACGCCGTACTGCAACGCATAGCTCGTCAGCATCGCCACCGTGTCCATCAGCCCCGAAACGGTCGAGCCCTGCTTCGAAACATTGATGAACACCTCGCCCGGCGTCCCGTCCTCGAACAGGCCAACCGTCATGTACCCCTCCTGCTCGCCAACCCGGAACTTGTGCGTGATCGCCTGCCGTTCATCCGGCAGCCGCCGCCGCACCGGCCCGGCCGCCTGCGCCACAATCGCCTGCGCCGCCTCCACCGCCTTCTCGGCGTCCGACTTCTCCGCGTGCTTCAGTACCTGGAACTCGCGCGACCCATCCCGGTAGATCGTGATCCCCTTGCACCCCGTCCGGTACGCCAGCTCGTACGAGATCCGCACATCGTCGATCGTCGCCGAATTCGGGAAGTTGATCGTCTTCGAGACGGCGTTGTCCGTGAATTCCTGGAACGCTGCCTGCATGCGCACGTGCCACTCCGGCGCAATCTCATGCGCCGTCACGAACACGTCCTTCACCCACTGCGGCACCTCCGGCCGATCGGCCAGGTGGCCCCCCTCGGCCAGGAACCGCATCAGCTCCTCGCTGTAGAACCCTTCCGCGCGGGCCACCGCTTCGAACTGCTCGTTCACCTCCGTCAGCTCCGTCCGCTTCGTCGGGTCGTTCTTGTCCAGGTAGTGCGAGCGAATGAACGCCAGCGCGAACACCGGCTCAATCCCACCCGAGCAGTTCGCGATGATGCTCAGCGTCCCCGTCGGAGCAATCGTCGTCCTGGTCGCATTCCGCATCGGGCGCGGCCCTTCCGCACCCCGCGGCCCGTACAGCGAATCCGCCCAGTCCGGGAAGTTCCCGCGGACGCGCGCCAGCTGCTCGCTCGCCGCATCAGCCTCCTTCTGGATGAACGCCATCACCTCCCGCGCCAGCTGCAGCGCCGCCTCCGAGTTGTACGGGATGCGCAGGTCGATCAGCATGTCCGCCCAGCCCATCACCCCGAGCCCAATCCGCCGAATCGCGTGCGACGTCTCCGCAATCTCCGGGATCGGGTAGTTGTTCATCTCGATCACGTTGTCCAGCAGGTGCACCGCCCGCCACACCGTCGTCTTCAACCGCTCGTAGTCCACCCGCTTCGCACCGGGCGCCCCCGTCGTAAACTGCTTCAGGTTGATCGACCCCAGGTTGCACGAGTCGTACGGGTACAGCGGCTGCTCCCCGCACGGGTTCGTCGATTCCACCGGCCCCCGCTTCGGCACCGGGTTCGCCCGGCTCGCATTGATCCGGTCGATGAAAATCACCCCCGGGTCGCCGTTCTTCCAGGCGTTGTGCACCATCTTCTCCCACACCTCCCGCGCATCCCGCTTCCCGATCGGCTCCCCCGTTTGCGGGTCGATGATGTCGTACGTCGTCCCCGCCTCCAGCGCCTGCATGAAGGCCTCCGTCACCGCGACGCTGATGTTGAAGTTCGTCAGCGTCACCATGTCCGCCTTCATCTCGATGAACTCATCGATGTCCGGATGGTCCACCCGCAGAATCCCCATGTTCGCGCCGCGGCGCGTGCCCCCCTGCTTGATCGCCTCCGTTGCCGCGTCGAACACCTTCATGAACGACACCGGCCCGCTTGCCACCCCCATCGTCGTCTTCACCTTCGCGTTCGCCGGCCGCAGCCGCGAAAACGCAAAGCCCGTGCCACCACCCGACTTGTGGATGATCGCCGTCTGCTTGATCGCCTCGAAAATCCCCTCGATCGAATCCGGCACCGGCAGCACGAAGCACGCCGAAAGCTGCTGCAGCTCCCGCCCCGCATTCACCAGCGTCGGCGAATTCGGCAGGAAGTCCAGCGACGCCATCAGCCGGTAGAACGACTCCTCCGCCGCCGCCCGGTCCGACTCCGTCCCGCCGAATCGAAGCTCCGCCTCCGCCAGGTTCCGCGCCACCCGCCGGAACACCTCGTCCGGCGTCTCCACCGCATCGCCCTGCTCGTTCCGCTTGGCAATGCGCCGCTCAATCACCACCTTCGCATTGTGCGAAAGCTCCGCAGGGCGAAACTCGCCCCCAAGTCCGGCAAGGTCGATCGTCGTC
>FWWL01005762.1_pt1 | contig 18832 bp, 14 predicted proteins | sample 2228331 | NCBI WGS metagenome assembly FWWL01 (sample SAMEA103939775, study PRJEB20133) | metagenome
TCAGATAATCGCCAAATCTGGATACGCATACGAATGTGATCCGTGGGGTCCTGACGCTGACAGTCGCGCAGGAAGGATATTTAGGGAGGACGGGCTTTGTCACGCCGCACCACTGTTACCGCACTTATGTCGCGACGCGTTTTGGCGCTCGGCACCGCATCGAGCATCGCACTGTGCGCCACGCTGGCGCAGCCTGCCATGGCCCAGGATGCCGACGAGCAGCCCGCGGCGGAGGAAGAGGCGCCGGCTGACGAGAACGTGATCACCGTGACCGGCTTCCGCGCCTCGCTGCAATCCGCGCAGGGGATCAAGCGAGATTCAGATACTTTCGTCGATGTCATCACCGCCGAGGACATCGGTGCCTTGCCCGATCGCTCCGTGGCAGAGGCGCTGCAGCGGGTCCCCGGCGTGAATATCGGGCGTTTCGAAAAGACCTCCGACCCCGATCGCTTCTCGGTCGAAGGCACGGGCGTCATCGTGCGCGGCCTGCCTTTCGTCCGTTCCGAACTGAACGGCCGCGACATCTTCTCGGCGAACGGCGGCACCGTTCTGAGTTTCAACGACGTCTCGCCCGAGCTTCTCGGCCGGGTCGAGGTGTTCAAGAACGTGACCGCCGACATGGTCGAAGGCGGCATCTCCGGGATCGTCAATCTGGTCACCCGCAAGCCGCTCGACACCGACGGGTTCAAGCTGGCCGGCACGATCGGCGGCAACTACGGCGACCTCGCCAAGGAATGGTCGCCCGAATTTTCCGTCCTCGTATCGAACGTCTGGGAAAACGACGGCGGTAGGCTCGGTGTGCAGCTGGGCTATACCAACTCGGAGCTGATCAGCCGTACCGATGCTTCGCAGCTGACCGATCCCTGTTATCGTGCCGACACGCTCAACGGTCCGTGTCAGCGCGTCTTGTCGGTCGGTTCGGGCGGATTTGGCGGCGCGCCGAACTTCAACTCGTCCAACTTCCCGCCTGCGGGGACGGTCATCGCGCCCAAGGGTGCCGGTGTCCGCACCACCGACCTGGAGCGCGACCGCGAGGCCTGGTCGGGCACGATTCAGTACGAGGACCCGACCGGCGATTTCGTGATGACGGCCGAATGGCTGCGTTCCGATACCTCGTTCTTCACCGACGAATATGCGATCCTGGCGCTCGTCAACGACGACGCACTGTTCCCCGTGCCGCGGGCCGGCAACACCTGGGAATTCGACAGCAACGGCGTGTTTCAGCGCGGCTTGCTGACCCAGCGTCCGGGCGATGCCTACGCGACGCCGTTCGGGCTCGGCGGCATTCCGATGGAATCGATCCGGTTCCAGCGCGACACCCAGGCGACGACCCAGGACTTCTCGTTCGACATCAAGTGGAACATCAGCGACCGTCTGCGTGTCAATTTCGAGGCGCAGCATGTCCAGTCCGACCTCAGCCGAGACTCGATCATCGGCGCGATGAATACCTGGGCGGACGTGTCGATCGACGCGTCGGGCAAGACCCCGCAGGTCCAGTTCCTTGCGCCTCCGGGGGCGCCGGCGGATTATTTCTCCAGCGGCTTCTACACCTATTACTGGTTCCTGCTCGACAGCCTGGAAAAGAACGAGGGTGATCTCGATACGCTGCGCTTCGACGGCGAATACGACATCAGCGAAGACGGGTTCATCAAGAAGGCCCGTTTCGGCGCACGCTGGAGTGACCGCGACCGCACGAACCGCAACACCAATTTCAGCACCTGGGGCAATCTTTCGGCACCATGGGCAGGCCGCGCCGGCTGTGCCCCTTGGGGATCGGGGCCCAGCTGCCCGTTCCAGCCCGGACGCTTCTTCACCGGCTTGCCGGGGCAGGATTTTGCCATCGCAGGCGGGGCCTTCACCGACGAGTTTCCGAATTACTCTCAGGTGCGCAACCCGTTCGACGGCAATTTCCAGCGTGGAAATGCGCCGACCCCGATCGCCAACGGAGCCGCATGGTTTTTCGGTGGCGACGACTTCCTTGGCGAATACCTCGCCGGCGACTCGGCGCGCCAGGCGCAGGAAATCAACGTCTTTTCGCAGACTCCGAACCCGTTCTTCGGGGTGCAGAACCGGTCCTTCACCCAGATCGACGGATCGGTCGTCCCCTGCGACCCGTATTGTCCGCCCGAAGTGTCCACCGTCGGCGAGGAAACCAAGGCAGCCTACGCCCGGATCGATTTTGGCACGGATCTCGCCAATGGCTGGAATATCGACGGCAACTTCGGCCTCCGGTACGTCGAAACCACGGTCCGCACCGGCGGCCTGATCGGCTTCCCGAACGGTTTCTTCTTCGACAACGGACCTGCCGGAAATCGCGACGGCGTCGTGCAGGTCGCGGAAATCGTGGGGCAGTGCAACCAGACCCCGCCGGGCCAGACCTTGCCGGGCTATTGCAGTCTTTCGACTGCCCGCCAGCAGGAATTCGCCAATGCGTTCACCGGCGAGTTTCTGATCGACGACCGCGACATCACCTTCGAACACTGGCTGCCCAGCTTCAACGTCAAGCTCGACGTCGGCGGCGGCCTGCTTTTCCGCGCTGCGGTCTCGAAGGGCATTTCGCGGCCCGATCTGCAGCTCTTCACGGCCGGCGGGGCGATCGGCGACAATACCAACGACCTGCGCTCCGAAGGCACACTGGAAACCGGACCGTTGTTCCAGCTATTCACCGGCAACCGGAATGTGCGCCCGGTGACGTCGTGGAACTACGACGTTTCTGCAGAATGGTATTTCGATGCGGTCGGGTCGCTGACGGCATCCTTCTTCCTGAAGGATATCAAGGGTATCGTCAGCGGAGGCATCGATGTTGTGCCTTACACCAGCCCTGGCGGGACGACGCTGGACGTCGAGGTCAACGGGCCGGTCAACTCGCAGGGCGGCACGCTCAGGGGGGTCGAACTCGCCTATCAGCAAACCTTCGATTTCCTTCCTGGCCTGCTCAGCGGGCTCGGCACGCAGCTGACCTACACTTATGTCGACGGCGGGGCGTTCGGAAACACGCAGGTCGGCGGTGCGCAGCGCAGCAGCTTTGCCGAGCTGCAACCGCTCGCCGGGATTTCCGAGCATACCGTCAATGCCACCCTGTTTTACGAGAAGGGGCCGTTCGCGGCGCGCGCAGCCTATAACTGGCGCTCGGACTTCCTGATTACGCCGCGCGACGACATCTTCCCGTTCTCCCCGATCTGGCAGGAGGCCTCGGGTCAGCTCGATGCGTCGATCTTCTATTCGCTGACCGACCAGATCAAACTGGGTGTACAGGGGGTCAACTTGCTGGATTCGGTGACGCGCACGACGCAGGTTGTCGACTTCGATGGCACACGGATTACCCGCTCTGCCTTCCGCAACGATCGCCGCTTCACCTTCCTGGCGCGTTTCGACTTCTGATCGATGCGCTAGGCTGAACGGAACCGGGCGGGTCCTTGCCGATGCAGGGACCCGCCTTTTCCTTTGCGCCTTGGATAGCTTAAGGAAATCGCGATGCGTTATCATGCTGGTTCCGCCGTCTCGGCCCTGTTGGCCTGCCTGACCCTCTCCGGCTGCAGCACGGCTGTGCAGGACGAGGGCCGCGAACCCGCTGGCGGATGGCGATTGGTCTGGTCCGACGAGTTCGCAGGCGATGCCCTCGATCGCACAAAATGGGCGTTCGATGTCGATTGCTGGGGCGGCGGCAACAACGAGCGGCAATGCTACACCGACAGCGTCCGCAACGCTTCTGTGGAGAATGGCTCGCTCGTAATCACGGCACGGCGCGAAGAGACGACCGGCCCGGCTTTTCCTCCCTATCTCGCCGCACAGCAGCCCGACCCGGCGGCAAAGGCATCCAAGCCCTTCTCCAGCGCGCGGCTGGTCACGCGCGGGCAAGCAGCGTGGAAATACGGCCGGATCGAAGTGCGCGCGGCGCTGCCGCAAGGGCAGGGCACCTGGCCGGCAATCTGGATGCTGCCCGAAGACAATGTCTATGGCGGATGGGCCCGCTCGGGCGAGATCGACATTCTCGAGGCGGTCAACCTCGGCGTCGACTGCCCGGCGGACAAGGGCTGCGAGCCCGGCGGCGAGAACACGATCCTTGGCACGCTGCACTTCGGCGGAGGCTGGCCGGACAACAAGTTCGCCAGCACGGAGATCGCCTATCCGGCTGTGCTCGACGGCGCCTACCACACCTTCGGCGTCGAATGGGGCGAGGGGCTGTTCGTCTGGACCGTGGACGGCAAGCCCTTCGCGACAAAGCGCGCCGGCGACTGGTTCACGACGGAAAGTAGCGATCCCAAGGCGCCGTTCGACCAGCGGTTCCACCTGATCCTCAATCTCGCCATCGGTGGCGGGCTTGCCGAAGGGCGCGCACTGGGCGGCGTGGACGAGACCGGCTTCCCCAAGCAGATGAAGGTCGACTGGGTCCGGGTCTGGCAATGCGCCGGCGATCCGGCTACCGGACGGGCCTGTATCCAAGGGGCGCAGGACTGATCATGGCAAGACGGCGCCAAGCGGTCACCATCAAGCATGTAGCGGCGGATGCCGGCGTCTCGCTGCAGACCGTCAGCCGCGTCATCAACGACGGCCCGAATGTCCGGCCCGAGATGAAGGAGCGCGTGCAGGCCTCGATCGACCGGCTCGGCTACGTTCCCTCCATCGCCGCGCAGCGCATGAGCGGCGCGCATTCCTATCTCATCCTGGCGCTCAACGACCGCGAGCGGACCATCGCCGAATGGGAAGCGAGGCAGGGCAGCGACTGGGTCAACCAGATGCTGCTCGGCGGGATGCTGACGGCAGCAAGATACGGCTACCGGATGATGGTGGAACTGGTCGACACCCACGCCGATCATGTCGAGCGTGAACTGGCGAGCACCATCGCCTCGCTCCAGCCCGACGGCGTCATCCTGACCCCGCCGCACTCCGAAAACCGTCACATCACCGAATTCCTCGCCGAGCAGGGCATACCATTTGCCCGGATCGGGTCGGTGGCGCAGGGTCCCGGGATCGCCATGACCATGGGCGACGAGCACAACGCCGCCATGGCGACCGACTATCTGATCGGGCTGGGACACGAGCGGATCGGCTTCATTGCCGGATCGTCGGAATATTCGCTCAGCGGCTGGCGCGTCGATGGCTGGACCCGGGCGATGACCCGTGCCGGGCTGCCGGTGCGCGATCTGCTGGCGAAGGGCGATTTCGGGTACCAGTCGGGCCTTGTCGCGGCCCGCCAGCTGCTCGCGCTGCCCGATCGCCCGACGGCAATCATCGCCAGCAGCGACCAGATGACGCTCGCCACGCTCGAGGTCGCGCGCGACAAGGGCATCGCCGTCCCGGAAGACCTTTCCCTGATCAGCTTCGACAATACGCCGATCGTCGGCTTCGCCCAGCCGGGCCTGACCGCGGTCGACCAGCCGATCGCCCGGACCACGTCCCGCGCCGTCGAGCTGCTGATCGAGGCCGCGCGCGAGGATAGCTGGCCCGAAGAACCGGTCCGCATTCGCGGGGCGCTCGTCGAACGCGGATCGACTGCTCCGGCACCGGCGCGCAGCATCGCGGCGTCTGCCTGACGTCGATGTCGCTCGCGGCGGCGCCCCGGCAATCGACGCGCTTCCTGCTGCTCTATGCGCTGGCGTCGGCCGGCGGCGCCGTCGCCTATGTCCCCTTCCTCACCGTGCTGTTGCCGGTCCGCATTTCCCAGATGGGCGGGGCGGAACCTGCCGTCGGGACGCTCGCCTATATCACGCTGGCAGGTGCCCTGGCGGCAAGTCTGGGCAACATCCTTTTCGGTTGGCTCAGCGACCTGTCGCGCGACCGGCGCCGCTGGATCCTGTGCGGCCTCGCCCTGTCCTGCATGCTGCTGGTCGCCATGCCGCTGGCGCAGGGTTTCGCAGCGCTGGCGGGGATGCTCGTGCTGTGGCAGCTGGCGCTCAACATGATGCTGGCTCCGCTCGCCGGCTGGGCGGGCGACTGCATCCCGGACGAGCAAAAGGGCACGCTGGGCGGATTGCTGGCCTTCGCTCCGGCCTTGGGCGCGGCGTCCGGTGCGGTCGTTACCATTCCGGGGCTTGCCGGCCCCGACCAGCGATTGTGGATCGTTGCAGCGATGGTGACGGCGATGGTCCTGCCCGTCCTCCTCGCGGGGCGGCCCGTGCCGATGCCCGGCCTGCTCAGCGATGCGCCTTCTTCGGTGGCTGCACCAGCCGCGACGCACTTCAGATCGCGCTCGGCCGTGGTGCGCATGTGGCTGGCGCGGCTGCTGGTGCAGATCGCCGAGGCGGCGCTCTTCGCATACCTGCTGTTCTGGTTCGTCAGTATCGACGAGACGATCCGCGATGCCGATACGGCGCGCATCTTTGCCATTGTGCTGGCCCTGGCGGTCCCGCTGGCAATCGGCGTCGGTCGCTGGTCCGACGCGCGCGATCGCCCGATCCTGCCGCTCGTAACCTGCGCCGTCGTGACGGCGGCGGGACTGGCGACCATGGCGCTTGCCCAATCTCTCGGGGTCGCCAGTGCGGGATATGTTACTTTCGGCCTTGCCGCTTCGGTTTTCCTCTCGTTGCATACTGCACAGACCCTGCGCGTGCTGCGCCGCGCGAGCCGGCGCGGGCGCGATCTCGGCGTGTTCAACCTGACGAATACCGTTCCCTCGCTGATCATGCCGTGGCTCGTGCTGAAGCTGGTCCCGGTGTTCGGCTTCGGCGGCCTGTTCTGGTTGCTCGCGGCCCTGGCCGCCTTTGCCGCCCTGCTTCTGGTCAGCCTCGCGCGTTTTCGCACGCTTCGCTGAAATGGCCCTTGCAATCCGACCGCTAGCGGTTAACCTTGAGAACGTTCCCAAGAGGGATGGTAAAGGGGAGTGGAATGGTTCGCCGTCAAAGGCTTCTTGCAGCCTGCGCATCGATAGCGCTGGGGATCGGTCTTGCCGGGTGCGCGGCAGTGGCGCCGGTCGAGACAGTATCGCAGACGTCACAGTCCGAGGACGCCCGCATCGCGGATCTTGTCTCCAAGATGAGCGTGGAGCGCAAGGTCGCCCAGCTGATCCAGCCGCAAATCAATTCCTTCACTGCCGAGGACATGGCGCGCTACCGCTTCGGCAGCTATCTCAACGGCGGCAACGGCGGCCCCTATGGCGACGAATTTGCCCCGGCTGACAAGTGGCTGCAGCTCGCCGACGAGATGTACGATGCCTCGGTTCGTGCTCTGCCGAACGGGGAGCCGGTGATCCCGACCATGTGGGGCACGGATGCCGTCCATGGCCATGCCAATGTCGTGCGCGCCACGATCTTCCCTCACAATGTGGCGCTGGGCGCAGCGGGCGATGCCGATTTGGTCAGACGGATCGGGGCGGCAACGGCCACCGAAATCGAAGTGACGGGAATCGACTGGAACTTCTCGCCCACCGTCGCTGTCGCGCGCGACGACCGCTGGGGGCGCAGCTACGAAAGCTATTCGGAAAATCCGCAACTGGTCGCTCGGCTCGGCAAGGCCTTGATCGAGGGTCTGCAAGGAACTCCCGGTGAGCCGGGCTTTCTCGGTTCGGGCCGGGTAATCGCCACCGCGAAGCATTTCTTCGGCGACGGCGGGACGACTCAGGGTATCGATACCGGCGACGTCAACGGCGACATCGAGGAGCTGAAGAAAATCCACGCGGTGCCCTATCCGGTCGCTGTCGACGCCGGCGTCCAGGCGATTATGGCCAGCTTCAACTCGGTCAACGGGGAAAAGATGCACGGCAACGGGCCGCTGCTGACCGGATATTTGCGCGGCCAGCTCGGTTTCGACGGCCTGGTGGTCGGCGACTGGAACGGGCACGGGCAGGTGCGCGGATGTACCGTCACCGATTGCCCGCAGGCACTGCTCGCCGGGCTCGACATCTACATGGTGCCAGACGACTGGAAGCCCCTGCTCGAAAACCTCGTCGCGCAGGTCAATTCGGGCGGGATACCCATGGCGCGACTGGACGAGGCGGTCACGCGGGTTCTGCGTGTGAAGATGCGGGCGGGCCTGCTGGATGCGGACGCGAAGCGGCCCTCCGGGCGCACCAATGCCGGCAACTATGCCCTGCTCGGTTCCGCCGAGCACCGCGCCATCGCGCGTGAGGCGGTTGCCAAGTCGCAGGTCATCCTGAAGAACACCGGCGTCCTCCCGCTCAAGGCCGGCGCATCGATCCTGGTCGCCGGCGCGGCGGCCGACAGCATCGCGCAGGCAGCCGGCGGGTGGACCCTGACCTGGCAGGGCGGGCGCGAGCTCACCAACGATTATTTTCCGGGCGCAACGTCGATCTGGGCCGGCATCGCCGACGCGGCATCGAAGGCCGGGGGGCAGGCGATGCTGTCGGTCGATGGCGGCTGGAAGGCGAAGCCTGACGCCGCCATCGTCGTCTTCGGCGAGCAGCCCTATGCCGAGTTCGCCGGCGACCGCAAGACGATGGTCTTCAGTGACGATGAAGGCCTCAAGCTGCTCCGCAAGTTCAAGGCGCAAGGCATTCCGACGGTTGCGGTTTTCCTGTCCGGACGGCCGCTGTGGGTCAACCGCGAGATCAACGCGGCCGATGCCTTCGTCGCATCCTGGCTGCCGGGCAGCGAAGGTGCGGGCGTGGCCGATGTGCTGTTCGGCAAGGTGCCGGCAACCGGCCGCCTGTCGTTCAGCTGGCCGGCGGATTGCGGCGGCGCGCCCGTCAACGGTCCCGAGGGCGCGCTCTTTCCGGTCGGCTACGGGCGCGCGGCGGGCGACAGGGCGGCGCTCGCTCCGCTCGATGAAGGCTGCGGCTATCTCGACCAGCCGGCGGCTTCTGCCTGGTACGACCTCGGGCGCCTGTCCGACGGGATCGTTGCGCTTGCCGGCGGAACGACGCTGCCCAACCTGCGCGGCGAGGGTGGCGGCATCGTCGCCCGCGGGGTCGACAAGGACCGGCAGGAGGACGCCCGCGAAGTCCGCTTCGGCCCGGGCGCGGCGTTGACGTTGCGGCAGGCCGCGGCGGGAAGCGGCGCCTACCGTATCCTCTACAACCTGCCGACGCCGCCTGCCGGCAAGGTCACTGTCACGCTGGGCGATACGGTGATCGATGTGACCCGCCAGCTTGAGCTGAGCGGCGGCAAGGGCTGGCGCGAGATGGTCATCACCGACCAATGTGCGCCCGGGCTCGGCAACAGCATCACCTTGCGCAGCGAAGCTCCATTGGTGATGCGCATCGCCCGTATCGAACGGCAAGCTCTGCCCGCCGGCGCGGAATGTTCGTTCTGATCCGGACTACGCATTCGAATTCGCATGGACCCGGCGCAGCATTGCGGTAGGCCATGGCAATAACCGCCGGGGAGGCGGCTTCTGGGAGGGATTTCATGGCACTGGCACCGGATGTTTCGTCGAGCACCGATCCGCGTCCGCTCGACGAGAGCGGATCGCAGATCGATGCGCCCGGCCTCAACTATTTCGTCTTCGGACTGTTCTTCATCTTCGGCGGCATCACCTCGCTCAACGACGTGATCATTCCCAAGCTGAAGGAACTCTTCACGCTCAGCTTCTTCGAGGCGAGCCTGGTGCAGTTCTGCTTCTTCATCGCCTATGCGGTGATCGGCATACCCGGGGCGCGCTTCATCAAGCGCATCGGCTACATGCGCGGCGCGGTCGCCGGGCTGCTGACGATGATGGCGGGCTGCCTGCTGTTCATCCCGGCCAGCCAGAGTGCCATATTCGGCGTGTTCCTGTTCGCCTATTTCATCCTCGCCACCGGCGTGGTGCTGGTGCAGATCGTCGCCAATCCCCTGATCAGCCTGCTCGGGCCGGTCCGGACGACGCACAGCCGCCTCACCTTCGCGCAGGCGTTCAACAGCCTCGGCACCACGATTTTCCCCTATTTCGGGGCGATCCTGATCCTCGGCAGCCTCGCGACCGTCACGGCCGACCAGCTCTCGGGCGCGGAGCTCGACGCCTACCGCACTGCGGAAAGCCAGGCGATCGTCAACGGCTACCTCGGTCTCGCCGTCGCTCTGGCGGTGGTCGCAGCGGTGGTCTGGATGTTCCGCAACCGGCTCAAGGGGGAAAAGCACGAGGCGACCAGCCTGGGCGAAGGCCTTGCCCTGCTCAAGCGCCCCCGCTTCGGCTACGGCGCGGCCTGCATCTTCCTCTATGTCGGTGCAGAAGTCGCGATCGGCAGTTTCATCGTCAACTACCTGATGCAGGCAGAGGTTCTCAACCTCGGCGAGCAGGAGGCCGGCAAGCTGATCTCGCTCTATTGGGGCGGCGCACTGGTCGGGCGTTTCATCGGCTCGGGGCTGCTCCGCATCGTCAGCCCGGGACTCCTGCTGGCGACGGTGGCCACCGGCGCGATCGCGCTGATCGCCATTTCGGCCAACAGTACGGGCGTCGTCGCCGGCTACTCGTTGCTTGCGGTCGGCCTGATGAACTCGATCATGTTCCCGACGATCTTCTCGCTCGCCTGTGAAAAGCTCGGGCCGCGTGCGGCCGACGGGTCGGGGATCATCAACGTCGCCATTGCCGGCGGTGCGATCATTCCGGCGATCTACGGGGCGCTGGCGGACCAGATTGGCTTGGCGGCGGCCCTGACGCTCCCGGCAGTGTGCTATGCCATCATCGCCGGGTTCGGGATTTTCGCCCGTAAGCCGGCCTAGCCTGCGAACACCAGCCGGGCCTTGAGGTCCGGCTGGAGCGGGGCGCCGGTAACGATCCGGCCCCCGGCCTCGACCCATGCATGGGCCAACATCGGGCGCCGGGCGAGGGACGGTTCCCGATCGGGCCAGCCGATCGACAGGCGATAGGGTATCGCCGCCATTCTCAACAGCGCCGCCGCCGCCATCGCCTGCGGCAGGCAGTCCGCACGCCAGGGCACGAGCGCGGCCGAGGCGCGGACGCTTCGCCCGATGCCGCGCGCGCGCAGGTCGTCGGCATGTTGCTGTAGCGGAGGAGGCGCATCGACCGCTTCACCAAGCCAGCCGCGATAAGTCCGCAGCGGCAGGACAGCGATGGCCAGGCGTGCCGCCGCGAGAAGCGCTAGCGCAACCGGCACCAACGCCAGCTCACCTGCCGAGTATTGCCGTGCACCGGCCAGCTTGCGCCTGAGGAAGGACCAGCCCGTCATTCGCGCCGTCTAGCATGCGGCGCGGCGCGGGGGAGGGCAAGATTGTCGGCGGGGTGAAATTCCACTGGTCGGGAAGACAGGATTCGAACCTGCGACCCCCACACCCCCAGTGTGATGCGCTACCAGGCTGCGCTACTTCCCGAGCAGTGGAGGCGCGGCCTATAGGGGTGGGCGGCGCGGGTGGCAAGCACTGTCGTCAGCGGAAAATCGCACGTATTCGCGTTGCCCAAATGCACCACACTTGCTAGGCGGCGCGCCACGAATTGCCGGAAGCCTTGGCGAGGCGTCGCGGCCTCACCATCTGCCAGCTTCCGGCCCGCATGGGTCCACCAGTTTCCGACAGGGTTTCATAACCGATGATCGATCTCCTTTCCGCCGCCGCCAGCGCCGCCGCGCCGCCGTTCTGGATGCAGTTGCTGCCCTTCGTCGGCATGGCGCTGATTTTCTGGTTCCTGATCATTCGCCCGCAGATGAAGCGGCAGAAGGATCACGAGCAGAAGATCGCGGGTCTCAAGAAGGGCGACCGCGTGGTCACCGCCGGCGGGCTTGTCGGCAAGATCGTCAAGGTGGACGAACATTACGTCGATCTCGACCTCGGCACCAATATGCGGGTCAAGGCCGTCAAGGCCACCATCGGCGAGATCATCCCGCCCGGCGGCGACGCCGCGAACGACTGATAGGGCGCACACCAAGATGCTCGAATTTCCGCGCTGGAAAAAGATCTGGCTCTGGGGCCTGACGCTGCTGGCGATCCTCGCCGCGCTGCCCTCGTTGCTGTCGGCGACGACGATCCGCTGGCCCGACGGTCTGCCGAACCCGACGGTCAACCTCGGCCTCGACCTTGCCGGTGGCAGTCACATCCTGCTCGAGGCCGAGACGCGCCAGGTCGCGGCCCAGCGCCTCGAAAACATGGAAGAGGGCGTTCGCAACGCCATGCGCACGGCCGAACCGCGCATCCGTATCGGCGACGTCTCCACGCAGGGCGGGCGGCTGAGCTTCCTGCTCGACAATCCGGGCGACATCGATCGAGCGCGCGAATTGCTCACGCCGGTTCTTAACGGTCAGGGCCTGACCCGCGAATGGGACCTCAGCGTCGTCGACAGCAACCGCATGGTGCTGACCCCGACCCAGGCCGGCCTTACCCAGGCAGTTACCGACGCGATGGACAGCGCCACCGAGGTCGTGCGCAAGCGCATCGACGAACTGGGCACCCGCGAGCCGACGATCATCCGCCAGGGCGACGAGCGTATCGTCGTCCAGGTGCCGGGCCTGCAAGACCCGGAACAGCTCAAGCAGTTGCTGGGCCAGACCGCCAAGCTCGAATTCAAGATGGTCGACGATACGGCTCTCGAAACCGATATCCAGCAGGGCATCGCCCCACCGGGTAGCCAGATTTTCCCTTACGCACCGGGCACGCCGGGCGAGGGCACCTCGGTCGCGGTCCGCCGCCTTGGCGGGATCAAGGGCGACAACCTCATCGGCGCGCAGGCTTCGGTCGATCCGCAAACCAACGCCGCGGTTGTCAATATCCAGTTCGACCAGCAGGGCGGCCAGCGCTTCGCCCAGCTTTCGACGCAGAACGTCGGCAAGCTGTTCGCCATCATCCTCGACGGGCAAGTGATTTCGACGCCCGTGTTCAACGAGGCGATCCTGGGCGGAAGCGCGCAGATTTCGGGCAGCTTCACTACGGAAAGCGCCAACCAGCTGGCGATCTCGCTGCGGTCGGGCGCGCTGCCGGTCGATCTCGCCATCGTCGAGGAACGCACGGTCGGGCCCGATCTCGGCGCCGATTCGATCCGCAAGGGCATGATCGCGATGGGTGTCGGCTCGTTGCTGGTGATCCTGCTGATGATCGTCACCTACGGCCGTTTCGGTCTCTATGCGACCGCGGCCCTGGTGCTGAACGTCTTCATGATCCTCGGCATCATGGCGATTCTCAACACGACGTTGACGCTGCCCGGGATCGCCGGCTTCGTGCTGACCATCGGTGCGGCGGTCGACGCCAACGTGCTGATCTACGAGCGTATCCGTGAAGAGCGCAAGCGCGGCAGGCGTGTCGTCGCGGCGGTCGAGAATGGCTACCGCGAGGCCAGCCGCGCCATCTACGATGCCAACATCACCAACTTCATCGCCGGCGTTCTGCTGTTCCTGTTCGGCTCCGGTCCTGTGCGCGGCTTTGCCGTGGTGCTCATCATCGGCCTGTTCACCAGCGTCTTCACCGGCGTGACCCTCACCCGCATGTGGGTCGCCGACTGGCTGCGCCGGGCACGGCCGACCGAGATCAATCTGTAAGGAGGCGGACGATGAAACTGCTCAAGCTCGTCCCCGACGACACCAACATCAAATTCCTCAAGCTGCGGATCCCGTTCTACGTCGTCAGCCTGATCCTGATTGCCGCAAGCTGGGGCCTCGTGCTGACGAAGGGCCTGAACTACGGCGTCGATTTCGCCGGTGGGCAGGAAATCCGCGCAACCTTCGTCGGCGAGGCGCAGGCCGACGTGGCCGAACTGCGCGAAACGGTCGGGAATGTGCCGGGCATCGACGATCCGGTGATCCAGCGTTTCGGCGCGCCGAACGAAGTATCGATCCGTGTCCGCCTGCCCGACGAGGCGGAGGGCGACAAGGCCTATGCCGAACGCGTGACCACCGCCATCACCAACGCCATGCGCGCCGATCACCCCAACGTTCGCATCGACGGGGTGGATTCGGTTTCGGGCAAGGTTTCGGGCGAGTTCCGCCAGACCGCGTTCCAGGCCCTGCTCTTCGCGATGATCGCGATCTCGATCTACATCTGGGTCCGTTTCGAATGGCAATTCGGGGTCGGCGCCATGTTCGCGCTGGTCCACGACGTGTCGCTGACGATGGGGATGCTCGCGCTGTTCCAGCTCGAATTCAACCTGACCATCGTGGCGTCGATCCTGGCCATCATCGGCTATTCGCTGAACGATACCATCGTCGTGTACGACCGCATCCGCGAGAACCTGAAGAAGTATCGCAAGATGCCGCTGCCGGAGTTGCTCGACCTGTCGGTCAACGAGACGCTCGCACGTACCGTGATGACGTCGCTGACGCTGCTCATCGCGCTGATCCCGCTGCTGTTCTTCGGCCCGGACAGCCTGTTCGGCTTTACCGCCGCCATCACGCTGGGCCTGTTCGTCGGCACCTACAGCTCGATCTACATGGCTGCGCCGATCCTGATCTGGCTGGGCGTGACGGGCGACAGCTTCGTTCCGACAGAATCGGATATCGACAAACAGGAAAAGCTTGCACGCGGCGAACGCTGATCAGCGCGCGGCGATGCGCGAATAGTATTCCGCCAGCCGCTGCGCGTTGACCTTCCAGTCGAAGCGGTCGGCCGCCGCCGCAGTCTGGGCGCGCGGCGGGGGGTCGGCGAGCAGGCTTTCGATGCCGTGCAGGATGGCCGGTACCGTGCGCTCGACGATTCTCCCGGCGGCCCGGCTGTGCACCACCTCGCGTGCGCCGCCGACATCGGTGATGACCAGAGGGGTGCCGCAAGCCAGAGCCTCGACCCAGGCATTGGCCAGTCCCTCGCTCGCCGACGGCAACACCATCGCATCGGCGGCCGAGAGGACGAGCGGGATGAGATCGTGGTCGAGCAGGCCGAGAAAGTGCACCCGGTCGGCCACTTCGAGTTCGGCGGCGAGCGATCTCAGCCGCATTTCGTCCTCGCCCTTGCCGACCAGCAGCAGCCTCGTACCGGGAAGTTCGGCGAGGGCGCGAAGGACCAGCTCCTGCCCCTTGCGGGGGATCAGCGCCCCGACGGTGACCAGCAGCCGCTCGTCGTGGCGCAGCGGCAGGCCGAGCTCTTCCGAGAGGCGAGGGCGCAGGTTGGGGCTCTGCAGCGGGCGGAAGCGATCGCGGTCGAGCCCGGTGTAGTGAATTGTCACCTTTTCGCGTGGCAGGCCGATTGCGGCCATGTCGTCGGCCAGCGCCTCGCATACGCTGAGCAGCCCGGAAGCCTTTTCCGCCGCACCGCGCATCATGCGGTTGGCGTAGGCGAGATTGCCCCAATGGTGGATGTCCGCCCCGCGCGCCTTGATCGAGAAGGGTAGTTGCAGCGCCGCGGCGATCGTCGCCACCGCGGGCCCGTCGGGATAGAAGAACTGCGCATCGACCAGGTCGAAGCGGTGCTGCACGTGGAGCTTCTGCGCCAGCGGCAGCACTGCGCGCACGATCGCGCCGGGATTGAGCCGCCCGCCGAACTTCGGCACCAGAGTAAAGGTGGGGCGATGAACATGGACGCCGTTTTCCTCGCCGCCAACGGCTGATGCCGCCGCCTCGCGATAGGGACCGAACACGATCGGGGGAATGCCGATGGGATTGATCACGGTGACGTCCCAGTCGCCGCGCGCCGCCAGGGCTTCGAGCGAACGGGCGACGAAGGTGCCGAGCCGCGGCTTGGCGGGATTGGGATAGAGCGTGCTGAGCGAGAGCACGCGCTTCATGGGCGCTTCGCCGGGCGAGCTCACAGCCCGCGCACCAGCATCTGGGCGACCGCGATCCACGGCGGGTCGTCGACCACCTGCTGTTTCTGGCCGGCACCGGGGGGAAGCAGGCCGACGAGCTTGCCCTGACGGTCGATCAGCCGCCCGAATGCGAAGCGCCCGCCCTTGCGCGGGACGAGGACATCGCGGTTGATGGCGCGCCCGGCATCCTGCGGCGAAAGCTGTCTCAGCCAGATCTGATCTCCGGGCAGGTAGGGGCCGGTCGCTGCCTCGACCGTAAGGACGATCAACGGGCCCCCGCTTCCTTTGGCGCTGCCCAGATCGGTCGGGAGCATGGCGTCGCGCGGGCGCGCCAGCGGCTCGGGCCCGTCCATCCCGAGGTTGGCGACGATCTGGGCGTGCTCGTTCGTCTCGGATCGCACCAGCATTTCCGGATCGACTTCAAGAGCCGCTGCGATGCGCTCCATCCACTTCAGCGACAGATTGCGCATACCGGTTTCGAGGCGCCCGATTGTCTGCGCGGTCGTCGGCGGATCGCAGGCGTCCGCCAGATCGGCGAGGGTCAGGCCCTTTTCGCGGCGGATATCGCGGATGCGGTTGATCACGGCATGGGTCCTTTAACCGGATTGGTGAAAAGGCTTTCCTACAATAACCGCTTCTTGGCAAGTGGCTGCAGCACCAGCCACAGGAGAATGCCCATGCAGCGCCGCCTTGTCGAACGTGAATTGTCCGGGGAGGGGCCGGTGCGTGGCTCCGGCGCAAAAGCCGGGCGCCGCACCGTCACGGTCAATCTCGCCGAAAGCCCGCTGTCGTGGCTGCATGCGCGGGGCCATCTCGACGACCGGCTTTTTGCGGCCGGGGAATGCCTGCGGTCGGATTACGAGCGCGCGCAGCTGTCGCCGAGCGTCACGATGCGGTGGGATCCCGTGCGGATAAAGGGTGGGGCGGAAGCCGGCCTCAGCCCGACGGAGCGCCAGATTGCAGCCAAGGCGCGCTTCCACGGCGCCATTGCGGAAGCCGGGCGGGGCCTGTCGGATATTCTCTGGCGCGTCGTGTGCGCGGGCGAGAGCCTGCCCGATGCCGAGAAAGGCCTGCAGTGGCCCGCCCGTTCCGGCAAGCTAGTGCTGCGCATCGCGCTGGACCGGGTCGCCGGTTTCTACCGCATCGGCTGAGCGCGGATATGTTCGCCAGGACAGTGTGACAAGTGTGACATGCCCCGGTCAGCCGCCGATCCGCGCCGCGATTTCGCGGCGCAGCGCAGGAACGACACTCTCCTCGAACCAGGGGTTGGCCCGCATGAACAGAGTGCTCCGCCAGGACGGGTGTGGCAGCGGGAAGTAGTCGGGGAGAAATTCCTCGAACCGCCGAACGCGCTCGGCCAGACCAAGCTCGCGGGTATTGGGGAGATAGTGAGCCTGTGCGTAGGTTCCGACGAGCAACGTCAGCCGGTCGGGTGGGAGCATAGCAAGCACCCTGCTGTGCCACTGCGGCGCGCATTCGGGCCGTGGGGGCAGGTCGCCGCTCTTGCCGTTGCCGGGATAGCAGAAACCCATCGGGACCAGCGCGACCTGCTCGGGATCGTACATCGCGGCCTTGTCGAGCCCGGTCCATTCGCGCAGCCGGTCGCCGCTCGGATCGTCCCACGGAATGCCGCTGTTGTGGACGGCCGATCCCGGCGCCTGCCCGATGATCAGCACTTTGGCGGAAGGCGAAAACTGGACTACCGGACGCGGTTCGTGTCCCATCGTTCGGGCGCAGATGCGGCACGCCGCGATCTCTTCGGCCAGCGTCACCCTTCGACCAGTTCGGCCAGCTCGAGCCAGCGTTCCTCGGCGGCTTCCTTTTCCGCGCGAGCGTTAGCGATGCCCTCGGAGATGGTGGCGAATTTCTTGGGATCGGCGGTGTAGAGCGCGGGATCGGAGAGGATTTCCTCGCCCTTGGCGATGGCGGCCTCGAGCTCGTCGATCCGGGCGGGCAGGATCTCGTAGTCGCGCTGGTCCTTGTAGGTGAGCTTGCCGGACTTGGGCGCCGGCGGTGGCGGCGGGTTGGGTGCCGCTTTCGCGTCGCCTTTCGCTTTGCCCGCTGCCTTGTCCGATCGCTTCGCTTCCCAGTCGGCATAGCCGCCGGCCACGATATCGACCTTGCCGCTGCCATCGAGCCCCAGCGTCAGCGTCACCGTCCGGTCGAGAAAGTCACGGTCGTGGCTGACGATCAGAACGGTGCCTTCGTAGTCGGCGATGACCTCCTGCAGCAGGTCGAGCGTTTCGAGGTCGAGATCGTTGGTCGGCTCGTCCAGCACCAGCAGGTTGGACTTCCTGGCAAACTCGCGCGCCAGCAACAGCCGCGAGCGTTCGCCGCCCGACAGGATACCGACCTTGGTATCGACGATCTTGGGATCGAACAGGAAGTCCTTGAGGTAGCCCTGCACGTGCTTGCGCACGCCGCGCACGTCGATCCAGTCGCCGCCTTCGGCCAGCACCTGCCGCACGGTCCGGTCGGGTTCCATCAGGCTGCGCTGCTGGTCGATCATCACGCCGGTGAGCGTCCTGGCGATCTCGACCTTGCCGGTGTCGGCGGCGAGTTCGCCGGTCAGCATCTTGAGCAGCGTCGTCTTGCCCGCGCCATTGGACCCGACGATGCCGATCCGGTCGCCGCGCTGGATGCGCAGGGAGAACGGCTTGATGACGGTGCGCTCGCCATAGGTCTTGGAGATCCCCTCCGCGACGATGACCGACTTCGATTTGAAGTCCTGCTCGACCTCAAGCTTGAGCTTGGCGGAGCCCGAGGTGTCGATCATCGCCGCGCGCTGGGCGCGCATCTTCCACAAGGCTTCGAGCCTGCCCTGGTTGCGCTTGCGCCGCGCGGTCACCCCGCGTTCGAGCCAGTGCGCTTCCAGCTTGAGCTTGGCGTCCATCTTCTCGGCGGCGCGGGCTTCCTCGGCATAGACCTGCTCTTCCCAGGCTTCGTAGCCGCCGAAGCCGACTTCCTTGCGGCGGATGATGCCGCGGTCGAGCCACAGCGTCGCGCGCGTCAGCCGCTTGAGGAAAGTGCGGTCGTGGCTGATGACGACGAAGGCACCCTTGTAGCGGTCGAGCCAGCTCTCGAGCCACTCGATGGCGCCGAGGTCGAGATGGTTGGTCGGCTCGTCCATCAGCAGCAGGTCGGGATCCTGCGCCAGTGCGCGGGCGATGGCCGCGCGGCGCCGCTCGCCGCCGCTGGCGCCCTTGGCGGCGGTCGCCATATCGATACCGAGCTGGCCGGCGATGGCCTCGACCTCGTGGCGCTCTGGCGCACTTTCGCCGCCGAG